>WBZU01001864.1_pt1 | contig 15222 bp, 12 predicted proteins | sample 5204311 | NCBI WGS metagenome assembly WBZU01 (sample SAMN12344359, study PRJNA552823) | activated sludge metagenome | biome: Activated sludge suspended growth; feature: Nitrification reactor; material: Wastewater; isolation source: activated sludge from nitrification reactor of wastewater...
CCCGAGCGCGCCGGTGAGCGCCTCGTAGTGGATGAGCTCCTCGCGCGCCGCCGCCTGGATGTTGAGCTTCGTGACCGCATCGAGCTCGACCTTCTCGGGGCCGACCGTGTTGACGATCGTCGCCAGAACCTCGGCGGTCGCGGCGATGTTGAGGATGTTCTGCACCGAGTTGTCGCCGGTGGCCCAGTTGGTCTTCGCGCCGCTGGCGAGCTGCGGGAGGATGCCCAAGAGCCCCATGCTCCCCAGCGTCGCGCTGCTGCCGGCGATGAATCTGCGGCGGGTCGCCGCGCTCTTGTCGGCGTGCTGGCGATCGATCGCGCCGTACACCATGTCGAGGGTGTCGCTCTGCGCCTGCTGATCTTGATGCGGCATGGTGCCGCTCCTTCCGGGTTGCATGGACCGTGTCGGCGTGTTGCGCCCGCCGGCCGGAAGGTGGATCAGGGGATGGCGCGCCGCCGGGGAACCCGGCGCGCGGGCGGTCAGCCGCCGAGCGGGACGGCCAGCCAGTCCAGGATGCGCTCGTTGCGCACCTGCGGGGCCATCGGCTCGCAGTGGTACTGCGCGCCCTCGGCGGAGGTGAAGCGGGTGATGGTGCGCCCGCGCGCCCGCAGCCCGTCGTAGACGAGCTGGGCCTCGCCCGGCCAGAACTGCTCGAGCTGGGGCTCGGTGACCAGCATCGGGGCCTGGATGCGGCCGACGAGATCCTTGACCGTGTACCGCTGCATCATGCGCACGACGTCGTACCAACTCGGGGTGCGGTAGATCTCCAGCCGTTTGCGCAGCGTGAACTGCAGGGCCGGCGGCGCTCCCGCCAGCAGCTGGTCGAAACCGGCATCGACCTCGGCCTTGGTGCCGTCGTAGGCGGTGGCGATGATCTCCTTGGGCCACGAGGAGATGACGCTCTGGACCCCGGGATCGGCCACCACGGCCGCGAGCCGGTGTTCGAAGGCGGCGGCGCGGGCCACGAGCTCGCCGCCCATCGACCAGCCCCACAACGCGATCCGCCGCGGGTCCACGTCGGGGCGCCCGCGCAGGTACGAGACGACCGGCGTGACGACCCGCTCCCAGTCGTGCCGGAAGGGCGTCTTGCGCAGGAAGAGCATCGAGCCCTGCCCGGGCCCTTCGTACATGAGCGCGTTGTAGCCGCGCTGCACCGCCGCGAGGGCGCCCCACCCGTAGAGATCGATGTTCTGGGCGTCGCTGCCGTTGTTGAAGATGATGGTCGGGCGCCGGCGGCGGGGTCCGGCGGGGCGCAGGAGCCAGCCGGGCAGGAAGCTGCGGCCATAGGGGATGCGCACGGCCGTCGCCGGGGTGTCCAGCAGCCCCATGGCACGGTCGAACTGCGTGCGCATGAGCCGGTAGGTCGGACCCTCCCGGGAGGGTCCGTCGGACAGGGCCAGCACGAAGAACAACGCCTGGTTGTAGGCGTTGGCCGACCGCAACGCGTACTCGCGGGCCGTCACGCGGTGGCCGCGGCGCCGGGCCCGGTCGGCCTGGGTGGCCAGCCTGCCGCCGAGGCCCAGGAACTCCTCGCAGAAGGCCGCGTAGGTGGAGCCCCGCGCCTGGATGCGGCCGATCGTGGTCATGATCTCCCCGACCTCCGACGCCTGGTAGGCGGTGGCGCCCAGGGCGAACAGGGTCTGGAAGTTCAGCGTCGCGTCGCTGAAGAAGGCGGGACCCGCGGTGGGGTCCACCCCCACGACATCTCCCGCGCCGTCGGTGAAGCCCTGGGCCGGGGCCGGGGAGGCAATGGCGGGCGTCGGCGGGCGGCCGAGGAACGACCAGGCCAGCGCGCCGCCCGAGGCCAGCGCGGCGCCGCGCAGCAGACCCCGGCGGTCCAGCGCGAACTTCGCAGCCTCACGGTCAGGCTCGGACATGACCCCAGTATGGCGCAGCGGCAGTCACCCGCGCGCGGTTGCCGGCCCGGTGCCGGGCCGTCAGGCTGTGGGCCACGAGAAAGGACGTGGGGTGTCGAGAGAGCGGGTCGCGTTCGAGATCGGGACGTCCGTGGAGCACGCGGTCTCCATGTGCACCTGGGCGGCGCAGGTGGAGGGCCTGCGGGTGGAGCAGACCGGGCCCGACCGCCTGCTGGTGGGCCAGCCGATGAACTTCACGACCTACACGATCACCCTCGACGTGCGCCTCATTCCGACGGGCGGCGGGACGACGGTGCAGGTCGACGCCCTCGTCAACGCGTACGGGCCGATCCAGTCGCGCGGCCTGCGCGAGGTGGTCGCCCGCTTCCAGGCGCGGGTGCTGGACGGGATGGGCAGGGCGATGGGGCCCGGCGGCGGCGCGTAGTACCCCCAGAGAGAATCGAACTCTCGCTACCAGCGTGAAAGGCTGGCGTGCTAACCGCTACACCATGGGGGCCGGTGGTTCGAGATCCCAGTCTACGAACGTCGGGCCTCGGTAGCCTCCCCGGTGGGGCTGCTAGCTCAATCGGTAGAGCATCGGGCTTTTAACCCGCTGGTTCCGGGTTCGAGTCCCGGGCGGCCCATCGTCACGCGCCGGCGGCGTCCTCGATCGGGCGGAAGCGCGGGACGCGGCCGTCGGGGCCGTCGACGAGCTCGACGAACATGGCGAGCGGCCGCACCCACAGCTGGGCGCCCTCGGCCGGGCGGTAGAGCACGAGGACGTCCTCGGTCTCGGAGTGGCGCACCACGCCCTGCACCTCGTACTCGCCGCCCTTGAAGTGGCGGTAGCGGCCGGGAGCGGGAGCGTCGTCGGGCACGCGTGCATGGTGCCGCGCCCGCCGGACGGCCTCCCCCATGCGCCGAGAGTCACCTTGGTCGCGCATATAGCGACCAAGGTGACTCTCGGCGTGGGGTGGTGGTCAGCCCTCGGGGGTGGCCGCGCCAGGGAGGGTCAGGACGAAGCACGCGCCGCCGTCGTCGGGTGTGCGCACCGCCACCGTGCCGCCGTGGGCGTGGGCGACCTGGCGCACGATGGCCAGGCCCAGGCCGGACCCGGCCCGCTCGCGCGACTGCCCGCCCCGCACGAACCGGTCGAAGATGTGGTCCACCTCGGCGGGGTCGACGCCCTGGCCGTGGTCGCGGATGGACAGCACGGCGGGGTCGCCGGCGGCGAGGGTCACCTCGACCGGCCCCGCGGGGTCGCCGTACTTGGCCGCGTTGTCGAGCAGGTTGTTGACGGCCCGGGCCAGGCGGTCCGGGGCGCCGTTGAGGACGCAGGGGGCCAGGTCGGCGGTGAAGGCGACACCCGGGGCGTGGCGCTGGGCCCGCTCGACGGCCTCGGCGACCAGGGTGTCCAGGCGCACGTCCTCGAAGTCGGCGCCGTCCGCCGTCGGGTCCTCGCCGCGGGCCAGCTCGATGAGGTCGCCGACCAGCTCGCCGAGCTCGTCGGCCTGGGCCACGACGTCCTCGAGGATGACCTTGCGCTGCCCCTCGTCGAGGGCGTCGCCCGCCTCCTCCAGCACCTCGACGTTGGTGCGCAGCGCCGACACCGGCGTGCGCAGCTCATGCGAGGCGTCGGCCACCAGCTGGCGCTGGGCGTCGACGGAGTCCTGGACCCGGTCGAGCATGGCGTTGAAGGACGACCCCATGCGGCCGACCTCGTCGTCGGTGCCCGCCTCCACGCGGCGCCCGAGGTCGCCGGTGGCCTCGATGTGCTCCGCCGCCTCGGTCAGCGCGGTGACGGGCTTGAGCACGGGGCGGGAGAACAGGCGGGCCAGCAGCGCGGCCGCCAGCGTCCCGCACAGGACGAGCAGGGCGAGCACCAGCCGCAGGTCCTCCAGCGCGCTGTCGACCCCTTCCAGCGAGCGCCCGAACATCGCGGCACCGCCGGTGGGCAGCGGCATGGTGATGACGCGCACGCGGGTGCCGGCCACGGTGCGGTCGGAGAGGAAGCTGCGCCCGTCGCCGGCGGCCACCCTGCGGTCCTCGTCGTCGATCGGGATGCGCAGGCCCTGCCCCGGGCGCAGCAGGCGGTCGATCTGGCCGGCGGAGGACAGGGTCTGGGCGAGGTCGACCTGGTCGGTCTTGCCCGGGCGCCGGGGGAGCTCGAGCTGCTGCGGCGGCCGCCCACCCTCCGGCGGCCCGCCGAAGCCCCGGCCCCCGTCGCGGTCGAACCCGGCGAAGCGCGCGGTCGCCTCGACCTGGCCGCGCAGCTGGCTGTCGATCTGGCCGACGAGGGCGTCACGGACGGCGAGGTAGGCGAACAGCGAGCCGAGGACGAGCACGAGGCCGACGATCCCGGCGGACAGGAGCGTCAACCGCCCGCGCAGGCGCAGCCGGCGTCTCACGACGCTTCACGCAGCACGTATCCCACGCCCCGCACGGTGTGCAGCAGCCGCGGCTCGCCGCCCTCCTCGGTCTTGCGCCGCAGGTAGCCGATGTAGACGCCCAGCGAGTTGGAGGTGGCGCCGAAGTCGTAGCCCCACACGCGCTCGAAGATCTGGGAGCGGCCCATCACCTGGCGCGGGTGCTCGAGGAAGAACTCCAGGAGGGAGAACTCGGTGCGCGACAGCTCCAGGGCGCGCGGCCCGCGGAAGGCCTCGTGGGCCACGGGATCCAGGCGCAGGTCGCTGTACTGCAGGACCGGGGAGTCGTCCCCGTTCAGGGCCGGGTCGGCGCGGCGCAGGAGCGCCCGCAGCCGGGCGTTGAGCTCGCGCAGCGCGAAGGGCTTGACGAGGTAGTCGTCGGCGCCGGCGTCGAGCCCGGCCACGCGGTCGTCGATGGCGTCGCGGGCGGTGAGCATGAGCACGGGCGTGCTGTCGCCGGCGCTGCGCAGCCGCCGGCACACCTCGAGCCCGTCGATGTCCGGCATCGACACGTCGAGGATGATCGCGTCCACCCGCTCCTCGGCGAGGAGGTCCAGCGCGCGGCGCCCGTCGGTGGCCAGCGCGACGTCGTAGCGCTCGAGCTTCAGCGCGCGCTCGACCGCGGTGCGCACCCCGGGTTCATCGTCGACGACGAGGACTTTCATGGGCCGAGCCTACCTCCGGCCTGCCAACGGGCCCTGTGAGCCGGGTAAGAGTTGGCGAAGAGTCAGCGGGCGCCGGCGCGGGCGTCGAGCGCCCCCAGCAGCAGCTCGATCGACTGCTCGAGCTGCTCGATCGTCGCCTTGTCCACCGCGCGCACCTTGGTGGCCCGGTTGAGCCAGGCGTTGATCTCCCCGAACGTGCGCCCGTCCTTGCGCCGCACCTCGGCCACCAGGCGCTTGCGCTTGTCCCGCAGCAGGGCGCGCTGCTCGTGCATCGGCAACGTGGATGATTCGGATCCCGCCCGCCCATCCGGCACCGCGGGCGGCCCCTGGAAGACGATCGGGGGCGTGGAGGTGGTGATCGGCGTGGTGGCGGCGGCGGGCGGGCCGCCGAAGAGCGCCAGCTGGGGCGCGACGTTGGCCGACAGCGGCACGAAGTCCGGCTCGGCGTCGGGCTCGCTCTGCGTGCGCATCGCCCGCTCGACGGCCTCGTCGTCCAGCAGCCCGACCTCCTCGCCGCGGGTGAAGAGGACGTGGCGCAGCTCGTCCTCCACGGCGGTGGCGTGGGCCCGCAGCGTCCCCTCGGCAGGCAGGTAGAGCCAGCTGCGCTCGCCCGCGGGGCGGCCCGGGACGGTGCGGACGAACCGCCCGACGATCTGGCGGAAGATCAGCGGGGTCTTGGCGGCGGTGGCGTACACCCCGACGCGCAGGCGCGGGATGTCGACGCCTTCGCTGACCATGTTGACCGCGACGATCCAGCGGTCGCGCGACTCGGTGAACTGGCGCAGCTGCTCGTGGGCGCGGGCCTCGTCGTGGAGCACCACGGTGGGCGCGCGGCCCGTCACCTCGCGCAGGATCTTGGCCACGCGCCGGGCGTGCTCGCCGTCGGCGGCGATGACCAGCCCGCCGGCGTCCTTGTGGCCGTCGGCCCGCACCTTCTCCAGCCGCTCGTGGGCCGCTGCGAGGATGCGGGGCAGCCCGTCCTGCAGCTCGGTGGAGATCGCCGTGCGGTAGCGGCGGCTCGACTCGCGCGTGGAGAGGATCTCGTCGAACCCGGCCTCGATCACGTCGTCGCCGCTCTGCCACGACAGCACGCCGTCGTAGGGGATGAAGGTGACGGGCCGGCAGACCCCGTCGAGGATCGCGTCGCCGTAGGCGTAGGAGATGTCCGGCTCGACCACGCCGTCGGCGTCGTAGCGCACCCCCGGGATCGGGGTGGTGTCGCTGCGGAACGGGGTGCCCGAGAGCAGGAGCCATCGGTTGGCGCGGCCGAAGGCCAGCGAGAAGCTCTGCCCCCAGGCCAGGTCCTCGCCGAGGTGGTGGGCCTCGTCGGCGATGACGAGGGTCGAAGGGCTGGCCTGCGCCGCGAAGCGGGCGGCCGCGCTGGCCACCCTCGCGTAGGTGACGGCGATGCCGGCGAAGCCCTTGGGCGGGCGCACGTCCTCGGCGTCCGGGAGCAGGTGCAGGCCCATGCGGGCGGCGGCCGAGGACCACTGGCGGGTCAGCGGCGTGGTCGGGCAGACCACCACGACCCGGGAGATGAGCCCGGCCGCCAGCATCCCCCGGGCGGCCTCCAGGGCCGGCCGCGTCTTGCCGGCGCCGGGGGCGGCGGAGATGAGGAAGGGCCCCTGCTCCCAGGTGGCCATGGCCTGCATGGCCTTGACCTGCCACGGGCGAAGGCCGTCGAGGTTGAAGATGCTGCCGGACCGCGTCACGAACTGCGGCATCCTGCTCGATCGGCCGGACGGCTCGCGCCCCGAAAGACGCGCAGAGCGGGGATTTCCGGCGGGCCGCCGCTCACCCGACGAAGGCGGTGGCCTCGATCTCCACGAGCATGGCGGGATCGATGAGCGACGAGACCTCCACCATGGTGGTGACGGGCCGGATCGCGGAGAAGACCTCGCCGTGGGCCCGGCCGATCTCCTCCCAGCGCGAGATGTCGGTGCAGAAGATCCGGGTGCGGATCACCTGATCGACCGTGGCGCCCGCCTGCGCGAGCGCCGCGACGATGTTGCGCAGCGCCTGGCGCGTCTGCTCCGCCGGGTCGCCCTCGCCGACGACCTCGCCGTCCGCTCCGACCCCCGTGCAGCCCGACACCTCGACGAGGTCGCCGGCGCGGATCACGCGGCTGTAGCCGACGATCGGCTCGTAGGCCCCGCCGGAGCCGTGGCGCTCGATGCCCATCCCTAGTGCCGGAAGTGACGACGGCCCGTGAAGACCATGGTCAGCCCGGCCGCCTCGGCGGCGGCGATGACCTCGTCGTCGCGGATGGAGCCGCCCGGCTGGATGATCGCGGTGACGCCCGCCTTGACGGCCAGCTCGGGGCCGTCGGCGAAGGGGAAGAACGCGTCGGAGGCCAGCGCCGCCCCGGGGATCCGCAGGCCCGCCTGGCCGGCCTTCTCGACCGAGAGGCGGACGGAGTCCACGCGGCTCATCTGGCCGGCGCCGATGCCGATGGTGGCGTCGCCGGCGGCGAGGATGATCGCGTTGGACTTGACGTGCTTGGCCACCGTCCAGGCGAAGCGCAGGTCGCGCCACTCCTGCTCGGTCGGCTCGCGGGTGGTGGCCACCGACCACTCCGGCGCGTCGAGCGCCACCACGTCGCGGTCCTGCACGAGCAGCCCGCCGCGGACCTGGCGGATCTCCAGCGCGCCGTCGTCGACGGGCCGGGTCTCGGTGTCGTGGAGGATCCGGATGTTCTTCTTGGAGGTGAGGATCTCCTTGGCCGCCTCGTCGTAGTCCGGGGCGATGAGCACCTCGACGAACTGCGCGTTGAGGCGTTCGGCCAGGGGGGCGTCGACCGTCCGGTTCAGCGCGATGATGCCGCCGAACGCGCTGGTCGGGTCGCAGGCGAAGGCCTTCTCGTAGGCGGCCAGGACGGAGTCGCCGCTGGCCGCGCCGCACGGGTTGTTGTGCTTGACGATCACGCAGGACGGGCCGTCGAGGTCGCGCAGGAGGTTGCGCGCGCCGTCGAGGTCGAGCAGGTTGTTGAAGGAGAGCGCCTTGCCGTGGAGCTGCTCCACGCCGCTGAGCAGGTGCGGCACGTCGGTCGTCTCGCGGTAGTAGGCGGCCTGCTGGTGCGGGTTCTCCCCGTAGCTGACCTCGCGCTCGCGCACGTACGTGCGGCTGAACTGCTTGGGGAGCCCCTCCGCGCGCGAGGAGAACCAGGTGGAGATGGCCGCGTCGTAGCGCGCCGTGGTCGCGTAGGCGGTGGCCGCCAGCCGCGCGCGGGTGGCGAAGGAGAGCGCGCCGCCCTGGGCCCGCAGCTCCTCCAGGACCGTCGCGTAGTCCTCGGGGTCGGTGACGATGGTCGAGTACCGGTGGTTCTTGGCCGCGGCCCGCACCATGGTCGGCCCGCCGATGTCGATGTTCTCGATCACCTCGGCGTCGCTGACGCCCGGGCGGGCCACCGTGGCCTCGAAGGGGTAGAGGTTGACACACACCAGGTCGACGACCTCGATCTCGTGCTCGGCGAGGGAGGCCGCGTGGCCCGGGTCGTCGCGGACGGCCAGCAGGCCCGCGTAGAGCCGCGGGTGCAGCGTCTTGACCCGGCCGTCCATGATCTCCGGGAAGCCGGTGAAGTCGTCGATCGCCCGTACCTCCAGGCCCGCCTGCTCCAGGGCCGTGGCGGTGCCGCCGGTGGAGATCAGCTCCACCCCCAGGTCGGCCAGTCCGCGCGCGAAGTCGGCGATGCCGCTCTTGTCGGACACGCTGAGCAGGGCCCGGCGGATCGGGACGAGGTCGGACGACGCCTGCGCGGCGCCCTCGGTGGACGGAGAAGCGGGAGCGTCGGCCATGGCCCGAGCATATGCGACGGCCGGGCGCGTCGCCCTGCGCCGGGGATCCGGGAGCGCGCCGGCCCTCAGGGGTCGCGCCGGATGAGCATCCGGCGCGGTACCCCGGCGTCGGCCCGCACCGCGCCCGCCGCCACGAGGCGCACCGCCTCGGGCAGCAGCCGGTGCTCCAGCGGCCGCAGGGCGGCCAGCACCGCGTCCGCGTCCACCGCGTTCTCGAGCACGATGCTGTCCTGCAGGATCACCGGGCCCGTGTCGACGCCCTCGTCCACGAAGTGGACGGTGACACCGAAGACCTTCACGCCGTAGTCGACCGCCTGCTGGACGGCATGCAGGCCGGTGAAGGCGGGGAGCAGCGACGGGTGGACGTTGACGATCCGGCCCGCGAAGCGTGCGATGAACGCGCCGTCGAGGATGGCCATGTAGCCGGCCAGGACGACCAGCCCGACGCCAAGCTCATCCAGCCAGTCGGCGATGGCCGCGTCCCGCGCGCGGCGGTCGGCGAAGTCGGCCCGGGGGAAGACGCGGGTGGGCACGCCGGCGGCGGCCGCGCGCTCCAGCGCGAGGGCGCCGGGCTTGTCGGACGCGACCCCCGCCACCGTGATGCCGTCGCGGCCGTGCACGGTGTCGAGCAGCACCTGCAGGTTGGACCCCGTCCCCGAGGCCATCACCGCGATCCGCATCACGCCGCCTCGGTGGAGAACAGGCCCTCGGCGGCCGGGGGCACCCGCAGGACCGGGTAGGGGCCACCGCTGGAGCGCAGGGAGCCGTCGTCGAGCATCGCGTCGACCCGCTGCAGGACGTCGTCCTTGGACAGGTGCTCGAACGTCGCGTAGACCGGCATGCCGTCGTAGGAGTGCTTGAGCAGCCCTTTGGCCCGCCCGCCGCGCAGGATCTCCACGAGCCGGGTGCGCCCGACGGCGGGCTGCGCGTGCTGGGCGACGTAGCGGATGGCGCCGTCCAGGTCGGCGATGACCGTGCCGTCGACGGTGCGCGAGCCGCCGCGCGGCCGGGTGTCGCGCGGCGCGCGCTGCGGCACGAGCCCGGGGTCGCACACGTCGCAGCAGGCCACTTCCGCGCGCGGGGCCAGGCGGTCGCCGAAGTGGTCCAGCACCGCGGCGCGGCGGCACGTCGTGTCCTCCACGAAGGACCACACGGTGCGGTACTGGCGCCAGCGGGCGCGCTGCCCCTCCGCCGCGGAGGCCAGCGCCTGGCCGCGGGCGCGGCTGTCGTAGGGGCCGATGATGCGGCCCTTGAGGCGGTCCAGCGTGGAGGGCGCCGGCTGGATGACCCCGGCCCGGGCGAGGTGCCCGATCACGGCGCGCACCTGCTCCCCTTCATCGCCGAGGTCGTGCGCAGCCACGTCGTAGCGGCCGTCCGCCGCGCTGCCCAGCAGCACCCCGGCGACACGGTCGACCGTCCCCTCGTCGACCTCGGCCCGCTCGATGAAGAACACGTGCAGCCCCTTGTCCTTGGCGCACGAGAACAGCAGGGCCCGGGCGGGGGCGCCGTCACGGCCCGCGCGGCCGGCCTCCTGATACCACGCCTCCACCGAGCCGGGGACGGCGTCGTGGCAGACCGTGCGCACGTCGGCCTTGTCGACGCCCATGCCGAACGCGTTGGTCGCCACCACCACCTCGACCTCGCCGTTCATGAAGCGCCGCTGGGCCGCCGCGCGGTCCTCCCGGGAGAGGCCCGCGTGGTAGGCCAGCACCTCGACCCCGAGCTCGGCGGTCAACCGCTCGGCCAGCTCGCCGGTCGCCCGGCGTGTCCCCGCGTAGACGATGGCGGGCCGCGCCGCCGCGTCGGCCAGGGCGGCGCCGATGCGGGCGCGGCGGTCGGCGTCGTTGGCGCAGGGCACCACGACGAAGCTCAGGTTGGGGCGGTCGAAGCCGGTGGAGACGAGGACCGGGTCGCGCAGCCCCAGCCGCTCGACGATGTCGCGCGCCACCTCGGGCGTGGCCGTCGCCGTCGAGGCGACGATCGCCTTGGCGCCCAGCCACCGGGCCGCGTCGGCCAGGCGGAAGTAGTCGGGGCGGAAGTCGTGGCCCCACTGGGAGACGCAGTGGGCCTCGTCGACGACGAACAGCCCGACCGTCGCCCCCTTGATCGCCTCCAGGAACCCCGGGGAGGAGAACCGCTCGGGCGCGACGTAGAGCAGCCGCAGCTCGCCCGAGACCGCGCGGGCCAGCACGTCGCGGTTGACGGAGGCGTCCTGCTGCGCGTTGACGAGGCCGACCGCCCCGCCGACCCGCCGTTCCAGCGCCTGGACCTGGTCCTGCATGAGCGAGACGAGCGGCGAGACGACGATCGTCAGGTCCTCGCGCATCAGCGCCGGCAGCTGGTAGCAGAGCGACTTGCCCGCGCCCGTGGGCATGACGACGAGGACGTCGCGGTCGTCCAGCGCCGCCCGCACGGCATCCTCCTGGCCGGGGCGGAAGTCGTCGAAGCCGAAGAACCGGTGGAGCGCGTCGTGGGCGAGGGGCATGCGGCGGTCCACGGTATCGGTCGCCGCGGCCGCTGCAGGCCCGGGCGTCACACGGATGACACGGACCGGCTCAGTTGTCAGGCGGGAACGACCGGCAGCGGGTTCTCGAACGCGTACTTGCTCTGGCCGGTGTCGAGATCCCCGAGCGGGTACTCGCCGGTGAAGCAGGCGTCGCAGTGGCTGCCGCGGTCGCCCCGCAGGGCCTCGTAGATGCCGGCGAGCGAGATGTAGGCGAGCGAGTCGACGCCGAGCTCGGCCGCGACCTGCTCGGGCGTGCGCTCATGGGCGATCATCTCCTCGCGCGTGCTCATGTCGATGCCGTAGTGGCACGGGTGCTTGATCGGTGGCGCGGAGATGCGCATGTGGACCTCCAGCGCACCGGCGCCGCGGAGCATCTCCACGATCTGCCGTGTGGTGTTGCCGCGCACGATCGAGTCGTCGACGACGACGAGGCGCTTGCCGCGCACCACCTCGGGCAGCGGGTTGAACTTCAGCCGCAGGCCGCGCTTGCGCAGCTCCTGGCCGGGCTGGATGAAGGTGCGGGCCACGTAGCGGTTCTTGACGAAGCCGTCGTCCTGGGGCAGGCCGCTGGCACGGGCGTAGCCGCGGGCGGCGGCGTTGCCGGAGTCCGGCACGGCGATCACCAGGTCGGCCTCGACCGGCGATTCGCGGGCGAGGATCTCGCCCATCCGGCCGCGGCTGGCGTGCAGGACGTCGCCGCCCATGCGCGAGTCGGGACGGGCGAAGTAGATCGACTCGAACACGCAGAACGCCTCGCGGGCGCCGGAGACGACCTGCTTGGTGCGGATGCCGTCGGCGCCGATGGAGACCATCTCGCCGGGCAGGATGTCGCGCATCCGCTCGAAGCCGATGAGGTCCAGGGCACAGGACTCACTGGCCACGCAGTAGCGGCCGTCGAGGTGGCCGAGCACGAGCGGGCGGATGCCCGCGGGGTCGCGGAAGGCGATCACGCGGTCGCGGGTCATCACCACGGTGGAGAACGCGCCCTTCAGGCGTGGCAGCACGTCGGCGACGGCCTCCTCGCACGTCTCGGCGGGGTGGCTGGCCAGCAGCGCGGCGATGATCTCGGAGTCCGAGGTGGAGGAGAAGGTGACGCCCTGCTCGCGCATCTCGGCGTGCAGCTCGACGGCGTTGATCAGGTTGCCGTTGTGGGCCAGCGCGATCTCGCGGCGGTTGCCGCCGGCACCGGCCGAGCGGTGCACGGGCTGCGAGTTCTCCCACTCGTTGGAGCCGGTGGTGGAGTAGCGCACGTGGCCGATGGCCAGGTCGCCGCCCAGGGCGCGCAGGTCGTGCTCCTTGAAGACCTGGTTGACCAGGCCCAGCGCGCGCTGGGTGATGATGTAGCCGCCCTCGTCGGCGGCGGCGATGCCGGCCGACTCCTGCCCGCGGTGCTGCAGGGCGTAGAGCGCGAAGTAGGCCAGGCGCGAAACGTCGTGACCGGGCGCATATATGCCGAAGACGCCGCATTCATCGCGGGGCCCTTCACGCTCGTCGGGATCGACCAGAGCGTCCTTCACGGGGTCGCCACCACAGGGCCAACGGTAGCAGCGACGCCCGCCGGACCCGTCACCGCCTCCCGCCCCCGTCGTCTGCATTAGCGTCCGCACCATGCGATCCGTGGTGGTGGGCCTGTTCACCGTGCTCCTCGTGGCCGTCGCCGCGCCCGCCGCCGAGGCGGCCGGCCGCTGCGGCACGCACCCCTGGTGCTCCACCGCGCTGTCGCCGGACGACCGCGCCGGCCGGCTGCTGCAGGCCCTCACGCCGGCCGAGCGGGTCTCCCTCCTCGGCGGCGACGACCTGCTCGGGGTCCTGGGCGGCGCCGGCCACCACACCGGCACGAGCGACGGGGTCCCCCGCGTGGACCTGCCCACCCTGTACATGAGCGACGGGCCCGCGGGCTCGCGCCAGGGCTCGGCCACCGCGATGCCCGCGCCGATCGCCCTGGGGGCGAGCTTCGACCGCGCGACGGCGACGCGGTACGGCGCGCTGGTGGGCGACGAGGTGCGCAAGAAGGGCAACGACCTCGTCTTCGCCCCCACTCTCGACATCATGCGCACGCCCCTGGGCGGCCGGACCTTCGAGAGCTACGGCGAGGACCCGTTCCTCACCGGGACGCTGGGGACGAGCTGGGTGCAGGGCGCCCAGCGGGCCGGCGTGATCGCCACCGTCAAGCACGTGGCGGCCAACAACCAGGAGGGCAAGCTCGCCGAGGGCACGACGGCGGACGACGCGCTCATCCGGCCGATCGCCGCCGGCAGCCGCTTCACCGTGAACGCCAACGTCGACGCACGCACGCTGCGCGAGATCTACCTGGCGCCGTACGAGGCGGCGATCACGGGCGGCCACGCCGGCGCCGCGATGTGCTCCTACAACCGCCTCGGCGGCTCGTTCGCCTGCCAGAACGACGCGCTGCTCAACGGGATCCTGCGCAAGGACTGGGGCTTCCAGGGCGCGGTCATCGCCGACTACGGCGCGGTGCACGACACCGCCGCCGCCCTCAACGGCGGGCTGGACATCGAGCCATGGCCCGGGACGCTGCTCGGCTCCGCCGCCGTCAACGAGGCGCTGGCCGCCGGGACGGTGACCCAGGCGACCGTCGACCGGTCGGTGCGCCGCACCCTGCGCATGATGTTCGCCTCCGGCATGTTCGACCGCGCCGCCTACCGCGAGGACGACACGCAGATCGACCAGGCGGGCCACGCGCGCCAGGCCCGCACGGTGGCGGAGTCCGGGACGGTGCTTCTGGAGAACCGCGGCCTCCTGCCGCTCGCCACCAAGGGCCTGAAGTCGGTCGCGCTCATCGGGGTGGGGGCCGACACCTTCCGGGGCGGAGGCGGCTCCTCCAAGGTCGTGCCGTTCCGCACCGTGACGCTGCGCCAGGCGCTGACCGCGCGCCTGGGCGCCGGCGTGGACGTGCGCTACGACCCGGGCAACGATCCCGCCGTGGCCGCGGCGCTGGCCAAGGACGCCGACGTGGCCATCGTCGTCGGGGTCGACAGCAGCAGCGAGGGCGGCGACCGGCGCTGCCTGCGCCTGTCCTGCACCGACGGGCTGACGCAGCAGGACGCGATGATCGACGCCGTGGCCGCCGCCAACCGCCGGACGGTCGTCGTGCTGCAGACCTCCGGGCCCGTCCTCACGCCGTGGCGCGACCGCGTGCAGGCGCTGCTGGAGGCGTGGTACCCCGGCGAGAGCGGCGGCGAGGCCGTCACCCGGGTGCTGCTGGGCGACGCAGAGCCGGGCGGGCGCCTGCCCGCCACCTTCCCGAAGCGGGAGGAGGACGAGGCGACCGCCGGCGACCCCGAGGCCTACCCCGGCGTGGACGACCAGGTCCGCTACAAGGAGGGCGTGCTCGTCGGCTACCGCTGGTTCGACGCCAAGCGCATCACCCCGGCCTACCCGTTCGGCGCCGGCCTCTCCTACACCACGTGGCGCTACCGCGACCTGCGCATCCACCGCTCCCGCGGGCGGGCGCCGGCCACCGTGAGCGTGACCGTCACCAACACCGGCAGGCGGCGCGGCAGCGACGTCGCTCAGCTCTACCTGCGCATCCCGGCGCCGCGGGCCGGCCAGGTGGCCGCGCCCCGCCAGCTCAAGGGCTTCCGCCGGGTGGCGCTCAAGCCCGGGCATTCGGCCCGCATCACCTTCACCCTCACGCCGCGCGACCTCGCGTCGTGGAACACGGGAGCCAATGCCTTCCGCGTGAAGGCCGGCTGCTACCCGGTGATGCTCGGCCGCTCCTCGCGCGACATCGTGCTCAAGGGCCGCCTGCCGGTGGCGGGCGGCCGCTGCCGCTGACGACGCACGTCACGCACGGTTGTCCCGCTGAGCGGGAGGAACGTGCCTGACGTCGCGGGCTAGGGGAAGAGCAGCGCGAGCGCGCCGTGCGCCTCGCGCAGCTCCTCCAGTGACCAGGAGGAGCGCCCCTCGATCTCCGGGAGGAGCTGCAGGGCATCGCCGCCGACCGTGCCGAAC
>WBZU01001866.1_pt1 | contig 15219 bp, 11 predicted proteins | sample 5204311 | NCBI WGS metagenome assembly WBZU01 (sample SAMN12344359, study PRJNA552823) | activated sludge metagenome | biome: Activated sludge suspended growth; feature: Nitrification reactor; material: Wastewater; isolation source: activated sludge from nitrification reactor of wastewater...
AGTTCGTAGAGGACGGCGCTCCCTTTTCGTCAGGGATTCCGCACCGTGCATGCCGTGCGAATTCGATCGGTTGGGGAAAGGGTGGCTTGCGCGCCCGCGGTCACCGTGTCGCCGCCGCAGCCCAGGTTATTTCTCGAAGATCAGCATGAGATACGCTAGAAACAGGAGCAGGTGGACCGCTCCGAGTAGGACATTGGTGCGCCTGGCCGCGAACGTCATCATACTCACCACGAAGGTCAGAATCAGGAGGATGGTATCGACCGCATCGATGCCGAGTATGATCGTCGAACCGGTGATAAACCCAATCCCGAGGACGGCTGGAATCGTCAGGCTGATGCTGGCGAGGACCGATCCCAGCAGAATATTGACCGAACGCTGCAATTGATTGGCTAAGGCGGCGCGCACCGCGCCGAGCGATTCTGGCGCGAGCACCAGCCCTGCCACCAACACCCCGCCCAGGGCCGGTGGCGCGTCCCACAGCCGGAGCGTGTGATCGATGGGGATTGCCACATGTTCCGACAGAATGACCAAGGGCAGCAGGTACGACAGGAGCAGGACGGTATGGAACCACACCGAACCGCCGGGGGATGGTTGATCGTCACGGAGCAACGTTGCGCTGCGTTTGCGTTGGCTGCGGGGCGCCACAAGATAATCCCGATGCCGAAGGTTCTGTATCGCGAGAAACACGCCGTACAGCCCCAACGACATGACGATCAAAAAAAGAGATTGAAGCGCCGAGAAGGTCGGGCCTGGTGACGAGATGGTATGGCTGGGCATCACCAGCCCCAACACCGCCAATGGCACGATCACCGCCAGGAACGCGTTGGCGCCCTGCAAATTGTAGGTTTGTTCGTGATACCGCAGCCCACCGAGCAGAAGTGAGAGTCCCACCATGCCGTTCAGCACAATCATGACCACGGCCAGCATGGCATCCCGCGCCAGAGAGGCATTGCCGTTGCCCGTGTACATAAACGCGGCGATCATCATCACCTCGATGCCGGTAACCGACAGGGTGAGGATCACGGTGCCCAGCGGTTCGCCCAGCCTGGCCGCCAGGTGTTCAGCATGGCGAAGGACGGCAAAAGCCGACAGGCTGATGACCAGTAGGAGCCACCAAAGCATTGTGCCCAGACGAACAGGATTTGAGAGGTCGCTCAACCAGTCGTGGCCGTAGGCAAAAAAGAGCGCAGCGGTCCCCACCGGAATCATCAACCACCATTCGCCGATTGTGCGGCTGCGATGAGGTGGAGTGGTTGAGGTGCGGTTGGGGAAGCGCAGAATGGACGAATCCTGCGGAGCCGGAGTAACCAGTGACAGCATACGATGGTCACCTGCGGACTGTGCTGTGCGCCGACTCTCGTTCAGGCGCTGCCTTTGAGCCCGATAATGCCGAGTAGAATGCAGAGAAGAGAAACGACTTTAATGACCGACAGGCTTTCAGCGAAGAGCACGATCCCTAGTACCGCCGTGCCGGCGGCCCCGATGCCCGTCCAGACCGCATAGCCTGTGCCGACAGGAATGCTTTTCAGCGCTTGGGCAAGACAGCCGAAGCTTGCCGCCATTGCGGCGAGTGTGACGGCCGTGGGCCAGAACCGCGAGAATCCTTCCGTATACTTCAGTCCGATCGCCCAACAAATTTCGAAGAGTCCGGCGACAACCAGGAATGTCCAGGCCATGGGGTACGATTCGTGTCCCTTCGTGGATATCCATGAAAAACCGGCGTGAAACCGGAGGTTCGTTCAAGCACGCATCATACAAGATCAATGACCCAAAACAACCTCGGCACTTCACTAGGGCGGCGGCAGAAGGGGGTCAGAACGACGTGGGGCGAACGGACGGCTACGTTATGCGGATCGTTCGTCTGCGAGTGGGGAGGCATCCGGGCGGTCGAACCAGTGATACAGCACCGGAAGCACAATCAGCGTCAGGAGCGTCGAACTCACCAGGCCTCCGATCACCACGACAGCGAGCGGGCGTTGCACTTCCGAGCCGATCCCATGGGCGAACGCGAGCGGAATCAACCCCAGCAGAGCAACCAGCGCCGTCATGAGGACGGGCCTGAGGCGAAGGGTGCACCCTTTGATGATCGCTTCGTCGGATTGAAGCCCGTCCTCGCGCAGTTTGTTGAAATAGGAAACCAGCACGATGCCGTTCAGCACGGCCACTCCGAACAGGTTGATGAACCCGACGGAGGCCGGCACGCTCAAGTATTCACCGGTCAGCCAGAGCGCCACGATCCCGCCGATCATGGCGAACGGCAGATTCATGATGATCAGCGCCGCATGGCGGACCGAATTGAACGAGGCGAAGAGGAGGGTGAAGATCAAGCCGATCGTAATCGGCAGGATGATTTTCAATCGCGCCATGGCTCGCTGCATATTTTCAAACGAGCCGCCCCAGACAAAATGATAGCCGGCCGGCAGATGAACCTCTTTCGCGATTTTGGCTTGCGCCTCTGCGACCACGCTTTCGATATCCCGGCCCAGCGTGTTGAACCCGACATAGATCCGGCGCTGCAGGCCTTCACGACTGATCAATGACGGACCCTCTTGGAGCTCGACCGTGGCGAGATCGCCGAGTGGAATCAAGGCGCCGGAGGATGTCGTCAGCAGGATGTTCTTAATCGTGTCGACACTGTTCCGATATTTCTCAGGATAGCGCAAGGTGAGGTCGAAGCGCTTGTTGCCCTCATAGACCCGGGTGGCCGGCTCCTGCCCGATCGCCGTGGTAATGATTTCCTGAATGTGTGCGACATTGATGCCGTGGCGGGCGATTTTGCTGCGATCGATATCGATGGTCAGGTAGGTCTGGCCGAACAGTTGTTCAACCCGCACGTCGCCCACGCCCCTGACCGACGCCATGATGGTTTGAATCTTTTCCGCCGTCGTTCGCAACACCGACAGATCGTCGCCGAGGATCTTGATCGTGGCTTCCGAGCGGACACCGGACAGTAGCTCATCGACCCGCTGCTGGATCGGTTGGCTCAGCAGATAATTGGCGCCGGGCACCTTCTCAATGCGTTTGCGGACGGCATCGTCCAGTGCCGATTTGGTCTTGGCCGTGGTCCATTCCTCCATCGGGCGAAGACTCACGACGGGATCGCTGGCATTGGGTTCCTGCGGATCGTTCCCCATCTCCGAGCGGCCGATCTTGGACACCACCATGCGCACTTCGGGAAACTCCATCACGGCGCGCTGCATTTCCTTTTCAATCTCGATGGATCGATCCAGTGCGATGCTGGGATAACGAATGGTCTGGGGCGAAATCGCCCCCTCATTCAAGATGGGAATGAACTCGCCTCCGAGAAAGGGAAACAGGGACAGGCTGGCGCCCAGCAGCCCCACGGCGATGCTCAGCACGAGGACACGATGCCCCATCGCCCAATGTAAAGTTGGGAGATAGGCCCACTTGGCCCAGCGAAGCAGAAACGTATCTTCTTCCGTGCCTCGCTTCAGCGCCATCGCGCACAATACCGGAGAGAGCGTCAACGACAAGACCAGCGATACCAACAGCGCGATGATGATGGTATTCGCAAGCGGCTGAAACATTTTTCCTTCCATGCCCTGCAGCGTCAGAATGGGAAGGAACACCAGGATGATGATCAGGATGCCGAAGATGACCGGTTGTCCGACTTCGGTCACGGCATGCAGGATGACCTCGGTTTTACTGAGGCGGTTGTCTCGTTGCTCGGCGAGATGCCGATAGACATTCTCCACCACCACGACCGAGCCGTCGACCATCATGCCGATGGCGATGACGAGACCGCCCAGCGACATGAGATTTGCCGTTAGCCCGACCTGATCCATGATGATGAAGGTGACCAACGGCGTCACGATCAGGGTGGCGGTCACGATGAGGGCGCTACGCACATTGCCGAGAAACAGAAACAGAATCACGACTACGAGCACGATGCCTTCAAGCAGCGCCTTGTAGACGGTATCGAGCGCCGCCGTGATCAGTTCGATCCGGTCGTAGAACGGAATGATGCGCAACCCGTTCGGCAACAGGTGTTTCTGATGGATCTCTGAGATCTTGTCCTTGATGGACTGCACCACGTCCCGGGCGTTGCCGCCGCGCAACATGAGCACGATGCCGGTGATCACTTCGTGTTTGCCGTTCAACACGGCGGCCCCGTGCCGGACGGCATGCCCGATCCGCACCTCCGCCACATCCCTCACGTAGACGGGGGTGCCGCCCACCTGCTTGACGACGATATGGTCGATATCCTCGATCGTCTTGATCAGCCCGACCCCGCGAACCACATACTTTTCGTCATCTTTTTCGAGGATATTCCCACCGGCGTTGGCGTTGTTGTTCGCCACGGCATCGAAGACATCGTGCAGCGCGAGCCCGTATTTTCGAAGCAGGCCCGGCTCGACCATCACCTGATACTGTTTGACGAATCCCCCCAGCGAATTGACATCGACGACATCGGGGAGCCCTTTGAGCAGCGGTCGGATGACCCAGTCTTCAATCGTCCGCCGCTCCATGAGGTCCGACTCACTCATCACAAAGTTTGTGTCGTTGTCGTGGGGGCCCTCTAGATAGAATTGATAGACCTCACCCAATCCGGTGGTATTCGGAACCAGTTGCGAGGAGGAGCCGGGCGGCAGCAGCTCCTGAATTTCGAGTATCCGTTCAAGCACCACCTGGCGGGCCATATAAATATCGATGTCGTCTTTGAAGACGACGGTGATCATGGAGAGGCCGACCTTGGAGAATGAGCGAATGTCCGTCAGGCCAGGGGCGCCCATGAGTTGAAGTTCCATGGGGAAGGTGACGAACCGTTCTACTTCAGCCGGGGACATGCCGGGCACTTTCGTGACGACCTGGACCAGGACGGTGGTGACATCGGGGAAGGCGTCGATGGCGATGGTGCGGAAGGCATAGATGCCGCCGGCGGTCAGTATGCACGCCATGACGACCACTAAGACCCGTTGACGGAGAGCAAACGCCAGAAGCGAGGACAGCATCGGGTTACATCTGTTCCCCGAGGAGTTCGGATTTCAGCACGAAGGCGCCGTTGGTCACGATCGATTCTCCCTCCAGCAGTCCGTCCTCCACCTTGATCTCACGGCCGTTGGAGCTGCCTAATTTCACGTCGCGGGCCTGGAAGACGGAGGGCTCGCGTTCGACAAAGACGAATTGCCGGTCACGGTCGCGTTGCACGGCGGATTCGGGGATCAGCAGCACGTTCGCCTCCGGTTCGGAATACACGCGAACGGTGGCATACATGGCAGGTTTCAGCTTGCGTTCGGGATTCGGCAGTTCCAGGCGGAGTCGCATGGTCCTGGTCGCGGGGTCGAGCACGTCCCCGACATAGGTGATGCGCCCTTGGAAGGCCTGCCCGGGATAGGCGGCCACATGGACCTCCACGGATTGACCAGCCCCTGTCTGATCGGGCCGGATATACGGGATATCTTTCTCGGGAATGACCGCGGTCACCCAGACATCCGTGAGGTCGGCGACCACGAACAATTTTTCCGTGGTCTCCACGACTTCGCCTTTCGTCAAATTGCGCGCGATGACGCGGCCGTCGAAGGGCGCGACCACCGGGACATGTGAACGGATCGTGTGGTTGCGATCCAGATTGCGCAAGTCTTCATCCGTGAGGCCAAGGATCAAGAGGCGGTCGCGCGCTTCCCGGAGTTCGGCGCGCAGGCTGAGCATTTCCCCTTCACGCCGTTGCAACTCGGCCACGCCGATCACCTTTTCCTTCAAGAGCAATTCCGCCCGGCGGAAGGCACGTTCGGCGACGTTTAACTTGGCCGTCGCTTTCAGGTAGGCCGATTGCGCCATACCCAGTTCGCTGCTGTAGAGCAGAGCGAGTAGGGTTCCCCCTTTGACCTCGCGACCAAGGTCGGCATAGACGTCGATGACTCGACCGCGGACGAGGGTGGTGATTTCCGCCAAGGCATGTTCGTTCGGTTCGACGGTGCCGGGGAAGTCACGGATGGTGCGAAACTCCGACCGCTTGACCGGCTGCAGGGTGATGTTCGCCGATTGAATTTCCTCGGCGGTCAATCGGACCAGACTCTTGTCGGCAGCGCGCGGCGGGTTGGCTCCTGTCGCGTTGGGAGGAGGGCCATCGCATGCAGACAGGGCCCCCCATGCGAGGATGCAGGCCAGCATTGTCACGGCGAATGCCAGTGTCGATTTCTGCCGGACCGGTGCGGATGCGGGCCTCGCGGGTAGCGGGTGGTGCCTCAGCGGGTGGTGCCTCATATGGCGCCTCCGACCGCACGTTCCAGGAGCGCGAGGGACATGGAGAGATCAAACTGGGCTTGTGCATAGTCCAACAAAATCTGACGTTGCACCCGCTGAGCGTCGAGTACTTCGATGAGGCTCGATGCGCCCTGTTGGAAACTAAACTTCGCGATGCGTAAGGCTTCATCGGCCTGCTTCAGCAGCCCCTTTTCATACACCTCGATCAAGTCCGCCGTGGTTTTCGCATCCTGAAAATGCTGGCTGATATTCCGAATGAGTTCATTGCGCGCACGCAGAAATTCCGCTTCGCCTTTGCGTTTGCTGCCCAATGCCGAAATGATTTCACCTTGCCGCCGGTCCCACACCGGAGTGGGAAAAGAGACGCCGCCGGTGAAGGCTTCCCGGCCGATTTCCCGCCAGTAGCTGCCGCCGATCGTGACATTGGGCACCCGGGCCTGACGCTCGAATTCGAGGCTATGGTCGGCCTGTTCGACCGACTTCCGCAGGCGCACCATGGTGGGATGCTGGGTGAGCGCGCGTTCCGTCAAAATGTCGATGCCGAATCCCGGGCCCACCCGGTGCAGTTGCCCATCGATGGCATAGGCGGGGCCGAGTGAACCTGCCGTCAGGGTGTCGAGCATCACCCGGTTGACCCGCACCGTGTTGGCAGCCCTGGTCACCGACTGATTCGCTTTCAGCACCTCCACTCCGGAGCGGATCGCTTCAAACTGCGGACTTTCTCCCAGGCGTACCCTGGTCCGGACCGCCTTATCGACATCCTCCACCGTAGCTAGGTTTTGCTGCGCGAGGACCAACGCGCGCTGGGCCAGGAGTAAATCATAAAAAGCCACCTTCACGTCGGCGACGAGATTCAACTGGGTTTCCGCCAGTCCGGCCGAGGCAGCGGCCACGCCGGCTTCGCTGGCGCGCTGGCGCGCGGCCCGTTTCGAGGGCCACTCGATTGGTTGGCCGACGGTCAGGTTGAATTCAGTGACGGATTCCCGCACCGCCGGATCGAAGAGGCCGAGATCCCGCATTTTGCCGCGGCCGCTGTTCGCGTTGATCGATGGATTGAGATACGTATAGGCGGCCACCTGTTGCCCACGATTCTGTTCGATGGTGCTTTCGGCGCTGACGACGGTGGGGTTGCGCGTGAGGGCGAGGTCCAGCACGCTTTGCAGTGAATAGACCGGCTCAGGGGTGGCCGGTCCAGCGGGACTCGCCGGAGGAGACGCGCACAAGCCGGCGCTTGGCAAGAGCCAAGTCAGTCCCACTAGAACCAGCAGCGCAGGCGCGAGACGTCTTCGTTGCCTGGTGGACCGCTGACGCGAGTGCGCTTCATCCGGATCGAATCCGGCAGCGACTGCCGGCTGCGCGAGCGGCAGACGGTTGGATGCGGCGCCCGGCGTCATGGGCTCTTCAGGACAGGGTACCGGCCCACTGTTGTTAATGGATAGCATGGTTCGCCAGTCCTTCCTCCGCACGATCATCGATCATCGTAGAACCGTGGGATTTCACCTGTTTGCGAGCGGTGACCCGATAAAAATACCGTACCACCTTCGCCGGGTGAAGTCGATGAGACGCAGGGGGAATCGCGGTAAGGCCTGAGGTGGGCGCCAGGTCAGGGATTCCAGCGAACAGACAGTCTGTGTGGTGCAGGAGGGGACTCCCGGTGACTCTCCCTTGGTTGAGTCCAGTACTGTGTCGGCTATGGAGCTGACCCGGCGAAGACAATCCTCTGGACATCCGGTTGTAGGCAAGGCGTGCAGCTATGCGCAGGCCTGTGTCCAGTTGGTGAGACACTCGGCATGAGGTCGACGACAGGCGGCGCCAGAGGCTGGTCGTTGTGATGGCCTGAGTCTTCCGCCGGTGGACGGGGCTGGTCGCCCTCGGGTGGTCAAACGTCTTCCTGATCGGACGCGCATCATGAGTCGTACGGATGGACCTGGGTGAGGCGACAGTACAGTTGGGTGCATTGTGGACAATATCCATCGGCAAAGCTGAGATCGTGCGTCGCGAGGTTATGTTTTTGAATGAAGGTCGGCAGATCCGACCATCCGGCCGACTCGCCGCTTCCCGTTCCCAGATCGTGAATTCGCCAACAAAACTGACATTGAGTGGCTGCGGGTTCCATGGATCGGAACTCCTTCTGTGAATCAGGGTGGCGGTGAAGGCCCACGTACCGCGCTGGTGTCGCAGCCACCCTACCGGACCGGACGCTGACTCGCAACTAGGTGATGTCCTAGGTGGCAAGCCAATGGATGCTACTGGATTCTGATGGATGCACCAGGGTGTGAGTAGGCGTGAGATGTCGGGCTTATGCCGGAACCGGGATGCTGGCTCATCGCCGGAGGGGGGTCAGGCGGACGTCAGGCCATGGGCGAGCGCATACTTCGTCAACTCGGCGGTGGTGCGCAGATTGAGGTGGAAGATGATCTGAGCTTTATGAAACTCGACCGTCTTCGGCGAAATATTCAGCAGTGCGGCGATCTCCTTGATCGTTCGTCCTTCGGCGATAAGCTGCAGCACCTCGCGCTGCCGCGGGGTGAGGTCTTGCCGGTGTGAAAACAGGCCGCTTTCCTCGGAAGACAAGCCGGTGACGATTTCACGCGTCAGCAGCGAGGTCACGAAATACTGTCCCTTCAACACCGCCTCAATGGCTTGATCCAGCTCTCTGGCCGCTGAGCGTTTGAGCAGATAGGCCGACGCGCCGGCTTTAAACGCTTCACTCACATAGGCGGGATCGGCATGCATCGTGACAAAGATCAATTTCACGTCCGGCAGCAGTTTCTTCAGCTGGCGGCCTGCGTCGACGCCGTTCAGGAGGGGCATGGAGATATCCAGAAGAATCAAATCGGGGCGCAACCGCACCGCGGCTTCCAGCAGCGCGCGGCCGTCTTCCACCGCGCCCACGACTTCGCACCGTTGTTCGACGATGCGCCGGAAACCTTCCAGGACCAACGTATGGTCATCGGCCAGCAATACTCGAGGGGGTGATGTCGAACTCATACGGAAACCTCCGCGTGGGGAACGTGAATGGAGAGACGCGTGCCGTTTCGGGGACTGGAATCGATGGTGACGGTTCCATGGACCAGGCGCACTCGCTCGGCCATGCTGACCAAGCCGAGCCCGCGAGGATTGTCGACGACGCTCTGCGTATCGAACCCGATGCCGTCATCCTGCACCGTCAGCGCGATGCCCTCCGCTGTCGAGGCCAAGTTCACGGTCGCGCGTGAGGCCTGTGCATGTTTCATGACATTGGCCAGGCATTCTTGGGCGATTCGATACAGGCAGGTGGACACGGTTTGAGGAATGTTATGGGGAATGGCGTCGACATGCAACGACAGCTCCAGCGTGGAACGCACCGCGCAGTCATCAACGAGGCGCTGCAGGGCGACGGGCAATCCTAAGTCGTCGAGGATCGACGGGTGAAACTGATAGGCCAAATGGCGGACGTCATCGGACAGTTCGGTTAAACGGTCTTGAATCGAGCGCAGTTCCTTGCTGCAGGCGCGGGCAGAGGGCGGCAGATTATTTTCCAGCGACTCGGCCTGGACCACCAGCATCGCCAGCCGTTGGTTGATATCGTCGTGGAGATCTCTGGAGATGCGCCGCCGTTCTTCTTCCTGCACGGTGAGCAGGCGAGCGGTCAGGTCGCGAAGTTCTTGACGGCTCGTTGCCAGCGCCTGTTCACTGGCCCGGAGAAAGCCTTCCGTTTCGACATGCCCCGAAATTTCGTTCAGGAGAGTCTGGTTCAGGTCGGCCAGTTCTTTCGTGCGGGTTTCGACGCGTGCCTCCAACTCGTCCTTGGCTTGGCGCAATTGAGTTTCCGCCTGCTGTCTCTGCTGGAGGAGGAGAGCGGCCGCCCAGATGACCACCAGGCTGAACATGCGGTTGCTCACACCGACCCAGAGGGGAATCGCGTTGTGTTGGGGGCCGAGCATCGCTCCGGCGATGACGAGCGGGGTGGACGAGACGGCGGTGAGAAACGGCAATCGAGCATTCGAGGAAGAGGCAGCCAGCACCACGACTCCCGCGTAGAGCACGCCGATCGCGATTCCCAGAGGGAGGAACAGATCGACGATGAACAACAGGCTGCTCAGGCCGGCAACCAGCGTGAGAAGCTTGCGATCGCGCGTCTCTTGCGTCATGGATCGGTCCATCGGGATATTATGAGGCTCCCGGACAGTTGGTTCAACAGCAGCGCCGATGCAGGCGCTTTTTGCACGGTTACTCCTGCTCGAGTTGTTTTTTCAGCCGGCGGTCCAACGCGAAACGAGTCAGCCCGAGATGTTTGGCGGCCAAGGTCTTGTTGTGATCGGACAACCGCACGACCTCCTCGATGAGCGCCGACTCGATGTCGGCCAGCGTCTGTTGCCCCAGCACCATCTCGATCCGCAGCGAAGGATGTTGCCCTTGCGCCATGGCGACGGTGATCTGTGCCGCCTGATCGCGGAGCTCGCGGGGGAGGCAGCCGGCGGTCAAGGTTTTGTCGTGACACAAAATCGTGGCGCGCTCAATGATGTTTTGCAGCTCGCGAATATTCCCGGGGTAGCTGTACCGCTGCAGCAGTTCCTGCGCGTCAGGTTCGATGTCGAGGATGTCTTTCCCGAACTCCTTGCCGAACCGCAGCAGGGCTTGCATGCAGAGCGGAAGAATGTCTTCCGTGCGGACCCGCAGCGGCGGGAGCTCAAATGTCACGACGTTCAGGCGGAAATACAGATCCTCGCGAAAGGTGCCGCGCGCGGTGTCCTTCTTGAGGTCGCGATTGGTGGCGGTCATCAACCGGAAATCGACCGACAGGTCCTCCGTCCCCCCCAGCCGCCGGAATGTGCGTTCCTGGAGCACGCGCAACAGCTTGGCTTGCATGGCCGGATCCAGATCGCCGATTTCGTCGAGGAACAGCGTGCCGCCTTCGGCCTTTTCGAGCAGGCCGCGTTTGCGCTGGTGGGCGCCGGTGAACGCGCCCCGTTCATATCCGAATAACTCGCTCTCGAACAGCTCCTTCGGGATGGCGGTGCAATTGACGGCCACAAAGGGGCCGGTCGCCCGCGGGCCGTTGCAATGGATGACCCGTGCGAGAAACTCCTTGCCGGTTCCGGTCTCGCCCTGGAGGAGAACGGTGGCTTTGGCATTTTCCGCGACGTCACGCACCTGACCGAGGAGCAGTTGCATGGCGGGACTACGTACCTCGATGTTCGAGAGGGCATAGGCGCTGTTCTGGTCTTCGAGCGCAAACTCCACGCGATGGCGCAGGGCCAGAAATTCGAGCGCGCGATCAACGACGGGGTCGACTCCGGACAGGTCGACGGATTTGATAAGGAAATCGTAGGCGCCAAGCCGCATCGCCTCCACGGCATTTTCCACTGTCCCGTAGGCCGTCAGCATGATGACGAGGGTGTGTGGCGCGAGCGGCCGGAGTTGCCGGAGCGCGTCGATCCCGCCGATGCCGGGCATTTTCAAATCCAGCAACACGAGATCGGGCGGATGCTGCGTGACGGCCCTGATCAATTCTTCCCCGGACTCGAAGCCGGTTACGGTGTGGTGGCGCCGTGACAGACGTTTGACGATGGCGGAGCGAATGGCCGGTTCGTCATCCGTAACGTAGATCGTGGCCTGCATGGGATCCTTCTTCCTGCATTCGTTGCGGCTGTTGTCGTAGAGGCGCCCACACGCGAACCGTGGTGCCGCGTCCCGGTTCACTGGACAGGACGATGTCTCCGCCGTGGGCATCCAGAATGTTGCGGCAAATGGCCAGGCCTAAGCCTGTGCCACGCGGTTTGCCGCTGGTGAAAAACGGCTCGAACACATGCTGCAGGTCGGAGGGGCTGATCCCCGGCCCCTGGTCTGCCACGGCCACTTCGAGTCCCGGTTCGACGCCTCGAGCGAGCGGGTTCATCGTCACGGTGATCGTGGCGCCGGCCGGCGTGGCTTCGACGGCATTTTGCATCACGTTGAGCAGCACCTGCTTAAATTGATCACGGTCGGCCTGGATCAAAGACGGAGCAGCCGGGGCCGAGAGGGTGATCGTCGCCTGTTTCCGTGATAGAGGTTCATCCAATACCTTGGTAACTTCATGCACCAGTTGTGCCATGTCGAAGGCGAATGCCACGATTTCACGCGGACGCGCATAGTCGATGATCTGATTGACGATCCGATCGAGGCGTTTGGTCTCCTGGAGGATGACCTCCAGATCTGGACGGCGGCTGTCATCCGCCGCTGTGTCGTCGAGCAGGAGTGAGGTCGTCGAGCCGATCCCGACAAGCGGGTTGCGGATTTCGTGCGCGATGCCGGCAGCGACCTGTCCCAAGGTGGCCAGGCGTTCGGCCCGCCGCAGCCGCGTCTGCATGAAGTCGAGGGCGGTGATGTCCACATTGAAACCCTGATACATCACGACCTCTCCGGACTGATCCCGGATGGGGATGCGCCGGCTCAGGACCTTGCGAACCGTGCCGTCGGCATGCAGAAATCGAAAGACCATCTCGCAGGGTTGCCCCAGGGCGACCGCCCGGGCGAATTCCTCAATGACCCGGTCTCGGTCCTCCGGATGGATGGCGCGGCGCACCGCGTCGGGATCTTTTTCCTCGCTTGGGTCGAGACCTGCCAGCACGCTGTTGTAGCGATTACTAAAGACCAGGGTCATGCCGCGCGTGGTGAAAATGCCGAATGGCGCATGGTCGACGATGCTCCGGTATTTGGCCTCGGATCCGGCCAGGTCCTGGTTGAGCTGACGGAGGTTGGTTTCCGATTGTTGCACCATGGCGATGTGAGATTGAACGGCCGCGCTCATTGCGCGCATGACCCGCGATAAGTCGCCGATCTCATCCGTTCTCGTCATGACCGGCACTTGCGGGATCGGGTTGCTGTCGGAAGTCACGACAGCCGAGGCCAGGCGCGCCAGCGGGGTGGTGATCGAATGCGCGATCAGGTGCAAGGCGGCAACCATGCAGATCAAGGCGAAGAGCCCGCCGCCGAGGATGGTCATCAGCATGGTGTCGCGATCCTGGCCGATCTTTGCCAACTTGGCATTCAGGGCCATCTGCGTCAGGTGCTCGAACCGGCCCATGTCCTGCCGGATTCTCAACATCAATGTCCGTCCCTTACCCTCTTCAATATATTGCCGCGCTTCATCAGTATGCTCCGCCTTCACGGCGTCGATCAGCAGCTCTTTCTCATTGATGAACTGTTTGACCAGTTGCTGCACCGACGTGATGAGGAGGCGTTGATCATCCTGTTGGGACACTTGGGCTTCGAGCGTGCGGCCGATGTTCAGCACATGGTCCTGGGCCGTGCGATACGGGAACAGATAATGTTCCTGGCTCGTGAGCACAAAGCCGCGGAAGCCGGTTTCGAGATCGACGACCAGGCGGAGGTATTCGGATGCCAGCCGTTGCGAATAGTAGATATCGTTCAATTGGCCTTCGTCGTCGGAGAACGTGGTGACGCTGCGATAGGTCAAGATGCTGAGCAGCAGGACCGTCAGGGCAGGGATGACCGACGCAAGAAACAGCTTGCGGGCAATGGGCAGATTGCTTAGCAGGTCGCTCAAGGCGGATCGTAGTCTCCGAGGGTATGGTAGTCCGCGCTCCCACCTCTGTGCAATATCGCCGCCTGGCAGGGGGCCGTGTCTCTCCACGGTACTCGCCTGTCATGCACCGCCGTTCACTATACGGGTGTTCTTCTCGTAGCCGACGCCTCTCACTCTGGCCGTCACACCAATGTCGAACGAGCGATTTCGCACCGAGCGACCGTGCGATCTCGCCCGTCTGCGCGCGTCGGCTTTGCCCCCTCGCAACGCACGGCGCGAGGGCGGCGGACAGGTCAATGACTCTGGTTCCTACGGGATCGCCTGCCTCGTCAGCGGAGGATAGGACGAGGCATGCGCCTTGCTCATGAACCGGCGCAGGTTTCAATGGCAGGGGCGGTGAGTGCGCGTGGATCCGACTATGAGCGACCCGAACAAGGAGGCGACGATGGACTACGTGAAGCCGTACGGCGTGGTGGAGAGCATGTTAGCCGGTGGTGCGCTGAAGCTGGGCTTGCCGCCCCGCCAGTTGGTCCTACGAGGAATGCTGGCCGGCGCCTATTTAGGCATCGGAACCAGTATGGCCGTGACCGTGGCCGTCGAAACGGGCTATTGGATTCTCGGAAGCCTGGTGTTTCCGTTTGGATTGGCCTTGGCCATTCTGCTCGGCGCAGAGATCATCACCGGCAGCTTCGCGCTCCTGCCTGTTGCGGCGGCCCACGGTCAAAAGAACGCCGGACTGTCTCGTGTCTTTGCCAACTGGGGATGGGTGTTTCTCGGGAATCTCCTCGGCAGCGTCCTCTATGCGGCTCTGTTCGCGATTGCGCTGACGACGGGGGGCGATGCGCCGATCAATGCGGTCGGCACTAAGTTGATCGCGATCGCGCAGGCGAAAACAACCTACTATGCGTCGCATGGTTCAGCGGGTCTGCTGGCGGCCTTTACCAAAGGCATGTTGTGCAACTGGATGGTCAGTCTCGCTGTGGTGGCCGCCTATATGTCGACCTCGTTGTCCGGCAAGTTTGTCGCGATCTGGGGGCCGACGCTCCTGTTCTTCTCTCAAGGTTTTGAACATGCCGTGGTCAATATGTTTCTGATGCCGGTCGGCATGATGCTCGGCGCGGACGTGAGCATCTCCACCTGGTGGATGTGGAACCAGATCCCTGTGACGCTCGGGAATCTGGTGGGCGGCATGCTGTTTACGGGATTGGCGATTTATGCAGCGCATCACGCAACCGCGCCGGCTGCAGCCGCGGCTCAGGCGCCGGCTCAGCCCGTGACGGCCCGGGGTGATCAAGCGGGATATTCACCGTCGTATTAGTCGTACTGGAGGTAAGGGAACGTCGTCATGGCTGCGGTCTATCTCAGACGATTGCGGGGATGGCGGTTCGTGCTGTTCAACGCCGTGCTCGGACTGGCGCACATCGTCGTCCTCTTCAACGCCGGGTCGTACATCGCGCTGCTGCCGCATGTGTCCGGAGATCTCG
>WBZU01001867.1_pt1 | contig 15215 bp, 7 predicted proteins | sample 5204311 | NCBI WGS metagenome assembly WBZU01 (sample SAMN12344359, study PRJNA552823) | activated sludge metagenome | biome: Activated sludge suspended growth; feature: Nitrification reactor; material: Wastewater; isolation source: activated sludge from nitrification reactor of wastewater treatment...
AGAACCCGTAAGAGAATTACTCCCGTATGCGCCAATAAGTATATCTTTAAAACCATCGGCATTCACATCCCCGGCAGCCGATACCGAATAGCCGAAATTATCGTCTGTATTATCACCTGTCAAAATTACATCGGCTGAATTATTCATAACCTGACCACCGTAATAAATATAAGATCTGCCTTTATTTGAACTATAACCAAATGCTCCGGCTATGACATCCTGATATCCGTCCCCGTTAACGTCTCCTGCTGACGAAACAGAATAACCGAAAAAATTATTAGCAGCCTCACCCGTCATTATCACATCAGCAACTGAATTAACATTGATACCTCCGAAATAAATATAAGCTCTTCCGGCATAAATGCCTGCAAAACCATTTTGCGGAGCTCCTATAATTATATCATCATATCCGTCTCCGTTTACATCACCCGCACCGGAAACGCTCCATCCATAAATATCTCCCGCTGCAAATCCATTGAAAGATCTCTGCTGAAATGCATCTCCTTCGTCTTCGGGAATAATTCTGTTGCCGTTTTCATCACGCAGTTCTTTTATTATATCATCAGTAAAACCTGCCGGGAGTGAATCACTCTTTGAATGATGTGTAGATTTTTCTATCACAGTTTTAAATGTGCCTGCATAAGAAGAAATGTTGAAAAGTAAAAGAATACAAAGAACAGGCAGGATACGATAATTAATCTTCATTATTTTGATTTAGTTAATTTAGTTAATTTAGTTAATTGTGTTGATTGTGTTGATTGTGTTGAGGTGTTAATGTGTAGATTTGTTGATTCCGTTTAAGTTTTTACAACCTGAGTTTGTTAAAGAGAAAGTTTGACAGACTTAGCAAACTCAAAAAATTCAACAAACTCAAAAAATTCAACAAACTCAAAAAATTCAACAAACTCAAGGTCTGATTAGACTTACAAAGCTATTCGAATTATTATAAGCAATTAATAAATCTGCAAGATCTGTTAAGTAGTCTCCGTTAAGATCAGTAATAATATATCCGGTGGGAAAGTCATTTGCATCATTGTTTATCTCAATCACATCAGTAAGATCAACGGCTCCGTCATTATTTATATCCCCGCTGTAAAAGGCGAACAGTGGATCAGTATCAACCTGTGTAACATTGCTGCCATAGGACATAGAAGGATCATTCGCAAAATTATATTCAGCAAATACAGGACTGAAATTTATAGTACCTGAGCTCCAGGTCTCAAGAGAATTTCTGTGTTTAGCGACAACATAATAGTTGGAAAGGTTCAATGCATTAGTAAACCAGAAATCACCATAACCGTCATTTGTAAGAAAAGCTTTTGCCGAATCAGCAATTAAATATGGTGCAAAATCTTTTCTTAAATATATTGTCATGGTATCTGATTTCATTGTATCGGCAGGAGCATCCCATAAACCTTCAACTACTCCCCGGAAAAATAAATGTCTCCAGGCATTTGCCGGTCCAAGGCAACCGACTGAAGCCCAAACATTTGTGCTTCCGCTGTATTCCGTCCAGAGCGTAAAACAGCTTTCGTTATCGGGACCGTATCTGACTCCTGCTCTCGGCTGAGCAGTGAATGGATTTGTATTAATATGATTAACAGGAGTTATGATACTACCCCAGACATTATTTACAGAAGAATAGTAAACTGCCGGAACAAACCCGCCGGTATTTTCTGATGATGCACATGAATAAAATCCGGGAGCGCTTCTGAAACCTGTAATATCTGCACGGGTGGAGTTATTGCTCCTGTAATCAACATATCCGCTTGACCATCCGCCGCTTCCGTTTGTTGATTTGAAATATTCTATGTCCCAGTCAGTTGGAGAATATTTTCTCATATTTACGATCATTAAATTATTATATCCTCCTGCCGATGCTATGTAAGCCTGATATCGCTTTGATCCTGCTGAACCTATGTTACCGGCATATGTTGCATATGTACCCGATATAAAATTACCTATGGAAGTCTTAGCTAATATTATACTTGAAGAATCAACTAAGCTTGATTCGACTACCAATATTGAATCCGATCCTCCGTTTCTGTAGAAAGCAATATCACAATTATAATCTACAGGATATCTGAAAAGTAAATTCAGAAATGATAAAGGTTTATATGTAAAAGCCGGAACAACAGTAAACGGTGAATAGCAGATTGCAACTTTCTCACCTGACCTGTATCCGCCTGCTACAGCGCTGTCAAAGCAGGTTGTAATATATATCCAGGGATTTGAATGATAAGCTTCATTGTCGGATACAACTCTCGGCTTCCAGTAATAATTTGAATTCACTGCACCGGGCCAGTTTAAAGTATATCCGGCAAAGTTAAGATCTCCGGTAATCCTGACAATTGTAACTCCAACTCTGTACACTCCGGCATAATTATTTGCCGCATATCCGAATACAACCCAGATGAATTTATCCCCGGTTGTATTCTCTATCAATTCAATATCAATCTGATCCTGCCACATTCTGTTCGCTGAAGAAAATGATATAGTTGCCTTTTCAGTCCATGTCCTCCCGCCGTCATCAGAATAGCAGAGCCTGAGCATATCATTTTCTGCTCCGCTGTTAGGTCCGAAAACAAATGCAGTCCAGATCCTGGATGCGGTTGACCCTATTTGTTCTGTACAGGTGCTGATACCCTTTACACCTGTAGCTGATGATACAAGCCCGGCGTTTATATTATCGGTTTCAAAAGGAATTTTTCCGGGCTCAATAAGATTCATTTCCAGCTTTTCTCCCTCCATTGTAACTGACCCCGATAATTTGTCCTGTTCTTTTTGCAATTGAACAACTTTGTCAATGTCTCCGCTTTTTTTTGCAGATAACATCTGTTGTTCTAAGGCGGATATACTATTTGACCTGATAAGATCAAACTCGTTTCCACCTGTGTTTCTGTCCGATTTCATATTTACATTCACCTGAGTTTCAGGAGGTTGGATCTTTTTTTCCTGTGAAAATATAGACGTAGAATTTTGCAGAATAAATACAACCAGCATTACAGATATTAATGTACATGTTTTCATTTTTTCTATTTTGATTAAGTTTCAATTTATGAATAATAAATTTTTGCAATTATATTTCCCGGTGTACAAATAATATCTGCAGACTTCTGAATTCCACTTTTAGGATTGTCTTTCCGGGATTATCCTGAAGTCGGAACCGGCAAAGACAATCATTCGAAAATATATAATGATTGTTAAAATTTTTTGACCGGCTCTTATCCAGAAAATGTGAGAATGACAATATGTCTTTATCAATAGTCTCTAATTTTCAAATCGCTTATCTGCCAAGCTGCTAACTGCTTAACTGCTATGGTGTTACTTTTGACACAAAATTAGTAGAATTATTAAATCCAATCAGAAGGTCAGTGAGATCGGTATAATAATCTCCGTTCAGATCTGAAACTGTAATATTCCCTACAGTAAACTCGGCGGCATCGTTATATATTTGGACAACATCAGTCAGATCAATTGTACCGTCCTGATCTACATCTCCGCTGTAAATGCACCACCTCGATCCTTTCAGCATCATATTACTTCCGAAAGCCTGAGCGTCTGAAGTAGTGAAATCATAAATATCCTGAACATTCGGTTCGATATGAACCGGTGAGGAGCTCCAGGTTTCAAGACAGTTATAATGTTTCAGTATCAGGTAGTAATCTCCTGTCAACGCACGGGGAAAAGCAATTACATTTGACAATCTCTGATTTTCAAGATAAACATATCCAGTATCTACAATATTGTAAGGCGGGTTTGTTTCTGCAAGTAAGACATTCATAGCCGCATAATTTATATGAGAGTCAGTATTTTCATCATAATAACCTTCTATACCCGCTCTTACATATAAATTCGAGACAGAACATCCACTGGTAGAAGTTACTGAATAATAATAAGACCAAATATTTAAGCAGCTGTCATTATTAAGATATCTGAATAGTGGTTTTGGAGAAGCAAAAGAATTTGCAAAATCATTATTCAAAGATGGCAAAGAGCTTGATAAATTCATGTCAGTAAAGCCATAAGATGCGACATTTTCCAGATTTCCGTATATATTTTTGAAAGATACCGCAAAGCTTCCGCTGGCATTTCTTCTAGCAATTATATCTCCGAATCTTGAATTGTTCACACTTGAGTAATCCAGCGTATATGAATTCCAGTTTGAAGCATTCTCAGTAGAAAGGATCCACTGGTCCAGATCTCCGGTGTTAAAATAATCATCGGTATAAGTGATCATTATTCTTTTTTGATCCGTCCCGGCGTTTGCAGCGACTCTTGCGTATTGAAGATTATCACCCGTAGGATTTACTGAACCGCTTGAAACAGGATATACAACCGAATTACTGAATGCTTTATAGAAATATATACTCTGCTCATATCCCGGGTATGCGCTTAATACAAATAATAAGGAGTCAGATCCGTTATGATAATTTGTTACATCGGTAAAGACATCGTAATTATGTCCCGGAGCCACGCCGTATATACATCTCGGAAGATAAGTTACTGAAGGTGAAGTAGTATATGGAGCGAGAACCCGGCAGACCTTTGACATAAAATAATGATCACTTCCGGCTAATGAATCCTGAGTAATGGCGATAGTTATATAAGGATTGCTCAGATATCTTGTGTTGTCAGATGTAATCCTTGCTTTAGTATAGAAGCTGGAAGCATTGTATCCCGGGGGAAAAAGAGTCTGACCTGCGTAACCTAATGTCGGTACGGAAACAATTGTATATCCGATAAGATGCTGACCGTATCCGCCGTTGGTTGTATATCCGAAAACTATATGAAGATATTTTGTGCCGGTTGTATTTTCAATTAATTCCATATCCATATTATCAAATTCAATTTTGTTATGAGAACTGAAAGCAATCTTTGCATAAGGAGTATATGTCAGACCGTTGTTTGAGGAATAATAAATACCGATAGTATCAGGAATTGCAAGTACCCCCGTATCACCGTTAGCCAGACCAACGGCTAACCAGATCTTTCCGGCAGTAGCACCTCTTTGTTCTACCTGTGCGGCTAAACTAGCAACATAATTATTAGCATATTTAACTGCATAAGAGTACGACAGATTATCAAACTCAGGCTGATTGACAGCAGGTATTAAAATGCCGAAGTTATTTGTTCCAGGCATAGTAACAGACGAGCCGTTATTTTTTTCTAATTTTCTCTGAAGGTCAAGTATTCTCTCACCGTTTTGTTCTGCACTACCCGGCTGTTTTAACTGAAGCATTTGCTCATTTATATTCTGATCAGCATCTGAGATATTATCAGCCTGTACAGAAGTCAAAGGGCTTTTATCATTTTTAATTTTCACTTCATACTTTGTGTTTAACGAATTCAATTTATTGTTTGAATTTTTTTTCGGCAGTAAGATATCCTGTGCTGAAATATATGAGCTTAACATTACAGTTAATAATAATAAAGCAGCAGGGAATATCATAAGTCTTTTTAATAATGGTTTATGATACTTCATTTTAATTTCTCCTTTTCGATTTTAAAATTAAGAATCAATAACCCGGCATACCGGTATGCCTTTAAGGAAAGAGACCCGCGCGCCTCATATCCGGGTTATTATTCTTTTTGAATGAACTGATACAAAAATAGAACTGCATTATTGATTTAGCAAAGAAAAGATTTTGAGGTTTTCATGCCGGAAACAGGAACAGCCGGACTTCAGGAGAAATCAATTAGACTGCAATACAGCCTGAAAAGGAATAATATGGATCAAAAGATGAGAAAAAGCCTGTATGATTTTTCATGCGGAATAAGGGGAAAAACATGTATCTCTAAATTGTTCAACTTCAATTGAACTTTGTATTGTTCAATTAAAAATGAAAACTATTTCTCCAGTTCTTTAAGTTTTATAAGCAGCCACTTTTTTTCAGTAAGCAGCATTTCGTTCTCGATCTCTTTCCTTAATACGAAAATATTTTTTCCGGTTTTAATATCAGACCTATTTAAGATCCTTGTAATAAATTTAAGAAAATTCTTAACTGAAGAAATATTTTCTTTTTTCAGCGATTCAGTATTCTTAAGAAAATGCTTCAGTGTATCGATCTCAGAAAATAAAGAATCCGTATATCCGAGTTCAAAGTAACATTTTATTTTCAATATTTTTATATCAAGTTTGAAAACAGGCAGCTCCATTTTTACTTTCGATGAATTTTCAAGGGATCTGCCGAACTGTCTTTTGCCTGAATAATAAAATGCCAGACAGTAATTTGTAAGACCTTCCCTGTCTTCAGAATAAAAATACCGGGTATAATCCGTGATGAAATTCTTTATCGCGTTATATTTTAAACTTAAATTGCAGGCATTTACATAGTTTCGGACAAACAGTTTACTTATATGTGAATACAATACAAGAAATAATTTTTCTTTAAGGACTGTTCTGTAATCATTGATCTGATTTCTTAAGAACCTGTCATCATTTATAAGATTATAATTACCATAAAATGTGAACAGCCGGTTATAAAAGATCATCTTTTGCTGAGGTGAAATGATCTCAGAATTTTTCGAAAGAATGTTTTTTAATTTTAAGTAGCCGGAAACATCATTCTCCACAGTTATTTTGTTTGAATAGTAGATCGCTTTTATTAAGATCACATCACCGGACCTGGATTTACCCAGGCTGTCAATGAAGCTTTTATTATCGATTGAATTCATGAAGGCTTTCACTACTTCATCAGAATGCTGAAAACCGTGCTTCTTATGATTTTCTGAAACAGAATAATAGGAATTAAGAAAGAATAAGATAAGAGAGCGCAGAGCAAGATCCAGTTTTTCGGGAAACTGTTTTCTGTTATGCTGAATGAGATCATTATACATTTCTATTTCCGTCAGATGCTTATCCAGCAGGTAATAATAATCTATATCCTTTCTTTCTTCCAGCCCTTTAAGTACCGTTCCTGCCTTCTGCCTGAAGGACCTGTTAAGATTTCTGTCTCTCAGTTCCATTAGAAGACAGTTATTTCGGTAAACTTTTGTCTTATACAATCTTGAAATCATAATGTACTCTTCAGAATATTTTAAGATCTCCGAAAAAATTCTTCTCATCAGCCCGTCATTGTATTTCCTTCCTTTATACATCTCATCAAAAAGCCTTTCTTTATTAATATCTTCCGGTCTGAACTCCGGATGATATTTTTTTAATATTTTAAAAAATCCGGCTACGAACTTTCTGCATCCGAAATAAGGAGAGCTGATGAATTTATCAAACTCTTTTATTTCCTGTTTTGAAAAGGTCTTCAATACTTGAATTACTTTTGAATTTGTCATAATAATCCGGTAACAATTTATTCTGATAAAGGTAAAATTATATACAATATTACTGATTACAAAGTGAATATTATTTATGTGAAGGTAACAATTAAGAAAAACTTTCTTTGCTTTGAGTTACTATTTAAAATATTTTATCCTAATTTTCTGCTAAGAAAGTAAACCCAAAAATGCAAAGCGAATCAGTCAGGAATCTTATTTTACACTCTCAAAATGAAAAATAAATCAGCTGGTTCAAATTTTATAAAGTAAAGGAGAAGTTATGAGATCAAAAATATTGTTTTTAATAATCATTAATTTTTTTTTCTTAATACCGGATTCAAATGCACAGATGACCTGGAACCAGGCATGTTCATTTGCAGGCACAGCTTCGAGTTATGCAGCAGTTCCTCATAACAGTGCTCTTAACATAACAGGGGATTTCACCATAGCTATGTGGGTGAATCCTGACAGCGCAACAAGCGGCGCACAGATACTTCTTCAGAAAAGAGCGGTTGGAAATAATGTCGGATATACTTTATACCTAAGCAGCGGGAGAGTAACCATCAGAACTAATTCATCAACCAGACTGGTCGGCAAAACAGTAATTCCAAATCATCAATGGACTCACGTTGCCGGTTCTTATTCTTCCCCGAGCGGAACTTTCAGAGTATTTGTAAACGGGGTTCTTGATACAACTTCTGTCGTTGCTTCGGCAGATCCAATTTCAAATACAGATTCTTTATTAATTGGAGTAGGGAACAATAATCCTTTTAACGGCTTGATGGACGAGATCCAGATCTGGAGCTTATCATTTATTGCTGCTGATGTATCTCAGATCATGAGATTGTCACTTGGAACAAATTCAGGTTATTTTACTGGGCTTGTTGCTTCTTATACTTTTCAGAATTCCAATCCGGCAGGAACATTGTTTTCACTTAATGACTGGAGCGGTAACAATCTGAATGCAACCAACAAAGGTGTGACTGGTGTATCTTTTGCTAATCAACCCGGCAATACTATTTCATTAAATGAATGCATAACACTGGACGGGTCCGGAGATTATGTTTCAGGTCCTGACAATTCTGTTGTCAGCCCGACTTCAGGAATAACAATCGAAGCATGGGTCTATCCGGAATCTTTCAATGCAAATACAAATATCTTCAGTACCATAGTACATAAAGGAAGTGCATCCGGAACTGTCACAGATTATCGTATGGAAATCAATCTGAGAAAATTCAATTTTATAGTTAATGAAACAGTAGTTTTTCAACTGAGCTCCTCAGGTGAATTTTTCCCGTTGAATAAATGGACGCATGTTGCTTTTTCATATTCCGGAATTGACGGCTTCACACAATTCATTTTAAATGGTGAGTTAAGATGGGATGACACAAGCTTTGTAGGTAACATTCATGATAATACAGACTCCTTATATATAGGGGGAACACCTACTCTTACAGGATTTGACGGCTATATTGATGAAATCAGGATCACAAGTACTTTAGTACCTTACGGTACGATCTCCAATCAGATCTTTACTTCAGTTAATGAATCAAATGATCCTTCATCGATCAATACTGTTTATAATTTTGACGGCGGGTTGTATTCTAATTCTGATAACGGACCAAGATTAAATTTCAGAGGTAATTCCAGATTCTCACAGAATTCATTTCTGAACAATATTCCTGTATCACCTATGTCAAATTCGGTATCATTGAATTTTGCAAAGAGCTTTTATCTGAGTAACCCAAATTTGAGAATACCCGCAACCGGAACAAGCGGATTCATGGTTTCAGATACGATTGATGTTCCTTTGAGTGAAACTATAACCGACTTAAATGTTTTTGTAGCGCTTAATCATTCAGATGAAGATAATCTCATCCTGTCTTTGATATCACCTTCCGGTACAGCTCTTACAATGTACAGTACGAGCTCTTTAATCAACAACAGCGATAATGTTGTTACTATATTTGATGATCAGGCGGATTCAGCACTGGCATCTAACAAATATGTAATGTATGCACCGAAGATCAAACCATTGAACAATTTAAATTCTGCATTCTCCGGTACCGGTACTTCCGGAAAATGGAAGCTTAGAATACAGGACGCTGCTGCCGGTGATACAGGCATCCTTGCAGGATGGGGAATTCAGTTTAATAATCAGACCAAGAGGAAGAATGTACTTTCACTCAGTTCTCTGATACAGGGATTTTATGATTCGACAGCCAACAGAATGAAAAAAGATACTATGAGAGTTTATGTCAGAAATTCATTTGCTCCATATTCAATACTTGATTCATCAAAAGCATTTCTTGATTCACTGGGAAATGCAAACTTTGTTTTCAATAACATTTCTGACGGAGTCCCTGTTTATCTGCAGTTAAAGCACAGGAATTCACTTGAGACATGGAGCAAAAAGCCGGCTTCAGGAACCTTTGCTCTGCTGTTTGCAATTCAGTTCTCGACATTCAATTCATTTCTAAAATATGATTTTACAAATTCATCATCTTCTTCATTCGGTAATAATTCCGTCAAAGTTGATAATGCTCCAGTTGAATTTGCGGTTTACAGTGGTGATGTGAATCAGGATGACTTTATAAATCTGGATGATGTAATAGCAATTTACAACGACGCCGGAATATTTACTTCAGGATATAAGGTTACTGATATAAACGGGGATAATGTTTCCGATCTGAATGATATAATTTTAGCTAATAACAATTCCAACAATTTCGTTTCTGCGGTTAAACCCTGACAATTTTCAATGTTCAATGATCAATGTTCAATGTGTAATGTTCAATTTTCAATGATCAATGTGTAATGTTCAATGTTCAATGTGTAATGTTCAATGTGCAATTATTTATTAAAAGAAATAATAATTATTATTATCCCGAGAGGAGAAAAGAATCATTACTAGATCGGTGATAAAAATTGATGAAGCTGCATTTACCTTTTAGCTTTTTCTATCCACATCTTATACACCCTACCTTCTTCATCTTCAATCCATCCTTCCTTTTCAATCCCGATTTTTTTTAAAGCTTTAATAGTTTTAATATTTTCTAGATTTATCGTTGCAATAAGCTGCTTACCCAATCCCGAAGCATATTTATTTACTTCAATCAGTATCTCAGGAATAAGACCCCGTCCCCAGTAGTTTTTGTCAAGCAGGTAGACGACTTCAAGTTCGTCACCTGCGGTGTTGTTGGTTTGCTTAAGCTCGAAGTGCCCGATGAGTTTACCTTCATGTTCAATTCCCCATATCTCAAAATATCTGCCGGGGAAAAGTCCGTTATATATTTCAAAACTTTTTTCAAAAAGACCGTAAGCATCTTCTTTAGTCTCGCAATGCTGACCACCCATATATTTATTTATATCTGTGTCAGTGAATATCTCAGCGAATTTTTCTTTGTCGGCGGTTTCATATTTGCGGAGTTTTGTTCTTGTAGTATACAGATCACTATTTAGTTTAATTATCATAAAATTCAGATTGATTTTAAAATATATTAAGCTCTGAGCTTTGTGAATGCAAATTAACATTTTGATAGTAAAAAATTCAGTTATTCTTTTCTTTATAAACGAATAATTTATCCGGCAGGGAAAATATTATTTCCTTCCAACATTCGACCCCTCCGGTGTCGAGTTTAATAAAAAGATTATTGCTTCCAACATTCGACCCCTCCGGTGTCGAGTTTAATAAAAAGATTATTGCTTCCAACATTCGACCCCTCCGGTGTTGTTCAATGCATTATTGTTATAATACCCAATACTCAATTCTCAATTCTATATTCCCTTTGAAATAAAATTTCAAAATATTAATTTCCTCAAACGAAAGGAGCCAGCTTTGATAAAAGTATTACAATTCATTCTATTTAATATTTTATTTTTAACTTTCTTCAGTACTTTAACTTATTCCTCACAGATCCCAAAATCTGTTACACGGAATTTTTCTAACAATTCAACGGGTCAGATTTCAGATAAGAAAGAATCTATTGTTTCAGAAGAGCAGATGAACGGATTTCTGGACGAGCGCGGTAAACCTTTATTCCAGAAAGAAAATAATCCATCGGATACTCTTGAGACAGATGCATTTCAGGAAAAAATTGTAAACGGAATGACAGCCGGTGACAATTTCGGAACTTCTGTTTCAGGTGCGGGAGATGTGAATGGTGACGGATACGAAGATATAATTGCCGGAGCTCCTTATAATGATGCGGGATTTTCGGATGCGGGAAGAGCTTATATTTATTTCGGAGGCGCAATATTTAATTCAACTCCGGATGTGATATTATCCGGACTCTTTAGCGGCTCTAACCTTGGAATTTCGGTTTCATCTGCAGGTGATGTTAACGGAGACAGCTATGATGATGTAATTATCGGAGCGAGTGGTTATAATTCTTCTACCGGAAGAGTACAGATTTATTATGGCGGAGCTTCAATGAATAACACCGTTGATGTTACTATAATAGGTGAAGCTACAGGAGATAATTTTGGTTATTCTGTTTCAGATGCAGGAGATGTTAACGGAGACGGATTTTCAGATGTTATAGTCGGAGCTTATGGAAATACAACCCTTACCGGCAAAGTGTATATTTATTTCGGAGGTTCATCAATGAACAATACAGTTGATGTTACTTTATCTGAACCCGGCACAAATAAGTCATTTGGTTATTCGGTTTCAAAAGCCGGAGATTTCGATGGTGACGGTTTTTCTGATGTGATTGTCGGTGTTCCCGGTTACAGTTCAAATCTGGGAAGAGCGTATTTTTATTCAGGCGGAAGCACAATGAACACAGTTGCAGACGGAATTTTAGCAGGATTTGTGGCAGGAACAAATTATTATGGAAATTCAGTCTCAGATGCAGGCGATGTAAATGGTGACGGATACAGTGACGTAATTGTCGGCGCTTATGGTATGAGTAGTTTTCAGGGCAGAGTATTTGTTTATTATGGAGGAGCAACAATAAACATCACCGCAGATCTGACGATCACAGGAGAATTTACAGGAGATAGTTTCGGTACATCAGTATCATCCGCAGGAGATGCTAACGGAGACGGCTATGATGATATACTCATTGGTGCATCCGGTTTCAGTACAGGCAGCGGGAAAGTATACCTGTATCTGGGAGGTGAAAATATTGACGGTAATGCAGACAAGTTTTTCAATGCGGAAAACGCTTCTGACAATTTCGGTATTTCTGTCAATGGCTGCGGGGATATAAACGGGGACGGAAATTCTGATATTATAGCAGGGGCAAATCTTAGTGATATTAATGGCGTAAGTTCAGGCAGGGCATATATTTATTTTAATACAATGACAGGAGCAGATATAGAAGATCTTACTTTTACAGGATTTTTGGCAAATGACCAGTTAGGCAGTTCTGTATCATCTGCCGGTGATGTCAACGGTGACGGATATGGTGACATTATAATCGGAGCAAACGGATATAACAACGGAGCAGATCAGGGTCGTGCATATATTTATTTTGGAGGAAGTGCTATGAATAATACAGCAGATGTAATCTTAACTGGAACTTCAGCAGGTGATGAGTTTGGTTCAACTGTTTCTTCAGCCGGAGATGTAAACGGTGACGGATTCGGTGATGTAATAGTCGGAGCTCCGGGGTATCTTACAGAACAAGGCCGGGCTTATATTTATTATGGCGGAAGTTCAATGAACAGTTCAGCTGATGTTATCTTAACAGGAGCTTCATCAAATGATGATTTTGGTTTTTCAGTTTCAGATGCCGGTGATGTGAATGGTGACGGATACAGTGATGTGATAGCCGGAGCACATGGATATATTGCGGGAACAGATCATGGATCCGCTTATATATATTTCGGCGGAGCTTCTATGAATAATACAGCTGATGTTACTTTGACAGGATCTGCAGCAGGTGATAATTTTGGATACTCTGTATCTTCTGCCGGTGATGTTGACGGTGACGGATACAGTGATGTGATAGTCGGAGCATATGGTTATAACGCAGCAACTAATCAGGGACGCGCATATATTTATTTCGGCGCAGCTTCCATGGATAACGGGGCAGATGTTGTTTTTACGGGAGCTACTGCAGGTGATTATTTCGGGGAATCCGTATCCGGTGCAGGCGATATGAACGGAGATGGATTTGATGATGTGATAGTCGGAGCAGAAAGTTATAACAGTGGTCAGGGGAGGGCATATATATATTTCGGAGGAGCATCAATGAATAGTTCAGCAGATGTTACATTAACCGGAGTTTCTTCAAGTGATCTATTTGGAAGTTCTGTTTCAGATGCGGGTGATATTAACGGAGACGGGTATGGTGACGTTTTAGTAACAGCCTGGGGATATAGTAGTTATAAAGGAAGGGTTTATAATTATTTTGGAGGCAGTACAGTAAATACTACTGCAGATATAATTTATACCGGAGAAGATGATTTTGATAATTTCGGTCTTTCTCTTTCCGGAGCAGGGGATGTAAACGGCGATGGTCTAAGTGATATAATTACAGGGGCTTTTATCTTTGATATAACAAATAATGAAGGAAGAGCATATTTATATTTTTCAAATTCACCTGTAGTTAATCCAAGAATATCATCTGTAAAAGATGTACCGTTTGATCAGGGCGGAAAAGTAAAATTAAAATGGATAAGAAGCGGATATGATTATTTAAATCAAAATCTGATCACGGGTTATTTAATTGAAAGAAGTGATCCTCCCGGAGACGGAGGCTTTAACTGGGAAGCTCTTGAAACTGTTCCTGCTGCAATGAATCCTGCTTATCAGTATACAGCAAATACACCTAATGATTCTCTAAACGGAAACAGCGGAGTTCAATATTACAGAATCACTGCGAAGACTTCTGATCCGGATCAGTTCTGGAGATCAAATATAATATCCGGATATAGCGTAGATAATCTCGCACCTTTTGCTCCGTCAACCCTTGCTGCTGCTCCGGATCTGAATTCAGTCTACCTTTCCTGGGATCAGAATCTTGAAACTGATCTGCATCATTATATCATTTACAGAAACGGAATTGAGCTGAATACTTCTGTCAGCAATGAATTTGATGATATGACTGTGCTTGATGATTCTGTATATAATTATCAGGTTGCGGCTGTTGATATACATGGAAACATCAGTCCGCTGTCCAATATAGTTAATGTAAATTATAATAATTCGGGAACATTGAACCTGTCTTTTATTATGGAAGGCTTTTATGATCAGACTCTGAACAATATGAGAATGAGTGATACCGTAAGAGTCTATCTTAGAAATTCATTTTCACCCTATTCGATTGCTGATTCTTCAAGAGGTATAATAAATGACAGTACTCTAACGGGTTCATTTAGTATCTCAAATGCACCTGCGGGAAATTATTATATATCAGTAAAACACAGAAACACAATTGAAACATGGAGCAGTTCACCTGTAAGCTATACTTCTCTTTCCACGATCAGTTACAGTTTCACTACTTTTGTTTCTCAGGCTTACGGAAATAACCAGGTACAAGCTGATGTTTCGCCTTTAAGATATGCGGTATACAGTGGTGATGTGAATCAGGACGGATTCATTGATCTGACGGATGTGATAATTATATATAATGATGCATCAGCATTTTTTTCTGGCTATAACAGCTCTGATGTAAATGGTGACAGTATAACGGATCTGACGGATGTGATCATCACTTATAATAATTCGAATAAGTTTGTAAGTCTGATCAGACCATGAGTTTGATGAGTTTATTGTGTTTGTAGGTTCGTTGAGTTTGTTGAGTTGAGTTATTTAAGTAAGCTGACTATTTTATTTAACAAAGAACCCAAAGAACTCAAAGAACTCAAAGAACTCAAAGAACTCAAAGAACTCAAAGAACTCAAAGAACTCAAAGAACTCAAAGAACTCAAAGAACTCAAAGAACTCAAAGAATTAAAAGAACTTAAAGAACTCAACAAAACCATGAAAA
>WBZU01001869.1_pt1 | contig 15210 bp, 11 predicted proteins | sample 5204311 | NCBI WGS metagenome assembly WBZU01 (sample SAMN12344359, study PRJNA552823) | activated sludge metagenome | biome: Activated sludge suspended growth; feature: Nitrification reactor; material: Wastewater; isolation source: activated sludge from nitrification reactor of wastewater...
GTCGCCCTTGAAGGCCGAGATGCACTTGCCGAGCTGTCCGAGGGCGATCCAATGAAAGGCGGTGTCGCCGAGCTCGCGCGCGAGGGCTTCGAGTTCGGGAAAGGTTTCGTCTTTGATGGCGACGATGGTGACGTGCCGGATGAGGACGCCTACGGCGGCGTGGAGGACGGCTTTGCCGATTACATCCACGACCCGCTGCTGGAGCCCAAGAACGGCCTGCGCGCCTTCGAGAGCGTCGAGGATATCTCTATCGTCGCCGCGCCGGGCTACACATTTGGCTATGCCGACTCCGACGCCGCCGCCGACCGCGTGCTCGCCATCCAGAACGCCGTCATCAACCACTGCGAAGCCATGCGCTATCGCGTCGCCGTGCTCGACACGCCGGCCAACATGCTGCCCACCGAGGCGCTCACCTATCGCAACCTGCGCTCCTCGACCCACGCCGCCATCTACTACCCGTGGATCACCGTGGCCGACCCACAGGGCGACGGCCGGCTCAATCTGCCGCCCAGCGGCTTCATGGCCGGCATCTACGCCCGCAACGACGTCGAGCACGCCGTCTTCAAGGCGCCCGCCAACGAAATCGTGCGCCTGGCCATTGACTTCGAGCTGCGTCTCAACAAGGCGCAGCAGGAGTTGCTCAACCCGCAGGGCGTGAACTGCATGCGCTACTTCCCCGGCCGCGGCTTCCGTGTCTGGGGCGCGCGCACCATCAGCGACGACCCCGAGTGGAAGTACGTCAGCCTGCGCCGCTACTTCGCCTACCTGGAGCACACCATCGACCGCGGCACGCAGTGGGTCGTCTTCGAGAACAACGGCCCGCAATTGTGGGACAACGTGCGTCGCACCGTGGAGGACTTCCTCTTCAACGAGTGGAAGATGGGCGCGCTGCTGGGCGACAAGCCGGAGAAGGCCTACTTCGTGCGCTGCGACCGCTCGACCATGACGCAGAACGACCTGGACAACGGCCGCCTCATCTGCCTGATCGGCGTGGCGCCCGTACGCCCGGCGGAGTTCGTCATCTTCCGCATCGGCCAGTGGACGGCCGACGCCGAACGCTAACGACGCCCCGTAGTAACGACTTTTGTCGTTGTGTACGAACGAGGAGCGACTAAAGTCGCCACTACCGATCGTAGTCACGACTTCAGTCGTTGTGGGCGAACGAGGAGCGACTAAAGTCGCCACTACCGATCGTAGTCACGACTTTAGTCGTTGTGGGCGAACGAAGAGCGACTAAAGTCGCCACTACCGATTGACACCACGCGAGTGGTTCTGACGAGGAGTAACGAAAATGGCAGTCGAACGCGAGAATCCCTACCACGCCTTCAATTTCCTGGTCGATCTCGGCACGGGCGACACGCAGAGCGTCCGTGCCGGCTTCCAGGAAGTGAGCGGCATGAACATCGAGATCACCATGGCGGAGTACCGCAATGGCAACGAGCCGGTCAACCACGTGCGCAAGGTCAGCGGCATGTACAAGGTCGGCGACATCACGCTCAAGCGCGGGCTCATCGGCGCCACCGATCTCTTCGAGTGGATCAAGCAGGCGCGCGAGGGCGATCCCGCCGCTGCGCGCAACATCACGATCCAACTGCGCGACGAGGCGAACACCGGCACGGTCATGACGTGGCGCGCCACCAATGCCCGGCCCATGCGCTACACCGCGCCCAGCTTCAACGCCAAGGGCGGCACCGACGTAGCCATCGAAGAACTCGTCCTTTCCATCGAGGACCTGGCAATCGAGTAGAGAAGAATTGACCACGGATTCGGCGGATTAGGCGGATGAACACGGATACAAACAAAAAAGAATATCCGTGCAAATCCGTCACATCCGTCTAATCCGTGGTCTATCATTCAGAACCTGTGACTCTATGACTGCATTGACCTTTCGCGGGCGGCTGCCTGGTGTTGTCTGCCAGACAGCGCTCCCGCCCAGCGGCGAAGAAGCGATCCGCCTGGACGTGGCTGCCTTTGTCGGCTTTGCCGAGCGCGGCCCGCTCCACACGCCCGTCGCCGTCGAGGATAGCGGCCAGTATGCGGCCCTCTTCGGCGGCGACCTCCAGGTGGCACGCGAGGGTGGCAAGCCCGTCTATGCCCACCTGCCCTCGGCGGTGCGCGGCTTCTTCGACAACGGCGGGCGGCGCTGCTACGTCGTGCGCGTGGCCGGCGCAGGCGCACGCCCCAACCGCTTCCGCATCCCCGGCCTCGTGGCGTGGACGAGCGGCGGCGGTCTGCGCGCCGTGGTCGCCGATGCCGCCTGGGTCGGCCGCTGGTCCGACACCCTGCGCGTCGGCGCTGAGCTTCACGGCCGCCCGCTGGCCTTCCAGAATGGCATCAGCGCCGACGACAGTGCCGGCACGCTGGCGGTCACTGTCGAAGTGCCGGCAAACGTAAGCCTGGTGGCCGGCGATCTACTGCGCGTCCAGCTTGGCGATGTCCGGCAGCGCACGTTGCTCTTCCCCATCGCGGCGGTGCAGCGTGCCGGCGGCGCGCTCTCCACCCTGCGCGGCGTGCCCATGCAGGCCACCGCGCGCCAGGATTATGTGCAACTACTGGCCGCGCTGCCGCCCGCGTCGCCCCTGACGCCGGTCGCGGTCGAGCGACTGGCCGAGGCCGGTTGGGAGCCCGTCGCCGACGACACGGTGACGCTCGACCTGACCTTCGATGCCGCAACCTCCACCCACCATCTGACACTGCCGGCCGATCGTGGCGTGGCCGTGCTTGACCTGCTGCGCGTCACGCTGGCGAGCGGCGAGCAACTGCTGCTGCCGGTCGAAACGACGACGCTCCAGCCCGCGCCGGGGGGGTCGCCCGGCGTCTACTTGGCGCAGGTATCGAGCCGCTCGGCGGCCTGGCTTTTGTCGCTGGCCGAGGCGCCCGCCGTCACCGACGCGCCGCCGGCGCAGGTCGACCTGCTCACCTTCGACCTGCACGTCGGCGAAGGCGACGAGACGCTGGAAGTCTGTCGCCGTCGACCCTTCAATGCGCGCCCCGGTCAATGGGTCGACGCGCTGGCACTTGGCAACGAGATCGCCGGCAGTCGCTCGCTGCGCCTGGCCGCGCCGGCCGATGCGCTGACCGCCGCGCCGCCGCTCTACCTGCCGCTGGCCATGCCCGCCGCGCTCACCGTCGACGGCTTTCTCGGCCCGCTGCCCGACAGCGACCCGGCGGGCAAGGATGGGCTGGACACCTTCGACCCGGCCGTACTCTTTCTCGACCCGCGCCTGCGTGATGTGGGCATGCGCGACCTGGTCAACGAGGGCGAGTTCATCCTGTGGCAGAACGGCGTCGCCGGCACGCTGGCCGGCATTCACAGCCTGCTGCCCGTGGAGGAAGTTGCGCTGCTCGCCGTGCCCGATCTCGTGCACCGCGGCTGGCCGGTCTTCACCGCACCGCCCGCGCCGCCGGACCTGCCGCCGCTGCCCGCGCCCGACCCCGTGGACTGGACGCGCTTCCGCGACTGCCCGCCGGAACCGGTCGCGGCTGAGCTGTCGCCGGCCGAGGTCGTGGCGCGTTTCTACCACGCCTTCCAGTCCATTGGCGACGACGCAGCCGCTGACTATCTGACCGTGGCGCTGCGCGACCTGCTGGCCGCGACGACGCTGGCCGCGCTGCTCGATGTCGACCGCCGCCCGGATTCTTTCGCTGTGGATGGGCCGGCCTGCCATCCCGCCGGCGTGCTGTCGGTGATCGTGCTCGGCACGTTGTACTTTTCGGGCAGCGCCGACGTGCCGCATCGCTTCACGCTCGTTTTCGACGGCAGCGAATGGCGCATCGACCGCATCGAGGCGCTCACCGCCTGGACGCCGCAGAGTGATTCGCTGCGCGCCCTGGCCGCGCTGCCCGCCGTAGAGGATCCCGTTGCCTACGATGTCGACCGCCTGCTCGACATGCAGCGCGCACTCATCACCCTGTGCGCGGCGCGCTTCGACATGCTGGCCGTCCTCGCCCTGCCCGAGCACTTCGAGAAGCGTGATGTGCTGGATTGGCAGACGCGCATCGGCGCCATCGGTGCGCTGCAAGAAGGCAACGCGCTCAGCTACGCCGCCGTCTACCATCCGTGGCAGCAACAGCGCGAGCCGGTGACGCCCGAGCTGGCGTTGTTGCGTACCGTGCCGCCGCAAGGTTCGGTCTGCGGGCTGATCGCTGCGCGCGAACTAGCACGCGGTGTCTGGGTGGCGCCGGTCAACGCGCCGCTGCTGGGCACGGTCGGCCTGGGCGATGCGGTCGGCGAGGCGGACTGGGTCGAACTCTTCGATGCCCACATCAATCTGCTGCATCAGGAGCCGGGGCGTTTCGTTCCGTTCAGCGCGCACACGCTCAGCCCGGATCGCCAGTTGCTCCAGGTGTCGGTGCGCCGGCTGTTGATCTACCTGCGCGAGCTCGCCCTGCGCCGCGGCCAGCGCTACGTCTTCGAGCCGAACGACGAACGCTTCCGCCGCCGCGTCGAGGCCGCCTTCGAACGCACGCTGCGCGGGCTGCTCAACCAGGGCGCGCTGACTGCCTTCCAGGTCGTCACCGGCGAGGGGTTGAACACGCCCAACGACGTGGACAACGGGCGTTTTCTCATCGCACTCAAGGTGGCGCCCAGCGTGCCCATCGAGTTCATCACGGTAGCCCTGCTTCGCTCCGGCGAGGGGCTGCTGCACGTGTTGGAGGTTTGAGCATGGCAAGCCCTGCCTTGGAAACGGTCGAGCCGCCCTTCGTCACCTTTCGCTTCGAGGTGGTCATGGACTTGGCTGAGCCGCCGCCCGGTCTCGACAACCCGGTCTGCAACGCGGCCTTTGCCGAGTGCGACGGGCTGGAAATGTCCATCGAGCCGAAGACCTTTCGTGAGGGCGGCAACAGCCTGGAGCAGCTTCACCTGGTCAGCAAGGTCAGCTATGGCCAGCTCACCTTGCGTCGTGGCATGACGGCCAATCTCCAGCTCTGGCAGTGGATGGCTGCGGCTGCGGTGCCGGGCAAGGACTTGACGGCCGAGGGGCGCATCACACTGTGGGGCGCCGACGGCACGCCGCAGCTCACATGGGTGCTGCGCGAGTGCCTGCCCATCCGCATGCGCGGGCCGTCGCTCAACGCCAAGGACGGCCAGGTCGCCATCGAGGAGATGCAGCTTGTCTACCGCTCGCTTGAGCTGCGCCCGGCCGGCGCCGGCGGTTCCGGGCTGAGCTTCGGCGTCAGTGCCGGTGTAAGCGCCGGCTTCAGTGCCAGCGCCAGTGCCGGCTTTAGCGCCAGTGCAGGAGCCAGCGCCAGCGCGGGCTTCAGTGCCGGAGCCAGTGCCAGTGCCGGGCTCAGCGTAAGCGGCGGCGCGGGACTGAGTGGTGGCGCGAGTTTTGGGTAGCGGGAATTGGCTTCACGACGGAGAGCGCAGAGGGGCACAGAGGGAGATTGGGAGATTGGAGATTGGTGGGAAATCACGACTCTGCGGTTCTCTGCGTTCTCTGTGGTTGAAAAAGCTCTGTGGTTCAAGTTTGGCTTGATGCGATAAGGTACGAGGAGCATGGTGGAGAAGATTACGCTGACGCCGCTGGACAGCAACCGGCGGCCCGACACGAGCAAGAAGCTGGTGGCCGACTTCAACCCGGAGAGCCTGCGTATGAGCCGGCACCGGCTGGGCGGCAGCGGCGCGCAGCGTTCCAACGCCAGCGGCACCGCGCAGGCCAGCGCTGAGCAGACCACCGGCATGTCGGCTACGCTCAGCCTGGAGCTGCTCTTCGACACCAGCCGCACCGGCAAGAACGTGCAGAACACGACGCTGCAGATTGCCGGCATGCTCGGCCCGGTCGACACGAGCGGCACCGAGACGCAGGTCACGCTCGTGCAGATCCAGTGGGGCGCCTTTCTCTTCAACGGCTCGATCAACTCCATGGAGGAGACGCTGGATCTCTTCTCGGACCAGGGCGTGCCGCTGCGCTCGACGGTCAGCCTCAGCCTCACCGAGGTGCAGTTGGAGGCGGCGGAGGCCAGCCGCGGGGCTGCCGGGACAGGTGCCGGGGCTGGAGCTGGCGCCGGCTTTGGCGCCTCGGCCGGTTTCAGCGCCGGGGTGAGTGCCGGTGTGTCGGCCGGTGCCAGTGTCGGCTTTAGCGCGGGCGTGTCGGCGGGGGCGGGATTCAGCGCCGGTGCCGCCATCGGCACGCAGCCGCTGACGCTGGCCCAGTCGGGCGATTCGCTGCAAAGCCTCTCTGCCCGCGCCGGCGTGGATTGGAAGGCCGTGGCCGCGGCCAACAACGTCGACAACCCGCGGCTTTTGCAGGCGGGCGCCGTGATCAACCTGAACGCGTCGGCGCAGGCCAGCGCCTCCGCCAGTGCATCGGCCGGCGCGTCCGCATCCGCATCGGCGAGCGTTGGGTAGTGCAGTACGGAGAAACCGAGTTTCTCCAAGAAACTCGGTTTCTGGTTGATGACGCAAGGGTTCCTTTGTGCCGCTTCGTGTTCTTTGGGCCTTGGTGGTTGCGTTTTTACCAACGGGAGATAAGCAATGCCGGTCATTGTCAATGAGTTCGAGGTGATTGCCGAGGCGCCCGCGGCGCAGACGGGCAGCGCGACGCAGCCGGTGGCGCCATCCGCCGCACCCGCGCCGCCGCCTGCGCCGGAAATCGTCGAACAACTCATGCGTCGCGCGCTGGCCCGTCGCCTGCGCCTGCTGGCCGACTGACCTATTGAGATGCACTTGCGGAGCAAAAGAGCTTGAATCACTGAGGACGCAGAGCAACCTGGCGAGGTCGAGAAGAAAGGGTTGGGCGGGGTGAGCAACCAGAGTCACCGTCATCACGCCCTCTCCCAATCTCCTAATCTCCAATCTCCATTTCTCTCGCTCAGCGCTCTCCGCAGTGAGCCATAATTTTTGGAGCAGCAATGCCACCTGTCCGTGCCTATGTTTCGCGACCGAATATCCTGATCGCCGGCCAGTTTCAGGGCGCGCTGACGGCCAATGTCGTCGCGCTGGCCGTGGAGGAGAGCGTCGACGGCCTGGCCAACTGCGAGGTGCGCGTGAGCAACTACGGCCCGCGCAGCCGCAATGCCGGCTATCTCTACTTCGGCCGCGATGTCGTCGATTTTGGCAACGACCTCGCCGTGGAAGTCGGCCCGCGTGACGACAGCCGCAAAATCTTTGCCGGGCGCGTCACTGCGCTGGAGGCGGAGTATCCCATGGGCGGCGGTGCCGAGCTGGTCGTGCTGGCCGAGGATCGCCTGCAGGAACTGCGCATGAAGCGGCGCACGCGCACCTTCGAGGACGTGACCGACGAGGACGTGCTGCGCCAGATCGCCCAGGAGCACAGCCTGACGCCCGACCTCAGCCTGGACGGGCCGAGCTACCGCACGCTGGCGCAGGTCAACCAGAGCGACCTGGCCTTCATCCGTGACCGCGTGCGCAGCATCGGCGCCGAGCTGTGGATCGACGGCACGACGCTCTCCGCTCGCCCGCGCACCGACCGCAACGGCGATGCCATCGCCCTGCAGTATGGCGTCAACCTGTTGGCCTTCACCGCCCGCGCCGACCTGGCGCACCAGGTGACCGAGATCGGCGTGAGCGGTTGGGATGTGGCGGCCAAGGATGCCATCGACGAGGTGGGCGACGAGTCGGCAATCGCGTCCGAGCTCAACGGCGGTGACAGCGGCAGCCGCGTGCTGGCCGCCGCGCTGGCCGAGCGCAAGGAGCGCATCGTGCATGGCGTGCCGCTGACTGTGGCCCAGGCACGCAGCATGGTGGAGGCGAGCTATCGCAGCCGGGCGCGGCGTTTTGTCACCGGCAGCGGCCTGGCCGACGGCGATGCCCGCCTGCGCGCCGGCGTCACCGTGACGCTCTCCGGGCTGGGCAGCCTCTTTGACGGCGATTACTACGTCGTGCGCGTGCGCCACACCTACAACCTGGCGGACGGCTATCGCACCGAGTTTGATGTCGAGCGACCGGGATTAGGCCCGGCCGAACGTTGATCGGAACGAATCATGGATTGGATGCAAGCGACGGCGCTCTTGACGGGCGCACCCGGCGCCAACCGCTTTCCCGGTGTCTACCCGGCACTGGTGATCGACGTCGTTGATGACGACCAGCAGGGCCGCGTGCGCGTGCGCGTGCCCGGCCTGCCCGACCCGGCCGGCGGCGCCTACGAGGCGTGGGCGCGCCTGGCAACCATGATGGCCGGCGCCAATCGCGGCACGTGGTTCATTCCCGACGTGGACGACGAGGTGCTGGTCGCCTTCGAGGCCGGCGACCCGGATCGTCCCTACGTCATCGGCGCGCTGTGGAACGGCAAGGATGTGCCGCCCGAAACGATGGACGGCGCCGGCAACAATTATCTCAAGACGATCCGCTCGCGCCAGGGCGTCATTATCACGCTGGACGATACCGACGGCGCGGTCAAGCTGCGGCTGGAGACGCCCGGCGGCCACAAGGTCGTGCTCGACGACGGCCAGCGTTCCGTGCTCGTGCAGGACAGCAACGGCAACTCGGTCAAGATGCAGAGCAGCGGCATCACCGTGACCGCCGCGGCCAAGGTCACGGTCAACGCGGCGACCGTCGAGGTGAGCGCAGGCATGGTGACGGTCAACGCCGGCATGTCGAAATTCAGCGGCGTGGTGCAGTGCGACACGCTCATCAGCAACGCCGTGGTCAGCGCCAGCTACACGCCGGGCGCAGGCAATGTGTGGTAGGAGGGGCGAGGGGCGCATATCCGTCACAAAGCGATCGCGCAGTGCGCATCCTCAGATGCGCCCCGGGCGCAAGCCCGGAAATGGGGAATGGATGCCCGGAAACGCGGCAATGAACGCGCAGTGCGCATCCTCAGATGCGCCCCGGGCGCAAGCCCGGAAATGGGGAATGTATGCCGAGCATTGAATGGTTAACGCCCGCACCGCTGTGGGCGCCACAATCGAATACACTCCACGAACCACGCCTGATCAAGCTGGCCGGCGACAACTTCCTGCCCGACTTTCTCGACGCAATGGGTGGGTCTGTCACCGGTATCTCTCCGGCTGCCTTCCTGGCCGATCCCGCGCATGAATTTCTGGGCGAAGAAGATCGCATCGACGGCAAGCTCAAGCTCTTCCACCCCGCGCACGGCCGCTACTACCTGGTCACCGGCTCGCTCGTCTGCCGCCAGGTCGGTCTGCCCGACCGCACCATCGCCCGTGCGGATGGCGAGGGAACCTTCTTTGTCATTCGCCGCGCGGTGACTGTCGACGGCGTGGAGCAGGAGCAGGGCTGGGTCGACGACGGGCCGCAGCGCGGCTGGCAGCCGCTGGTTGATACCATGAACCGGCCGGTTGCCGCCCGCGCCGACGAGGAATATCTGCCGCTCCATCCAGTGCCGGTCGGCAACGGCAACGGCGCAATTGCCGTGAATGGGAGCAACGGCGCAAATGGCGCTGGCCTGGGCTGCTGCGACCGCACGCTGCACTACGGCTATATCCCGGTCGGCAACCGCGAGAAATACCTGACGCGGCGCACCGTTGATACCAGCCAACCCGAAGACGCGCTCAACGCCTACGAGACGGAGGTGCGCAGCGCATCGGCCAAGGATGGCGGCTACGACTTCCGGCTCGACGAGTTCGCCACGCGCGTCGCTGATCCCTGGCGCGGCATCTTCACGGCGACGAATCCCGTCGATCAATTGGACCCAGCGCTCACCGACAAAGGGCCGGAATTCTCGCTCTACCTGATCGTGGACCTGGCCGACTGGATCCAGCGCAACACGCCCGATGTCTTTGCGGCCATCACGCAGGGCGCGGCGCTGCCCGCCGGCTCGGGACGGGCGCAGTTCCTGACTGAGCTGGAGCGGCTGAAGATCAAGGTGACGCGGCCCGGCGGCGCCAAGCCGGCGATCACCTTGCGCACCGCCATCTTCGAGTTGCGCAACCGGCTGGGCCTGGTGACCGGCGTGGGCGAGGAGCCGCCCGATTTGTACGACGTGAAGAGCGCCATCCACGACGACGGCTTTGATCTCAAGAATTACCTGGCGCCCGAGTCGCCCACACCGCCGGGGCCGCTGCCGGCAGGCTACGCCCGCTTTCGCCAGCGCGCCCGCGCCGCCCTGGCCGAGTCGACGCCGCAGCCGCCCGCGCAGGAGGTGCTCGACCTGCTCGCCGACCAGGTGGTCATCGACCGCTCGACCGACGACGAAGTGCCCGCCGAGAACAGCTACTTCGTGCGCTTTGTCTACGTGCGGCCCGGCTGCCCGCCCGTCGTCGGCGAGCGCAGCAAGACCTTTGTGCTGGCCAAGTTCTTTGACCCCGATGCGCCGGCGCGCCATATCCGGCTGGAACTGCCCAGCATCAAGATGAAGGATCTGCGCAAGTACAAGCGCGGCGTGGGCATGGAGATGTCGCCCGAACTGCGCGACGTGATGAACCGTGTCACGAAGGACATGCTCAAGGGCGAGGGGCTATCGGGATCGTCGGGCGGCTGGGAACTGGGCATGATCTGTTCTTTTTCGTTGCAGATTATCTTTCTCGTCGCCTTCATCGTCATGTTCATCTTCCTGATCGCCTTCAACTTCATCTTCTGGTGGATGGCGTTCCTGAAGATCTGTTTCCCGATTCCGGTGAAGAAATGAGCACCATGACTGACTCTGCCGATCTCTACGGTCGCAGCACCGCTTTCCCGCCGCGCGTCGCTCCCAACGGGCAGATGCTCTGGTCGGACGGCGAACTCAACGTGCGCGAGTCGATCTGCATCATCCTGCGCACGCGGCCCGGCGAGCGGCTGCTGCGGCCCGACTTCGGCTGCGGCCTCGACCGCTTTCTCTTCGAGCCGAACACCATCGGCACGCTGCGCCTGATCCAGGAAGAGGTCAAGCGCGCGCTGAAACGCTGGGAGCCGCGCATCACGCTCGACGACGTCGTCGTGGCGACCAGTGCCGAGGACGCACGGGCTGTCGATATTTCGATCTACTACACGCTCGTCGCCACGCAACGCCGCGAGCGGCTGAACATGACGTTGGCGCTGCAAGCCTAGGAGCAAGCTGATGCCGATAACCGTACCCAATCTCGACGACCGCACTGCGGAACAGATTTATAGCGAAGCGCTGGCGCGCATCCCGGTTCACACACCGGAATGGACCAACTTCAACGACAGCGACCCGGGCGTCACGCTGCTGCAACTCTTCGCCTTCATGACAGAGAACCTGCTCTATCGCAGCAACCGCATCCCCGAGGCGAACCGGCGCAAGTTCCTGACGCTGCTCGGCGTGCCGCTGCAGCCGGCCTCGCCCGGTCGCGGGCTGGTCGTCTTCCGCAACGAGCGCGGGCCGGTGCAGCCCTGGCCGCTGGAAGCCGGCATCGAACTGCGCGCCGGCAAGACGCCCTTCCGTACGCGCACCAGTGTCTGCGTCCTGCCGGTCGAAGCCAGCGTCTTCGTCAAGAAGCCGCAGACCGACCTCGACGCGGCCACGCTCGCCCAGTACCAGCTCTACTACGACTCGTTCTTGCAGCAGGACGCCGACCAGCTTCAGTTCTACAAGTCGGTGCCCATCGACCTGCCGGAGACCGGCAAGCCGCTGCCTTCCGTCGATCTGACCGATGCGGTCAACGGCGCCATCGACCGCTCGCTGTGGGTGGCGCTGGTCGGGCCGAAAAACGTGCCGCTGACGACGGTGCGCGCCGCGCTGGCCGGCCAGACGCTGACGCTGGGCATCTACCCGTCGCCGCTGTGTGAGGAGGGGCTGTCACTCGAACCGCAGACCTTCGCCGCACCGGCGACCAACGACCCCGGCCTCGTCTTCGAGATCGCCGCGCCCGAGCCGGACCCGACTGACGCCACCGTGGGTAGCGGGCCAGCGCGCTACACGCGGCTTGACGTCGAGTACGCTGAGAGCGTGCTGGAGCGACCCGGCATCGTGCGCGTGGTGCTGCCCGCCTACGAGAAGCTGCTGACGTGGGATTTCGACCCGCAGGAAGAAGGCACCGGCGACTATCCGCCGCTCGTCGAGGACAAGGCCGTGGCCGCGTGCATCGCGACGTGGGTACGCATCCGCCTGCCCGAGGAGAGCGACGCAAGCGCCGATAAACCGCAACGCAAGGCGCGCATCGCCTGGACGGGTGTCAACGCAGCGCGCATCATCCAGGCGGTGCCGGTCATTCACGAGCGGCTGGGTGTCGCCAACGGCGCCCCCGACCAATTCGTCAAGGTGACCAACACGCCCGTCATCGTCGACGACGACCCCGAAACGGCCACGGTAGAGGAGTTTGTGCTGGAGATCCAGGATGCCGATGGCCGCTGGCAGCGTTGGGAAGCCACCGACGATCTCTACGCCGCCGATAGCCGTGACGAGGTCTACACCATCGACCCGGAGTCGGGCGTGGTGCAGTTCGGCGACGGGCTGCGTGGCAAGCGCCCGTCCGCGGGCCGGCTGATTCGCGCCAGCTACGAATATGGCGGCGGGCCGGCCGGCAAGGTCGCCATCGACGCAGTCAACAAGTGTCCTGTGCTGCCCGGTGGCTTCAAGGTCGGCAACCCGCTGGCGACGTGGGGTGGCAAAACCGGCGAAACGACCGCCGACGGCGAGCGCAACATCCCGCGCTATCTCAAGCACCGCGACCGCCTGGTGACGGCCAGCGACTTCCGCGACATCGTCCTGCGCACGCCCGAGGTCGAGGTCGGCCGCGTCGAGGTGCTGCCGCTCTTCCAGCCCGCAGGCATCCAGCCCGCCACGAGCGCGCCGTGGCCCGGCGGCGTGACCGTCATGGTTATTCCACGTACCGACCCGGTGCAGCCTGACGCGCCCGTGCCCGATCGCCTCTTTCTCGACGCGGTCTGCCGCTGGCTCGACCCGCGCCGGCTGGTGACGACTGAAATCTTCGTGCGCGGGCCGGTTTACGTGCCGGTGTGGGTCTCGGTCGGCATCGTCACGCAGGCCGGCCAGATGCGCGAGCAGGTGCAGCGCGCCGTGCGCGACGCGCTGCGCAATTACCTCTCGCCGCTCACGGGCGGGCCGGCCGGCGCCAGCGCGGCCGAGCTTGATCCTGTGTGTGCGACCACCGACCCGGCCGACCCGTGCGCCAAACCGGCGGGAGCGGGCTGGCCGCTGGAAATGGAAGTGCGCCGCCAGGATCTGGAAGCCGTCGTCACCCGCGTGCCGGGCGTGCGCTACGTCCAGTCGATCCGGCTGGGCGTCATGAGCGGCGGCGCCACGCTGACCGACACCGAGCGCGTCGCCATGACCGGGCTGATGCTGCCGCGGCTGGCCGGGCTCAGCGTGCGCGAGGGCGACGCCGAAGACCTGGGCGCGCTCATGGGGCAGCAGCCGGCCACCGACGTGCCGCCGAATTTGGTGGCCGTGCCTGTGCTGCCGAAGAAGTGTTGAGGAAGATTGACCGTGGACGTCAACCAGACGAAGTTCCACCTTTTATATGGCGCCGAGGACTGGGGGCGCTGCTTTGCCGATGGCAGCACGACGCCGCTGGCCGAGCAGTGGCGCCTGGCGCAAGACCCGTCGCTGGCCTGGGATGCGGCGACCAACACGCTGCGCCTGGCGCGCACGCTGCCCCTCTTCCGCCGCGCCAGCCGCACGTCGCCCCTGGCGATCGCCGATCGCCGCGGCGCCGACCGCGATCGATACGGCAACTGGTACTGGATCGACGAGTCGGAAACCGGCATCCGCTTTGCGGCCGAGGGCCAGCGCACGTCGGTGCCCTTCTGGTCGCTGCCCGACCTGGCCGCGGCGTGCCCGCCACCGGACGACGGCGGCTTTGTTTCCAAAGGCATTCCCGCCGCTCTCGCCGGTCGCCTGCGCGGGCTGGCCGTGACCAGCCGCCATTTTCTCGTCGTGGGTGATGATTTGTGCCGCGGATTGTACATCTTTGACCTGCACGGCGGTGGCACGCCGCTCTTCCTGGCATGGCCGGCGAGCACGCCCTTTGCGCCATGGGACATGGCCGCGCTGCCCGACGGCGGGCTGCTGATCCTGGATCGTGACAACCTGCGCTATTGGATGCTCGACGAGAACTTCCGCGTCGCTGCCGAGCCGGGTGGCGACGAAGCCACGCTCTTTCAGCCCACCGACCCCGCCGCCGAGCCTGTGCTGCGTCCGTTACCGCCTACACTGACCGGCTATGCCCTGGCTGCCGGCGCCGCGCCGGGACCGGATGCGCCGGTGAGCATCGAGCCGGGTGTCGATGGGTCGGTCTTTATCCTCGACACGCGGCCGGATCGCGACTACTCGCTGCTCTTTGAGTACCGCGGGGAGACACAACTCGCCGCCTGGTCGCTGGAGGACGCCGTCACCGTCTTCGACCCCGACGTGGGCGAAGGCGAGGCGGTGCAGTTCTCGCTGGCCGCGCACGACTTCGTCCACCGCCGCGGCGTGCTGAGCGAGACACTTGCTGCCGATCCCGTGCCGTCGGTGCTTTACTTCGCCGAGCGCGACGGCAACCAGGTCATGGCCTTTGTCGTGGATCGCGATCTGGGTACGCTGGTGGATCGGCCGGAATTCCTGCCGCTGCGCCGCTGGGAGGCGAAGGGTCTCGTGCGCGCTGGCGACGATATCTTCTACGACTTTGCCGATCGCTGGATTGCGCTTCAGCCGCTGATGGAGTGCCAGTACGTGGGTTCGGGTGTGCTGACCACGCCGCCCACCGTCTCCGGCGGTCTCTTCGACAGCCAGATCACGCGCTGCGTCTGGCACCGGCTGCTGCTCGATGCCCAGATCCCGCCGGGGACGCGCGTCGCCCTACGCGCCCGCGCCGCCGACGATCCCGACCTCATCGAGCAGATGGGCTGGCTGGCGCAGCCCGCGCCCTACCGCCGCGCAAATGGCGCCGAGTTGCCCTACTACGACCCGTGGCAGGGCGCGGCGGACGGCGACGACCGCACCGGCACGTGGGAACTGCTTTTTCAGGAAGTCAAGGGGCGCTACCTGCAACTTGAGGTCACGTTGCAGGGCACAGGACGCTCGACGCCGGCCATCCGCGCACTGCGCGCCTGGTACCCGCGCTTCTCCTATCTCGACCACTACCTGCCGGCCATCTACCGCGAGGAGTCCGGCCCCGCCTCGTTTATGGAGCGCTGGCTGGCCAATGTCGAAGGCGTCTTCACCAACCTCGAGGACAAGATCGAGCATGCCGCCGCGCTCTTTGACCCGCGCACCGCGCCGCCCGAGACGCTCGACTGGCTCGGCTGTTGGCTGGGCGTCGTGCTGGACCCGTTGTGGGATGAAGCCAAGCGCCGCGTCTTCATCCGCCACGCCGACCGCATCTACCGCCAGCGTGGCACCG
>WBZU01001871.1_pt1 | contig 15195 bp, 13 predicted proteins | sample 5204311 | NCBI WGS metagenome assembly WBZU01 (sample SAMN12344359, study PRJNA552823) | activated sludge metagenome | biome: Activated sludge suspended growth; feature: Nitrification reactor; material: Wastewater; isolation source: activated sludge from nitrification reactor of wastewater...
GGAAGGCCTCGTCGCCGCGGATCGCACCCGCCGCTACCGGCTGCCGGCGGCTCCGGTCGACGTGCGCGACACGACCGCTGCCGGCGACGCGTTCGTCGGCGCGCTGGCCGCGGCGCTCGACCGCGGTGCGCCGTTCGTCGAAGCGCTCGCCGAAGGCGCCGCAGCCGGATCGCACGCATGCGCCGGAGACGGCGCCCAGCCATCGATCGGGCTGCGCGACGCGTGGCGTGACGCCGCGCGCGAACTCGCGGCGCTGGCGTGCGTCGAAGCGCGCTAGAATCGCGCATCGCCGCGTCAGGATCTTCACGCATGGTTCGTCACCTCGCCCTCGCCCTCTGCGCCTTCGCGCTGCTCGCCGCCGCGCCCGTCCGCGCGGCCGACCCCGACTACTCGGACATCTGGTGGGCAGCGGGCGGCGTCGAATCCGGGTGGGGCGTCAACTTCGCGCAGGGACCCGGCGCCATCTTCGCCACGTTCTTCATCTACGGGCCGGACAAGCAGCCGGTCTGGTACGTCTCGTCGATGGTCCAGACCGGCGCCGGCCGCTATTCCGGCGCGCTCTACCGCGTGACCGGCACCTGGTTCGGCGGGGCCTGGCAGCCGACCGACGTGACCGAGACGATCGTCGGCGAGGCGCAGTTCGTGGCCGAGAACGTGCAGCGCGGCGTGTTCACCTATCGGATCGACCTGACGCAGGTCGTGAAGACGATCGAGCGGCAGCCGCTCACGGCGATCGATCTCGCGGGCACCTACCTCGGGGGCGCGCTGATCAAGAGCTCGGCAGGCTGCACGGGCGGCGCGGCGAGCAGCATCTACTCGTACCAGTACATCGTCACCCACCTGCCCCAGTCGGTCGTGCGCATCGAGCACATCACGACCCAAGGGGTCACCGATTGCGTGATGCAGGGGAAGGCCGTCCAGCTCGGCAAGGTGTTCCACATGGCCGACGCGACCTACGTGTGCGAGACCTACGGCGTCGATACGGCGGCCGTCGTCACCGACCTGCGCAGGACGTCGAACGGCGGCATCGAGGCGACCTGGAAGGCGAATCTCGGCGGGAGCTGCGTCGAGGACGGCAAGTTCACGGCGATCCCGCAGCAGTGAGCCGCTGTCGCGCGACCTCGTAGAGCACGACCGCGGCGGCGGCCGCGGCGTTCAGCGACTCGCTGCCGCCCGGCAACGGTATCGTCGCCGCGACGTCCGCCCCGGCGCGCAGCGCGGCCGAGAGCCCTGCCCCCTCGTTGCCGACCGCGATCGCGACGCGACCGCCGAGCCGCGCCTCGTGGAGCGGCACCCCGCCCGCCGCCACGGCGGCCACGACGCGGCCCCCCGTGGCGCGGATCGTCCCCGCGATCTCGACGAGGTCCGCATCCTCGTGGATCGCGAGCTGGAAGTGGGCGCCCTGCCCCGCCCGCAGCACCTTGGGCGACCACGCGAACGCGCAATCGCGCGACAGGTAGGCGTCGCTCGCGCCGAACGCCGCTGCGGTGCGGAGCATCGTGCCGACGTTGCCGGGGTCCTGGATCGCTTCCAGCAGCAGGCACAGCGCCCCCGGCGGCCCGGACGGCGGCCGCGGGGCCGGCGCCACCGCGATCACGCCGACGTCCGGCGGCAGCGCTCCCATGCCGTCGAAGAGCGCGCGCGTCACGACGACGAGCCGCGATTCCGGCACGCGCGCGACGAGTGCGGCGATGCCCGGCCTCGCGAGCGCTTCCTCGTTGACGACGACGATCTCCGGGAGCCCGATGCGTTCCAGATGGACGGCGACGAGGTGCTCGCCCTCGAGCACGCAGCGCCCGGCCTTGCGCCGGTCGCGCGACGACGACACGAGCCGCGCGACCTCCCGGTAGCGCGGGTTCTGGCGCGAGACCACGCGGAGCATCGGCTGCGGGCGTCGACCGCGTCCGCTTCAGCGCGCCGCGGGTGCGCGCGCGGGCGCGGGCGACGCGCCCTGGAGCTGGAAGAACACCTCGTCCTGGCGGACCATCCCGAGCTCGGAGCGCGCGCGCTCCTCGATCGCCTCGCTGCCGGTCTTCAGGTCGCGCACGTCGGCGTCGAGCGCTTCGTTGCGCGCCTTGAGCTTCGCGTTGCCGTCGCGCTGCACGGCGAGCTGGCGGTCCAGCTCGCGCACCGCGAGCCAGCCGCCCTTCCCGAGCCACATCGGGTACTGCAGCGCGACGATCGCGGCGACGAAGATCAGCGCGAGCCAGCGCATCGTCCGAAGATCATCGTGGCGAGCGAAGGGCCGCCCCGAGCTCGCCGCCCCCCACGGGGGGGCAACGCGCGCCGCGCGTTCGGGGGGGATGATCGGCCGAGCGAAGGGCCGCCCCGAGCTCGCCGCCCCCCACGGGGGGGCAACGCGCGCAACGCGTTCGGGGGTATGCCATCCAGATCAGTCCAGATTGAAGAAGGCCGCGCGCCCCGGATAACTCGCCGCGTCGCCCAGGTCCTCCTCGATCCGGAGGAGCTGGTTGTACTTGGCGATGCGGTCGGAGCGCGACAGCGAGCCGGTCTTGATCTGGCCGGCGTTCGTGCCCACCGCGATGTCGGCGATCAGGCTGTCCTCGGTCTCGCCCGAGCGGTGCGAGACGACGGCCGTGTAGCGCGCGCGGTTCGCCATCGAGATCGCGGCGAACGTCTCCGACAGCGTCCCGATCTGGTTGATCTTGATCAGGATCGAGTTCGCCACGCCCTTCGCGATCCCCTGCTTCAGGATCCTCGTGTTGGTGACGAACAGGTCGTCGCCGACGAGCTGCACGTCGCGCCCCAGCCGGTCGGTCAGCGCCTTCCAGCCGTCCCAGTCGTGCTCGGACATCCCGTCCTCGATGCTGACGATCGGGTACTTGCCGCACCAGGTCGCGAGCACGTCGACCATCTGCGCGGGCGAGAGCACGCGGTTCTCGCCCTCGAGCCGGTACTCGCCGTCGGCGTAGTACTCGGAGGCGGCGCAGTCCAGCGCGAGCGCGATGTCGCGCCCCGGCTCGTAGCCGGCCTTGTCGATCGCCTCGACGAGGAGCTGCAGCGCGGCCTCGTTCGACGGGAGGTCCGGCGCGAAGCCGCCCTCGTCGCCGACCGTCGTCGGCATGCCGCGCGCGTCGATCAGCTTCTTCAGCGTGTGGAACACCTCGGCGCCGAAGCGCAGCGCCTCGCGGAACGTCGGGGCGCCGAGCGGCACCAGCATGAATTCCTGCAGGTCGATCTTGTTGTTCGCGTGCGCGCCGCCGTTGATCACGTTCATCAGCGGGACCGGGAGCTGCATCTCGCCGGCGCCGCCCAGGTAGCGGTAGAGCGGCAGCGACGACTCGTCGGCCGCGGCCTTCGCGACCGCGCAGGACACCGCGAGGATCGCGTTGGCGCCGAGCCGCTCCTTGTTCCCGGTGCCGTCGAGCGCGCAGAGCGTCTTGTCGATCAGCCCCTGCTCGGAGGCGTCGAGGCCGAGGATCGCCTCGCAGATCTCGGTGTTGACGTTCTCGACGGCGCGCAGCACGCCCTTGCCCAGGTAGCGCGCCGCGTCGCCGTCGCGCAGCTCGATCGCTTCCTTCGAACCGGTCGACGCGCCGGAGGGGACGGCCGCGCGGCCCGACACACCGGATTCGAGCACGACGTCGGCCTCGATGGTGGGATTGCCGCGGGAGTCGAGGATCTCGCGGGCGATGACGTCGACGATGGCGCTCATTGGCAGGGATCAGGGATCAGAGGTCAGGAATCAGGGGCAGCCCGGGCACGCCACGGCCGTCGGCGCGCCGTCGGAGGCGCGGCTTCGAGCCGCGACGCACCGGCAAAACGTACTCCCTCTCCCCGCATCGCGGGAAGAGGCCCATCGAGCCGCGCCGGCAGCGCGTACTCCCTCTCCCCGCATCCCGGGGAGAAGGCCATCGAGCCGCGCCGCGTCGGCAAAACGTACTCCCTCTCCCCGCATCCCGGGGAGAAGGCCATCGAGCCGCGCCGCGTCGGCAACACATACTCCCTCTCCCCGCATCGCGGGGAGAGGGCCGGGGTGAGGGGCATGGCATTCATGCGCCCGGAGCCTCGTAGTCGCAGATCACCCAGTCGGCGACTTCGCGTTCCATCGCGACCACCGCCTGGTGATCGGGATGCGGCCCGTACGCGTCCAGGTCGGCGCGCGTCGCGAATGCCATGTTGACGCCGTAATCCCACGCGATCGGACGATCGGTCGTATTCCAGCCGTGCTCGAAGCGCACGATGCCCGGACATTTGCGCTCGAGCGCGACGAACGCATTGCGCCACGCGACGACGCGCGGGTCGTCGCGCGTGACGCCGGGCTTGAGCTTGATCAGGACGAGGTGGACGTGCATCGGGAGACAGGAATCAGAGGTCAGGGATCAGTGGCGTCGCGCCATGCCGGCGACCGGGAACGCGGCATCGAGCCGCGGCGAGCATCCTGCGGTCGAAAAGGCGACGGAGTTCACGCGACGCCCCGCATCAGGTCCGTTTCCGGAAAACCGGCGCGCTTGACGGTGCGGTCGAGCTCGACGAGCGTCTCCAGCAGCTGGCGCATCCGGGGCAGCGGCCACGCGTTCGGTCCGTCGGACAGCGCCTTCGCCGGGTCCGGATGCGTCTCCATGAACACGCCCGCGACTCCGGCGGCGACCGCCGCGCGCGCCAGCACCGGCACGAACTCGCGCTGCCCGCCCGAGGACGTCCCCTGCCCGCCCGGCAGCTGCACCGAGTGCGTCGCGTCGAACACGACCGGGCAGCCGGTCGCGCGCATGATCGCGAGCGAGCGCATGTCCGAGACGAGGTTGTGGTAGCCGAACGAGGCGCCGCGCTCGCAGACCATGATGTTGTCGGCGCCGCTCGCCGCCTTCGCCTTCGCGACGACCTGGACCATGTCCTCGGGCGCGAGGAACTGGCCCTTCTTGATGTTGACCGGGCGGCCGGCGCGCGCCACCGACTGGATGAAGTCGGTCTGGCGGCACAGGAACGCCGGCGTCTGCAGAACGTCGACGACCGCGGCGGCCGCCGCGATCTCGTCCTCGGCGTGCACGTCGGTCAGCACCGGCACGCCGACCTGCCGGCGCACCTCGGCGAGGATGCGCAGGCCCTCGTCCCTCCCGAGGCCCCGGAAGCTCGCGGCCGAGCTGCGGTTCGCCTTGTCGTAGCTCGACTTGAAGACGAACGGGATGCCGAGCGCCGTCGTGATCTCCTTCAGCTTGCCGGCGACGTCGAGCTGGAGCCCGAGCGACTCGACGACGCAGGGACCGGCGATCAGGAACAGCGGCCGGTCGAGCCCGACGTCGAAGCCGCAGAGCTTCACGGGCGGACGCCCGCGAAGCATGCAGGGTGACGCATGAAGTGCGAAGGCAACGACGCGCCCCGAGGGCGTCCGGCCCGCTCATCCTTCATTCTCCATCCTTCATTCGCGATCCTTCATGCCGCTTCAGATGGATGCGACGAGCTCGGCGACCGCCGCCGCCGACGCGCCCGCCGTGCGCTGCTGCTCGAGCGCGGCCCGCACGAAGCTCACGAACAGCGGATGCCCGCGGCGCGGGTTCGACGTGAACTCGGGGTGGAACTGGCAGCCGAAGAACCACGGGTGGTCGACGAGCTCGATCATCTCGCACAGGTCGCCGGCGGCCTCGCTCTTCGCCCGCGCGCCCACGACGAGACCGGTCGCCTCGAGACGCGGCAGGTAGTGGTTGTTGACCTCGTAGCGGTGGCGATGTCGCTCGGCCACGGTCGTCGAACCGTAGATCCGGTGCGCAAGCGTCCCCGGCACCACCTCACAGGGCTGCGAGCCCAGCCGCATCGTGCCGCCCAGGTCTGACGCCGCGGTGCGCCGCTCGATGTTGCCGTCGCGGTCCTGCCACTCGGTGATCAGCGCGACGACCGGGTGCGGCGTGTCGGGATCGAACTCGGTCGAGTTCGCGCCGGCGAGCCCGGCGTGGTCGCGCGCGTGCTCGATCACCGCGAGCTGCATGCCGAGGCAGATGCCGAGGTAGGGGACGCGGTTCTCGCGCGCGTAGCGGATCGCGCGGATCTTGCCTTCGACGCCGCGCTTGCCGAAGCCGCCGGGCACGAGGATCGCGTCCATGCCCTGGAGCGCGCCGGTCCCGTCGCGCTCGATCGACTCCGAGTCGACGTAGTGGATCTCGACCTTGCTCTTCGTGTGGATGCCGGCGTGGACCAGCGCCTCGGACAGCGACTTGTACGACTCGGTCAGGTCGACGTACTTGCCGACCATCGCGATGCGCACCGCGTGCTCCGGATGCTCCAGCGCGTCGACGATCCGGTTCCAGACCGCGAGATCGGCCCTCGGCGGCGCGAGGGCGAGCTTGCGGCAGACGATGTCGTCGAGCCCTTCCGCGTGCAGCGCGGCCGGGATCTTGTAGATCGAGTCGGCGTCGAGCGCCGGGATCACCGCCTCGGGCGCGACGTTCGTGAACAGCGAGATCTTGCGGCGGTCGCCCTCGGGCACCGGCCGGTCGGCGCGGCACAGCACGACGTCGGGCTGGATCCCGATCTCGCGCAGCTCCTTGACCGAGTGCTGCGTCGGCTTGGTCTTCATCTCGCCGGCCGACGGGATGTACGGGACGAGCGTCAGGTGGATGTAGCAGACGTTCTCGCGGCCGAGCTGGATCCCCATCTGCCGGATCGCCTCGAGGAACGGCAGGCTCTCGATGTCGCCGACCGTCCCGCCGACCTCGACGACCGCGACCTCGGCGTCGCCCGCCCCCGCCGCGATCCACGCCTTGATCTCGTCGGTGATGTGCGGGATCACCTGCACGGTGCCGCCCAGGTAATCGCCGCGGCGCTCCTTGCGGATCACGCTCTCGTAGATCTGCCCGGTCGTGAAGTTGTTGCGCTTCCCCATCCGCACGTCGGTGAAGCGCTCGTAGTGACCGAGGTCGAGGTCGGTCTCGGCGCCGTCCTCGGTCACGTAGACCTCGCCGTGCTGGAACGGCGACATCGTGCCCGGATCGACGTTGATGTAGGGGTCGAGCTTGAGGTTGGTGACGCGGACGCCGCGGGAGGTGAGGATCGCGGCCAGCGACGCGGCGGCGATCCCCTTCCCCAGCGAGGAAACGACGCCGCCGGTGACGAACACGTACTTGGGCATGGCGCGAGCCGGTGCTGGAAATTACGCATTTTACCGGGGCCCGAGCCGCCCCGGAAGCCGGACAGGCCGGCCGGGACCCGCTAGACTTGCAATCCCGCCGCGATCCGCGAGCGCACCGCCCCGCGCGGCAGCAGCGCCAGCACCGCGTCGAGCGACGGCGTCTGCGTCGTTCCCGCCACCAGCATCCGCAGCGGCATCATCAGCTGCGGCGGTTTGAGGCCGTGCTTCGAGGCCTCGGACTTGAGCCGCTGCCCGATCGCCTCGCGCGTCCACGGCAGGTCGGCGAACGCCTCCGCGATTCCCTTGACCGCCGGCCGGTTGTGGTCGTTCAGGTGCTCGGCGAGGCGCTCGCGCGAAGGATGCGGCGTCGCGTAGAAGTAGTGCGCCGCGTCGGCCATCTCGGCGAGCGTGTGCACGCGGTCGCGCAGCAGCGCCGCGACCTCGCCCGGATCCGGGCCGGCAGCCGGATCGAGCCCCGCGCGCGCGAGGTACGGCACGAGCCGTCCGCCCAGCGTCGCGGGAGCCATCCGCTTCATGTGTTCCTGGTTGAGCCAGTGGAGCTTGTCGGTGTTGAAGCGCGACGGCGCCGGGTTGATCGCGTCGAGGTCGAACCAGCCGACGAACTCGTCGGGGCCGAACACCTCGTCGTCGCCGTGCGCCCAGCCCAGGCGCGCCAGGAAGTTGACCATCGCCTCGCGCAGGTACCCGGCCGCCTCGTACTCGATCACCGAGATCGCGCCGTGGCGCTTCGACAGCTTCTGGCCGTCCTCGCCCAGCACCGTGGGCACGTGGGCGAACACCGGCGGCTCGTGGCCGAGCGCGCGGTGGATGTTGATCTGGCGCGGCGTGTTGTTCACGTGGTCGTCGCCGCGGATCACGTGGGTGATCGCCATGTCGATGTCGTCGACGACGACGCAGAAGTTGTAGGTCGGGGTGCCGTCGCCCCGCGCGATCACGAGGTCGTCGAGCTCGGCGTTCGCGACCGAGATGCGGCCCTTGACCCGGTCGTCCCAGGCGACGGCGCCGCCGTCGGGGTTGCGGAACCGGATCGCCGGCGCCACGCCCTCGGGCGGCACGAGCCCGTGCGCCCGGACGTTCTCCGGCCGCCAGCGGCCGTCGTAGCGCGGCTTCTCGCCCGCCGCCATCTGCGCGACGCGGAGCGCGTCCAGCTCCGCCGTCGTCATCCAGCAGCGGTACGCGAGCCCGCGGTCGAGCATGTCCGCGATGACGGCGCGGTAGCGGTCCATCCGCTGCATCTGGTAGTACGGGCCCTCGTCGTACGCGAGCCCGAGCCAGTCCATCGCGTCGAGGATCGCCTTGACCGCCTCCGGCGTCGATCGCGCCACGTCGGTGTCCTCGATGCGCAGCACGAACGTGCCGCCGTGGCGCCGCGCGTAGGCCCAGGCGAAGAGCGCGGTGCGCGCGCCCCCCAGGTGCAGGAAGCCGGTAGGACTGGGCGCGAAGCGGGTGCGGATCATCGGAGGACGGGCGTGGTGGATTCGGGAGGCGCGCCGGGACGGCGCCGTCGCGCGCCGCGATCCGCGCGCGAGTCCGCGATTCTACGCGCGCGACCTGACCGCGCCGGCGTGCGAGCGCGAGCCCGTCGGGATCGGGCCGCGTGGTGCGCACGGTCGGCGCCGGGTCGGCCAGGCCGCACGACCGGGCCCCCGGGGTACGCGCTTCGTCGCGAAAGGCGACATTTTCACGCGGCCGGTCCGGTCCGCGCCCTGTCGGGGAAGCGCGCCAAACTCACGGCAAAGACACGGAAAAACCGTGGCTTAGCGGGTCATTGGAGTGATTTTCAGGCTTGGTGCACGATATTGGTGCTGGATCGTGCCCTGTTTTGGTGCTAAAGCAGCAGTATCGATCCGGCTCGCCCCTCCGGCCGGTTTACTCGCCTCCCCGGTTTGTGCTCTAATGAGCGCTCCTGTCTGGGTTCGCGGGGCGTTTAGCTCAGTGGTAGAGCACTGCCTTCACACGGCAGGGGTCGCTGGTTCGAACCCAGCAATGCCCACCACATCGAACCAAGGGGTTATGCGCAAAGCGTAACCCCTTTTTTTTTGCTCCCGCGCGCCGTCGCCGCGACATCGCGACGACCGCTGCGCTTGCGACGATGGCCCCATGCTCGCCCCGCTGAACGGCGCGTCGGTACCGGCACGGCACTCCGACCGCGCGATCTCGGTCGACGAGGCCGCCGTCTCCAAGCCTTCGCCGCAGGTCTGCGCGCTCGCCGCCGGCCAGCTCCGCGTCGATCCGCGGCCGGCCGCGTTCGTGTCGGTGAACGGCGGGGACGCCGCTGGCGCGCAGGCGTTCGGATTCGCCGCGTTCCGGATCAACCGGGAGGAGGCGCCGGTCGAGCGGCACGCGGCGGCGCCGGCCCGCGTCGTCGGCTCGCTCGCCGACGTCGCGGCGATCGTCGCCGGCGCGCGCTGACGACTTCGTCAGGCGCTCGCCGCGCGGCGTCCGGCCCGGGGTCGCACCTCGGCGACCGCCGCGCGCAGCGCCTCGATCGCCTGCGGGCGCGGAAAGCTCTTGCGGCAGGCGAGCGCGACGCGGCGCGAGGGCGCGGGCTTCGCGAACGGCACCGGGACCACGAGGCGGCTGTGGTACTTGGGCGTCAGCGCGTCGCGCGGCAGCACCGACACGCCGAGGCCCGACGCGACCATGTTGCGCACCGTCTCGAGCGAATTCGTGCGAGCGGTCGGAACGTCCTGGCGGTTGAGCTCCGGGCAGGCGTCGAGGACCTGGTCGCGGAAGCAGTGGCCGACGTTGAGCAGGATCGCGTGCTCGCCGGAGAGCTCGTCCGGGTGGACCGACTTGCGCTTCGTCCACTTGTGCCCGGACGGGACCACGACCTGGAACGGCTCCTCGTAGAGGAAAAGCGTCGTCACGCCCGGTGGCGCGAACGGCAGCGCGACGATCGCCGCATCGAGCCGGCCGCACTTCAACTCGGTCTCGAGCACCTCGGTCAGGTTCTCCTCGAGTTCGAGCGGCATCTCCGGCGCGCGCTCGCGCAGCGCCGGGATCAGGTCCGGCAGCAGGTAGGGCGCGACCGTGTAGATCACGCCGAGCTTGAGCGAGCCGACGAGCTGGTTGCGGCCGGACTGCGCGATCTCGCGGATGCGCGCCGACTCCTCGAGCACGCGCTGCGCCTGCTCGACGACGCGCTCGCCGACCGGCGTGACCGTGACCTCGGTCTTGCCGCGCTCGAACAGCGGCGTGCCGAGCTCGTCCTCGAGCTTCTGGATCGCGACCGACAGCGCCGGCTGGCTGACGAAGCACTTGGCCGCCGCGCGGCCGAAGCTCCTCTCCTGCGCGACCGCGACGAGGTAGCGGAGCTCGTTCAGCGTCATCGGCCCGCTCCCTCCAGGCCGCGCTCCTTCAGGTACCGCGCGAGCCCCTCCCCGGTCTCGGGGTGCTTGAGCCCGTAATCGACCATCGCCTCGAGGTAACCCAGCTTGCTGCCGCAGTCGTAGCGCCGGCCGTCGAACGCGTAGGCGAGCACCTTCTCCTCGTCGACGAGCCGCGCGATTCCGTCGGTCAGCTGAATCTCGCCGCCGGCGCCCGGCGGCATCGCCCGCAGGTGGTGGAAGATGCGCGGCGACAGTACGTAGCGGCCGACGACGCCCAGCGTCGAGGCGGTCGTTCCCGGCTTCGGCTTCTCGACGATGCGCCGGACCGGCGCGAAGCCGCCGGACAGCGCGCCCGCCTCGACGACGCCGTAGCTGCCGGTCTCCTCGGGGCGGATCGTCATCACGCCGATCACCGAGGCCTCCTCGCGCGCGGCGACGTCGGCCATCTGCCGCATCACCGGGATGCGCGCGTCGATCAGGTCGTCGGCGAGCAGCACCGCGAACGGCTCCTCGTCGATCACGTGCTCGGCGCAAAGCACCGCATGACCCAGCCCCAGCGCCTCGGTCTGGCGGATGTAGATGCAGTTGATGCCGGCGGGCGTCGCCGCCTGCACCGTCTCGAGCAGCGCGGTCTTGTTGCGGAGCGCGAGCTCGGTCTCGAGCTCGTAGGCCTTGTCGAAGTGGTCCTCGATCGCGCGCTTGTTGCGGCCCGTGATGAAGATCATGTCGGTGATGCCCGCCGCGGCCGCCTCCTCGACGGCGAACTGGATCAGCGGCTTGTCCACGATCGGCAGCATCTCCTTCGGGCTCGCCTTGGTCGCCGGCAGGAACCGGCTGCCGAGTCCCGCCACCGGAAACACCGCCTTCCGGATCTTCCTCATCGCCCGCCCTTCCCCTCTGTCATGGCCCTGAGGCCGTCCTCGTCGATCACCGGGATGCCGAGCTCGCGCGCCTTCGCGAGCTTGCTCCCCGCGTCCTCGCCCGCCACCACGCAGTCGGTCTTCGCCGAGACGCTTCCCGCGGTCTTGCCGCCGGCCGCCTCGATCATCGCCTTCGCCTCGTCGCGCGTGAGCGTCGGCAGCGTGCCGGTCAGCACGAGCGTCATGCCCGCGAGCGGGCCGCCGGCGGGGCTCGCCGCCGGCGCGTGCTCGGGCCAGTGCACGCCGGCGGCGCGCAGCCGCTCGATCACCTGCCGGTTGTGCGGTTCGGCGAAGAACCGCGCGATGCTCTCGGCGAGCACGGGGCCCACGTCGCGGACCCGGGAGAGCGCCGCCTCGTCCGCGTCCATCAGCGCGTCGAGGTTCCCGAAGTGGCGCGCGAGGTCGCGCGCGGTCGCCTCGCCGACGTGGCGGATGCCGAGCGCGAACACGAAGCGCTGCAGCGTCGTCGACCGACTCCGGTCGATCGCGGCGACCAGGTTGCCCGCGCTCTTGTCTGCCATGCGTTCGAGCGCGGCGAGCTTCGCGATGCCGAGCGTGTAGAGGTCGGCGGGCGTGCGGACGATGCCGCCGTCGACGAGCTGATCGACGAGCTTCTCGCCGAGTCCCTCGATGTCCATCGCGCGGCGCCCCGCGAAGTGCAGCAGCGACGCCTTGCGCTGCGCCGGGCAGATGAGGCCGCCGGTGCAGCGCGCGATCGCCTCGCCTTCGAGGCGCACGACCGCCGACCCGCACTCGGGGCACTTCGAGGGCATCGAGAAGGGGCTCGTCCGCGGCCCCCGGCGTTCGGGCAGCGCGCGCACGACCTCGGGGATCACGTCGCCGGCGCGACGGACGATCACCGTGTCGCCGACGCGCACGTCCTTGCGGCGCACCTCGTCCTCGTTGTGCAGCGTCGCGTTGGTCACCGTCACGCCGCCGACGAACACGGGCGCGAGCCGCGCCACCGGCGTGATCGCGCCGGTGCGGCCGACCTGCACGTCGATGCCGAGCACCTCGGTGGGCAGCTCCTCGGCCGGGAACTTGTGCGCGACGGCGAAGCGCGGCGCCCGCGACACGAAGCCCAGCGCCCGCTGCTGCGCGTGGTCGTCCACCTTGTAGACGACGCCGTCGATCTCGAAAGGCAGCGACGCGCGCCGCTCGCCCAGACGCCGGTAGTAGCCGAGGATCCCGCCGAGCCCCGCGGCCAGCGTGCGCTCGCGCGTGACCGGAAAGCGCAGCGACACGAGCCAGTCCATCAGCGCCGAGTGCGTGTCGGGGGGCGCACGCCGACCCCAGTCGACCTCGCCGATGCCGTAGGCCTGGAACGTGAGGCGGCGCGACGCGGTGACTTTCGGGTCGAGCTGGCGCAGGCTCCCGGCCGCCGCGTTGCGCGGGTTCGCGAACGTCTTCTCACCCTTCGCGGCTTGCGCGGCGTTGAGGCGCTCGAAATCGCGCTTCAGCATCACGACTTCGCCGCGCACCTCGAGGCGCGGCGGCGCCCCTTCGGGCAACGCGAGCGGGATCGCGCCGATCGTGCGCAGGTTCGCGGTGACGTTCTCGCCGGTCGTGCCGTCGCCGCGGGTCGCGCCGACGGCGAGGCGCCCGTCCTCGTAGACGAGGCTCACCGCGAGGCCGTCGAACTTGGGCTCGCACGCGTAGCGGACGATCTCGATGCCCAGCGCGTCGCGCACGCGCCGGTCGAACGCCTCGACTTCGGCATCGGTGAACGCGTTGTTGAGCGAAAGCATCGGCAGGCGGTGCGTGACCGCCTCGAACGCGTCGGACGCGGCCCCGCCGACGCGCTGCGTCGGCGAGTCGGGCGAGGCGAGCTCCGGGTGCGCGGCCTCGAGTCCGGCGAGCTCGCGCATCCACCCGTCGTACTCGGCGTCCGCGACGTCCGGCGCGTCCTGCACGTAGTACTTGTAGTCGGCCTCGCGGATCAGCGCGCGGAGCGCCTCGGCTCGCGTCGCCGGCGCCGAGGCGCCGCGGGGCGTGGCGGGGCGCGCGACCGGCATCGACGGCTACGCGGAGAAGAGCTTGTGCGCGCGCGGGCTGCCGGGCTCGATCTGCGCGCGCACGAGCAGCTCGCTCGCCGAGGCGACCTGCGCCCGGATCGCGGCGAGCGCGGCGTCGGTGAGCGGCCGCTGGTTGTCGTCGACGAGGTCGCCGCCCAGCGTGTGCGCCATGCGCTTGGCGGCGAGCTTGAGCTGGTCGAACGCGCGGGGAGGATCGCCCACGCGCGGCACGTCGAGCACCAGCACGACGCCGGGCACCGCCGCGAGGCGCAGCGACTCCGCGGTGAACGGCTCGCCGCGGACGCTCTGCAGCGAGTAGAGAACCGCCCCGGTCTCCTCCTGCACGCACTCGAAGCGTCCGGCGGGCGCGAGACGGAAGCCGGCGGCCTCGGCGACGCCTCGCAGCCGCGTCCCGGGGATCGTCGCGCCGTCGCCTTTCTGGATGGTGAGCCCGATCTGCATGTCGAGCTCGGCGCACAGGCGGTCGAGCTCCTCGGCGCGCGCGGCTTCCTCGTCCGCCGGTGCGGCGAGCCAGGCGGCGGGCAGCGTCGGCGCGAGCTCGGCGACCACGCGATGGAAGGCCTCGATCTGGGCGCGGCTCGCCGCACCGTTGCGATCGGCGAGGAGCAGGCAGGCCGCGACCTCGCCGAATTCGCCGGACGATTCGCCGGTGAGGCGCTGCCACGGCGTGTCGCGATCACGGCGCCCGAACCAGCGCAACGGCTTGCCGAGCCGCGCGTGCAGGCCCGCCGCCAGCGCGCCGGCCGCGACCGGCTTGACCGGCTGGAGCGTCACGACGCACTCGATCTCGGGGTCGGGCTGCGGCTGCGTCCCCTGCGGCGGCGCCGAGTCGGCCATCGCGCTGCGCGTGACCGGGCCGGGCGGCGGGAGAGCCTCGCCGGGCTCGTCGCCCGGCTCCGCGAGCGTCTCGACCTCGTCCATCGGCACGCCGAAAGGCGGCTCGGCCGGCGCGGCTTCGCCGCCGTGCGACGCCCGCTCGGCGCTCGCGCCCGCGGCGAGCGTCGGCTCGACGCGCGCATCGCCGCGCGCCGCCGCCCGGCTCGCCGTCGCCGCGCCCGGCGGCCGCGTCGCGCCCTCCAGACGGCGGCGGGCGCGTCGGACCTGCCACGCGTTGTAGGCGACGACGCCCAGCACGAGCAGGACGCCCGCGATGACGAGTCCGAGCTGGAGCGTGGAAAGACGCATGGCGGGAGTCGGCGCGAGGCCGTGCCGATTATAGCTCCGGCCCGCGCGATAGCCCCGGGCGACGGCGGCGGCTCCGCGCCTTCGCCGGCGGCCGATCGCCGCGAGCGCCGCCCGGGCGCGGCCGGCCGGTCACGCCGCCTTCGGCGCGGCGGCGGCCAGGTCGATCGCCTCCGCGATGTCGACCGCGACGACGCGCGAGACGCCCGGCTCCTGCATCGTGATCCCGATGAGCTGGTGGGCGAGCTCCATCGTGATCTTGTTGTGCGAGATGAACAGGAACTGCGTCTCGGACGACATCTCGCGCACGAGCTTGCAGAAGCGCTCGGTGTTCGGGTCGTCGAGCGGCGCGTCGACCTCGTCCAGCAGGCAGAACGGCGCCGGGTTGATCTGGAACAGCGCGAACACGAGCGAGGTCGCGGTCAGCGCCTTCTCGCCGCCCGACAGCAGGTGGATCGACGAGTTGCGCTTGCCCGGCGGCTGGGCGAACACCTGGACGCCGGAGTCGAGGATCTCCTCGCCGGTCAGCACGAGCTTCGCCTGCCCGCCGCCGAAGAGCGCGGGAAACAGCTTGCCGAAGTTTTCGTTGACGATGTCGAACGTCTGCTGGAGAAGCTCGCGGG
>WBZU01001873.1_pt1 | contig 15194 bp, 15 predicted proteins | sample 5204311 | NCBI WGS metagenome assembly WBZU01 (sample SAMN12344359, study PRJNA552823) | activated sludge metagenome | biome: Activated sludge suspended growth; feature: Nitrification reactor; material: Wastewater; isolation source: activated sludge from nitrification reactor of wastewater...
AGCGAGTTTTGCAAGAGGCTCTTCTGCCCGATGGCAGACCGCTTCGATGCGATTGCCGAAGGGGTCGTACAGAAAAGCGCCGAAGAAGGTGGGGTGATCGTGGCGCAGCCCGGGGGCGCCGTTGTCCTGGCCGCCGTGGGCGAGCCCGACGCGGTGGAATTCGGCGACCTGTTGGCGGATGGTGGCCTTGAAGCACCAGTGGCGCTTGTCGTCGACATTGGCGTTGGTCGAAGCGTAGATCGCCAGACAGGTGTGGAAGTCCTCGATGGTGTTGCAGCGCACGCCGTAGCCAATGGCATCGGAGCGGTCGTAAGCCTGCTCGACGCCCAGCGCGGCCATCACCGTGTCGTAGAAGGGGCGTGCCTGGTCGCGTTCGGGAACGGAGATGGATACGTGGTCGAGTACGAACATGGCGATGTCCCGGAGGGTGCGATTGAAAGTGTTGGTCGAGGTCTCTTGTTCAATGGAGATGCGTTGACATCGGTAATCACCCCTCCCCCCTCGCGGGGGGCGAGAGGGGGAATTCGCGGAACCTGCTCCGCGCCCATCGAGCGATTCCGGCGTGCCAGCCGGAATGCGCCCTGCAAGGGAGGGAAACGGTCATGACTTTCATGATCGGGGTGCCTGTAAAAGTCATGATCATTAGCATGTTGGCGAAGTTCGGCGGTTGCGCCCTTCGATGGCGCGCAGGACGCCGATCATGTCCAGCCCGCCGTGGCCGCCGTCGAGGGTTTCGGTGAAAAGCCGGTCGCACTCTTCGATCAGCGGGCTGGTGATGCCGCCGCGCCGGGCTTCTTCGACAACCAGCCGGCTGTTCTTCTGGACATCGGCAATCGAGGCCTGGACCGAGAAATCGCCGGCGACGAGCTTTTCCAGCTTCATTTTCGAGACAGCGCTGGCCATCGGGCCGGTATCGAGGATAGCGCGGTGCAGTGCGGTGTCGAGGCCGATTTTGCAGGCGAAGTGATGCGACTCGACCAGACCGCTGACCAGGGTGATCAGGAAGAGATTGACCGCCAGCTTCATCTGCAGCGCGGACGGCACCGGGCCGCAGACGAAGGTTTCCTTGCACACCGGGGTTAGCCAGGGGCGCACTTCGGCCACGGCGTCGGGATCGCCGGCCAGCATGCCGACCAGCTGGCCGTTTTCGGCGGGCAGGCGGGAGCCGGAGACGGGCGCTTCGACGTACTGGCCACCCGCGGTGCGGATGCGTTCGTTCAGCGCGGCGGAATAGGCCGGCGAGGTGGTGCCCATGTGCACCACGATGCGGCCGTTCAGGGAATCGGAGCGGTCGGCGCCGGCCCGGGCGAGCACGTCGTCGATGGCGTCCTCTGTCGCCAGCATCATGATCACGATGCGGCAGCGATCAAGGAGTTCGCCCGGGTTGGCCGCGACCTGCGCGCCAAATGAAACGAGCGCCGCCGATTTCTCGGGCGATCGGTTCCAGACGACGAGCTGCCCGAAATGCCGGACCAGATTGCGCGCCATGGGAAAGCCCATGAGGCCGGTGCCGATGAAGCCAAGCGTTTCCATATTTCCACCTCGTGATGTGTGCCGTGCTCAGGCCATCATAGGGGCGTGGAAAATCATCGCCATGCGAGTTGCTCATGGGCCGGATCGACATTCTTCATGGGGGCCGGCCGCCCCGCGTCAACGTCCCTGCGGCTCGGGTTTCAGGGTGAGCAGCCAGTCGATGAAGGCTAGCAGCGGCTCGCCGCGCGGGGCGCCTGTCGGCGTGACGACGTAGTACGAGCGTTCCGAGACGATGCTTTGCGGCACGGCCAGGACGAGCGTGCCGTCCTGAATCTGGCGCTCGACCAGGGCGTCGAATACGAGGGCGACGCCCTGCGAGCATTCGGCTGCGGTGATGAGCAGCGAGACCTCGCTGAACGCGAGGCCGGAGGAAGGGAGCGACACCTCGGCACCGAGGCGGGCGAACCAGTCCTTCCAGGAGACGAAGTGGTGGCGCAACAGGGTGGCGCGCTCGAGGTCTTCCAGCCGCCGCAGCCAGGGATGCGCCTTCCTGTAGGCCGGGCTGCACACGGCGACTTCGTTGAGCGGGATCAGTTCGATGGCGTCGAGACCATCCCAGCGCCCGTCGCCGCAACGGATCGCAACATCGGCCTCGCCGGAACGCAGGTTGATGTTGCGGGAGGAGACGTTGATTTCCAGGTTGATGTCCGGATGCTGGCGATGGAAGGCGGACAGGCGCTGGATCAGCCAGTTGGAGGCGACAGCGGGAGCGAGGCTGAGCTTGAGGCTGGGCTTGCCCTCGGTGGAAATTTTGGCCAGCCCGTCGCGCAGACAGCCCAGCCCTTCGCGGACGTAGGGCAGCAGTTCCTTGCCGGCCGGCGCCAGACTGACCGAGTGACCGATGCGGATGAGCAGCGAGGCGCTGAGCAGCGATTCGAGCTGGCTGATGCGGTGGCTGACGGCGCTCTGGGTAATCGAGAGTTCGTCGGCCGCCTTGGAGAAACTGCCGTTACGGGCGACCGACTCGAAGGCCATCAGGCCGGTAATCGGGGGAATGCGCAGATTGTTGCGGCCGTATCCGTGGCTGTTCATGACTGTCGTCCGTTGTCTGAGAGGGGCGCTTGCACTGTCATCCGTATTACCCCGCGGAGCGAGAACTCTACCATGCCATCGGCCTTACTTCCGGTTTCCGGCGCTGGCCGGCCGGGTGCCGAAAACGACGGCGACGGTATAGAAATCACCGGTTACGGCGCTTCCGTCGGCCAGCGGCTGGTCTCGCATCCGGCTGTCGACATGGTGTCCTTCACCGGTTCGACGGCGGCGGGGCGCGCCATCGGCCAGGCGGCCGCCGCATCGGTCAAGCGCATCGCCCTGGATCTCGGCGGCAAGTCGGCTGCCGTCGTGCTCGACGACGCGGACCCGCCGGCGGCGGTGCGTGCGACCGTGAGCTCGTGCTTCCTCAATTCCGGCCAGACCTGTACGGCGCTGACCCGTCTGATCGTGCCGCAAAGCCGCTACGAGGAAGCGGCCCGGCTGGCGGTCGAGGCGGCGGCACGCTTCACGCTGGGCGATCCGAGCGACGATGCGACGCGGCTGGGTCCGCTCGTGTCGCGGTCGCAGCTGGGGCGGGTGCAGGCCTTCATTCGGCGGGGCGTCGCATCGGGTGCCGAGTTGCTGGCGGGCGGTTCGGAAACCCCGCCGCAAGCGACGAACGGCTATTTCTGCCAACCTACCGTATTCGGACGCGTCGCGCCCGGCAGCATCGTCGACCAGGAGGAAATATTCGGCCCGGTGCTATCGATCCTCGCCTATTCGGATGGTGACGACGATGCGGCGCTCGCCATCGCCATCGCCATCGCCAACGGCACGATCTACGGCCTGACCGATGCCGTCTTGGCCAGCGCGGTCGCCGCGAAGATGCGTGCCGGGCAAGTCGACATCAATGGGGCTGCCTTCAATATCCAGGCCCCGTTCGGCGGCTTCCGCCAGTCCGGCAATGGCCGGGAGATGGGCGTCTTCGGCATCAAGGAGTTCACCGAGTCCAAAGCCATCCAGATGCCTGTCGCGTGCAACGATCCGGGGGCAGCGGACGCCTGCCCTGGGCGCGCAGGCGGTGACATGACACTCAACTTTCCTCATGGGGCCTTGCGTATCTTTCATCGCCGGCTGTTTTGAACCGAATAAGCTGTTCTTCGGCAACAACCGAACAATCACCTTGTGGATGGAGAAAGACCCATGAACAGCAATTCAGTCGTGCTTTACGAAAAGCGCGGCAGCGTCGTCCATTTGACCCTGAACCGTCCGGAGGCGCTGAATGCGCTCAGCCTGGAAATACTGACCCGCCTTTCCGCGCTGCTGGACGAGGTCAGGAGGGACGAGTCGGTTCGCGCGGTGATCATTACCGGCGCCGGGAGCAAGGCCTTCTCGGCCGGTGCGGACATCAAGTACCTCAGCCAGTCGACACCGATGAAGGTGCGCGAGTTTTCGCAGCTCGCCGTCACGGTCACCAACCAGATCGAGAATCTGGGCAAGGTGGTGGTGGCCGCCCTGAACGGCTACACTTTCGGCGGCGGCCTGGAGATCGCCGAGTCCTGCATGATCCGTATCGCCTCGAAATCCAGCCGCCTGGGTCACCCCGAGGTGAGCATCGGCGCCGTGGCCGGCTTTGGCGGGACAACGCGTCTGGCGCGTCTGGTCGGCCGGGGTCGGGCCGCCGAAATGTTGCTGCGCGGGCGTAATGTCACCGCCGATGAGGCGCTGCAGATCGGCCTCGTGCAATTCGTCGTCGACGATGATCGGCTGATGGCGGAGACGGAAGTGATCGTCGACGACATCCTCGCCAAGTCGCCCAGCGCGGTGAGGCTGACCTGGGAGGCCCTGCACCGTGGCCTGAACATGACGCTGGAAGAATCCGCCGCGCTCGGTGCCGACTTCTTCGGACTGGTTGCCTCGACGGACGATTTCCGCATCGGTACCCAGGCCTTCGTCGACAAGACCAGGCCCCGCTATGTTGGCTACTGAACGGGCAGCTTGCCGAAAGGCACGTTGAACACATGCCAGGCGCCCGGGTTTTCCGGGCGCTCTGATGACCGGGCTGCATTGAGCCCGGCGGTTAGTCCGGGTTGAGTAGAACGGGGGCCGCTTCGAGTCCGGCAACCCCTGCGGCGACGACGACCCAATGAGCGTCTGTCCGCCGTTGAAGGGGATGTGATGGCGGCGACTGAACGTTCCGGATTCGAAATTCTGGTCTCCCCGCCTCCAGACGAGGTTGGCGAATCCCCCGGATCACCGCCGTCTCGGTGATGAAGGCGATGATCTTCATCTCGCTGCGCACCTCGGCATCGACCGGGAAGCCGCCACCGTGCTCCCACTCGGCCATCCCCTGCGCATCGTCGGCCGACAGCAGACCACGCCGCAAGGCCGCGCGCAGCAGTCGCCGGCGCACCGCGACCTGAACCTGGCCGATTGCCGTCAGCGGCGAGCGAGCACTGGACAACCGAGGCGCGACCGGTGTTTTCGCTTGCGGCGATGGTTACGTCTGGTTCCGTCGCCACGCGGCGAGCACTACCAGCGAATGCTCGAGCGAGGCAAGCAGTTCCACCCCCGCAACTTCGGGGAGGCGCTTGACGCCGCCCCCACCGGCCCACAGCGCCACGGCCGTTGGCAGGAGCGCGCGCAACTGCTGCAGCAGTCCGGGGATCTGCCGTTTCGGGAAGGCCACCGAGAACGAGAGGGCAACGATGTCGGCCCGATGGGCGGTGGCGGCGCGCGCAATTTCGAGCAGCGGCATCTGCGCCCCAAGCGGGACACATTCGGCGCCTTCCAGTGCGAACAGGGCTTCGGCCATCAGCAGGCCGAGGACGTGCGCTTCGTCCGGAACGCTGGTGAGGACGATCCGCGGGCTGCGCTGGCCGCCGGGGAGGCTGGCAATCGCCTGGCGGAGGAGGCGCTTGGTCAGTTCGGTAAACAGATGCTCCTCGAAGACCTCGATGCTGCCTTCCTCCCACGCTGCCCCGACGTGACGGGTGAGCGGCGCGACCGTGTCCTGGACGAATCGTTCCAGTCCCTGGCGGGCCATTCGCTGCTGCATCGCCTGCTGGTAAGCCGCGCCGTCATGATGCTTGATCAAGGCCACCAGATCGTCAAGTTCCGCGGCTGCGTCAGCGTCGGAGGCAGCCCGCGGCGGTTGCGGACGCCGCTGCGCCAGCACCTTCAGATCCTCGGTGGGGGTGGCAAGCAGTTTCCCCGGCCGGTGCCCGGCATCCATCAGGCGCTTGACCAGCCGCAGGCGTTCGACCTGTTCGGCTGGATAGACGCGTTCACCATGGTCGTCACGACCAGGGACAGGAAAGCCGTAGCGGCGCTCCCAGACGCGCAGGACATCCTTGGACAGACCGGTGTCGCGTTCGACAGCAGCAATGTTGAAGCTCGGAGTATTCATAATTGTCCTGAACAAATATTAGACAACCAGTTGACATTTCGGATTTCGGTGCTTACAGTATAGACAAATACGCTTTTTGTCCAGAACAAAATTACCGAAGGTTGAACATGATCAAAGCATTGAAACGCTCCATGCTGGTCGCGGGACTGCTGACACTGGGGGTCGTTCCGAGGGCTTCCGCCGCCGCCTGCCCGTCCTTGCTCAACCACACCTTTCCCGCATTGCTGGACGGCAGGCCGATGCCGCTCTGCCAGTACGCCGGCAAGGTCATCCTGGTGGTCAACACGGCGAGCTTCTGCGGATTTACGTCGCAATATGATGGGCTGGAAAAGCTCCATTCCCGCCTCAGGGACAAGGGTCTGATCGTGCTCGGCTTTCCGTCTAACGACTTTGGCGGGCAGGAACCCGGCAGCGACAAGGAGATCGCCGATTTCTGCCGCCTGACCTACGGGGTCGAGTTTCCGATGCTCGCCAAGACGACGGTCACCGGCAGGGAAGCCAACCCCTTCTACCTGAAGCTGGCAGAGATCACCGGCAGCAAGCCGAAGTGGAACTTCCACAAGTACCTGATCAATCGCGATGCCTCGCAGGTCGTTGCCTATGCCAGCTCGACCAAGCCGGATGACAGGGATCTGCTGAAGAAGATCGACGAATTTCTCAAATAGAGCAACCGCCCCAACCCCAAGGAGTCCATGTCATGAACGCACCCGAACACTTCTTCCTGCCCGACGTCCAGTCGGCCGCCGACACCCGCTGCCTGGCCATCCAGAACGTCGGCGTCAAGGGCTTGCGCTATCCGCTGCAACTGGAGACAGCGAGCGGCGAAGTGACGAATACCGTTGCCAGCCTGACCATGACGGTCGGCCTGCCGCCCGAAGTCAAGGGTACCCACATGTCGCGCTTCGTCGAACTGCTCGAAGGCCGGCGCGGCGCGCTGACGCAGGACGGCCTGTCCGCCTTGCTCGGGGAAATGCTGTTGCGCCTCGATGCTTCGAGCGGGCGCATCGAGATCAGCTTCCCTTACTTCATCCGCAAGACGGCGCCGGTGTCGGGCGTCGATAGCCTTCTCGACCACGACGCCACGCTGATCATCGAACGGCCGCAAGGGCAGCGTTCGACCCTGACCCTGCGCGTGACCACGGCGGTGACCAGCCTCTGCCCCTGCTCGAAAAAGATTTCCGATTACGGCGCCCACAACCAGCGCTCGCACCTCACGCTGGAAGCGAAACTGCGTTCGCCGATGGCCATCGAGGAACTCGTCCGCCTGGCCGAGGAGGAGGCATCGTGTGAAGTCTTCGGCCTGCTCAAGCGCGCCGACGAAAAGTGGGTGACCGAACGCGCCTACGACAACCCGAAGTTCGTCGAGGATCTGGTGCGCGACATCGCGCTGCGCCTGATGAGCGAGCCGCGCATCGCCGAATGGAAGGTGAGTTCGGAGAACTTCGAGTCGATCCACAACCACTCGGCCTACGCCGAAATCTCCGGTTCGAACGGATAGGAGGACACCGTGAAAGACAGGCAACGCATCGCCGTCGTCGGCGCCGGCATCTCGGGTCTCGCCACCGCCTGGCTGCTCGGGCGCCGGCACGACGTGACGCTATTCGAGGCCGGCAGCTATCTGGGCGGCCACACCAACACCGTCGACGTCACGCTTGAGGGCAAGACGCACCCGGTCGACACCGGCTTCCTCGTCTTCAACGAGAAAACCTATCCAAACCTGATCGCGCTGTTCGCCCTGCTCGGCGTGGACAGCGTCGAGACCGAAATGTCCTTCGCGGTCAGCCTGGAGAACCCCGACATCGAGTGGTCAGGGAGCAACCTCGCCACCGTCTTCGGGCAGAAGCGCAACCTGATGCGCCCGCAGTTCTGGACCATGCTCTCCGACATCCTGCGCTTCAACCACGAAAGCGTCGCCTGGTTGCTCGCGTACCCCGACAAGCAGCGCAGCCTGCGCGATTTCCTGAGCGCCGGCCGCTATTCCGCGGCGTTTTCCGAATGGTATCTGCTGCCGATGGCTGCCGCGATCTGGTCCTGCCCGACCGGGCAGATGCTCGAGACACCGCTCGCCACGTTTGTCCGCTTCTGCCAGAACCATGGCCTGTTGCAAGTCTTCGACCGCCCGCTGTGGCGCACCGTCAAGGGTGGCGGCCGCGAGTACGTGCGCAAGATCGCCGCCCAACTCGACGACATCCGCCTCGCCTGCCCGGTGGGCGCGGTGGCCCGCGAGGGCGCCGGACTGCGCGTGACCCACGCCGGCGGCGGCGAGCACTTCGACCAGGTGGTGATGGCCTGCCACAGCGACCAGGCACTCGCCATTCTCGGCCGCACCGCCAGCGAGGAGCAGCGCGAAGTGCTGGCGGCGATCCGCTATCAGCCCAACCGCGCCGTCCTGCACACCGATCGCGCCCTGCTGCCGCGCGACGAGAAACTGTGGTCAGCGTGGAACTACACTGCCGGCAGCGGCACCCCGGGCGAGCAGCCGGTAGCCGTTTCCTACCTGATCAACCGACTGCAGCCGCTACCATTCGCGACGCCGGTCGTCGTCACCCTCAACCCGGCGCGCGAGCCCGATCGGTCCAGGGTCATCACCGAGTTCGACTATGCCCACCCGATCTTCGACGGCCCGGCCATCGCTGCCCAGCAGCGGCTCGACGAGGCGCAGGGTGAGGGCGGCATCTGGCTGGCCGGCGCCTGGGGCAGCTATGGATTCCACGAAGACGGCCTCAAGTCGGCCCTGCGCGTCGCCAACGCCATGGGGATTCGCGCCCCGTGGCAGGGCGAGGCCGCGGGGCGTGTCCGCGAACTGGCGAGCGCCTGAGATCGCCATGCCTGCCCGTCCCCGCCTTCTGATCGGCCAGGTGATGCACCGGCGCCTGCGCCCGGTGGTCAATGCCTTCACCTATCCGGTCTTTTTCGTCCAGTTGCCGGTAGCCGATCTGGCGGCCGTAAATGGTCCACTTTTCTCGGTCGACCGCAACAACCTGCTCAGTTTCCACCAGAAGGACCATGGACCGCGCGACGGCTCGTCGCTGTTGCCGTGGATCCGCTCGCTGCTGCGCCGCCACGACTTGCCCGATGACGGCGAGGTCACCCTGCAGTGCTTTCCGCGGGTGCTCGGCTTCGTCTTCAACCCGGTCAGCTTCTGGTTCTGCCGCAACCGGGACGGCCAGCTGATCGCCGTTCTCGCCGAGGTCAGCAACACCTTCGGCGGTCGCCACAGCTATCTGCTGCACCACCCCGACGGCGCCCCGCTGCGCGAGGGGCAGACGCTTACGGCGGGCAAGACTTTTCACGTTTCACCGTTCTGCACGGTCGAGGGTGGCTACCGTTTCCGCTTCCTTGTCGAGCGCAAGTGTCCGCTCATCCGCATCGACTACGATGACGCCGAAGGCGAGTTGCTGCTGACCTCGATCTCAGGCAAGTCGACGGCCTGGTCCACCCGCGCCCTGCTCGGCGCCTTCCTGCGCATGCCCCTGCTGACTGCCGGCATCGTCTTCCGCATCCATTGGCAGGCCCTCAGGCTCTGGATCAGGGGCGTGCCTTTCGTCGGGGCGCGCCCATCCCATGAACAGCAACCCCTTCAGGAATCGACCAAGTGAACAACACGATGATCCTGCGCGGCGGCGACAGTCCGGCCCGCGATACCCGCCTGGTTCTCGGGCTCCTCGAACGAATCACCGGCGGCATGCTGGAGATTCGCCTGCCCGACGGCTCGAGCCGCCTGTTCGGGTCGGGCGAGCACGGCGTCACCCTGCAGGTCCATGATGAAGCGATGTTCGACCAGGTGCTGGCGCGTGGCGACATTGGACTGGCCGAGGCCTATCTCGACGGTCGCTGGGATTCGCCCGACGTCAGCGGACTGCTGGCGCTGCTGGCGCGCAACCGGGACGTGCTCAGGAAAGCAGTCTATGGTTCGTGGCGCAACCTGCTCGCGGCGCGCTGGCGCCACTGGCTGAACCGCAACAGCCGGAGCGGCAGCAAGCGCAACATCATGGCTCATTACGATCTCGGCAACGATTTCTACCGGCTGTGGCTGGACCCCACCATGAGCTATTCGTCTGCCCTCTATCGGGCAGGCGACGGCGGCGACCTGGAAAGCGCACAGCGTGCCAAGTACCGCCGCATCCTGCGCCGCCTGCAGGCAGTCCCGGGGCAGAGCGTCCTCGAGATCGGCTGCGGCTGGGGCGGCTTCGCCGAGATCGCGACGGCGGAAGGACTGCAGGTCACCGGCCTGACGCTGTCGCCGGCGCAGCTCGAATGGGCGCAGCAGCGGGTGCCGCAAGCCGATCTCCGGCTGCAGGACTACCGCGACACCAGGGAGCAGTTCGACCACATCGTCTCGATCGAAATGTTCGAGGCGGTCGGCGAGCGCTGGTGGCCGACCTACTTCCGGACTATCGCCAAGGCGCTGAAGCCGGGTGGCCGAGCGGTGGTCCAGAGCATCACCATCCGCGACGACCTGTTCGCAGACTACCGCAAGGGAACCGACTTCATCCAGCAGTACGTTTTCCCGGGCGGCATGCTGCCGTCGCGCTCGGTATTCCATGCCGCGGCGGCCAGACAGGGGCTTGCCGTACGCGGCGAATACGCATTCGGCGCCGATTACGCGCGGACTCTTGGCGAATGGCGCCGCGCCTTCGACGCCCACTGGCCGCAGGTCGCCGCGCTCGGTTTCGATGAGCACTTCCGCCGCCTCTGGCGCCTCTATCTCAGCTATTGCGAGGCAGGCTTCCTTGCCGGGAACATCGATGTCGTCCATTTCGAACTCGTTCATCACTAGGCGCCGCCTGCTGTTGGGCCTCGCCGCGTGGCCGCTGGCGGGCCTCGCGACGACCGGTCCGAAGACGCCCACCACCGGTTTCCGGCGCTGGGGCAGCGGGGAATTTCGCCGCTTCGGCCTCCTGATTTATGAGGCGACCCTGTGGACCGGCAGCGACGATCCGCTGCGCCCGCCGCTGGCGCTCGAGCTGACCTACAAGCGGAAGATCAGCGGGCGCGATATCGCCGACGCCAGCGTGAAGGAGATCCGCAATCTCGGCACCGCAGACGAGCCGCGTCTCAGAGACTGGGGCGAACGGATGGTGAAGATCTTTCCGGATGTCCGTCCCGGCGATCAGATCGTCGGCGTGCACCTTCCCGATGCGGCGCGATTCTACTTCAACGACCGCAGCATCGGAGCCGTCGACGACCCGGCGTTTGCCCGGGCCTTCTTCGCCATCTGGCTCGATGCCAGAACCAGCGCGCCCGATCTGCGCGCCGCACTGCTCAAGCGCCAGGACTCCTGAGGCGATGACCGCCGGCAGCACGCTTGCCTACGGCCTGCTCGGTCTGCCGCTGGCCTTCGCGGCGCTGCCGATCTACGTCCATGTGCCGCGCTTCTATGCCGAGGTAACCGGCATCGAACTTGCGCTGCTCGGCGCCATCCTGCTCGGCACGCGGCTGCTCGATGCAGCAATTGACCCGTGGCTGGGCTGGCTCGCCGATCGTGTGCCGCGCCCGACCATGGTGGCTCTGGCCCTGCTGCCCTTCGCCGCCGGCTTCGTCGCCCTGCTCAACCCACCGGCCGACCATGCGGCAGCGTGGCTGGCCGGCTCGCTGACGCTGACCTACCTCGGCTTCTCGGCCGCCTCGGTCGCCTACCAGGCCTGGGGCGCCGATGTCGGCAGCACTTCCGCCCAGCGCACGCGTTTGACCGCGGCTCGCGAGGGCTTCGGGCTGGTCGGCGTCGTCCTCGCCGCCACCCTGCCGGCGTTGCTGGCCAGCGATCTCGGCGAGGGAATCAGGCGCCTCTCCTGGGTCCTGCCGCCGCTGCTGCTGATCGCGGCTGTTACCACCTTCAGCCGCGTCGGCGCCGGGCAGCCGGTGCCGACGCCAGGCCAGGCCTTGCTGCCGAGTCTGCGCCTGGTCATGAACGACAGCGCTTTTCGCCGCCTGCTCGGCGTCTTCGTCGCCAATGGCATCGCCGCCGCGCTGCCGGCGACGCTCTTCCTCTTCTTCGTTGCCGATGTGCTGCACCTGGAGATGGCGAGCGGCCCGCTGCTGGCCCTATACTTCGTCGCCGGCGCCGCCTCGCTGCCGCTCTGGGTCAAGCTGTCGGCGCGCTTCGGACGCGTTCATGCCTGGCTCGGGGCGATGTTGCTGTCGATCGTCGCCTTCGCCGGCGCCAGCCTGCTCGGCAGCGGCGACCTCTGGCCGTTCGCCGCCATCTGTATCGCTTCCGGGCTGGCGCTCGGTGCCGATCTGGCCCTGCCCGCCGCCATCGCCGCCGATCTCGGCGAGCGCCAGGGGCGGGCGGGCGCCTGCTTCGGCGTCTGGAACTTCGTTGCCAAGCTCAACCTGGCGCTGGCCGCCGGCCTGGCGCTGCCGCTCCTCGCCTTATTCGGCTACGTGCCGGGAGATGGCGAAGGACTGGCTTTCCTCACCCTCGCCTACGCCCTGTTGCCGCTGGCGTTCAAGGCGCTGGCCGGAGCGCTGCTCTGGCGCTGGCGCCGTTCCCTGGAGATCCAGACATGAAACTTGTCCTTGCCGCCGCCTTCGCCGTTGGCCTGACCGCCTGCGCCTCGAAGGGAGTCGAACAGTACCGCGCCGAACGTCCGGCCCTCGACCTCAAGACCTATCTGAACGGCACCCTCGACGCCTGGGGCATGTTCCAGGGGCGCTCCGGCGAAGTGCAGAAGCGCTTCCATGTCGTCATCGATGCCCAATGGACCGGCGATACCGGCGTCCTCGACGAGCATTTCAGCTGGTCGGACGGTACCACCTCGCGCCGCGTCTGGACTCTGACCAGGCAGGCAGACGGTACCTGGCGCGGCACGGCCGACGACGTCGTCGGTGAGGCGGTCGGCGAGGTCGCAGGCAACGCGCTGCGTTGGCGCTACGTACTGGCGCTGCCGGTCGACGGCAAGGTCTACCACGTCGACTTCGATGACTGGATGTTCCTGATGGACGACAAGGTGATGCTCAACCGTTCCTTCATGAGCAAGTGGGGCTTCAATCTCGGCGAGGTCACCCTGACCTTCGTCAAGCGATGAACCCAAAAATCGTCGACTGGTCCGGCAAGCGCGTCTGGCTGGTCGGCGCGTCGAGCGGGATCGGTGCCGCGCTGGCCGGCGAACTGGCGCGGCGCGGTGCGCGCGTCGCGCTCTCTGCGCGCAGCGTCGACCGGTTGCGCGCGCTCGCCATTCAGGGCGCCTTGCTGCTGCCCTGCGACGCCACCGACACGACCGGCCTGGCGGGCGCCCGCGCAAGCCTGCTCGCGGCCTGGGGCGGCGTCGACCTGGTGATCTACCTGGCCGGCGATTACGTGCCGATGCGCGCTGCAGACTTCGACCTGGCGGTCGCCGAGAAAGTCGTCACGGTCAATTTCAACGCCGCCATGCGCCTCGCCGCGACGGTGTTGCCCGACCTGCGGGCAGGTGGCGGCATCGCCTTCGTCGCCAGCGTCGCCGGCTACCGCGGCCTGCCCAGAGCGTTGGCCTACGGGCCGGGCAAGGCGGCGCTGATCCACTTCGCCGAATGCCTGCATCTCGATCTCGCGCCGCAGGGGATCGGCGTCTGGGTCGTCAACCCCGGCTTCGTCGCAACGCAACTCACCGCCAGGAACGATTTCGCCATGCCCGCCCTGCTGACCCCCGGCGAGGCGGCGCTGGCCACGGTCGCCGGCATGAAAACGGGTAAATTCGAGATCCACTACCCGCAGCGTTTCACGCGCGTCATGAAGTTGCTCGCGCTGCTGCCCTACGGGCTGTATTTTCCCCTGGTGCGCCGCCTGACCGGAAATTGACATGAACCTCGATGCCCTGATCGACTTCTTCCACGGGCTGTCGCCGGAGAGCGTCGCCCGCTTCCCCGAGTTCTACGGCGCCGATGCCTACTTCAAGGATCCGTTCAACGAGGTGCGCGGCGTCACCGCGATCCAGCGCATATTCGTCCACATGTACGAGCAAGTCGCTGAGCCGCGTTTCATGGTCAGTGAAAAGGTAGTCGACGACGACGGCGCCATGCTGATCTGGACCTTCACTTTCCGGACGGCGCGCCGGGGTGGAGGCGAGAAGCAGGTCATCCGCGGCGTTTCCCACCTCAGGTTCGACGCCGCCGGCAAGGTCAATTATCACCGCGATTACTGGGACGCAGCCGAGGAGCTCTACATGAAGCTGCCCGTTCTCGGCATCCTGATGCGCGGCCTGCGGCGGGTACTGGCAGCCCCGAGCGCTGGCCTCGGATCCTGATCCGGCGCGTCCACCTGGGCAGCGCCTGCCTCTGGCTACCGATCAGGGCGGCGATCCTTGCGTCGGTCAGCTTGCCATCGCCATCGAAACTTCAGTTATATGGAAGGATCGACAGCGATTCGTGAAGCTTCAGCTTGATCAAGAAAAGAGCACACCCCGGCTTGCAGACAGCAACCGGGGCGGCTCGGTTTTCCCGCTGGGTCGGCAAGCTAGCTGACTGCCCGGCCCTTTCCTCTCGCCAGGCGTTGCAGTACCGAAACTAGCAAATCCACTTCCTGGCAGGTATTGTAAAAGGCCAGCGATGGGCGCACCGTGGCTTCGACACCGAAGCGGCGCAGAATCGGTTGGGCGCAATGATGGCCTGCGCGTACGGCAATGCCTTCCTCGTTGAGCGCTGCCCCGACCTCCTCCGGGCGGTAACCGGCGAGAATGAAGGACAGCACACTGGCCTTGTCGTCGGCCGTGCCGATCAGGCGAATGCCGGGGATCGGCTTGACCCGTTGCGTCGCGTAAGCAAGCAGGTCATGCTCGTAGCGCGAGATGTTCTCGATCCCAATCCGTTCGACATAATCGATCGCCGCACCAAGGCCAACGGCATCGGCGATGTTGCCGGTGCCGGCCTCGAAACGCGCCGGAACGCCCTGGTAGAGGGTGCGCTCGAAGGTGACGTCGGCAATCATGTTGCCGCCACCTTGCCAGGGTGGCATGTCTTCGAGAATGTCGCGTTTGCCGTACACGACGCCGATGCCAGTCGGCGCGAAGACCTTGTGACCGGAGAAGACGAAGAAATCGGCATCGATCGCCTGCACGTTGACGCGCATGTGCGACACTGACTGAGCGCCGTCGACCAGCACCCTGGCGCCCACCCGGTGGGCGAGTTCAACGATCTCCTTGACCGGCGTCACGGTGCCCAGGGCATTGGAAACCTGGCTGATGGCCACCAGCTTGGTGCGGTCGTTGAGCAGCCGCTGGTATTCCTCCAGCAGGATCTGGCCCTTGTCATCGACCGGGATGACCCGCAGGTGGGCGCCGCTTTCCTTCGCCAGTTGTTG
>WBZU01001874.1_pt1 | contig 15192 bp, 12 predicted proteins | sample 5204311 | NCBI WGS metagenome assembly WBZU01 (sample SAMN12344359, study PRJNA552823) | activated sludge metagenome | biome: Activated sludge suspended growth; feature: Nitrification reactor; material: Wastewater; isolation source: activated sludge from nitrification reactor of wastewater...
GCAACGCTCGCATGAGAAACTGGGTGTTCGTCAAAGTCGTTACCGATCAACCCGGACTCATCGGCTGGGGTGAAGCCACGCTCGAATGGCACACGCGCAGCATCGTCGGTGCGATCGAAGACATGTCGCACCTGCTGGTGGGGGAAGATCCCACGCGGGTGGAGCATCTGTGGCAGGTGATGTATCGCCAGCACTTCTGGCATGGACACGGCATCGTGCGCGCGACCGCGATCGCGGGCATCGACCTCGCGTTGTGGGACATCGTGGGCAAGGTGGCGAACATGCCGGTGTCGAAGCTCTTCGGCGGACCCGTTCGTGACTGGGTGCGCACCTATTGCCATCTCGGCGGCGGCAAGATGGAGGACTTTTATCAGACGCCCGCGGACAATGCGAAGCGCTTCGCCGAACTCGCGCAGGCCGCAGTGGCCGATGGCTATACCGCGTTCAAGAGCATGGCCGTTCCGAGCACGATGCCGGTCGAAGGCATGAAACCCGTGCGTGCCGCGGAAGCTGCGGTCGCCGCCATGCGTGATGCCGTGGGGCCGGATATCGACATCATGGTCGATTGCCATGCGCGTCCATCGCCCGCGATGGGACTCAAATTCGGCAAAGCTCTGGATGCGTATGGTCTCTACTTCTTCGAGGAACCGTGCTGGCCCGAATGCGTTGATGGACTGGCGAAGATCAATGCCGCGCTTACCACGCCGGTGGCGAGCGGCGAGCGGGTGACGAACCTGGAGGCTTTCAAGGATATGTTCGACAAACGGGCCGTGGAAGTCTGCCAGCTCGATATCACGCACTGCGGCGGCCTGAGTGCGGCAAAGCGTGTGGCCGCGCTCGCGGAAGCGCATCGTATCGCCATGGCGCCGCATAATCCGCAAGGCCCGGTGAGCACTGCTGCCTCGCTTGAATTTGGGTTTTCGCAACCCGGCTACATCATCTGTGAGACCGTGCACAATGATGTGCCATGGCGTCAAGATGTCGTGCAAGAAGGCTTCGCGGTCGAGAAGACCGGCCGCATCGTGCGCCCCAACACGAAGCCCGGACTCGGCATCACGATCGATGAAGCCGAGGTAAAGAAGCATCCTTTCCAGCAGGAGATCGTTCTGCGCGAGTTCAGCCCCGATGGCGCAGTCACCGATTGGTGAGCCGGGATTCAGTTCGACGCCGGGGCGATTGCCTGCTCCGTGTTGTTCGCCTGCCAGTCGGGCGTGGCATCAATGAAGGCTTTGAAATCGGGGCCGGTGTGAAGCGTGTTTTTCGTGAAGCGCCCGCCAGCACCATCCCGCAGCAGCACGTCGAGCTGGCCGTTGGGTCCGAATTCATTGTCCGCTACATCGGGTTTCACCGCCGTGCCTGACAGGAAGAGCCCGACGCCGGGATTGCTCCTGATCTTCATGCCGCTGATCAGAATCGAGCCAGCCTTCGCATCCGATTCGATCACCAAACCGTGCGTGGCATTGTTCCCCGCCTGTCCGCCGGTCAGCGAAATGGCACCAGCGTTTCGCGCGCCGAAGCCGACGATGTTGCCCTTGTGAATGCAGTCGGTGAGCGTGGCGGATGCGCCATCCGTGAGCTTCGTGCCTTCCTTGCACTTGCTGATCTCCACACCGGTGGCTTCGATCGCGCTGCCAGCATCGTGCGCGAAAATGCCGTTCTCGCCGCAGTCGTTGATTTTTGCTCCCGTGAGCTTCACGCGTGCGGCGGAGGCGGTTTCCACAGCATGATGGGTGTGAGTCTGGAACTCGCCCCGATCACAGGTCACCTGCGCGCGATCGCCGCTGGCGAGTATGCCCACGTCATTGCCGCGGAACACCGGTGTTTTGAGCTGGATGCTTCCGCCGGTTCCAGCGCGCACGCCTGCGAGCGCGTTTTGCTCGAAGCGGCAGTCCTCTGCCTGCACGCTGCCTTTGTCGCCAGCCACGATGCCGTCGCCAGCGGACTTGCCGAAGAGGCAGCGCCGGATGGTCACGGACGCGTTTTCGATCCGCACCAGCGGCGGCCCGTTTGACACGGCTTCGGTGCTCTCGTGCTCGAAGCTCATGGTCTCGATCACCACGTTGCCTGCCCCCTGGATTTCGAGGATGGAACCGGTTCGGCCATCGAGCGACAGCACGGTTTGTTCGGCGCTGTCGCCAATCAACTGCACGGGCTTTGTCAGCGTGATGCGCTCCTTCCATCGCTGCGAGCCGAGGCGGATCCGCTGCCCTGGCGGCGCGGCTTCGATGGCTTGCGCGATGGTTTGAAAAAACGTGGACGGCACGTGCCAGTCCTCTCCGGCGGGCGGCAGCGACTTCGTTGTGGCAGCGGGAGCAGGAATCGCAGGCGCAACAGGTGGCGTGGTCGTGGCGTCGCCGGGAGAGGTGGAGACCGTGGGTGTGACGGTGAAGGTGCCGCCCGGAGCCGTCTGCACGCCGGCATGGTGGTGCTTTTGCCAAAACCAGTATCCTGCTCCGGCTGCCGCGATCACGAGCACACCCAGCACGCCGAGGATCAATCCGACCGGCGATCTCGATGGCACCGCAGCTGGCGTGGTGCCCTGAACCGCACTTGTGGTCGCCGTGGCCGCGCGCCCCGCCGTGCGTGTGAGATCGACAAACGATCGCTGCGTGTGCTGATCGGCAGCGGACACGGTCACGATCGGTGCGGATGTCGATATGGCGACGCTGCCGGTCATCGGCGCATGAATGGCCGCGGGTGCGGCCGGCACAGGTGGAGGGCCTGGCGATGGCGGTGTCGGTGGTGCGGCCGGCGTGGTGATGGCAGGCACATAGGGCGTGGCTTGACCACTGGCGCGAAGCCCCAGCATCTCCGCGATTTCCCCCGCGCTCTGCGGGCGGTCAGCGCGTGCCTTGGCCAGGCAGCGCATGATGGTGGCCTCCCACGCAGGAGGTGGCGGTGGCGCGGAGATGCCGTTCTCCACCAGCCGATGGGAGATGGGCTGCGGCGGCACCTTTTGAATCTGGGTGTAAACATCCCCCTGGTAGAAAGGCGGCGTGCCCGCAAAAAGCTCATACAAGCTCGCGCCGACGGCATACAAATCATCGAGCGGATTCGCGCCGCGTCCGATAGCCTGCTCCGGGCTCATGTAGCAAAGCGTGCCGCGGCTCTGCGCGGAGAGCGTGACGCGCTGCAGTGATTCGACGAGGCAGCGTGCGATGCCGAAGTCCGCGACTTTCAAGGTGTTGCTGGCTGCGTCGATGAGCAGGTTCGCAGGCTTCAGATCGCGATGCACCACGCTGGCCGTCCGGTGCGCGTAGTCCAGGGCATCGAGCAACTGCAAGACCCAGGCGCTGATTTGAACCACATCAAATACTTGGTTCGCCTGCTTCACGCGAAGCTTCGCCAGATTTTCTCCCTTCACCAGCTCCATGGCGATGCCGACATTTTGATCGTCCTGATAGAAGTCGAAAACGCGGACCACATGCGGGTGCGAGAGCTGGCGTCCGCGCCGGGTTTCATTCTTCAAATCCTCCACCGCCTGCTCGTCCGCGTGGATCAGACGCGGCAGCAGCTTCAGCGCGATGTCCTCTCCCAAAGTCGTGTCGTGCGCCTGCCAGACTTCGCCCATGCCACCGCGGCCCAGGCAGGCAGCCAGCCTGAACCGGCCAAGCAACACATCGCCGGCGCGCAAGCCCTTGATAGTGGGCAGATCAAAGCTGTCATCCAGCGGCGGCGGGGGAGGCGGTTCGGAGTCGGACACGGCGGCGGGAAGGGGTGAGGCCGCCAGCATAGGCGGGAGATTGCCGAGGCGAAAAGTATTATCTTGCCTTCCTGAAGGATTGCGTCACCCACTGCTGCCGCCATCATGGATCATCCGCTGACGCCTCCTACCGGGGAACCCGGCATCCAACAATGCCTGGCGCAGTTCTCCGCCGACCTCGCGGCAAAATATGGCGATGATCAACTCATCCCCTCGCGTGAGAGCGGCGTGCACCGTTACCTCGCCACGCGGCTGGGAGGTTGCGCGTGTGTGATCTGCGTGCGCACACACCCGGAACCGCTCAGCCAGTGGGAGCTGGATCAGCAGCGCGTGCTGGTGGAAAGCATCCGCCAGACGCGCCATCCTTACCTCTGCCCGATCATGGATCATCGGCTGGAGCCGCACGGTCATTATGTGGTCAGCGGGCCCGTGGGTTCCGTGCCTCTGCACGAGTATCTGCGCCAGCACCGCGCCGTGCCCTTCGGTGACTTGTGTGATTTCGTTACTCTCCTCGCGGAATCTCTGGAAGCGGCGGTAGAGGCACGCTGGCCGCGGTGCAGCATCGATTCCCACACGCTGATGCTTGGCGAGTGCTCGCTGGAGGCTGTGCGACGCGGTGTTTGTCTCTCGGTCCCGCCATTGCCCGGCCCCGAACTGCGCCCGGCCGGTGCGCGGCCCTTGCCGGAGGCGAGCACGGCCTACGTTCCCGATTTGGCGTTCCTGGTCTGTGATCTGCTCGGTTCGCCGGCGCGCATCCAGCGTTTCAAACCGATCGCGCAAGTGGGAGCGCTGACGAATCAGCTGCTCCGCTTTGTCCTGGAAGGGCAGTGGCAGGGGCATATCGAAAGCGCGCGTGCATTCGCGCTTTCGCTGCGCAACACCGCCGCCAGCGATGTGGCCCGGTCCGTGCCGTTTGCCGCGCAGCCGCTCATGACATTCGTGGACACGCCGTCCGCGCCGCCACCGATTCCTCCGCAGTCGAGAACCCCGGTCAATGCCTCGTCACCGACCTCGGCCGTCACAGCCCAGGTGCCGCCACCGGTCGCGTCAGCAACGGCATTGAAATCCCTCGCGCGGCAGCCGCAGGCGGCTCCGATCATGGAGCTGGTGCGCTTGCAGCCGAAATCCGAGGCGCATCAGACCAGCGTCACGCTGTGTCTGGCGGGTGAACTGACGATCGGGCGCGGGGCAGCCTGCGCGCATGTGGCGCAGTTTTTTCCGCGCAACCCGCGCAACGATCAGCGCACCCGCATGATCAGCCGCCAGCAGCTTTCGCTTCGCTGGACGAACGGTGCACCCCTGCTGACAGAGCCCGCCGACGTGAACCAGTCCTTTGCTGGCGGCCAGCCCTTGGGAGGCAGGCTCAAGCTGGGCAACTTCGCGCGCGTCAGCATCGCGGGCGAGTATGATCTGGACATCCGCAGCCTGCCATCGTGGTGGCCCGTTGGGCAGCTCTGGAAGGATGCGGCACCCGCCGCGCCGGGCAGTCCATCCGGCAGCCTGCTGCTGGTGCCCATGCAGGGACTGTCGGCGCTGGATACAAGCACCATCTGGCTGTTCACGGACGCGGCTTTCGGGATCGGCCCCAGTGGAGCGATTGATCTTCAGCCAGCGTCGATGCGAGATGTCATCGGCTCGTTCGTGCGGGATGGCTCGGCTCTGTTCGTGGTCACTGCGGAGAGCGATGGCGTGGTGCGCTTGAATGGAGAGTCGCTCCAGGCGCAGCAGCCGCGCTCGCTGAAACCCGGGGACGAACTGCGTATTGGCGCGGTAGAAATGAAACTTGCCACGCAGCCCGCCTCGCCGTGATACTTCAGGCCTGTCCCCTGTCATGAGAAACGCATTCACCGCTCTCGTCTCGATCGCCGCCCTGGCGACACTGTCGAACTGCGCCTCCACGGCCAGCACGCAAAATCTGAAGGCCGCCACCGTGCTGGAGGTGCATCACAGCATCTACAACCGCGGCACCAGCGCGGCACCAGGGATCATGGGAGCCACTCAACTGGGCATCATTGGCAGCCAGGTCGGCACAGGGGCCGCCGCCCACGTCGTGGGTGCAGCGGTGGGTGCCCTTGCCGGGGGCGGGCTCGGGTATGCCGCGGCGCGTGACTCGGCGACCACGCAGATCACCAGCGTTTACCTCGTGCTCGATGATGGCAGCAGAGCCACGATCGGAGCTGCCCGCATGAAACACACCCCCCACCGCGGCGAGCGGGTCTGGGTCAGGTGCGATGCGGCCGGGCGGCCCGTGAAACTGGTGCCGGGCACCGCTGCCAAGTCTTGAAATCCAGCGCGGGCTGAGGTTTCGACCGGCGGAATCGGACTGGCGACAAAGGTCAAAATAGGGGTTGCCGAGCGTTGCCCCCTGTGGAAATCTCCGCGCCCGTTTCCCGGCCCCTGTCTGAAGGTAGACAGCCGGGCCGCGTGGCTCACCATTCCTTCAAGACTTACGACCTATGGCATACGCGATCATTAAAACTGGCGGCAGGCAGTATAAAGTAAACGTGGGCGACCAGCTCGACGTGCAGAAGCTCGAAGTTGCCGAAGGCGAGTCCACCACTTTCGATCAGGTCCTGGCCGTCGGTGAAGGCGAATCCCTGCGCGTGGGCAAGCCCACCGTGGATGGTGCCAGCGTCACCGCGCGCATCGTGAAGCAGTTCAAGGCCGACAAAGTCATCATCTTCCACTTCAAGCGCCGCAAGGGCATGCACAAGAAGAAGGGCCATCGCCAGATGATGACCAAGATCGAAATCACCGGCATCAACGCCTAATTCCCGTCCAACCCTCAGCAAGCACCCGTCATGGCTCACAAGAAAGGTCAAGGTTCCGTCAAGAATGGTCGCGACAGCCGCAGCAAGCGCCTCGGCTTGAAGAAAGCCGGCGGCCAGCCCGTCATCGCGGGCAATATCCTCATCCGTCAGCGCGGCACCAAATACCTGCCCGGCAAGAATTGCGGCCTGGGTCGCGACCACACCATCTTTGCCCTCATCGACGGCCGCGTGAAGTTCGATCACCCGAAGGGCCGCACCCGCGTCAACGTGGAGCCGATTCCAGCCAAGCCGGAAGCGGCAGCTGCGGCGAACTAAGCCTTTCTCGCCCCTGCGCGAAACAAAGAGCGGTGGTTTCCGACCACCGCTTTTTTTGTGCTCGGATGCGGGAGGGCAGACTCCTGCACCCAGGCCATACCCTCCGGCGACAGTCGGGTCAGCGGCAGGGTGGTGAATTGCCCGTTGGGCAGCTTCAATTTCACCGTCGTGCCCGTGGCAGAGACCATCTCCGCCTGTAGCTTCCGACCATCGGCGGAGGTCCATTCGAGGGCGGGCAGGCTGGTGCAAAGCAGCAGACAGAGGGTGGAAAACAAGCGTTTCATGGCGGCGGGTCGATGAGATGGGACAGGGATCATACCGGTGGCGTGTCCGAGTGGAAAAACCACGGCAGTTCCGGTGGCGGAGCGTCCAGACGGACGGGGGAATAGTCCACGACCAAGCCGAGGTGCTTGCATACTTGGCGGAACCGCTGCGAGACAATGAGCTTATGCTTGCCCTCGAGCGATTTGAACACCGGCGTTTCCTCCAACGCAAAGGCCGCATCGAACTCACCGAGTGCGGCGACCTCCGCACTGCGATAGCGCAACTCGACAGGATTGAACGGACCATCATCAAAGCAAAGACGATCTTCATGATCCAGCACCGGTGTCAGGCAGAGAGGCATTCGCACATCGGGAAATAGCTGCCAATACTCGCCTTTCGCGTTCTCAGGATCACTCCAGAGCAATGGTCGGTAGCCCAGTCCTTGAAGGCCCGCCTCGGTAAAAGCCTTCCGAATCGACGGATGCACGAAACAGTTTCCATAGGCCACGTAGCCAATCTTCTGGTCCCAGCCTTCTCCCGACTCATCGCCAACTCCCGCCGCGCGTCCGACCATGCAGCCATCGCGCATCCCTTCGCCGGAGGTTCCCACTACCCAGTGCTCGCCCCATTGCTCGACCGTGAAAAAGCGAAACTCATCCATCTCGGCACCTGAGTAGGTGTTGGTAATCTTCACCGTGAACTGCTTTGTCCGCTCCCCTTCGCCATCGCCATCACGCAGATAATGGGGGGCTGGCCGCCAGCCCGAATCCTTCACCAGCGACATGATTTCAGGGAGTGTTGGGTGATCGATTGCGCAGCGGATGGAAACGCTTGGAAACCTTGTCCGATTCACGTTGATTCCAGATTCATCCGCTACGCGTTTGATGTGTTGATAAACGGAGTCATCCAGCAATGGGACACCATAATCGGGATTAGATTTCGTGCCGATAATGAAAAAGGCGATTGATTCCATCTGAAGCGAGGCTGGTTAAGGTCAGAGCGTTCTGATGAACGAAGCCATGTCGGGGAAGTTACTTGCCATCCAGTCTCGGGTCGCTGGCCAAGCGTTCAGATGCTTGAACCGGGCATCCTCCGCATAAATGTTCTTTAACCTTAGGATCAACTGCTTTTGCTGGGCTGACGGCAACCTTCCCCCACTATAGTTGCGACTCAAACCGATGCCCTCAAACGCATCGCCGATCGCCTCCGTGAGTGAGTCCGGCCCTTGATGGAAAACGACCTTCTTGCCCGGAAACACATCCGCGATCTCCTTGGTGTCGGTCCAGAGCGACGCACGCCTGGGCAGGTTGATCGCAGGCGTCGAATCGATCAGCTTGGTGCCGTCCGCCAAAACAGCATCCTCGGACATTCCAAGCGCCTTGGAAACGCGGCGCTCACAGAGATGATGGACATCGAAGTTGTGCGCAGGCGGCCGCCCGAAATACTTTTTCACTATGGCCCGCAGCTTCGTATAGGTGCCAACTTTTGAAGGGTCGCCGTGTTGCGAGTATTCCGCCAATTCTTCAAAGCTGGCTGCCATCATGTTCCGATTCCCCGTCAAAGCGTCCAAGACGTTCCTCGCTCCTTTGGAAAGCTCCTCAAATGCCGCCTCCAGGATTCTCACGCGTTCGCCGGTGGGACTTGCGATTCCCAGATCTTCCATCACAAGTTTCGCAACTGAGAAGAGTTTTTGACAGAAATGTTGGGAGAAATTATGCACCCACACCCCGCCCGCCGGACCGGCGAAGTAGGTGTGGAAGTCGGCGACCTCGAAGTTGTAAGTGGTGAAGCTCTCCCTTGAGGGCGCGAACTCCTGAGCGAGCGACACCACCGAAGCCTTCCCCCCATCCGCCAGCGTCAGCGTGTCCCCTGTCTGCAGGTCCCGTGCCGGCACGAAGGCCGGTGGTCCGCGATTGCTCAGCGCGTAGAAGGGAGGCTCCCCGGTGCACACGATTCCCACCACCGGGCCGCCTGGCTGCCGTGGCCCCGCATCACCCGGCTATGGATTGTAGTGCTCCAGGGCTCAGGGCAGATCCCTCACCGGCGGCATCACGTCCGCGAACGGGATGTTTTGCTGCTTAAGCTGTTCGAGCATTTTTGCACGCAGTGCCAGCACTTGATCGCGGTGTTCAGGCTGGCGCACCAAGTTGTGCAGCTCCTCGGGATCGGCGTCGAGATCGTAGAGTTCTTCCATCTCGTTGGCGGTGAGGTTGCGGATGTATTTGAAGCGACCATCGCGGAGCATCACCCACCACGGCACTTTGCCATCGTGCTGCATTTCCTTCATGGTCGCCGGCACGGTGGCCGTGTCGGCGCCGTAGCGGTCGCCCGTGTGGATCATGAGAGTCGGCGAATCGAAACTCGCGTGCTCCGGATCGAGCAGCAGCGGCGACATGTCACGCCCGTGCATGGTCCACGGCGGCTCCAAGCCGGTGAACGACAGGATCGTGCGCACGAGGTCGGGCGAATTCACGGGCTGCTTGCACGCTTTGCCCTGCGGCAGACGCGATGGCATCGATACGATCAGCGGCGAGGAGATGTTCGCGTCGTAGGGTGCGAGCTTGATGCTGCAGCCGTGTTCGCCCAGCGCGAAGCCCTGGTCAGCGGTGTAAATCACCAGCGTGTTGTCGAGCTGACCGCTTTCCTTCAGCGCGGCGAGCACGCCTCCGACGCCCTCATCCAGCGCCATGGTGCATTCGTTCACCTGCTGGACCCATTCATCCAGCGTCTTCCCGCCTTCGTCAGCGTCGAAGTTGGTCTCGGATTTCTTTTTGCCTTTGCCGCCGCGCGTGGGCGTGCCGTCCTTGGATTTCACGAAGGCCTGCGTCTGCTCCAGATACTTCGGCTTGTCCGGGCGCGGGCCGAAGATGTCGGCGGGCACATCGGCCTTGTGACCGGCAAGCCTGCCTTTGTGCCGTGGGGCCGGCGTGGTGGGGCCGTGGATCGCACCGTAGCAGAGCCAGAGATACCAGGGCTTCCCGGCTTCTCGGTTCGCGCCCTTGATGTAATCGGCCGCCAGCTTTGAGTAGGCGTCCGTGGAGTATTGACCCAGCGGCTGATCCTTGCCGTTCACAGTCACGATGGTGCCCGTGTAGTAAGCACCAGCGTTCTCCGGTTTGCCGGGCCGATTCCACACGACTTGATAATCCCAGTCACGTCCGAAGCCCGTGTCCTCGCCGGTGTGCCATTTCCCGATGTGCGCGGTTTGGTAGCCGTGCCGGCGCAGCTCGGCGGGCCAGAATTTGCACTTCTCCGGATCGTAGGTGCTGCCGGGATACTTGCCTTGCATCGTCATCGTTTGCACCGCGGGCTGCAGCAGTCCGGTGAGCATCGCGGCGCGCGAAGGCATGCACCAGGCGCCCAAGTAGGAGCGATGAAAGCGCACGCCACTGGCTGCCAGTGCATCGATGTGAGGTGTGTGCACCCACTTCGGCGCTTCGGGATACGCGCTGATCGTCTTGTAGGGCTGATCGTCGGCGTAGATGAAAAGGACGTTCGGCCTGCTGGGAGCGGCAGCGTGTGCCGTGATGGCGAGCAGCAGAACGGGCAGAATGAGCAAGCGTGACATGGCGCATGGAACGCGCCGGATCATCGCGACCTTCGCACAAACACTGCTCTGTTTTCGCGGCCTACTTGCGCTGGCGTTTGGCCAGTTTCGTCTCGGCTTCGCGAATCAGGTCCGTGTAATCTTTTGGGGATCCTCTGCCGGTCCGGCCCGCGAGCATGGAACCATCCGGCGCAGCGATCACCACGAAGGGATAGATGTCGCCTGAAACCTTGAACTTGGAATCAAAGAGATCCCAGGTCGCGGGATCGTCACCGTCCACATCGGCGTAGATGAACCGGGACGGCGGCACCGGCACCCGGTTTGAACTGATCATTTCTTTGAGCGCCTGGCAGTTGCCGCAGCCTTCGCGCCCGAGTTGCACGAAGAGCAGCTTGCCCTGGGACTTGGCCATCTTGAGGGCGGACTTCAGATTGGTCACGGGCGCGGGTGCATCGGCGTGAACGACAGTGGCCGCAGCCACCAGGAGAGCGATGAGGGTTTTCATGCCCTGAGATACGTCGCCAAGCAGCCGGATAGAGCAGGAAAGATGCGGCGCCGGTTCACATCAGACTCATCGCATCCACATCCCAGGTGACGATCACTTCGGGCGGGAAGGTCATGCCATCCAGCACGGTGCGCAGGGTTCGGGCCAGTCCGCGGATGGCGGCGCTGCGCATGAGCAGCTGGTAGCGAAACTGGCCGTGCGCTTTCGCGAGCGGCGACGGGATGACCTCGCCGATGCGGGCGGTTTCGCCGGCGGCATCCCGCAGTTTCTGCGCGAGGTTTTGCAGGGCAAACTCGGCCATGCTGGCGTTCTTGCTGCGGCTGGTGATGAGCACGACGTGTGTGTCCGGCGGGTAGTGAAAGGCGGTGCGCTGCTCCAGCTCCTGCTGCGCGAAGCCCTCGTAGTCATTATGGCGGGCGAAGGCGATGGCGGGCACGTGCGGTGCGAACGTTTGCACGTAAACTTCGCCGCGCACTTCGCCGCGCCCGGCGCGTCCGGCGACCTGCACGAGCAATTGAAACGTGCGCTCCGCCGCGCGGAAGTCGGGCATGTTCAACGCGAGATCGGCATTCAGCACGCCGACCAGCGTGACGTTGGGGAAGTCCAGCCCCTTCGCGATCATTTGAGTGCCGATGAGCATATCGAGCTTCTGCGCGCGAAAGTCCTTGAGGGTGTCGCGCAGTTGATTCTTCCGCTGCATGGAATCGGTATCGACGCGCGCGAGCTTCGCCTGCGGGAAAGCCTGGCGCAGCACCTCTTCCACGCGTTCGGTGCCGAAGCCCGCGAAGCGGATGCCGGGATCGTTGCAGCCGGGGCATTTCTTCGGCGGCACGCGGCGCGATCCGCACACGTGACACACGAGGCGATCGTCTGATTTGTGCAGCGTCATCGGCACGGCGCAGTCCTGGCACTGGCACACGTAGCCGCAGGCCATGCAACTGAGGGATGTATTGAAACCGCGCCGATTGAGGAACAGAATGATTTGCTCGTTCTTCTCCAGCTTGCTCACGATTGCGGCGCGCAGCTTCTCGGACAGGATGCGGGTGTCCGGGCTGTTGCCACCCCGGCGTCTTTCCAGGCGGAGATCCACGACGCGGATCAGCGGCAACGATTTGCCATCAGTGCGCGCAGTCATGCGCAGCAGCTCATACTTTCCAGTGCGGGCGTTTTGGAAAGACTCCAGGCTGGGAGTCGCGCTGGCGAGCAGCACTACGCAGCCTTCGATTTTCGCGCGCAGCACGGCGAGATCGCGGGCGTGGTAGCGGGGATTCTCCTCCTGCTTGTAGCTGGGCTCGTGCTCCTCATCCACGATGATGATGCCCAGCTTCTCCAGCGGCGCAAAGATGGCGCTGCGTGCGCCGATGACGATATCCGCGCGGCGCTCGTGGACTTTATACCACTCATCGTGGCGCTCGCCTTCCGACAGGTGGCTGTGCAGCACGGCGATGCGCTCGGCGCGATCGCTAAACCGTGCTTTGAACCGCTCGATGGTCTGCGGCGTGAGGCTGATCTCCGGGACGAGCACGAGAGCGGTTTGGCCGCTCTCCAGCACGTGGGCGATGGTTTGCAGGAACACTTCCGTTTTGCCGCTGCCGGTGATGCCGTGCAGCAGCAGAGGTTTTGCTTCGGCGGGATGCTGCAGCGCCTTCAGCACTTCGTCATGCGCGGCCTGCTGCTCATCGCTCATCTTCAGAGGCTGGGTCGGTAGAAATTCTTCTTCCTCGAATGGATCGCGCTCTACGCGGATTTCCGCGCGGGAGACGATGCCTTTTTCAATGAGGGCCTTCAGCAGGCTCGATGCCTGCGGCAGTTCGCGGCGCAGTGCGCTCAGCGTGGTCTCGCCGCCGGCGCGCGTGAGTTCATCGATCAGGCGGGCCTGCATGGGGGCGCGCTTGCGCAGCTTTTCGAGATCGTCGTTCGATGGCGGATGCAGCAGCTTCAGATGACTGTCCGTGAGAAAGCTCTCCGGCCGGGCACGCACGGCCTGGGGCAGCATCGTGCGCAGCACCTGCTGCACGGGGCAGAGGTAATAGGCGGCCACCCAGTGCGCGAGCTTGAGGAGCGCGGGCGTGAACACCGGATCGCCGCGTCCGCGCAGACCGTGGATGGCTCTCAAACGATGCCCGTGCGGGCTCTCATCGAGCAACTCCAGCACGACGCCGTTCACGTGCTGGCGCTGCAAGGGAACCACCACGCGTGAACCCACGCGCACCTTTGCGATCAGCTCCTCTGGAATCGCGTAGTCGAGTTCGAGCGCGGCGGAGTCCTCCAGCTGCACGCGCGCGATCGGGCACCGCTCCGTGGCCGGCGGACCGGCGTTCGCGGGGGGAACGTCGAATAGCAAACGCTGCTCGTCTCCGCCGGGCGGAGTTCTGGAGGGCGGACCCGATGACACGCGTGCAGTAGTAGAGAGCAGTGCAGGCTGTGTCAGGCATGATTTGCCTGCCGCATGCCCGGTGACGCGCTGTGCTGAGAATGTCCGGTCAGAGCACCCAGCCGGCGCGCGGGGTGCGGCCCAGGAACTTGTCCGCCTCGGGCGCGTTCGGACAGGACCACGATTTCGCGTCCCACAGGATCTTCTTCCCCGTGCGATACGCGACATTGCCCAGATGGTTCGCCACGGTGAGCGGACCCGCATACGTGTCGAACGGACTGTCCGTGGGGCCGCCATTGATCACGGCATTCACCCACTGCTGATGCTGCCCGGGCGAGTCTGGAATGAAGGGCTTTGGCGGGGTGAAGTCTTTGAAATCCTTTTCCGGCAGGAGCTGGTGCTTGCCGTAGTCGGAGACGAGCATGCCCTTGTCACCGATGAAGAGAACGCCACTGCTCCACTTCTGAATCGCGGGATCCTGCTTCCAGATCGCGGGCTTGTTCACGCCCTGGTGGAAGAAGACTTTGCACGCGGGCATGTCGCCGCGCGGGCCATACTCATACGCGGCCGTCATGGAGGCCGGGGCAATCTCGGGGTGCGCCGGACCATTCGGCGAAGTGGATTCAATCGACAGCGGCGCATCGAGCTTGAGCGCCCACCACGGCAGATCGTTCCAGTGGCTGCCGAGGTCGGACATGGTGCCGTTGCCGAAATCCCACCAGCGATACCATTTCGGTCCGGGGAAATACACGTTGTTGAACGGGCGATACGGCGCGGGGCCGATCCACAGATCCCAGTCGAGGTAGTCCGGAGCTTTCTCCTCTTCTTTGGGCCGGTCGGTGACGAAAACTCTGTCCCCGTTCTTTTCCGCGTCCTCCTTGGATTGCAGGCCCCAGGCCCGGGAGACCCACACGTGGCACTCGTGCACTTTGCCGATGGCACCCGAGTGAATCAATTCCACCACGCGGCGGTAGTTCGGCATGCCGTGAATTTGCGTGCCCATCTGCGTCGGCACTTTCGCCGCCGCCGCCGCCTCCATCACGATGCGCGCTTCCTTCACATTGTGCGTGAGCGGTTTCTCGCAATACACAGGCTTCTTCATGCGCAGTGCAGGCACGATTGCGAACGCGTGCGTGTGCTCCGTGGTGGCGATCACGACGGCGTCGATGTCCTTCTGATCGTCGTAGAGGCGGCGGAAGTCCTTGTATTTGACCGCGCCTTGATGCTCTTCGGCGGCTCGATAGAGATTCTGTTCGTTCACATCGCATAGGGCAACGACATTGACCTGCCCCTGTGTTTTCGTGATCTCCTTCAAGTCTGCACCACCACGTCCGCCCACACCGATGAAGGCGATGTTCGGCACTTTGTTCGGTGAGGCCGAGCGGGTGATCGCGGGGAATCCGGCGATGGCGACGGCAGCAGCGGCGCTGCCTTTGACGAGGAATTGACGGCGGTTGTGCATGGTGGGGCAGCGCAATGAGATGATGATGTCCGCATTCAATACGCCGCGCAGGTGCCATTTGTTCGCGAGTCTCTACAGCGCGATGCCGGATACGCTGATACTCGTGCCATAAAAGCAGCGTGGGCCACCGCATGTCGCAGTGGCCCACGAGGGCTTAGAGCATTTTAAATAATAATGTGGAATAGTATCAAAGTGGTGCTATAGGGAGTCATGGCCACTCTGTCCCTAGATCTTCGTCAACGCATCATCAG
>WBZU01001875.1_pt1 | contig 15181 bp, 7 predicted proteins | sample 5204311 | NCBI WGS metagenome assembly WBZU01 (sample SAMN12344359, study PRJNA552823) | activated sludge metagenome | biome: Activated sludge suspended growth; feature: Nitrification reactor; material: Wastewater; isolation source: activated sludge from nitrification reactor of wastewater treatment...
TGCCGTATCGCTGTTGCCACTCCAGCAAATCCGTTCCCATCGCTTTCATGATCCAACTCCACGTAACTCATTGATCACAACGCGTTGGACCGGAAAAACTGAAAACAGTTAACAGGCATATATTTTTATGAAGGCCGGTTGGATTTCTTCTCCTTGCGTATGGCCGCCTGAACGCCAAGATATCTCTGCGCAACACTTTCGTGCGCTCCCCACTGGCAACCATCGCGGCTTGATGACAGTCCTACGGACCTTCAGAGAGAAGCGAGGAGATGATGATTACGCCCAATATTCTTGCTCTCGTTCTGGCAGGCGGTGAAGGCACCCGTTTGCACCCACTGACCCAGCATCGTTCCAAGCCATCGGTGCCTTTCGGCGGCCGTTTTCGCATCGTCGACTTTGTTCTCTCCAACCTGGTCAACTCGAAGATCTTCTCCATCTACCTGCTGGTCCAATACAAATCGCAGTCGTTGATCGAGCACATCCGTCGTTCCTGGCTGCTGGCGCCGATCTTCCCCGAGCAGTTCATCGCGGTGGTTCCACCGCAGATGCGCGAGGGACCGGAATGGTTCCAGGGCACTGCCGATGCCGTCTACCAGAACCTGGGGCTGATCGAGAAGCGTTCTCCGGACCTCGTCGTGGTGTTCGGTGCCGACCACATCTATCGCATGGACGTGCGTCAGATGGTGAATTTTCACTTGCGCAGCCATGCCGACGTCAGCATCGCCGCGTTGCCGGTTCCCATCGAAGGAGCCTCGGCATTCGGCATCATTGACGCCGACGAAGACGGGAGCGTGCGCAGCTTCTGCGAGAAGCCGATCGATCCGTCACCGATGGCCGGTGATCCGGCGCGCGCCTTCGCCTCGATGGGAAACTACATCTTCACGACCGATGTGCTGATCAAGGCTTTGCGGGAGGGGCACAGGCTGGGAGAAAAGGATTTTGGCAAGGATCTCCTGCCACGCCTGATTCAGACGCAAAGGGTGTTTGCCTACGATTTCTGCGGAAATCGCATCCCCGGCATACGCGCCTCCGAGGAGCAAGCCTACTGGCGCGACGTGGGAACCATCGATGCCTATTTTGCCGCCCATCAGGATCTCCTGGGTACCGAGCCGAAGCTCGATCTGTTCAATCCCAGATGGCGGATCGGTTCGAGTAACTATCAGGGGCCGTCGCCGAAATTCTTACACGCCGAACTGGACAACAGCATCATCAGTGCCGGTGGGCTGATCAAGGGGGCTCGCATCCGCAATTCGATCGTCCGCCGCGAAGTATTCATGGATGAGGATGTGGAACTCGACGAATGCATCATCATGGACTACGCAGTATTGCGCAAGGGCGCAAGGCTCCGGCGCGCCATCGTCGACCGTTACAACTCGATCGAAGCCGGTGATCGCATCGGCTACGACGCCGACGCCGACCGTCGCCGGTTCACCGTCACCGACTCGGGAATCGTGGTCGTTCCCAGAGGCCAGGGCATGGATATCCGGGCGGAGGAGAGGATGCTGCGCTACCTGTAGACTACTTGCTCTTTCTTCACTCAAGGAGGCACAGGTATGGTGCTATCCGCCCCTCGCCTGCTCGACCTGATCGCGGCCGTCTCCCGCCGCCGCCATCTCAGTCCGCTCTTACTGATGGAGCCTATCGGTTCTGGATCAGCAAGTTCGTTTGCTTTCATGACAAACGGTATCCGAAGGACACGGGAGGCGCGCAAGCAGTTCGATCCCTGAGCCATTTGGCTGTTCAGCGCAAGGCCGCTGCAGCAATACAGACGCAGGCGCCCAGTGACAACACCCTCGTAATGTGTCGAAGATGCCGAGGCAATCGACGGTCGGCCCGAGGGTCTTCTACTCTGAGTAGGTGTAGTGTGGGCGGCAGATTGCCTCCAGCAGCATGTGGTCGCGAAGCGGCTTGTCCAGGCGAGTATCGCCTGCAGGATCGGCGCCAAGAAACCCGTGGGCAGCTTCGAGATGACGATGATCACGTTCAGCAAGTCTTTCAGGCGACCGCTTCACAGACAGTGGAATCGACAGGTTCGGCCCATTGGCGGCGCCCCTGTGTTACCTTTCTCAGCACCGGCAGGTCGCAGTGCCAGGCACGATGATCCTTGAGATGCTTTTCCGGCCTGCGCCGGTGGACTGGCTGCTGGTTGGACGTCCTCTCGGTGTGACGGTCTGCGTTCGCGCGCGAACGCAGTGCGCGTATTACAAGAAGCACCTCAAAGGCGCAGTTGATCGTCGATGCAGAACGACCTCCGAAAGAACATCGGACTATTCCCTTGACATCATTGGGGGTGCTGCTATAGTGAATCGAACGAGCGCGTCGAGTATCTGCAGCTATATGCGATCCGGCCCGATCGCCATTGATGCCCATGTCGATGAATGGTAGCGGTTTGTTGCCGCGGATGCATTGCACCTAAGGTGCGAACGTTGGGTTTGTTTCGTTGGGATAAAAAGTCCGAGACCGACGTAATGCGCATTAATCCGGTGCAGCGATGTGGCCGAAGTAACCCAACTCGGAGTTATCGGCCGCTCGAGAAAGGGGGGAGGTGATGGGTTCCAGCGAGCCGCTTCTTGCACTAGTCGGCCTTGGCATCGCTGACTACGACGGCATCGAGGCTGGTGTGCATCTTCGCTGGCAGTTCCGCCGCGAGGTTGGATTCCCAACCAAGTGCTTCTCGCTGTATCGACGCCCAGTATCACGACGTGAAGCTCCGGTTCTGATTCGATTACCGACGGGGCTGGAGAAGGAGTTTCGCGAGCCTTTCGTACTCGGTTCCGAGGACCGCCCCTTGAGGATCACGTCATCCGTTTGGCCGGTACTCGTGAAAAGACACGAGCCAAGCGGTATCTCTGCCCTATTTTCACGGTCGAACGGGCTTTGCGACTTCACATTCGCGCTCCCCGAACTCGCCTACCATGTCAAGGTCGAGGTCGTCGCTCGCGGCGCGGTGACCTTGTCCGCGTTCGCCAAGGAAATCAAGGTCGGCCAGTCGCAGATCAGATTGACGCCAGTTCAGCCCCGTGGCTGGCTTGAGGTTGAGGCTTCTGCGATCGAGAGGATCGTCGTACAAGGCCAAGCCCTTGCGATCCTGCAGGTCTCGTACCACGCCTGTGAGCGCCACGAAGATCACGCGATTGGGCACTGGGAGAAGGTTGCAGGGCCTATCTGCCTTCCCATTTGTTGCGAGGAAACGTATCCCGTTCCTAGCATGCCTGGTGACAAGTGCAAAGAGCTCTACGTAGAACCGGAGTGCCAATGGCTGAATGTGGCGCAGCGCTTGCCGAAAGATGCGTGCTCGCGCGATAAGTACGGAGGTGACCGGGCCAAAGAGCTAGTTTCGCTCTTGCGTGCAGCAGTCTGCGGTGATCCACGCGTGCCGCAGGCTGGTGTGCTCGTTCCCGGTGAGACCGAGTCCGAAGACTGCCTGACGGAGGGCCAACCCGCCGCAGAGTTAGCTCTCCCGGCGACTGACGCCTTGTTGCTCGCGGCGATTGACCCCGTCGTCGCCCGGATCATCGGCTTGTACTACGTCGACTCGAGCGAAGAGCCTGAGCGCGAAGCGCACGACTACAAGGTGGTCGGCAACTGGCCGGAGGGGGCGCTCTGGCTGCTGAAGAACACGACCATGTTCGACGGCGTGCAGCCCTTTCATCGGTTTCTCCTCAACTTCTTCCCTCTCCGAGACCTTGTATTCAAGGCCGCCATCAGGCCCCGGGTCATAGAGAGCCCGTCAAAGTGGGCAGGAACGCGACAGGCGCTTGCTTTTGAGAAGACGGATTCCACCGACTGGAACTTCCCGGATCTCGAGAATCTGCCATTCGCCAGGTGGATCGCTGCCCAAGGTGAGCCGATGGTCGAGATCCGATTCACCAAGCCGGTGGGCGAAGTCCAGGTCTTCATCGGCCAGCGCGAGACGAACGTAGTTCTCGAAGCCTGGGACGACGACCGCAGCGTGCAGGTCGCAACCGCCCGCTCGAGGCGCGCTGAAGACGTTCTCGCGGTTCACGGCAGGCAAGAGACGGATCAGATAACCCGCATCGTCCTTCGCGGCACGCGTTTCTGGATCTACAAGATCTGTTACCAGGACGAACGCATCGCACATGGGGAGCACGCCGCTTATGCGTATGGCCTCAAGCGACAGGGCACGGAACGGCTCGCCAAGCCGGAGAGCGTCAAAGCGTTCCCGCTCCCGGGCCTAGTCAAGAAGCTGGCGGACTGCGAGCCCTTGCTCCAGGGCATGATAAGAGATGCCAGATACAGCGTTGGCCTAACCTGGCCGCTTCCCATTCTGCACAGCGGCCTCCCGGCCAAGTGCGCAATCCGCTATCACGTTCGCCGCGTGGAGCCTGACGGTCGGCACGTGCTGCTCACGCCCGACCAGCCCGTTTGCCCGCGGCCGGTGGACGCTTATACGAGCATGGTGACGGCCGGCCGCAAGCCCGAGGGCTGGCCCACCGATTCGCCACTCTTCACTGACTCGGCGCTCGGTCCAGAGCGATACCGCTACGAGGTTGCGGGCATAGACATCTTCGGGCGGGTCAGCGACTTCGCAACTTCGCCTGAGGTGTCGCCTACTCCTCCCGCACCTCCGCCTCCCACAGGCGTCAGCGCCAAGTTCATTGATTCGCGTGACCGATGGCTGTCTGTCGAAGACCGCGACTTACTGCCCAACGGCGAAGGCGAGGCGATCCGAGTGACATGGCAGTGGCCGGAGGCCTTTGCGCGCAGCGCTCCCGATGTCGAGAGTTTCCGCCTGTACTTCGCGCGCGGGAAGCCCAATACGCTCTTCGGAGAGATCGTACAGGTCGATGGCAAGCTCGATGACGAGCGAATCCGCGTCGCAGCAGTATGGGACTCCGAGGTCCCGTTCCGCGCCAACCTGCTGGCCGGGCGTGAGCTCCTGCAAGGCGGCGCGGCGTTCCGAATCGTTTCCCACGAAGCGGCAGACGCCGGTCGGCCACTGGTCATGGTTCTCAGGCTGCCCCCCGCGCCGTCAACCAATGCTCCAGCAAAGGGGCGATTCTCTTTGAACTTGGACGCAGCCATCCCGGTGGACATACGCACCCTGGCTCGCGACGGAAATCTTCTCAGCGTAGAGATTGAGACATCGGCGCTGGACGCGATGCCACGCGAAGGCCTGGCAGGAGGTACGCTTCGCTTCCGCGGTATCGCGAGTCGCGTAGAACAGGCCGAGCTACTTTCCGGCGACGGGCGGGCCAAATTCGGATTGCGCTTGCGCCTGACGAACGAATCCGCTGCGCCGCTCCCGCAAGGGCTGGCGCCGCCATTCACGGCGAGGCTTGATCTGCCTGCTCTCGAGGGAGTTGCCCGCGACTACGGCAAACCGGATGCATGGCCCCTGGCACTCGGGACGATTCCAAAGCTCAGCACGGGGCAGATCAAATGCATCATCCGCAAGGCCCGAGCGGGCGAGGCACGAGGCGTTGTTTCATTGTCGCCAGGCGAATGCCTGCTGTTGCTTGATCAGTTGCCGCCGCCCCTCGACGGCGCGGACCCCGCTCGTCCGCGAAGAGAGGCGTTCTTCGGTGTCTCGTGCGTCGGACCGGCCGGCGAGGGTCCGGTTGCGGGTCCTGCAAGAGTGCTGCGGGTCTTCCGGGGCGACGAAGCGCAGCAGGCGCAGGTTGCCAGGGATGCGCGACCGCTCGATGAAAGCATCACCGTCAAGGGACCACCTCGCTTTGACGGGACGGTGACCTGCGAGTTCTCGTGGAAGAAGACTCCGGGTTGGCGGTATGAAGTCTACCGAGCGCTCGATGAGACCGTGCTTGCGATCGACCGCTCGGTTCGAGATGCCATACGCTCTGGCGCATTGATCGGTCGCTTCCCGAACGATCAAGCGAAAGACAACTGGATCGACGACAACTTCGGGCAAGAGTGGCGTTCTGATATCGCGAGTTTCGTCGTTAATCCATCGCATCTTGACCTCGTGGCAATAGAGGGCCAACGCGAGAAGGCAAGCACGCTATTGCAGGCACTCGCTAGTCTTCCATTCAACGAAGACGCGTTCACGCTTTTGGGAAAGGCGCAGATCGTTGAGGGTGGCAGCGAATACCACTGTGAAGACAATGCTCTTCCTGGCAAGGCGAGTGGTCGCTACTTCTACCGTGTTCTCGCCGTTGATTCCGTTGGTCACCGCACCACGCTATCTCGCTCCACGCCCCCGGTCCTCGTTCAGGGTGAGCAGAGCCTGAGACCACCCGTTATTAGGCGACTATTAGCTGAAGACAGACAGGTTGCCATCACATGGACGGCTACTGTGGACAAGAACTCTAAAGGCTTCATCGTCTACAGAGCTAACGACGAACTTGGGGCCGTCGACACCAGAACGATGATCCCTCTACCTCCCGATAATGGGCCAGGCCTATCTGTTTTGCTGCCTGAGCCGCCGGACCGCCCGGTTGCCCTCGAATTCGGTTTTGTCGATAGGACTGTTGAGCCCAGGCGTAGCTATTTCTACCGTGTCGCTGCGGTTCTCGAACAGGACACGCATCTGCGCTCAGTCGCCTCCAACGCAAAGCGAGGCTGCTCGCTCGATCTTTCGGTACCGAGCGCCCCCGTTTGGACAGAAGCGGCCCGCGAGGAAGACCAGGGGCAGTTGCAGATCAGATTGAAGTGGGAGTCTCAAGAACGTCTGGAATGTCTGCTCATGCGAAGTATCGAAGGGTCAGGCCCCTTCTTACCAATTACGGATTGGCTCGACATCGGAATGGAACAGGATTCTGGTGGCGCTTGGAGTTACGAGGTGGTCGATGCGAACGAGGTGAAGCAAGAGGCGCGCTACCGGTACCAGATCTTGTCGAAGACTGCTATCAGGGCGGCCGAACCATCTGCCACCTCGCCGATCATCTAGCAAGAGAGCCACAAGACAAGGGGTTGGTGGTCATGCCTCTCGACGATTATTTCCTCACTTCCCTTCCCCTCATTGAGGGATGCGAAGTAGTTCCTCTGATCGACGGCTTATCGTATTTCGAGGACCTCCGCACTGAACTGGACGCCCTAACGGGCCAAGAAGGCGAGGGTGTCCTCATTGCGGGCTGGTGGATGGAGGCGAACTTCGAGCTTTCTGGCGGAACGGGGGCGCTCAGGTATCTACTCGAGGAAAAGAAGCGTAGCGGTGTTGATGTCCGCGTTCTCGTCTGGGCAAGTGACACGGTTCTTGGCCACGAGGTGGGTCTAGCTCGGGTGGTGACCGACATCGCGCTTGCCCTTGGAACGGATATGTATGACGACATACAGACGCAAAACCTCGAATCGGTTCGAGACTTGCGGTTTGGGCTACTTGCCAACTCGGTCATAGTAAACACGCTTGATCATCCACTTGGATCTAGCCATGTGAAGATGGTGGTCATCTTTCGCACGGGTCATGCTGTTGCCTATACAGGCGGGCTTGATCTTCAGTCCTTCAGGAAGGACGCGTATCCGCATACATCGCACTATCCCGACCCCGGCTGGCATGATGTACAGGCGAAACTAAAGGGACCCGCGGTGCAACCAATGTACGACGCTTTTCGGGATATGTGGAATGAGCTAGTCACACGCGCCGATTCGCAACCTGCATCCAACCCCGCCTTCGTCGTGTTCGACACGGACCTTGGGCTTCCCAACGGATTCGAGCCATCTTTGCATGAGTTGCGTGCCGTCCCAGACGGTGCAGAGTATCTCCCCGCAAGAATGCTTTCTGGTGGTCAAGTGGGAACGCAGATTGTGCAGTCTTTAAGAACAATCCCCGACATGGCTTCTCCCCCCCTTCTCAGCCTCGAGCGAAGGCTCTCCTTCGCCCATTCACCCGACGGCGATCACGAAATCAGGAATGCGCTCGCCCAGGCCATCAGTTGCGCACGGGAGTTCATCTATGTCGAGGATCAGGGCATGTACTCGCGCGACCTGCTTGCGCTTCTAAATGCTGCGATCAAGCAAAACAGCGCGCTAAAGCTCGTGATGCTGATACCCGGCGTTCCAGATCCTGAAGACCCGCAGGCTCTCCTCCTAAATGACAGCATGCGCGGCGTCATGAGTGAGCGACTATTGCAGGGGCTTTCAGCCGGTCAGCTCAAGCAAATCTTGCTTTGCCAACTAACTGGCGTGGTAGTGCACTCGAAGACCTGGATCATCGATGACTGTTGGGCACTGATTGGCTCGGCAAACATGACTAACAGAAGCATGTACGTGGATCTGGAGCACTCAGTTGCATTCGGTGATCGCGCGGTCGACAGTGCAGTCAAGCAGTATCGGATCGCCCTCTGGGCCGAGCACTTTGACATCACCGCCGTGACGAGCATTGAGCTGATTGGAGACCTGCCAATCGCGCTGAGCTTCTGGAATCCAGGTATATGGGGTCCTGCGCCGCCGGCTGCGTTGCTGCCGGACCGAATCGTCCGATTGCCCTTGCCTGTCTTGGCGGACCCCGTGGGAAGTATCTTTAAGACGTTTGATGATCCCGGTGAACTTCCATGAAGAGAGCGTACTTCCGCCCCGAGAGGTACCTAGCGGCATTCTGGCCGCAGCACGTCGTTCCTATGGAGTCCCCGGAAGAAAGCAACATCTGGATCGCGGCTCCACTAGTCACGCAAGAAGCAAGCATTACTCGCATCGAGTCGGCAGTGCGACTCGGCGAGGAGCTCCGCTGGTCATTAGCGAGCGTGCAATCAGTACAGTTGCTAGTCGGTGGGCGCACACGCCTAGTGGAGATACCACTCTCTATACGTTTGGGGGCCGAAATAGGTTTGACAGTTGGGCCGATCGAGCTTGCTCTAATCATTGACTCGACCCTAATTTCGCCCGTCAAGAGGCGTGAAGGTCACTCACACGACGGCGTGCCACAGTTCGAGAAACTGGCGTCGGAGCAACTCATTGTGGAACTCCCGGCCGCGTCGTTGACCTATGGCTCCTCCGGTGAGTTCAACCTTGAGCTCTCTGGGCCAATAGCGATGCCCCCGTTTTCAGTGGGTGACACAGGACTTGTTGTCGAAGCTGGACGCATCTATCCGGTCTTTTCCCGAGCAGCAGCCGAAGCGCTCCCGGACACTATCTCGCGCGATGCAAGAGGAGTCTTTCTCGATCAAGCGACAGTTTATCTTCCGTCAGACATATCCGTTGCCTTACCTTCAGAAATAGTGTTTCGCGATTTTCTATTGGGTAGTGCCGGCATTTCTGGCGCGGTAGTTGGAGAAGGGTGGAGTCCAGCCTTCGACCCCAAAACCAAGACACTAACGGGTCCTGGGGCAGGGACGCTCCTCGGCATTCCGTTCGCCCTCACGAAGCTCTGGATAAATGTCGATCAAAACATGATCGCGGGCTCGAGGATTGAGGGTGCGCTAGTTCTCCCATACTTTGACCAACTTGTGGGCGTCGCGATCGAGGTGTTGAGCAATGCTGACTTTACTGTCTCGCTCAGTTCTGATGTAAGTGCGGTCTCGGGAGCGCCGGCGCCGGAGGCCACGGATGGTCTGTACACAGTCTGTCAACCAGACCTCTTTCGTCTCAGCCTCAGTGGCATCGAACTGACAAGGAAGCAGGGAAGTCTAGGCATCACGTTGGCGGGCTCCATTAAGCCCCTACTGGCCGGTCTCGAATGGCCAGAGTTCGAAATCAAGGCGTTGACGATCGACTCGAAGGGACGCGTCAGCATTGACGGCGGGTGGATCGATCTCCCAACACAGAAGACTCTCAACTTTCACGGATTCGCCATTGAGGTCTCGAAAATCGGCTTCGGATCCGAGGATGACGGTACGCGTTGGATTGGATTCTCGGGTGGTCTGAAGCTCTGCGCGGGCGTACCGATGAAGGGCGCAGTCGAAGGGCTTCGTGTGTGCTGGAAGGGATCGGAATACTGGCTCGAGTTCAAGGGTGCAGAAGTAGCTTTCGAGATCCCGGATTCGATCGCCTTTGCCGGGCGAGTGGAGTTCGTCGACGATCCGGAAGGCCCCACGCGCGGGTTCAAAGGGGGCGGCAAGTTAAAGATCATTCCCACCGGCCTTGAGATCGACGCTCAAGTGGTGATCGGCAAGAACGAGAAGAACCCCGCCTATACGTTCTTCTACTTCTTCATCGAATCCCAGCTTCCGGCCGGCATTCCACTGTTCTCTACCGGGGTGGCCCTTTACGGACTCGGCGGCCTTGTCGCCTACAACATGGAGCCGAGCAAGACGCCCGCGCAAGCGTGGTACGCCGATTGGTACAAGCAGCCAACTCCCGGTGTGTCCGATTCCGTCAAGTGGACGGATGAGCGAGGGGCATTCGCGCTCGGTGCAAGCGTGACCTTGGGGACTGCTTCAGACGACGGGTATGCAGTCAACGCAAGGGCACTGTTCGTCCTCGTAGTGCCAGGGCCGATCCTGCTGATTGAGGGCAAGGGCGCGCTCCTTCAGAAGAGATCTGCTCTGTCAGGTGAGCCACCGTTCTCGGCTCTCGCAGTGTTGGACGGACGGGCTGGTCAGTTCCTGTTGAACCTGGAGGCCCACTATCCGTCACCGCCAGAGGGTATTACCGCCAAGCTCATTCGAATTGACGCGGGGGCTGAGGCGTTCTTCGATTTCCACGACTGGCGGAGATTTCACTTGTTCTTGGGCGAAAGCGATCCGCGGTCGAAACGCATCCGGGCCGAGATCCTGAGCCTGTTCGAGGCGAACGCGTATCTCATGCTGTTCTCGACACGCCTCGAAGTAGGGGCGTGGGTCGGATACGACGCTCGCTGGAAGCTGGGCCCGGTACGCGTCGTCTTGGCCGCCTGGATGGATGGCAACGCGCTCGTCAGCTGGAAGCCGGTGCAGTTCAAAGGCGATCTGAGTCTCTTCGGTGAGATTGCCATCAAGGTATTTGGCGTAGGACTCGGAATCTCCGCGGGCGCGACGGTCGAGGTCGATGTTCCGACTCCGTATCGCGTGTTTGCCGAGCTATTCCTTAAGGTGAATCTGCCATGGCCTCTCCCGGATCTCGAGCCGCGGGTCAAACTCGAGTGGAAGGAGGATGTTCCTCCCCCAACCCCAATCCCGCTCGCGACCGTGGGCGTTGAACACCTCAAGGTTTCAGAGAAATGGGAGCTGGCTCGCTGCCCGCGATATGACACAGCGGGAGATGCGCTGTGGTACGAGGATGCAACACCTACCGTCGAGGACGCCTCTGCTCTCGAAGCAGCGAGCCCCGTCGTCCCCCTGGACTCGAAGATCGTGCTTAGCTTCGCGCGGAATGTGGAAGACGCGGCGTTGGTCGGCTTGAACCCATCGGGTGTGGTAGCGCCTGAACGCGTTGGGAACTATGAGTTCAGATATCGCCTCGTTCAGGTCCAACTCGATCGGCGCAGCGAGGGTGATTCGAGCGGGGCTTGGCAGGCCGTAGCAGTTCGCGCTGAGGGCGACCCGGAGAAAGACAAAGACCGCCTTTGGGGAAGCTGGCTGGCAGTGACGGGAGATGCACCGGCCGCAGGCGGCTCCCAAGTTGCATCGATGACGAAGCTTCTCCTCTACGCGAAGAGTCCCTTTGAGTATGCGAGAGAGACTATTGATGACACCTACTACGACGATTTTGCCGTCTGGGAGCCGGACTGCGGCCTCACTCGCGTGGACCCACCGCGGCAGGTGTGCGTGGATGACTTCAAGTCAGTATGGGAGCAGCAGAAGGGCGCCGAACCCGTCATGTCAGAGATTCGCGCCGGGGACGTGATCATCATCGGCCAGAATCTTCAGGTTCGGCGCGCGCAGGGGGACACGGCGTATGTGTATTACTTGCAGATCGGAAGTCACACTCAGCGCGCAACACTGATCCTGTTTCCGACCAAGATCCGGAAGTCAATTCTGCACCTGGTCGGAAGAAGACGTGCCAGGGTCTCCCTTTATGACGGTGCGAGGGAGGTCCACCCGTGGAACGCGATACCGGACCTTCCAAGTGGAGAAGCCAAGTTCGCTGCTCCTGGGAAGGACCTGCTGGATATTGATCGGAAGACGCTCTTCGATGTCATGGTGATCGAAGGCCAGGTTGGTCTATCAATGTTGTGCTACGTAACCAAGGAGGAAGCTGACCGTTTCCTGACCGAGGTCGACACAAAGAAGCATGCAGGATCGGCTGGAGATGCTTACTCATGGAGCGAGGAGAACGAACTGTTCCAGCCGGGCTCACGCTATCGCGTTACGGCCACGACCGAGGCCCTTCGGCGGAAGTTGGGTCACGATGATTGGGTCAAGATCCAGACCTTCTCCGAAACGTCCTATTTCCGAACGGCTGATCCGCCGGGGATGACGGAGCCGTCGCCGGAGGGGCAGATGTCGCCTTCGGCGGAAGGGGAGCACTACCCGGATCGTGGTCCCTTGAAGGACTTGTCCCCGTATGTGCTACGCGAGAAGCTTGTTCCGCTGGAGGGCGCGAATCCCGTCTATCGCTCGTACGACGTGGGCGCGGAGTTCAATGAGCCGTACGTCGAGACGATGTATCTGTTGGCAGGCAAACCGCTGGTGGTTTGCGTGTATGACAACAACGGCGTGGAGGTCGTTGGCTCTACCCCGGATCTCGCGGGTGCGCCTTGTGGCTGGAACGACAGTCTGCAGCAGCCAGATCCTCGAAGGGCGGACCAGGAGTGGGCTGCCAGCGCAAAAAGAGCCGAGATGCGGCAGACAGAGGCTGTTGCGATCGGTGGCAAGGAACACTCCGCGGCGCACAGTGTCGTGCCACAGATCGACCTGAATCAGCTACGCAAGAAGAGGGGTATCTGGGTCGGAGGCGAGGAATTCATGCTCAGGCCTGGCACCCAGTACCGTGCGACCGTGAGCGCCATGGTGCCCCAGATCATCATTCCGCTGGACTCTGGCGGAGGCCCCCTCTTCAGGGACGGCTCATTGCAGTACGCACGTGTTGAACGTGGCCCGTCCCATTTTGTCTCGGTCCTGAAGGACGACTGGGGGCAGGCAGAGCCAGGGTACAAGGCCGTATCAGATGGCCGCCGCGTCGTCGCGACGGGCTATCGCGCAAGCGCGCAAGCGCAGAAGCCGTTGCTTAGGGCTGACGTGGCGCAGGCCTTGCGGGACGCGATCGGTGATGGGCAACCCAAGATTGAACCCAAGGCCGTATTCACCTGGGGTTTCGTCACCTCCCGCTTCGCTTCCTTCGTGGATCACATTCATTCATTCATCGATTCAGCGTGGGATCTGCGCACAACCTTGGGGCTGGACGCGTGGCCTCAAGACAAGTTGAGCGAGTTGCGCTCGTTGATCGAAGCGGACGATGTCGCCGAGAGCCAGTTGTTCGAGAAGGCCACAGCATGCTTCGGCGTCAGTGGACGCCCGTTGCCCGAACGACTTGAGATCGACGTTCTCGAGGACTCTGCGGGCCGTTATGGTCTGCTCATTGAGAGCCCAGAGCCGATCGAGTGGCTGAAGGACGGTGAGGGTCGTGTGTCGTTGAGCGTTGAATATAGCGAAGCCTCAGATGTCGCTCTCGGGCCCGCTTACGGCCCACTCAAGCTCATCGAGTGTAACTTGGCTGGCGACGAGTGGGTCGAGGTGCTGGCTCAGACGGATCTGGACTTGTCCGGGCACAAGATCGAGCGTGTTTCGGACAAGGCGCCGACCGAACTGTTCTTTGTTTTCCCCGCGGGGACGCGAGCGTGCGCAGGCACACAGCTACGCGTTCATTCCGGGCGACGCCCGCCTCCTGCGCCAGCAGATGCCGTTCGAAAGGACATATACGCCGAACGGATCGGGAAGGTGTTGGATAACGAGGGCTCCGTGCTACGAATTCTGGACCCCCATGGGAAGGAGTTACATCGCCGCCAATTTGCTCCGCGAAATTGTGTGTCGCTTCAAAATGTCTTGCTTGCTTCCGACCCGGATGGAACGCGGACCTTCGTATTCCTTAAAGACAGCAATGGCGGCTCAATGCGGAAATTGGAAGACGGTCTCTACAGCATGATATGGCAGTTTCGACGCAATGCTGGACCCAGGATACCAGTGTTGTGGCGCCATGGTTCATGCGATAGCGAAACGGCAACGATCGACTTTTCATTGCCCCCTCGGGCTTAAGCGGTGAGTTCGCACGGGGAAACAACCGCAGAGCTTGCGGCAAGGCCGTGCCCAAGATCCTTACGGCCGCTGCGATCACGTTTTTCGGACAATTGAATGGCCATCAAGAAAATCAGCGTTTGCCCGCACTCCGACAATGGGAAATAGCGTTTTCTGTAGAAAGTCTTCTCGAACAAAACCTGTGAGGCAGAAGTGTGCTGCGCTTCCAATAACTCGTCGATGCGGTAATCGAAATACCGACCTAAGCGCCGGATTGCTTGGGTGTAGGCGTCTATGGTCTTGGCCTGCCGGCCCTTCAACTTCAGGTGCTTGAGACTGCTGTCGTACTGCCGGGTGAAGGCCAGCGGTAAGCCATTCGTCATGCTAATCAATACCCGCGAAGTGTTGCAGAATGGATTCCATCAAGATGAGGGAACCACGATCCCAACTCGAAACAGAATTCAGGGTCGTTGACGAAGTTCATCAGGCGCGTCGTGCACGGTAAATGGGGGGGTCGGTGCGGCTTTCGGCAGTCTCGGCAATCCGCTGCCGGGTGTTTCCGATGGTCGCTTGAACTTTCCGTCGCCGACGCCCGGATCGTCCGGCGGCGTTCCCTGGTAGAGCGTCAGAGAGGCCCGGGTCGAATCGAGTTGACAGGATCAGTTCCCCGGCCCTTGTCCTGCCGGGCAACCGACACAGCGCCGACGTTTGTCGCTCAGCTTGTCGGTCCAGAACTCCGGGCCGGACAGCGGCGGCACTGGAGCAGGAAGCGGCCGGACGACTCCCATACGCCATCAAGCGGCTGAGGGTCGCCGCCGCCACTTCAGGTAGCCTTGCCCCCCATCGCCACCAGTAACGCCGATTCCAGGCTCGTCACCAGCGCATCGCAGTCGCTGGCGCTTACCGCCTCGCCTTCGTTGTAGCCATAGGGCACGCAATACACCGTGCAACCCGCGGCGCGGGCGACTTCGATGTCATGGCGGGAGTCACCGATGTGCAGGTTGGTATTCACGGCACGGCCCATCTGTGCGCAGGCATGACGCAAAGGGTCCGGGTGCGGCTTGCGGAACGGCGTGCTGTCGCCGGAGACGATGGCCGAGAAATAGTGCTTCAGCCCCATTCGCTCGAGCAGAGGCTCGGTGAAGGCGGCAGGCTTGTTGGTCAGCACCGCCAGC
>WBZU01001878.1_pt1 | contig 15176 bp, 14 predicted proteins | sample 5204311 | NCBI WGS metagenome assembly WBZU01 (sample SAMN12344359, study PRJNA552823) | activated sludge metagenome | biome: Activated sludge suspended growth; feature: Nitrification reactor; material: Wastewater; isolation source: activated sludge from nitrification reactor of wastewater...
TCAATTTTCAGCTGCTCATATTCCTTCTTCCAGAATTTATCATATTTTTTAAAAAGCTCTACCTGATTTCGAGTCGGTTCACTGTTCAGATCCCAGTAAGAAGGACTGTCTTTTGAAGCAAGTGATTCAGCTTTATAAGTCTGAAATTTTATTGCTGCCGCTCCGCCATGAGCCGCTTCTTCTATCAATCTCTTCGCAAGATCCATGCTGCCCTCATGATTGACACCGGCTTCAGCGATCACATATGGCCTGCTTATAATATCCGGATCATAATTATTAAATATCTCTAAAATTTTCATTGTTAAATTTTCATTAATTAAATTTCTCTAATAATTATTTTCAGCTTTTAGCAGGGAATTGAGAAATACCTAAAGAAGTATTTCCTTCAAGCTCATTGTTAGTATTTTCAATTTGTAATTTGAGAATATGTTTTACCACGCAGTCCATCCTCCATCAACCATTAAATTATGTCCTGTTACATAACTCGAAGCATCTGACAATAAAAATATCGCAGCTCCCGCAACTTCATGATTATAGCTCATTCTTTTCAACGGAGAGAAGTCTGCAAAATTCTTCTCAAACTGTTCTTCGTGATTATTCCAAACTCCGTGAGGAGTTATCTGATTTACTCTCACTCCTTTATCTGCCCAGTATGTTGAGAGATATTGTGAAAGAGCCATCACTCCGCCTTTGGAAGCTGAATATGCTGCAGGGCAGCCGATGCTTGTTCCTTTATAAAGATTCTGATTCGGTGCTACAACCGAATATGTTGACGGCATATTTATAATAGAACCTCTTCCGATCTCAGCCATATAGCAGCCGATGACCTGACAGGTCAGATACGTTCCCTTAAGATTTGTTTCGATCACCGCATCCCAGTCCTCATCTTTATACTCTTCGTACTTAGCAAAAAATTTTGCTGTCTTATTCTGATGACAGTTTACCAGTCCGTCAATTCTTCCGAATTTATCGAGCACTACGGATTTTAATTTTTCCACATCCTCCCGTTTTCCTACATCAAATGAAATCCCAAGCATTTCTCTGTCAAACTTTTTACTAAGTTCCTCCGAATGCTCCTCGGCTCCGGCACTGCTTCTGTCTGCTAAAACTACATTTGCTCCGTACTGCGCGCAGGCTTCTGTAAATGCTCTGCCGATCAAACCCATAGCTCCTGTAATTACAATGACCTTATTATTAAGTTCAAATTTTTCTCTGAAGTTTATTTCTTCCGGATTAATTGTTCTCAGTTCCATTTTTATTTTGGTTTATGTTCTGCCTGTTTCCGATAAAATTTTAAAAGCAACTTTCATATCATCAATTCCTTTTGATAAATTTATTCTGGGTTCCGTACCTTTATTTATTATTTCAAGGAAGTGTTTCATTTGATTTACATAACTTGTTTCGAGAAGCTCCATCGGACCGTTTCCGTATTTTATTATTTCTGTTTTGTCTTTAAATAAAAGCTTTACTTCGGGTATCATAAAGTCCCAGTATATTGTTCCTTCAGTTCCTATTACCTGACAATTCCTGAAATATGGCTTCTGAAAAAAATTCAGATGAATGTTTGATATCACTCCTCCCGAATGTTTCATTAAAATTTCAACTCCTTCTTCAGCATCTATTTCTAATATTTTTCCCCCGACTTCCATTGCCTTCACCTCTTCGACATTTCCAAAAAAATCAGTCAGATAATTCTGTTCGTGAATTGAAGTTAAGATTACTCCTCCTCCCAGAGTAACTCTTGCAGCGTATGATTTTTTATAATCTTCATCCTTATGCCAGTCCGGCATATATGTTCCGAATTGTGATCTCGCGGAAATTGCTTTACCTATTTTTCCTTCTGTAATAAATTTCTTTATTGCTTCAATGCAGGGATGATACAATAAATTATATCCCATTAATACGGGAATGTGATTATCTACGATAATTTTTTTCAGTTCGTCTGATTTTTCAAGACTGTTCCCAAGCGGCTTTTCAATGAACAGCGGAATTCCAAGTGATGCTGTTTCAATTGCTGTGTCAATATGCAGCGAAGTTGGGTTTGTTATCAATGCACCGTTAACTTTAATCCCAGTCAGCTCTTTCAGGTCCGAAATTTCATTTACCTGTGAATCTCCTTTAATTGACTTACCTTTCCCTGAGCGCAGAGCAACAAAATCATTTACTCCAAGACTCTTTAAAATTCTCAGATGTCTTTGACCGATCGAACCGAGTCCGCAGATTAGAATTGTCAATTATTAAAAATGCTTTTTAAATGTCTGAAGGAATTTTACAAGTTTATTTCTTGATAAGATAACACGGGGTACTGCTGAAAGGAAAACTCCTTATCTCTATATCCATATCTTTGAAATAGTCATCAACGGCTTTTGTTTCACCGGGAAATACATTGTAATCATCAAGTATCAGAATTCCGCCCTTCTCCAGCTTAGGATAAAAGTTTTCAAGTATTGTTACTGATGGTTCATAGATATCAGTATCAAGGTTTAATAAAGAAATTCTTATGTCAGGGTTTTTCCTGATGTACTCCGGTATTGTAACAGTAATATCACCTGCTATCAGATCTACTGAATTATCACACCCTTTATTCTTCAAAACTTCCATAAGCTGATCAGTGGATATGCTCTGTTCACCTGCTTCCTTTACTATATGATCTCTTAACTTTTTATCCTCCTCAAAATTTGTCTGAGGAAATTCCGCAAATGAATCAAATCCTATTATCCTTTTCTCAAATTCAGACTGAAATAATTTTCTGAACATTGCAAATCTTACGAGTGATGCACCTTTAAATACACCGCACTCAATTATTTCCCCATTAATATTCTGAGACATTTTAAATAATTCATAATGTGCAATGAGCTTACCTATTCTCTGTTTGTCACAGGAAAGATAAAACTCATTTTCGTATTCATATGCCCTGCTGAAATCCGGAAGTTTGATCATTTATAATTATACTTTTGAATTTAAAATATTTTGCCTTTAACCGCTTTTTGTGTTATGCCGGAATTGATCTTTTTCATTTCCGGATTGATCTTTAAAAACTCAATTACCTCTGTCAGCCTGATTGGTCTGCTCTGATAGAGATTATCATAAATCTCTTTTATTAAATTGTAATCCTGTTCTGTATCAAGACATAGTCTCAGGTCATCCATTGGTTCTCCTTCTTTTCTTACACTGTGAATTCTGAATAATTCAGGATTCCGCCTTATAAAAAGAGTTACATGCTCATGATCGTCTTTATCGGATGTACTCCGCCAGCATCTTTCGAGAGCTTCATACTCGATAACTTCTGTATCCATTCCTCTCGGATAAGTCCGCTCTGCAATGTTTGATGAATAATCAAAATTCCCGCTGAAATGTTCTTCTATGACATGATCTATAATTTCCGGATCCATCAAAGGGTCATCTCCTGTTACTCTGATTATCCTGTCCGGCTTTAGAATTTCAGCAGCGGCTCTGAACCTGTCAAGAACATCATGAACCGATCCTCTTATTATTTTTACTGAATTCTCTATACAGATATTTTCAATAATATCATCTTCGGCAAGTACGGTCGTGACAACAGCAAAGTCATCCAGTTTATTGCATTCTTTCAGTATGCTAAAAATATGAACAAGTGAAGGGATTCCGGAGAGCTCTTTTATTACTTTGCCGGGCAGTCTCTCAGAGCCCATTCTTGCAGCTATAAAGGCAATGTTACTCAAATTTTCAAGAAGGGATAAATTTTTATTCTTTATGTTTAGACTTTAAGATCTTCTTGTATTTCGCCATTCCGATCTTATTGTTGGTCATATTATTGTCGTGTTTGCGGTATCGGTATAACGGAAGCTCTAAATTTTTTATCATATGTTTCTTCTCAAATCGTATCCTGAGATCTTCCTCTTCCCTCATTTTAAAGTTCTCATCATACAAGCCTATTCCGAAAAGCAGATCAGTCCTGAACATTACACCGCAGGCTATAGGCTTCTCAGAACCGTTTATCCTTCCTATATGTTTTTCACTTTCGTCAACTAAAAAATAATCACACGATACAGCATCCCAGGAAGGATTAAAATTCAGAAAGAGCATTTCAACAAGCAGTAGATTCTCATCTACATAATCATCCGCATCTACATTTATTACATATCTGCCTAGTGCTGACTTTATACCTTCATTGCGTGCAGCAGCGAGGCCTGCGTTTGTTTTTAATGTTAATGGTTTGATCCTGCCTGAATAGGTCTTCATGACCTTTCCGGTTTCATCTGTACTTGCATCATTTACAACAATGATCTCATAGTCCTTGCTGTCAAGAGTCTGATTTACAACACTTCTTATTGCTCTTGAAAGATAGCGGGCGTAATTATGACATGTTATTATTACTGAGACTTGCACGAAGTTTTTCCTTTTTTGCTTTGTCGATGGACTTGACTATTCTTCTTGTTACTTTTGCAATGACAGATGAATCTTTTCTGCTCAATGTATTTCTCCATGTTTCAAGATGCCTGTAATCAAGCTGAGCAGTGAGTCTCGGCTCAAGTGTTTTAAAATCTCCCCTGTTGTGATAACCCATGTTATTCGAAATAAAAAGAGTATTTGCTTTACCGCAGATATTTTCCGGATAATAACCGAGTTTTGCAATGTCTTCATTTGTTACAATGTCATTCTTTGTCTTTGCATATCTCACGCTGAGCTTATATTCAAACAAGAGTCGTTTCAAAGTCATCTTATGTGAACCTTTAGCGTAAATGTAAGCTGCATTTGTTTCATCTACATCATTGAGATACATAAAAACTTTTATCGTCGGATACGGAACATCGGCATGAGGATATGCAGCAGAATGAAGATAACCTGCCTTTTCATTTTCAAGTGTTCTTCTCTGAAGATACCAGAAGTGATGATGAGGTGTTAAACGGTTCTTCCTGTGCACAATAGCTGTAGTAATTTCATCTATCAGAGGATTATTTACAAAGTATTCCGTAAAAGCCGGAGTAGCGGGTGAAACAATTTTTTCCGCAATTGTCTGAAAATATTCAGGGAAATCTTTTTGTCTTTTTGAAAATTCTGCTTTATTGAAATCAAACGGATCCCAGCCGGAATAAGCTTCATCAAATTCTTTTTTAATGGCATCGAACTGTTCTTTCGGTAAAAAATCAGGTATTATAAGGATCCCGTCCTTTTCCAGCGTATCTGCATATTGTTTTAGTTCTTTCCTGACTTTCTTTGGCTTCAATCTCCAGATATTTAAATAAACTGTTCTTAAAATGTGCAGTCCGAGTATATTTGAAATTACACCTCCGGAATATAGAGGCGGTGCCTTATCTAAAAAATCATCACTTATAATTGCGCTCATAAATTAATTTAAGCTAATTAATGAATAATAAATATAGGTTTTAAAAAAAGTGATAGTATAAAATTTTAGACACTTTCATTGAGATAAATTATAATACTACTTTATTGATTTTGCGAGTATCAATTTCATTAGCTAATATTTTGGACTGCATAGCAAAAAAACCCGATGGAAAATCCGGATGAAAGTCTGTGTTTTTCAGATTTGAACCGCCTTTAATTACTATTGGTGCTGTTAGATCATCCAGAACATCTTTTGCATAACTGTTGAATTGCGAATCGGTGAGTTCAAAATATAATGGATATTCTCCCGGTTTTATGTAAATATCAGGAAGCTCTACTTCCACTTCACCTGATGTACCGGGAGGTATTTTGTTTTTTGTCAGTTCAAAATTTGCCAGAGTAAGACATTCTCTCGAGAGTCCTGATAAAAGAGCAACTATCATTCTTATACCTTTCATTTCTTTGAATACTTCATATGAAATTTTGAATCTTATGCTTTCACCAATCTCAAAATTATATCTTTTATTTCCTTCGATGTCTGTAACATCAATTCCTGAGAACCTTATGTTTCCGTTCCCCCTTCTGTTTTTTATATTGTTCACATCCGTCTTTGCATCTATTTTAATATCCCTTACAAGTTCATTATAAGAATTCAAAGTCTCTGCAGTCGGACCGCTTGCAAACAATTCTCCGTTATTCATTATGATTGTTTTCTGACAAAGATTTTTTATCGCCTGTAAATTATGACTCACGAATAAAACCGTTCTTCCTTCATTCTCTGATACATCATGCATTTTACCAAGACATTTCTTCTGAAACTCAGCATCACCTACAGCCAGTACTTCGTCAACTATCAGTATCTCAGGCTCAAGATGTGCAGCAACTGCAAAAGCAAGCCGTACATACATTCCCGAAGAATATCTTTTCACCGGCGTGTCTATATATCTTTCTACACCGGAAAAGTCAACTATACTGTCAAATTTACTTTTGATTTCAGTCTGTGTCATTCCCAGAATTGAACCGTTTAGAAAAATATTGTCTCTGCCTGTTAACTCAGGATGAAATCCGGTACCTACTTCAAGCAGGCTTGCAACTCTTCCTTTTACTTTTACCGAACCCTTGGTAGGACTTGCTACTCTTGATAAAATCTTCAGCAGTGTTGATTTGCCTGCACCGTTTTTTCCTATTATTCCAAATCTTTCTCCATGATTAACCTGAAAGTTAATATCCTTTAAAGCCCATACAAATTCAGTTTTACCTTTGACTATTCTGTTGTTTGTCTCTCCGATTTTTAGATAGGGATCTTCCTTACCTTTAAACCTTGCCCATAATCTGTTAAGATCTTCAGCTATGGTCCTTGAACCCACAAGACCTAATCTGTATAATTTGGACAGACCTTCTACTTTTATGACTTCACTCATTTGATATTGGCTATACTGTATCCATAAATGTTTTCTCAACTCTGTTAAAGATCACTATGCCAATGGCCATTACAATCAGCATGAAAACAGAGCTGTAAATTAAATTTCCCGGATTAAATGTTCCGGCTCCAAGATATGCAAACCTGAAAGTATCAATAATAGCAGTCATTGGATTAGCAAGAATTATCCATCTGTATTTTTCTGGTGCTGCAGATAATGGGTAAATGACCGGAGTAGCATACATCAGCAGCTGGACTCCGAATCCAACAAGGAAAGACAGATCTCTGTATTTGGTTGTAAGCGAAGATACTATTATTCCGAAACCTAATCCCAAGCCTGCCATCAGCAAAATTAAAAACGGGGTAAGAAGTATATATATATTCGGATTTACAGTCGAGCCGTTTAATTTAAAATAGATCAGAAATCCGACAAGAAGAAGCATCTGAATGCCGAATTTCATTAATAAAGAAATGATATTTGATAAAGGACTTACAAGTCTCGGGAAATATACTTTTCCGAAAATATTTGCATTGGCTATGAAGGTAGATGATGTTCTTGTAAGGCAATCCGCAAAATATCCCCAGCAGACAATTCCTGACATATAAAAAAGTATGGGAGGAATTCCGTCGGTTGGAATTTTCGCAATGTTTCCGAACACGATCGTAAATGTGATCGTAGTAAGTACAGGCTGAAGAAAAAACCAGAAAGGTCCCAGTATAGTCTGCTTGTATACAGAAACAAAATCTCTTCTTACAAACATAAAAAGAAGATCGCGGTATCTCCAGACATCCTTAAGATGAAAGTTAAACCAGCCTGAAACAGGTTTTATTTCCAGTGTCCAGTCAGATTCAGAAGTAATTTTACTCATTAATATATTGTAATTTATAAACAGACATTCCCGGACCGGTAAATATGACTGAAAGACAAATATATGAAACTAAGGATTTAAAAATTTTCAAAAAATTTTTAATTTGTTTGAAAAGAATATTAAAGTAATTAAAAAACCAATTACTTTAATATTTTTTTGTTTGACTCCGGCTGAGAATAATAGTAATAATAATTATAATAATAACCGTAAGAGCTCTTGAAATTGAAATTATTCAATACGCATCCGAGTAAATGGTGCGGATATTTTTTGCTTAGTCTGTCGTAAGTTTTCCAGAATGCATCTGCAGGTGTTTTATTTGCCTGACAAACCAAAACCGTACCGTCAGTGATATTGTATAGAATTTCAGAGTCAGTAACAGTGATAAAAGGAGGCGAATCAATTATTATAATATCATATATCTCTTTCAGCTTATGAATGAACTGCTTCATCTGCACAGAGCCTAATAGCTCAGACGGATTAGGCGGAATCGTACCGCTGGTTATAAAATACAAATTATCCATTGGAGTCCTTTTGGTTATATCTTCCAGTGTCACATTTGTAAAGAGATAATCACTGAGCCCCGGAAATTTATCCGTTTCAAATACATTATGAATTCTTGGCTTTCTCAGATCACAATCAACTATTAAAACTTTTTTCCCCGCCTGTGCAAAACTTCCGGCTAAATTTGACGCCACAATAGTCTTACCCTCAAACGGAATAGAGCTGGTGACCAGAATTGTCTTCAGCTGTTCGGATTCGAGTTTCGAGAACTGAATCCTGGTTCTTAGTGCTTTAAAAGCTTCTGATGCGGCAGAGTTAGATTTGTTTCCTACTATAAATTCAGGAGTTGAATGAACTCCGTTCTTTCCTACAGTATCGATCTTTGGAATCCAGGAAAGAACACTTGCTCCCTTGCTTTCAAGCTCTTCAGGTGATTTGATTGATTTATCGAGATAGTTTCTGACAAATGCAAATGCAAGTCCGAGACCAAGACCTATTAATACTCCGAATAAAATTATTTTTGGGCGGTCAGGCGCAACCGGACCATTATTGTCAAGTCCTAAGTCGAGAATATCTGCATTTCCAACTCTGGCTCTTTCATTGATGGTAGCTTCCTGATATTTCTGCTCCAAAGCATTATATAATTTTTCTGCTGATGCTTTTTCTCTTTCAAGTTTTACCAGTTCACCAAGTTCAGCAGGCAGATTTGTTAACTTAGCCTGAGATGACTTAATGAGATCCTGATAAGATTTGTTCTTTAGAGTCAGATCCTGAATCTCCATTTTGGTTTTAAAGATCTGATCACTTAGATTTTTTTTATCAGCTGGAGTATTTGCAGTTATTCCTGATTTTAAAATTTCGATCTGATCTTTGAGCTTACCTCTCAGATTATCAAGTTTCCTGTCATAGCTCTCTTTTGTTTTCTGAATCACAAGTTCGTCTTTTATAGGAGCAAGCTCAATATCTCTCTGAACTTCAAGCTGTGCAACCTGTGATTGTATAGCGCTCAGATATGACTGGTTGATCTGTGCATTTATAAAATCATAAAGCTGCGGATCCATTTTATCAAATTCACCTTTTAATGTTAAAAGATTACTTTCCATTATCTTCATATCCAGTTCATTCGTCTTCATATTAGCTTCGTACTGAGAAATATTATTGACCAGTGCTCCTGTCTGCGAGGTCAAAGACATATATCCTGTCCGCTTCTGAAAATTTTCTATTGAGGTTTCCGCATCATTGAGCTCCTTGAATTTTTTTTCCTTTTCATCTACAATGAATTTCTTGACGTTTGTTATATCCTGCCTGCTCAGTTCAATATTATATTTTAAATAAACATCCGCATATGTTTTTGTGATATACTGTAGTTCCTCAAAGATAGGACCCTCAGCCGTAATACTCACAGCATCAAGACCTTTTAAAATTGCCATGGATACTATATTTGACAAGTCTTTTCTTAAAACTTCCTGAGAAACAGCAACTGTCTCAGGCAGTAACGCGCTGTTAAGAAGAATGCTGTACTTTCTGTTTCCTGTATTGAATGAATCAATTAAAGCTTTTGCAACCTTGTCGCGCATATCATAACTTTTCATAACTGCAATCTGAACAGACATGTATTTTTCAGTCGTACCGGTTCCTGCATCAGGACCAAATGTTGCATTCAAAATATTTCCGGGCTGACTTTCAATCTTAACGCTCGTAACTGATCTGTAAATATTTGTTGCAGTGTTTACATATATAAGAGTATATATAATGCTTATGGAAAGTATTATAAGGATTGGGATCAGGTTCTGGCGTAATACATTTATATATTCCTTTAATACGTCCTTTGAAGGAGTATTTTCCTGCTGCTGATCTAATTCATCAAATTCATCATAAGAATTGTTTTTTGCCATAGTAAAATCTTAAATTATAAATTTTTAAAACGAATGATTTCTGGAGTAAAAAATAATTAAACTAAAATCTTCTGTAAACATTATCAATAAGGTAATAGAACGAGATCAATGTTCCTACAAAATATATAGTTTGCTGAATATAAAAAAACAGACTCTGATCTGAAGGCAATGACTGCGGAACAATTATCATATCACCCGGCTTTAGTATAGGATTTTTTTTCGATTTCAGTATATCTTCTTTATCACCGTAAAGATCAGCAAGATCATCATACTTCAAAACCTCTGTTGCCTGTAGTTTCGGGGTTTCGCTGTTGAACCTTACAATCTTAACGTCTTCCATAATATATTCACTTGTTCCTCCTGCCATTATAAGGAGATCAAATAAAGTAGTACCTTTCGGGATTAAATACTTTCCTGCGCCAAGTCCTAATACAATAATTTCGATATTTACCTTATTCTTGTCTGAAAAATTATAATAATGTCCGCCTTTGGATATCTGAAGTTCTTCCGGACCAACTCTTACTTTATCACTGTCATTCTGTGACAGGCAAATATTAAAAGATATAGAAATGAACAATGTAAGTAATAAACAAAAACGAAATGAACTCAAATTATACTTTTTTTTTAAAATGATTTGTGATTTCAGAATTAATAGTTTTGGATTAAAATATATAAAATATAACAATAAAAACTTAGTCAAAAAATTTACAAATACATATTTTGTAAGTATTTGTAAGTCAGAGTGGTAAGTGCAGATTGTTTTCTCTAATTCATATTTACTTATAACTGTCTGCAGTCAGCTTCAGACCTTCTTCAAAATTTACAGACGGACTATAACCGATTTTATCTTTAGCAAGATGTATATCAGCAAATGAATGTTTGATGTCTCCTGCTCTCGGATCTTTATAGACAGGTTTGATATTTTTACCAAGGATGTTATTAATATATTTCACAAGCTGATTTAAAGTTATCTGTCCTCCGGCGGCACAGTTCATTGCTATTCCGGATTCACAACCGGTAAGAGCAGCGAGTATATTTGCTTCAACAACATTTTTAACATATGTAAAATCCCTGGACTGTTCGCCATCACCAAATATTACAGGCTGTTCATTATTATTGATTGCTTTGATGAATCTTGGGATCACGGCAGAATATTGCGAAGATGGATCCTGCCTCGGACCGAATACATTAAAATATCTTAGGGAGATAGTCTCTAATCCGTATATTCTTGAAAACACACTGCAGTATTTTTCTCCTGAAAGTTTTGATACAGCATATGGAGACAACGGGTTCGGCATCATTGATTCAACTTTTGGAAGCTGCGGATTATCTCCATATACGGATGATGAAGAAGCATAAATGACTTTCTTAACTTTTGCCGCAACAGAAGCTTCAAGTATATTAAGTGTACCGTTTACGTTGACTTCGTTTGAAGTGATCGGATCCTTTATAGATCTCGGCACCGAAGGAAGTGCTGCCTGATGCAAAACTATATCAACATCTTTTACAGATTCCTGAACTATATGATAGCTTCTTATATCACCTTCTATCAGCTCTATGTCATTTTCAAAACCTTTTAGATTTTCTCTTTTACCGGATGAAAAATTATCTAGGATTTTCACTCGATATCCTTTTTCAAGTAAAGCTGATACTATATTGGAGCCAATAAAACCTGCTCCTCCGGTAACAAGGAATTTTGTTTTGTTCATTAATTTTGTATATGATTATTTCAGTGAATTAATTTAATCTTTATTTCTTTAAGAATACCGGCATTTCATTTTCTTTTTGTTCATAGCTCCGCTAATAGACTCACATTTTTTAATTTTTTAAGTCTTTCCATATTTTTAATTATTTATACCGATCCGAAAATAACAACCTGTTTACTGAAATCTTTTAAATAAAAACTGAAAATCACATTAATGAAACTTCGTTGGAGTTTAAAATAATATTAAAGGAGTATGAAAGTTCTTCAAGATTGACAGTCAGTTTATATTTACCTCTGAATTCATTAACATAACCTTTCATTCCTTTGAATAAACCGTGAGTCACCTGTATGAGATCTCCTTTTTTTATTTTTTTTTCCTCTATGCTGATTTTTTCAGGCAGTAAAAGCGCCTGTTTTATTATATCGATTTCTTTTTCACTTACAACTGCCGGTCTTTTCTGAAAATATATATATCTTAATGCACCAACAGTCTCTTCTATTGCTCTTTTTCTTTCATCTTCATTTCCATGAATAAATACGTATCCAGAAAACAATGGTATCTGAATTTTCTTCTTCCTGTCTGACCATACCCTGATTTTCTCAATGAAAGGAGAGTAAACTTCAATTTTTTTCTGCTCGATCTGAAACAAAACAGATTTTTCATTCCTGGGTTTAGTCTGAAGTACAAACCATTTTCTTGATTCATATTCATTTAACATAAATATTCCTCAGCTACTTTGTAATAGAAACGACTAAAATTCCAATTGAAATTAAAACTGCTGAAATACTTAAAATAAAACCAATATTATCTCTTGTAAAATATCTAGGTTCTCCTGTAAATATTAATACATCACCAGGAAGCAGAGTTAGATTAATTTTATTTTTAAATTTTTCCCTTTCTGATACCGGGGAATCCCACAATAAATCATTGTAATCCAGATTTATTAACTGATCTTTGGTTCTTAAACTGTCGTTTTTGGGTCTGAATAAACGTATATCCTCCAGCTTTGACTCTGGGATCGGACCTCCGCTGAAAGAAATTAAATCCATTACTGTAGACCCTTTTGGAATCAAATATTTTCCGGGATACTTTACATATCCCCATATATTCACCTCTATATTGACTTTATCCTTACTGCCATAATTATAATAACCACCCTGCTGAGTGTTAATCTGGTCATTTCCAACTTGCTGTTTGTCTATTTGGGATAAAGAAAAAGCGGGAATACATAATATTGTAAAGACGAATATCTTGAAGATTTTTAGGTTCAAATACTCTTTTTAGATAAGTTAAATTCTAGATGCGTAAACATAGAAAAAAATCAACTTAAATTAAAGTCGGAACTAACATTTAATCAGCAACCCTTAACTAAATTTTTATTATACAAATTTAAATCTATACTTTTATGAAACTTATCCATAAGGTAAGTGTAATTTTCAGTGTTGTCCAAAATACCGGGCTGACAAAGAAAGCGGAAGTCAATTCCTGTTTAAATTCCAGGACAAAACGTTTTTGATGAGACAGTGTAATTAATAGACTATTGAACAGCAGCCATTTGAAGATATTTCTTCATCTTGCACAAAACCTCTGCAAACCGTTTCTATTAGCGGTGTTTGTGTTATAAAAAATATCACTCAACAAAAGAATTTAAAATTACGTGTATGAAATGTAGACTGACAATCAGGAAATGGTGTTTGACATTAAAGAAATATAGACTGACAATCAGGAAATGGTGACTGACATTAAAGAAATATAGACTGACAATCAGGAAATGGTGACTGACATTAAAGAAATGAAGACTGACACTCAGGAAATGGTGACTGACATTAAAGAAATGAAGACTGACACTCAGGAAATGGTGACTGACATTAAAGAAATGAAGACTGACGCTGAAGAAATCGTGACTGACGCTGAAGAAATGATGACTGACGCTGAAGAATTTGGGAATGATATTGGGATGTCAATTCTTTTTTGAATTCTAATGTAAAACGATTCGGACGGATGTGAGCATTTTTATATAAAAGCAGTATTTAGTAAGTTGAAATAATGATTTAAAGGTTATATCTTTGGAGGTAAAAATTATAAAAACCATCGAATACAAACTAAATAATTCAGAAAATTATTTAGTTTTTTATTTTCATTATCAATAACATACTTAGTTAAATTTTCAATTCTTGTTTATTCACTGGTATTATTAATAATGGGTCTGAATTTTTCGAACTTCTTCTATTTTTTTGTAAATAATGAATAAACCTAGCCTTAACGGTGTAAATAAACTTTCTAAAAACGGTCTCTCCGAAATTAAAGATTCAAAAGATAATTTCAGAAATTATCTCAGTATCTTAAGAGCTAATATTTTACCTATTATACTTATTACACTGGGTAGTATAATTCTTACAATAATATATGTCCTTTATGCAAAGGATATTTACAAATCAACTTCTACAATAAAAATCAACCGCCCGCAGGGAAGTGTTTTAAGCTCAAGCTTAATTCCGGAATTTCAGGATTTCATAACGGACAGGTATATTTCTAATGAAATTGAAGTGCTTAAAAGCTCAAAGATCAGGGAAAGTGTAGCCGGTAACTTACTGGACACATTCAAAGCCAGTCAGGATTATGAAAAATTCTTCTATATTTTTAATCATAATTCTGATGATCATTCAAGCCTTGTCTCGGTCTCCGCTTTGGCAGATATATTGTCAACCATTGTAAAGATCGATCAGAAAAGAGGTCTGGATATTGTGGATATTGTCGTGGAAAGTCCTGCTAAGTATGAAGCCATGGTAATAGCCAACCTGTATTCAAAAGTTTATCAGACTTTCAGTCTGGATCTTTCAAGAGAAGAGCTTACTAATCTTACAAGATATCTTCAGGAAGAGAAAGAAAATAAATTCAAGGAACTGAGCAAAACCGAAAATGACATTCAGATATATCAGCAGAACGGCGGTTTAATACTTCTGGATGCTCAGGTAAAAAATCTTGTTGATAATATCTCTCAGCTCGAAGCTCAGAAAAATGCAGCGAGCATTGAATTGAATTCGAAGGAAAAGGAATACCAGAGTCTTAGTTCGGAGATAATTAAGATTGATCCGACTCTGATCGATTATCTGAAAGGCAAAGTAGATGAATTGTATATTAATGAAGTTCAGTCAAAAATCGCCGAACTTGAATCAAAAAGAGATATAGAGGCATCAATTCCTCAGGACGAAATCCTCAGAGACAGAACTTTAAATGAATACAACAGGAAAATTGAACCTCTTCAGAAAACTTTAGATGAAAAGTTTGAAACTTTAAAATCAAGTTTATATTCCAGCACACCTGAAGACAGAAGGATGATCACGCAGAAGCTCATTGAAGCTGAAGTTGGAGTTCAGTCATATAATACAAAGGTTGCAACTCTTTCCAGGATGCTGAATAAATACGAGGAACAGTTTTCCAAACTTCCGACTCAGAGCAT
>WBZU01001879.1_pt1 | contig 15175 bp, 17 predicted proteins | sample 5204311 | NCBI WGS metagenome assembly WBZU01 (sample SAMN12344359, study PRJNA552823) | activated sludge metagenome | biome: Activated sludge suspended growth; feature: Nitrification reactor; material: Wastewater; isolation source: activated sludge from nitrification reactor of wastewater...
CTGGAAGGTCTCGCCGTTGAACTCCGCAGAGAACCAGCCGAGGTGGCTGATGCCGCGGTCGCGCTGCGTGAACGTCCATCCCATTGCTGTCAGGCCTCCTGGCCGGTCGGGGCGCCTGCCGTCACCGTATCCGCCTGCCGGCGGCCTGCCGGCACGGAAGCCGCTGCGGCCGCCGCCGGCCCGGACCTCACCAAGGCGCCGGAAGGATGCAGGCTCGCCGGGCGCGCCCGCGAGAGCCGCCGTCGCAGCTGCCGCGGGAGCCTGCGCCGGCCTTGCAGGGGGCCTGTTCCCGGGCATCATAGCCGCATGGGCAAGCTGACAGGAACCGGCTGCGCGTCAGAGCGCGCCCCGATGAGCCTCGGCGCCGGCGCTCAGGGGCGGGCGGGGCGCCGCATCGAGGACGCCGAGCCGGTCACGATCAGCGCAGCCGCGCGCGAGGACATCCCGGCGCTCGCCGCGCTGCGCCGCCAGGTCTGCGAGCGCACCTACCGTCCTGCTCATCCCGGCCCCGAGCTGGACGCGTGGCTGGACCAGCACACCGGCCCCGGGCACTACGAGTACCGCGTCGGGCGCGCCATGTACACGGTGCTGGTCGCCCGCGACCGCTCCGGCAGTCCGGCCGGCGTCGCCACGATGCGCCAGCGCGGCCAGCGCGCGGACATCAGCGGCCTGTACGTCCTGCATTCCGGCCGCGGCATCGGCTCAGCGCTGATCGCTGAGCTGCAGCGCATCGCCCGCGAGGCCGGCTGCACGCGCGAGCGCTCGTCGGTGTGGCGCACCAACGAGGGCGGCACGGCGTTCGTCCTGAGCCGCGGCCTGGCGAAGGCCGGCGGCTACCGCGAGGGCACGGTCGGCGTGATGGTCGACCACTACGAAGGCGACCTGTAGGCCAGCGTGCCGGAGGGCCTTCGCGCGCGTTCGCGCGCGGGGCGCGCGGATACGATGCCGGCATGGAAACCGCTGCGGCCGCTGGCCTGGACATCATCAAGGCGCTGGACGGCGTCAAGCTCGCCGAGCACGCCTACGAGAGCCTGCACAGCGGCAGCTTCCGGCTGCTGTGCTCCACGGCGCTGCTGCGCCATCCCGGCGGCAAGGAGTACCGCGGCCACATCGGTCTGCGCGAGCCGGTGTCAGCGCCGGGCGAATGGGATGAGCTGGCGGCGCTTGGCACCTACGGGCGCACGGACGGCATGCAGCGGACGTGGATCGCCGCCGGGGAGGACCTCGCGGAGGTGCTCGCGGCGCTCGACGCGCGCGTGCAGGCGAAGCTGAAGAAGGGCTACCAGCCGGTGCCGGGGACCGGCTGGACGGCCATCACCGAACGTGACGTCGTGGCGGCGGCCCGGGCGGCGCTGGCCGGGGAGATGCTGCCGGCGCAGCTCAGCCAGTCCGGCCTGGCCGGCTGACGCTCGATGGCCGTGCGGCGTGTCACCCCCACCCATCCCGGCGAGGTGACCGGCCTGGACGTAGCCCAGGCGGTCCACGGAGCCGGCGTGCCTGCAGACCCCAAGGTCGGAGGCCTGATGGTGCTGGCGGCCGGCGCAGCCTTGAAGCCGCCGTCGCGGGCGCATCCTCCCCGCCGGGCGCTGATCGGGGTGCTGCCGGCGCAGAACGGGGAAGCGTGGGGGCGCCTGGCGGCCGTCGGGGTGTCATCCTGGCCGGGCGCGGCGCCGTGCTGGGAGGTGCTCAGCGACGGCCCGTCAGTGTCCGGGGTCGTGTTCGCGGCGAACGCCTGGGTGGACGGGCTGCTGGCGCTGGGGTACAGGCGCGCGCCGGGGACCGGGGAATGGCCGCTGCGCCCGGCGGCGGTCCTTCAAGCAGCGCGAGCCGCGGCGGCCGGGGCGCCGCGGCCGGGCTAGCTTTCCTGAGCCTGAAGCTTGCGGACGCGGCCGGCGAGATCAGCGGCGAGCTCGGGGGCGATTTCGCGGCGGCTTCCGTCGCCGGCGACGGCCTGCCAGCTGCCCCAGCGGGTGTCCACGAAGATGCGGGCGTCCTGGCAGTCGACCCGGGCGGTGTGATAGCGGACGGCGCCGGCGGCGGCGGCCTGCAGCTCTGAGATTTCGTAGTTCACAGGCGAACGTACCTGCCTGGAAGCCGACGGGGAGGTCATGAAGGCAGGGTATCCGCCGCGGTCAGCCTTGCAGCTGCAGCTGCCCGGCGGCGACGTCGGCCGGGAACGCCGGCCATGCGCAGCTGCCGGGGTGCCCGGAGCGGTCTGCGCCTTCCCAGCCGCAGTGCGAGCAGCGCTGCAGCGGGACCAGGACGTTCTCGGGGCGGCCGTGGAACTGGCTGCCGCAGCTGGCGCATCCGAACGACGGCGCCGCGAAGCCGTCGGCGATGCGGATCTCTCCGCGGCCGTCGTCGCCGGTGAGCTCTTCGACGACGGTCCCGTCAGCCTGGACGGTCATCCTGACCGAGGCCCAGATGGTGATGTCGTAGTCGCGCCACAGGCCGTCGGCGTCGCCGCAGGACGGGCACGCCAGGGATGCAGCTACCTTGGGCATGGCGTCAACATATCCGCTTGGCCGCGGCGGCGTCAGCTTGCGGGCAGGGCGGATATGTTGACGGCGTGAGCGCCCCGGAATCCGACCGCCCTGCAGCTGCCCGCACGTTCGAGGAGGTTCGCGCTGACCTGGCGCGGCTGGAGGCCGAAGCCGCGCAGCTGGCGGCAGGCGGCGGGCAGCCTGGAACTGACATTGTCCCCGCCCGGTCGGCTGACCCGGTGCAGGCCAAGGCCCAGCTTGCCGCCGTGCAGGCCAAGGCGCAGAAGGCCGCCGCGGCGATCCGCGAACGCAAGGAGGAGCTGACACGGCTCCTGAAGGCCGAGATGGCCAGGGCGGAGGCGGCGCTGGCCCCGATGCAAGAGCTTGTGGAGACCCTGCAGCAGAACATCCTGACCGTGAACCTGTACCTGGGCCGCGACGAGGACATCGTGCTGCTGGCCGACGGCGACAGCGCCCCGGCTTCAGAGCCGATCACGCTGCGCCAGGCGCTGCTGTTCATGGACGAGGAATGCGCTGTCGCCGCCGAGGAAGGCGGCCTGTCCCCCGTCAACGTCGAAGCGTTCGACGCGTGGCTGCTGGCCGACCCGGCTCATCTTGACCAGGTGCTGCCTGAGACCAAGGGCATCGTGGCGCTGCGGCCGCGCCGGCGCCGGCACCGCGACGGCTGGAGCCAAAGGGAAAGAGATGCGAACCTGCGCACGTACTGGCTGGTGCGCAACGGCCAGCGGCTCTACCGGACCGTGACGCTGCTGGAAGCCGGCGACCGCGTCCTGCCCTACGCCGACGAGTTCGAGCGCCTGTTCACCCGCCGCGAGCGCGGCCGCGCGGTGCCGCTGCGCCCCGGCAGCTTCGAATGGGAGCGCGCCCAGGGCAAGGCCAAGGCCGCCGAACGCCAGTACATGCGCGTGGGGCTGCTGCTGGAAGGGCTGCTGCACCGCACCCCGATCTTTCATCCGCTGCCCGAGGAGGGCGTGTCGTTCCTGGATCCCGCATGCGTGCGCGACGGCCGCGTGCGCTACATCACCGACGCCGAAGGGCTGCTGACCGCCGGCCAGGAAACCTTCCGCCAGTGGCGCGAGCGCCTGGCTTCTGAGCTGCGCCCGGGCATGCGGATCATCCTCGGCCCGGGCGTGGAGCGCCACGACTACGAGCACCACCGCGGCAACAGGCGCCTGCATCCGTCCGTGGCCAGCCTGCCGGAGGTCCGCACGCTGCACACGCTCGAGCAGCGCAAGGGCAAGGACGGGCTGGTGTTCCGCTACCGCGAAGAGCCGCGCTGGGTCGGAGACAGCGCCTGGGGCGGCGGCGAATACCGCGAGCCCAAGCGCCGGGCGTCCTGCACAGTGTACCCGTCCGACGAGTTCCTGCTGCCGTTTGACCTGGCGTCCGTCGAGGAGATGGAGCGGTTCCTGAACTCCCGCGAAAGCCGCCAGGACTACGTGGAGATGTGGCCGATCCTGAAGGCCGCGATCGCCGCCAAGCACCGCGAAGCGCAGGTCGAGGCGCCGTTTCGGATGATGCTCGCCGGCGTCCTGGCCCGCGACGCCGGCGTGACGGTCGCCCAGGCCGAACGCGACGTCCCGGAGCTGGTCGAGTGGTTCAAGCTCAAGAACCGCTACCACCGGCCGCTGCTGCCCCAGGCGGAGCGCCCGGACAAGCCCGATCCCGGAGAGCCCGAGCGCATGCCCCGCGGCCGGGTGCCGCGCGGCCGCGACGCCCGCGAACGCCACGGCGACGCCAAGGCGCTGCGCGAGCGGCTGGCCGACGAGGAGGCCCAGGCCGCCGAGCAGGGCGCCAAGGCAGTGCGGATGATCACCGCCGAGTACCGCCGGCGCCTGGCTGACCGCGGCGTCAGCGACAGCCCGGAGGTGCTGACGGCGATCCGTGCGGCGCATCCGCACCGGCTGGCGCTGGCACGGCTGCGTCGCGGCGGCTACCTGGCCCTGGACCCGGCTGAGCCTGCCAAGGACGTGTGGGTGCACGAGACCGAGTACACGAAGTCCGGCAAGCTCCGCTCGCGCCGCGAATGGGTGCTGCCCGGCCTGGCGCGCCCGAAGTCCTGGGTGATCCTTGACAGCACGCCGCGCTGGGAGGGCTGGGACCTGCACGCCCGCGAGAGCGGCCATCTGCGCGGCCCTGAGCTGCAGGAGATCGTCGACGGGATGATCGCAAGGCTCGCCGCTGACGATGCCGGGCTCGCGCTGGGCCGGCTCCGGGACGGCAGGCTGGTGTCCTGGCGGCTGAAGGACGCGCCGTCCGCTGACCGGGAGCGCCCGCTGACCGGCGCCAGCCGCGGGGCCAGGCTCGGCGAGACCGAGCATTCCTGGCGTCGCGAGCACGGGCAGGTCATCACGCGCGCCGGCCTCGAGGGCATTTCCAGCTTGCACGCCCGGGACGGCCTGCCGTGGGAGCAGACGCTGTGGCGCGGCGCCGATGCCGGCGACGAGCCGCGGCAGGCCGTGTATGAGCTGCTGTGGTCCGACGGCCGGCGCATCGGCGCCGTGCAGGCGGCCTTGGCTGAGCAGCGCGCCGAGTCTGAGCGCGCCGACGCGATGGCCGGGCGTGTCAACGCGCTGGTCGAAAGCGTGCGCCGGCAGTGGCTGGCGGAGGCCTGGGCGGCTGAGCGCCGGCGCTTTGACGAGGACTTCGGGGACCCGGACCTGTGGGAGGCCCACGCCCGCAGCAAGAGCCGCTCGATCCGCTTCCCGCATGACCTCGGCGCCAGGTACAACTCGTCGGGCGCCTGCCTGTGGGCGGCGGCGGCGCGGCTCGTCGAGGCCGGCGATGACCCGGGCGGCATGACCGTCAAGGCTGCCGTGCAGCACGCCAACGAGCGGTTCAGCCCGGCCGGCAGGCAGCGGCCGTTCGCCGCGCCGGAGGAAGTCGCCGGGATCGTGCTGGGCGCCGACGCCGGCGACTTCCCGGAGTTCGACTGACCGGACCGCCGCCGGGCGCCCCAGGCGCACGCCGCGGGCCGCCGTCCGGCGGCGTGACGCACGGCAGCGGGATGGGCCGGCGCGTCAGCTTTCGCCGAGCAGCCGGCCGGTGAGAGCGCAGGCGACCCGGTCGGCGGCTTCGAGCATGCCCCGGGACTGCGCGGCTGTCAGCGGGCCGGCGGGATCGCCGCGGTGATGCTCGCGCCACCACGGCTCAGACGCCAGCGCGCGGGAGATGTCGTTGCCGTGCCCGGGCAGAACGGAACACAGGAACCCTTCAAGCTCCCCGCGTTCGCGCAGGAGCCGGCCTTCGGCGGCGGCAGCCAGATGCCCGGCGCTGCGGGCCAGCACCTGCGCCGCATACGCGCAGGCAACGGACTCGGCGCGGGCGGCCGCGCGCCAGGCCTCGTCGTCTTCGTCGTGCTCGGCGAAGCCGCGCTCCAGGCGGGCGCGGTCGCGCAGGCGCTCGGCGGTCCGCGCGGCCCGCGCGCGCCAGCCGGCGATCTGCCCGGCGGTGACCTCCGCGCCGGGGTCCGGGCTGGCAAGCCACTCCAGGCAGCTTTCGTCGCCGGCCAGCAGCACCGCGTCGCGGGCGACCGCCGCCAGAAACGACCAGTCCTGGCTGCGGGAGACGTGCAGCTGGCCGCGGGTGTGCGCCGACCAGTTGACCTGCGGGTCAGCGAGCGACGAGTGACGGCGAAGCAGAGCCGACGTCCGGGCCGGGACGTCCCCGTCGAGGAGCACCAGCAGGTCAATGTCTGCCTGCTCGCCGGCGCTGCCGCGGGCCGCTGAGCCGTACAGGACGACGGCGCGGACGTCCGCGCCGCCCTGCAGCTCGGCGGCGACGCACGCGGCGCGGGCGCGCAGGGCACGGGACCGTGCCATGGCGGGCGCAAGTGACGGCGGGATCGATCGTGTCATTGCGGGCCCTCTTGCATCCGAATCGGATGCAAGAGGGAGTCTTTGGCGCTCATGCCAGGCAACGTATCTCGGCGCCTGAAGCCCGCCGCCCGCGGCGCCGGAGGCGAGATACGTTGGCTGCGTGAGCTCGTTCTCTGTCACTGCCCGCCGGGTCACCGTGCTGCCGCATGGCAACGCCGACGCGCTCGAGATCGCCCAGGTCGACGGCACCGAGTTCGTGTCGGTGGTCCGCAAGGGCGCGTTTGAGTCCGGGGACCTGGCGGTGTACATCCCCGAGGCGGCGGTCGTTCCGCAGCCGGTGCTGGAGGACCTCGGGCTGTGGGGCGTGGAGCGCAAGGGAAAGATCATCGGGGCGCTCGCCGGCCCTGACGGCCGGCGCGTGAAGGCGATCCGGCTGCGCGGCGTGCTCAGCCAGGGCCTGGTGCACCGGCCCGCCGGGCTGGACCTGGCCGAGGGCGCCGACTACGCCGAGGCGCTGGGGATCACCAAATGGGAGCCGCCGATCCCGACGAGCCTGTCCGGGGAGGCGGTCGCCGTCGCGGACCTGCGCTCCTACACCGACATCGAGAACATCAAGAACTTCCCGGACGCGCTGTCAGACGGCGAGGACGTCATCATGACCGAGAAGCTGCACGGGTCCTGCATGATCTGCTCGCTGATCGACGGGGAGTTCCGCGTGTCCAGCAAGGGCCTGGCCGGCAAGGGCCTGGCGCTGCTGCCCGGCGAAGGGCCCGACGGGCAGGCTGCCAACGCGTACTGGCGGGCCGCGCAGGCCGCCGGCGTCGAAGCGGCCGTCCGCGGCATCGCCGCCAGGTCAGGCGCCAGCGAAGTCACCGTGTTCGGGGAGCTGCTGGGCGTTCAGGACCTCATGTACGGCCAGGCCAAGGGCCAGCTAGGATTCCGGGCGTTCGACGTGCGCCTGGACGGCGCCTACGCCGATCACGCGCACTTCGAAGCGCTGATGAGCCAGGCAGGCCTGGACTGCTGCCCGGTGCTGTACCGCGGGCCGTTCAGCCGCCGGGCCGCCGAGGAGGCCGCGTCGGGCCCTGAGACCGTCACCGGCTCTGAGGCGCACATTCGCGAAGGCGTGGTGGTGCGCCCTGCCGCCGAGCGTCAGGATCCGGCGCTGGGCCGGGTCATCCTGAAGTGCATCAGCCCGGCGTACCTGCTGCGCCACGGCGGCACCGAGTACGAATAGCCGCGCCGGCGCAAGGGATCACAGTTCAAGCAGGCGGCGGCGCAGGTCGCGCCGCTTCTGGCGGACCTGCTGCTCGCGGCCCTCACGGTCCTGCAGGCGCCGGGCCTTGGCGTCAAGCTCCTGCTCGAGCATGCGGGCGCGGTGCGCGCCGGCCTGCTCGAAGGCTGGATGGCCTTGCAGGCCGCCGGCGATGGCGCGGCAGGCCGGCAGCGCGTCCAGCGCTGCGGCGACATCCGGCGCATGGCCGGGACTGAAGGCGCGGTACGGAACCTTGAGCGACGTTCCGTCGGCGAAGGCCACGCGGCCCAGGCGCGACAGGTCCCAGTCGATGCGCACGCCCAGGTCCTTCAGCGGCTGGCTGCCGGCGAAGCGGCTGTTGTGGAACAGCTCGAACCCTCCGTCTGCGGGGTCGGGCTCGAAGATGACTGCGCGCAGCTGGCCCGTGACGGCGTTGGCCTCAGCGCAGGCCTGGCGGGCGGCTCGGCGAGCGCGAAGCGGCGCGGCCACCCTGGAGATGAAGCTCATGCAGGCATCCTATCCGCCTGCGAGGCGCTCCGGCGGGCCGCGGCGCACCAGAGCGGCCGCGTTCAGGCCGGATGCGAAGCCAGAGCGAAGGGAGCGACCGGCCCGCAAGCAGGCAGCTGGCGGGAAGCTCTGAGCGCCGCCGGCCTGGCAGGCCGGCGCTGGCAGGCAGCGGCCCTTGGGTTCCAGCGATCCGTCTCGCCGGACGCGCTCAGGGCAGCGGTCAGACGCGGTTCAGCAGGGAGCCGCACAGCGCGCAGCGCTTGTCGGTGCGGACCATCTCTTCGGTGCATTCGCCGTGAACCGGGCAGTGAAACCCTGCTGACCAGGCGGTGACTGTCCCGCGGCTGCGCGGCCAGATGAACGCGTCGAACATCCAGGCCGGCAGGAAACAGGCCACGGCGTTGTGCTCGCCGGCCTTCACGTGCACGCGGACGGTCCCGTGCTCGCCGGGGGCCTCCAGGACTTCCAGCCAGGTGCGGCTGTGCGACGGCTCGCCCCAGTCCCAGACGCTTCCGGGCGTGATCGAAGCGGGCGGCCCGGGCGAGCGCGGAGCTTTGACAGCCCGCCACCACCACGGGGTCTGCGGCCCGAACGCGTTGAAGACGCGGACGGCCAGGCCGAATCGCTCGAGCTCTTCCAGGGCAGACGTGGCATCGCGGCTGGTTACGGCGGCTTCGCCGCGCAGGTCGCGGGCGGGCGCCATGTCCACGGACTGCAAGGCGGCCAGGACAGCCTGCTGGCGTCCGGTGAGTGCCGGGCCGGCATGGCGGCTGTTCACGCGCGCGGGTCCTGCTGGTCGCGGCGCCAGGCGCGCTCCTCGCGGCGCTTGGCGTTCTTCTTGGCGGCGCGGCGGGTCTGCTTGGAGTTGCAGCAGCTGCAGCCCTGGTAGTTGCCGCCGTAGGCGCATTCGTTCCTGGGGTTCTTCAGCATGGGGGCCATGGCGTCATCATATCCGGGCCGCCGGGGAGCCTGTCAGCGGATGACGTAGCCGTCGCTGAGCAGGGCGGCGCTCAGCGGCCGCAGCAGGTCGGCGGCGCCGGCGGCGCTTGAGGCCTGCCCGGCGATTTCCAGGACCGGGCCGCCGTCGCCGGGGAGGACCGCCGCCCGCCACAGCCACGTGGCAACCTGCTCGGCCTTGAGGATCCGGGCCTGGCGCCCGTGGTCGGCGTCGAGCATGGTGACGCCCGCGACGAACTGGCTGACCGGAATCCGGCGGGCGATCTGGGAGGCGTCAGGCACGCGTGAACGTACCGGCCGGCGCGGGGCTGCGGCCAGAGAGGCAGGTGCCCCGGTGCGCAATCCGCCGGCTCCGGTTGCGGTCCTGCCGGCCCCGGGGAACCATGAAGGCATGAGCACTGTGAGCCCGGCCGGGCGCCAGAATGACATCCAGGAACTGATGGACGGCTTTGAGAAGGCGATCAACGATCCCAGCCCTGCCGCCAGCGGCGAGGATCTCGACGTCGCCGAGGAGCTCTACGGCCAGGCGCAGGCCTGCCAGCACGAGCTTGAGCGCCTGGACGGACTGCTGGCCCACCAGCACGGGCTGCTCAGCGACAGCGAGATCGAGTCGATCGGCTTTCGGTACGCGCAGCAGTTCGAGGCGCTGCAGGCCGCATGCGAGCTGGGTCGCAAGCAGCTCAGCGAGGACTACGAGCTTGCGGACAGGGACGCCTGATCGTGCCGGTGCTCGACGGCGGCTCCCATCACGAGTTCGACACGTCCGAGCCGGTCGCCCCGGAGGACCTGCAGGCCCTGCGCGACGAAGGCCGCCGCCTTGCCGGCGAAGCAGACGAGGCTCCGCCTGCCAGGGCAGCCGAAGCAGAAGATCCGCTCGCTGACGCCACCCGCGCGCTCGATGACGTCGAAGGCCTGCTGGGCGGGTGGCCGGCCGCGCGCGACCTCGTCGTGAAAGGGGCATCCCGCGGCCTGGCATCCTCCGGCGAGCTCGCCGGAGCAATCCGGGCGGTGGATCAGATCCGCTGCGACTGCGACGTCGCTTTGGAAACCGCCAAGGAGGCGCTCGCCGCGGCCGCGCGCGTCCTTGACCCCGAGCCCGTCCAGTAAGCCGCCCTTCGGGCTCCAGGCGCCCAGCCGGTCAGGAGCATTTCACCGTCGCGGGGCTGATGACGGTCCCGGCGGCGGGACGCTCGCCGTCGGCGGTGCGGAACTGCGTGCGGGCCTGCGCTTTCCATCCGCCTTTCGGGCAGCTGGCCGGCGCCTTGAACACGCCGTTGATCGGCGCGTCGAACTTGGTGACGGACACGACCAGGCCGGCGGCGACGATCTTGTACACGGGGATGCGGATGACCGGCCGGGCGCCCTTGATGAGCTGGCCGGGGAACACCCGCTGGTCCTGGACGGGCTTGGTGGCGTTGGTGAGCAGGAAGAACTTCGAGGCGCCGGAGTAGAACGCCAGGACGCCGTGGTTGGCGGGCACGCCGCCCTTGGTGATCGGCTCGGTGGACGCGGGGATCTTCACGTCGCCCAGGGCGGCGACGAACTCCGCTCCGCCGGCGCCGATGATGCTGGCGTGCGGGCAGACCGTCGGCGCCACGATCGTGGGCTGGCATTTCGCCGGCTTGGACGCGTCCAGCACGAAGCCTTTCGGGAGCACGACGTCGGTGAACGCCAGCGGCGCGACGATCCGGGACGGGTCGGAGTCCGCGTAGGCCAGGACCGGGCGCACGGCGACGGTGCGCAGATGCTGGGGCGACGGGGACTTGCGGGCCGGGGTGATCTTCAGGCTGAGCGTGACGGTGCTGGCGGCCGGGGCGGCGGAGGCGAACGCCAGCGGCAGGGCCGCGGCGGCCAGCGCAACAAATCCGGAGCGGCGGAGGGACATGTGTTTCATGCCACTAGGCTGCGCCTTTCCGGCCGGCGGTTTCCATAGAGGCGGGGTTAAGGCGCGTGCGGCCGCGCCGGCAGGGCGGGTCTCAGGCGGCCAGGGCGGCGGCGAGGGCGTCCAGGTCGCGCTCGTCGCATTCGGCGGCGGCGTAGGCGAGATGGCGGCCGCGGGCGTTCAGGTCGCGGAACAGCAGCAGGCTGGCGGCGCCGAGGCGGACGGCGACGAGGTCGCGGTCCTTGCCTGCGGGCAGCGGCGCGCCGCCGGCGAGCATTCCAGCGAGGAAGCCGGCGTCGCTGGCGGGGCAGCTGAACGATCCGAGGATGCCGCCCTGCGGGCCGGCGAACGTCAGGGTGATCCAGCCGTGGCCGCCGTCGGCGAGGCGCAGCCGCCTGCGGTGGCGGATTTCGAGATCGGCGAGGATGACAGGATCTGCGCGGGAGGAGTCCATGCCGTCAAGGTATCCGCGTCCGGCGGGGATGCCGGCCGGCTCAGCGGACGATCAGGATTTCGACGCGGCGGCTGCGCGCCCAGGACGGCAGCGCGTTCTTCTCGCCGTACCAGCGGACGCTGATGCGATCAGGATGAGGGTTCAGGCCGGCCAGCAGCCGGTAGGCGACGCGCACGGCCCGCCGGCGCGACAGCTCCAGGTTCAGCCAGCGGCTGCCGGGCGGGCTGGCGTACCCGCGGATGCGCACGAGCCGGGCGCCGCGGGCGTAGGCGCGCAGCCGCTGAAGGCCGGCTTTCGCTTCCGGGGACAGGCGCGTGCAGGCGTTGCAGAAATAGACGGTGGCGGGAATCGTGAACCGCTGGACGTCCTGGGCGCCGGCGGCGGAAGGGACGGCCAGGGCCGCGGCGACAGCGAGGACGGAGGCGAGGGCGGAGAGGCGCCTCATGCTCCCAGGCCCCAGGAGAAGATCGCCGGGCGGGGGCCGCGGAACGGGACGCTTGCGCGGCCGGCGCCGGCCTGGGCGCGGGAGCGGCCGTAGAAGGCCAGGCGCACCGTGACATTGCGGTAGGCGGTCAGCTGCTCCAGGGCGCGGCCGGGCAGCGCCAGCGTGAACGCGCGGCTGGACCCGGCGGGGACGCGCAGGACGCGGGAGGCGGCCGGGGCCGAAGCTCGCATCGGGCTGGAAGACAGGAACGGGTTCAAGGGGCGGCGGAAGTCGATCACGGCTCTCGCGGCAACGTAACACCCGCCATGTGCCGAAGCCGGGCAGTACGCCCGCCCGGCGGTGATGGCCTGGCCGGACAGGCGGCCGGCGCCGGAGGTCGTGACGCTCACGGGGCCGGCCTTCACGACGCCGCGGCCGGGGCGGACGGTGCCCTGCAGGGCGGACTGGCCCAGGACGGCGCCGGAGGGGCCGTGCACGGTGAGGGTGGCGCGGCTGAGGCCCGGCGTCGAGGAGCGGAACCGCACGGTGACGGTGCACCGGCCGCGGGCAGGGACGGTCCGTCCGGTGCAGGTGCCCGAGATGATCTGGAAGCTGGCGGCCTGGGGCCCGGTGACGCGGGGGCTGCCGATCGCCAGGGGCGCGGAGCCGCCGTTGACGAACGTGAAGACTTGCGGCTTGCTGGAGGATCCGGCGAACGCGGGCAGGTTCGCCCCGGCGGGGAAGGACGTCAGGGCGCCGGAGGCCTGCGCTCCGGCGCCGGCCAGCTGGACCTGGGCGGGTCCGGCGGACGTGGCGATGTCCAGGGCGGCGAGCTTCAGGCCGCCGGAGGCCGGCGTGAACTGCAGCACGGCCTGGCAGGAGGCCCCGGGGGCGGACGGCGCGGCGGTGCAGGTTTCGGAGAGGATCCGGTAGCTGGAGGCGGCCTGCCCGCTGACCGTGAGGCCCGTGACGCTCAGCGGGGACGTGCCGGAGCTGGAGATGGTGACTGTGGCCTGGGAGGAGCGGCCGGGGTCGACGGTGCCGAAGTCCGCGATCGCCGGGACCGAGACGGCGGGCGTGGTGGCGGTCCCCGACAGGGACGCCTGGGCGGCTCCGGCGTCGTCGTCGGTGGGGATCTGCAGGGAGGCGGCGGCCGGCCCGCCCTGGACGGGCGCGAACGCGGCCTGCACGGTGCAGGACTGCCCGGCGCTGAGCGCCTGGCCGGCGCAGCCGTCGGCGGTGATCGCGAACTGGGCGGCGCCGGTCCCGGAGAGCGCGGCGGGGCCGGGATGCAGCGGGTCAGGGCCGGTGCTGGTGACCGTGAAGGACTGCGGGGCGGCGGCCGTCCCGGCGGCCTGGGACCCGAAGGTGGCGGAGCCGGGCGTGATCGTGAACGACGGGGCGGTCCCGGTTCCGGTGACGGTCACGGATCCGGGGCCGAGCGGGTCGTCTGAGGCGACGCTGACGGCGGCGGCTTTCGCGCCGCGGCCGGACGGGCTGAAGCGCACCTGCACGGCGCAGGACTGCCCGGGAGCGAGCGTCTGGCCGGAGCACTGGTCGTCCAGCAGCTGGAACTGGGAGGGGCTGGCGCCGGTGATGCTGACGGCGCCGACGTGCACGGGGGTGGTGCCGGTGGAGGACGCGGTGACCGTGACCGGCGCCGAGGCGGTCCCGGCTGCCTGGGCAGCGAACGGGACGGCGGCGGGGGCGACGGTCAGCTGCGGGCCTGACCCCTGCCCGGTCAGGCTGACGTTCAGCGGGCTGGCGGGATCGTCAGACGGGGCGGTGAGCGTCGCGGACCGGGAGCCGAAGCCCACGGGGCTGAAGCGGGCGGTGACCACGCAGGCGCTGGCCGGCGCGAGCGTCTGGCCGGAGCAGGCGTCAGAGACGATGTCGAACTGGCTGGCGTTCGCGCCGGCGAGCGCGACCGTCCCGACGGTCACGGGGGCGGTGCCGGTGCTGGTGTACGTGAACGACTGCGCGGGGCTGTGCAGGCCCGAGACCACGGACCCGAAGTCATAGGAGGCCGGCGCGGCCGACAGCTGCGGGGCGATCCCTGATCCGGCCAGCGCCGCAGCTGCCGGGCCGGCCGGGTCATCAGAGGGGACGCTCAGGCTCGCGGCTTTCGCGCCTGTGGAGGACGGCGCGAACTTGACGTTCACCGCGCACGTGGCCGCCGGCGCGAGCGTCTGGCCCGTGCAGCCGTCTGAGGTGACCGTGAACTGGGACGGGTTGGCGCCGGCGAGCGCGACCGTGCCGACGTGCAGCGCTGCGGTTCCCGTGCTGGTGAGCGTGAACGCCTGGGCGGAGGACTGGCTGCCGGCGTTCACGGCGCCGTAGCCGTGGCTGGCCGGGGCCAGGGACGCGGCGGGGGCAATCCCGGTGCCGGTCAGGCTGGACGTGTCAGGGCTCGAAGCGGCGTCAGACGGGACGGACAGGGTCGCGGCCTTCGCGCCGGTGGCCGACGGGGCGAACTTCACATCCACCGTGCACGTGGCGGCCGGCGCGAGCGTCTGCCCGGAGCAGCCGTCGGCGGTGACGGTGAACTGGCCGGGGTCCGCGCCCGTGAGTGCGGCGGAGCCGACGTGCAACGGGGCGGTCCCGGAGCTAGTGACCGTGAAGGACTGCGCAGCGGACTGGGATCCGGTGAGCACCGAGCCGTACGCTTTGGACGCCGGCGTGAGCGTCAAGGCGGGGGCGATCCCGGTGCCGGTCAGGCTGGCGGTGTCCGGGCTGGAGGCGGCGTCAGACGGCACGGACAGAGAAGCGGACTTCGCGCCCGTTGATCCCGGGGTGAACTTCACCTGGATGACGCACGTGGCGGCGGGGGCGAGCGTCTGGCCGGAGCAGCCGTCTCCGGAGATCAGGTAGTCGCCGGGGTCAGCTCCGGCGAGCGCGACGGAGCCGACGGTGACGGGGCTCGAGCCGGTGCTGGTGACCGTGAAGGACTGCGCGGCTGACTGGCTGCCGGCCAGCTGGCTGCCGTAAGCCTTCGACGCCGGGGTGAGCGTCAAGGCCGGGCTGACGCCGGTGCCGGTGAGGCTGGACGTGTCCGGGCTCGACGGGGCGTCGGAGGGCACGCTCAGCGTGGCGGCCTTCGCGCCCAGCGACGACGGCGCGAACTTCACGTTCACCGTGCACGTGGCCGCCGGGGCGAGCGTCTGCCCGGTGCAGCCGTCAGCGGTAATGGTGAACTGGCCGGGGTCGGCGCCAGCCAGCGCGACCGAGCCGACGTGCAGGTTCGCGGTCCCGGAGCTCGTGAGCGTGAACGTCTGCGCGGCGGACTGGCTGCCGGTGAGCACGGAGCCGTACGCTTTCGACGCCGGGGCCAGGCTCGCGGCGGGGGCGATCCCGGTGCCGGTCAGGATGGATGT
>WBZU01001883.1_pt1 | contig 15161 bp, 8 predicted proteins | sample 5204311 | NCBI WGS metagenome assembly WBZU01 (sample SAMN12344359, study PRJNA552823) | activated sludge metagenome | biome: Activated sludge suspended growth; feature: Nitrification reactor; material: Wastewater; isolation source: activated sludge from nitrification reactor of wastewater treatment...
GCGCACGCGATGTCCTCCCACCGAAAGCGTCGGCACTTGCCATTGAACGAGTGGCATAGGTCATAACCGTCTTCCTTCCGGCAGAGGAAGCCCTTCTCAATCAGGCTATGGACGGTGAAACGGGCGTCTGCTCCAAACTCCTGCTTCAAACGCTGCATCCGGACTGGGTCCGCATCGCCCCAATCGCGACGACGTTCCTGTCGGCGCAGGCGCATGATCAGCTCCAGCATTTGGCACTCTCGCGCGGTGGTTTCCCCAAAGACCTCCGGGATATGCCAAGTATGCACAGAGCGGGTGCCGCCACGGACGTTGCACAACTTCTGACCGGGACCGATGCGTGAGGCGATCTTGAACAAGCGGGAGTCTGGCTCCAGCATCACTGGCCGGTGCGAAGCGAGCTTCTCCACCCCTGCGAGCACCGAATCCAGACGCTGTGACGGCCCAGATGCCAATGTGAAATCAGGATCACGGGAGCCCCGCCAGGCAAACAGCAGCAGGCGACGCCGACTCTGCGCCATACCGAGGTCCGCTGCATTCCACTTCACCGTATGAGTGCGGTAACCATTGATACGCAATTGAGTCTCCAACTGGTCCCAGTAACGCTTGTGCCCGCCAGCCTGAGCCGCCGCGACATTCTCGATTACGATGGCGCGCGGCTTCATTCGCGATGCCAGATCACCCGCCAGCGGCAGCAGGTGGTTCCGCTCATCGTCGAGCTGACGACGCCCCGCCGTGGAGAATCCCTGGCAAGGCGGGCCAGCCACCACCACGTTCGGACGCAGCCGGGACATGGCTTCGTGCTCCGTCGCCAAGTCCGCCTTCATCGCCTCTGCGTGAACATTCCTCTTGTAATGCACGATTGCTTGCTCATCCCAATCGAAGGCTCCCGTGGGTCGAAATCCCTCGTTCACGAACCCAAGGTCTAGCCCGCCACAGCCTGAAAATAGGCTGGCAAAAGTGGGGGCAGAGGGTGCCTGAACGCTGCCAGATTTCAAACGCATGGATACTGAAAGGACGAGCCCGAGTGTTGTATTCGATGCTGGACGGATGAGCAACAAAGAATGCCACGCCAACGCAACTCTCATTCTCCATCAAAGTATATAGCGTCGTCAGCGAAGGCTCCATGATGCTGAGACTTGAATTGGCTAGAATCTACAACGTGATCTCACTTCGCCTTCAAGAACAACACGTTCGACCGCTCGATCCAGCCTTTGCGCAGGTCCATGCGGAACCAGCCGTCGGTGTTCTTGCGGTTGATGCGGCAGCCGCTGCGGGGACCGGGGGACTTGAGGTCGTATTGAGCCCAGGTCTTGCCGCCATCGGACGACCAAATGATGCCGTTCTGATAGGGTGACGCGGGCGCGCAGTGTGCGGCGATGAAGATGCCGTCCTGATGCAGCATGATCGCGGATTCATACTCAGGATTGAAAAGCATGGTGTGCTTCGTGGGATCGGTGAAGTCCTTCGGATCGCAGGTAAAGATGCCGCGGTCGTAGCGCTTCGCGATGGCGGGTCCGTTCGCGTCGGCGATCCAGTGCATCTTGCCGTTGATGAAGTTCATGCCGCCCGCTTTGTAGCGCGAGTTCGAGTCCACGGAGATGAGATGCTTCCAGTCCCACTTGTCGGCCTTCCCATCGTAGGTGCCGCGCAACCAATGCACCTCCTTGCCATCGCCGCGATCAATGTCGCCGGTGCAGGCATAGAACGCGTTCTCGGCGGCGTGGTAGGTGACGTTGTGAACGTGCCGCGCAAAAAGCGGGTTCGTCGGATCACCCAGTTTCGGTGCATCAGCCGGCGCGTCTTTTTGCTGGAACTTCGGATTCACGCCGAAGGCATACGCGAGCTTCACGGTCTCGCCGTTGTCGGTGGAATAGTAAATGTTCACCGGCACGGCACCGCCGAGCACATTGCAATAGTTGCCCCACACAAGCATCTCCGTGCCGTTCACATCGAAGCAATGCTCGCCATCCAGCGCGTGGAAATACCAGCCGGGCTGATCGGGCTTCACGGGCTTGTGCGGCAGGTAGTCAGTGCCATCGGGACGCTTCACGATGATCTCGCGATGCGTCTTCAGGTTGTCGGTGCTGAGGAACAGCCGCTCGCGCGTCGCGAACAGGACGTTCCCGTTCTTCATGATAATGCTGAGCGTGATGTTCTGCGCGTCCGCGAACTCCGCCGTGTGCGGCCACGTCTTTCCGTTGTCCTCCGAAAGCATGATCCTCGTGCCGTGAAACGCGAAGGCCTTGTTGTCGCGCTGCGTGTCGATGTAGGGCTCGTCGGGCGACTGAATGCGCCAGATGAAATGCTCATTCTCACCCGAGAGCGGCAGCGATTGCTCAGGCTCGGTTGCGGCGAAAGAACGAATGCCCGGCAGTGCGAGGCTGCACGCGGCAGTGGTGAGGAAGTGGCGGCGAGTGATCTGGCTGGATTTCATGGTTTCGAGATCGTTGAGGTGTTGGTCAGAAACGCGAGTAGATCACGCAACTCTTCATCCGTGAGAGTCACCACCAATCCCTGCGGCATCAGCGAGGTCTTTAATTCAGAGCGGCTCACGATCTCTGTCTGCGGGAACGACTTCTCCTTGCCAGTGAGATCGCGGAAAACCTCAGTGCTGGAGGAACGAAGCAGGATGCCGATGAACTCGGTGCCGTCCTTGAGCTTCACGAGCGAGGGATAGAACTGCGGGGCGACCTCGCGATTCGGTTCGAGGATGGAGCGCAGGATGGCGAGGCGGTCGCCTTGCTGCGCGACGAGCGTGAGGTCAGGGCCGACGACGTTGCCGCGTCCGCTGTGGCGATGGCAGCCGGCGCAGGTGGCGACCTTGGTGTTGAAAAAGAGTCGGCGACCAGCCTCGGGATTAGCCTTGCCGGGGAGTGAATCGATGAGCTTGAGCCAGGCTTCGGTTTGATCGAAAGGCGGGCGCTTGGTGTCGGGCGCGAAGCCTTCGCTCATGCGCAGCGCGCGCTTGGCTTCGTCGCGAATGGTGGTGTTGTCGTTGGTGGCGAACTGGTGGAGCAGAGTCGCGTCATCCACGCCGAGGATGGCTTCGGCGCGAAGCTGCGGGCTGCGCTTTTCATCGGCAGCGACCTGGGCGCTCGCACGACGCGCGGCGAGCGTGCGCACGGCTTCGAGTTGCAGCACGTCGTCGCTGCTGTTGGCGAACTCGCGCAGAATGTCGAGCGTGAGGGCTTTGTGCGTCGGTGGCGTGAGACGCAGCGCGTAGCCTTTGAGTCGTGCAGGTGTCTTCGGATTCGTGATGCGCTCGACCAGCACGTCGGGATTCGTGACCCCTGCGCCGGGATCACCGCGAAGTGTGTTCCACGTGGCGAGCGTGGCTTCGAAGAGGCGATAGTCGAGCGAGGCGTCGCTGAGCATCGATTCGACCTGCGGCATGAAGTTCTTCAATACGGCATCGGCGATCCAGCGCAGGCTCTCGAAGCGCAGCTCGGGGTTCGTATCGTTGAGGAAGGCGCGCGGCCATTGCTCATCGCTCATGTTGTTGCGGCGCTGCGCGACGAAGGCCCAGACGCGATCGTCTTTCGGGAGCTTCTGCACTTTGTCCACGGTCCACGGTTCGCGAGCAAGTGCGGTGAGTGCAGCGTCGCTGAGCACGGCGTCTTTGCCGCGTGCGAGCGTGAGCAGCTTCGCGGTGTCGAGCTTGGCTTTGCCACTGCGCAGGTCGCGCGCGAGTTCGGCTTCCTTCGTGAGCGGGTCGTTGTCCTTCTTGATCCACGGTGCATCGCTGATCTCCAGCTTCCAGAGGCGGCCGCGTTTGTGGATCGGATACGAACTGAAGACCCAGTCGTTGAAGTAGAATACGCCTTTGCCTGCCGAGACCATGCAGGTGGGCCGGAAGAAGTCGCTGCCTTTGAGCAGCTTGATGCGCTCGGACGTGTAGCCCGCGCCTTTGCGGTTCAGCGGGAAGTAATCGATGCTGTGATCGCTCCATGAGGGAATGAGCACGCCACCGCCGAGTTCGACCACCGCGCAGGGGCCTTCGCCGCTCGGATGAATCATGCCGAGCGTGCCGCGCAGTTCGCCATTCCATGCGACAAACGGATGCACTGGCGCGCTGCCATACACCCATTGAAAGCCATAGTCCGCGCCTTCGACGACATTGAGCAAGCGACACGGCGGACGACTGCCGGGGTCGTTGTCAGCAGCGAAGATTTCGCCGTCGCCGCGCACAAGAATGCCGAATGGATTCCAGAAACCCTTCGCGATGCGATGCAACTTCTTGCCATCCGGCGTGCAACGAAACACACCGCCTTCACCGCGGCCGCTCACCTTCGTGCTGTCCTTCGCGGTGAGTGTCCAGTCCTTGCCGAAGTTCTCGCCGAGCGAGAAGACCAAGCTGCCGTCAGGTGCCCATGCCATGCCACTGAGGCCATTGTGCGGATAGTCCGAGACGGTATCGAGCGCGAGCAGCGTCTCTTCTTTGTCGCCGACTCCATCGCCATTCGTGTCCTTCACCCGCAGGATGCGACCACGCTCCGAGAGATAAATCCAGCCGTCGGGTCCGCACTCCACATGCATCGTGGCCTTCGTCTGTGTGTAGAAGACGCGGCGATGCTTCCCGTTCGCATCGAACACCACGACCTCGTCATACTGCGGCCCGTCGTAGCCTTCGGGACGAAAGTGCGTGTGGCATGAGATGCTCCAGATGTTGCCCTTCTCATCCACATCAATGCCCGTCGGTGTCACCAGGTCAGGATGCTTCGCGAGCATCGTGAGCTTCACGCCTGGCTGGAGAATCTCCACGTTCGGCGGCAGATCGGCTGGCAAATCGGGTGCTTTGGGTGGCGGCGATTGAGCGAGTGCGACGATGGGCAGGAGCAGAAAGGCTAGGCGGTGCATGATCGACTTCTACGCCGCGAACAGGCGAGCGTTGCAAGAAGTCTGCGGCCGCGTCTTATCGATGACGTCACTATGATGAAACACGTTCAGATCTTCCTAGCCCTCGCCTCTCTAATCCCTGCCGCAGATCGCACCGTGCCACGCGAAGGCACCGAGTGGTGCAACATCTGGATGCCGAATGCGAACAAGCATGATCTGCCACGCGTGCTGCTCATCGGTGACTCCGTCACGCAGGGCTACGGTCCTGATGTGGAGAAGGAGCTCACTGGCAAGGCTTATGTCGCACGCCTCGCCACCTCGCGCTGCCTGGGTGATCCTGTGCTGCACGCTGAGATTGCTTCAGTGCTAGGCTCGGACACGTTTGATGTGATTCACTTCAACAACGGCCTGCACGGCATCGGCGCGGTGAGTGAGAAGGAGTATGCGGAGTTCCTGCCGCAGATGCTCGGGCACATCCGCAAGCTCGCGCCGGAAGCGAAGCTCATCTGGGCCACCTGCACGCCGTCGCACGTGAACGGCAAGTTCGAGCAACTCGCTCCGAACAACGCGAACGTCACGGAACGCAATCGCATCTCTACCGACTTCATGAAGAAAGAAGGCATCCCCGTGAATGATCTCTATGCACTGATGCTGCCGCATCCCGAGTGCTGCGCCGATGGCCTGCATTACAAAGCCGAAGGTAAAGCGATGCAAGCCAGGCAGGTGGCCGCTGAGATCTTGAAGGTGCTGGAGTCCCGTGCCAACTAGATTGCTCAACACGGCGGCGAGCAGATTGAACCGATGTCTTGCTTATCCAGGCCTTATCTCCTAGGCTGTGACGCATGAGTTCGGCAAGTCCCTCCTCTTGGAGTCCTCCCACAGCAGACGAACTGCAGACCCAACTGCCTGCCTACCACATCGAGTGCTTCCTCGCACGCGGTGGCATGGGTGCGGTGTATCGAGGTGTGCAACTCTCCTTGGATCGACCGGTCGCCATCAAGGTGCTGCCGGCTTCCGTCTATGAGCTGGATCCCAGTTTCGCGGATCGCTTTCAGCAGGAGGCGCGTGCGATGGCCAGGCTGAATCATCCTGGCATCGTCGGCATTTATGATTTCGGGCAGATGGCTGATGGCGCGCTTTTTCTGGTGATGGAGTTCGTCGCCGGAACGGATGTGGCAGCCATGATCGCGAGCAAAGGCCGACTCTCCTCCTCAGAGGCGATGGCCATTACCGCGCATGTGTGTGATGCGCTGCGCTATGCACATGGTGAAGGCATCGTGCATCGTGACATCAAGCCGGCCAACATCATGGTCAGTGTGAAGGGCGAGGTGAAAGTCGCGGACTTTGGTCTGGCAAAGATAGCCTCGGCCGATGTATCGGGTCTTACTCGCAGCGGCACGGTGATGGGCACGCTGCACTTCATGGCACCCGAAGCGCTCACCATGGGCGCGGTGGTGGATCACCGGGCAGACATTTATGCGGTGGGTGTGATGCTTTACCAGATGCTCACGGGCAAGCTGCCGCAGGGCATGTTCGAGCTGCCGTCCAAGCAGGTCCCAGGCCTTGATCCACGCTTCGATGGCATCGTGTCCGAGGCGCTGCGCGAGCGTGTCGAGGATCGCTATCAAGATGCCGGACGCATGCGCCTCGCGCTGGATGCGCTCTTGACTCAGCCCGTTCCTGTCCAAACCCCGTCGCCTCCGCGAGCCGCGCCTCGACAGGCCGCACCACCGCCCAGACGAGCTGTCGCGCCAGCCTCGGGTGGCAAGGGTTGGATGGTCGCGCTGGCGGCGGTGCTCGCACTGGGCGGTGCTTGGATGGTGCTCAAGAAGCCGTCTTCACCGCGTGCGTCGGAGATGGTGCCGGTCACCGTTGTCGCACCTTCGGCTACAGCGACACCAGCACCACCACCAGTGACGCCCGGCTTGCCCGAAGAGTCGTTGGATGGGATCCCCCCGGGTCCGTGGGCCGAGCTGAATCCGATATGGCATGCGATGGGCACTCTGGTGCGTGATCGCGATGGCTCGGGTTTCCTGCCCAACGATGTGAAACGGTTGTCGCGCTTCCGTCCTCGCAGTGTCGAGTTTGTGCAAAAGCAGCCGGCGCCCATGAAGACCTCCATCACGCCGGGTGGTCTGCTCACCATCAACGGTGCATTCGAAGCATCCGCCACGATCAGCCACACTGGAGGCGCGCAGCGATGGACCATGCTCGTCCCGATTGGCCGCCTCTACCTGGTCGTCGATACGGATTTGCAGCGAGGTGAGGTCACGGCTTCGCCCCCGCTCAACTGCAAGACGACCGCAGTTCCGGCACTGAAATCGGCGGGGCCTCATCGCCTCACGCTTCGCCTCACATCCGCGAAGGATGGGAGCGCCCGGTCGGTGTTGAAGGTGCTCATCGACGATGTAGAAGCCCTGCACTGGGCGGGCACGGAGGCGGACCTGCCGGAAGCAGACAGGGGCAATCTCACCCGGATGTCACACTCGGTGCCTGTGGAAGTGGCCATGGACGACGCCGGCTCCATCCTGGTCGAGCAACTGCGGTTTCGCTCCCTCGGAGGCACCATGTCCCTGCGTCCGTTGCCTGGAGCACCTGTGGTGGCTGCGCGCCCCCAAGCTCCCCCAACTGCTCCAGCCACTACTCCACCAACACCAGCAACGAAGCCCGACGATGGCCCTCCGTGGTTGGATGCCATCGCCGCCTTCAACACGCTGCCAGGACTCAAGCGCGATGCCGAGGGCCTCGCTTCCTTTGCCAGCGACACGCAAAGAATGCTGCGCTTCAGCGACAAGCATATCTTGATCGAACATCGCCAGGCTGCCATCGGCAAAACAAAAACGCCATTGCTCGCGCCACCCGTTACCATCGATGGGCCGTTTGAATTGGAAGCCAAAATCGTGACCAGCCCCGGTGCCGGGTATTGCACGCTGCATGTGCCCGTGGGCTCACGGCATCTGCCATTGGGCATTAGCTTTGAGCGCGGCGAGATCGTCACCGATCCGAAACTGAGAGCAACTTCATCACCCAACTCGCGGATGAAAACGCCTGGCGAACACGGAGTGCAGTTGCGCCTTGATGCCAAGGGTTTGTCCGTCAGCATAGATGGCACGCAAGCCCTGGGCTGGACGGGCACAGATGCCGATCTGCCAGCGAGCAGCATTGCACCCCAGTCGATGCCTCTGGAGTTCGGATTCGCCAGCTCGGGCACCATGGAGGTGACGCAGCTCCGTTTGCGCGGCAGCGTGAAACTCGGAGCACCAACGCCAGCGCCGAAGTCCCCGCCCCCCGTTGCCAAGGGTCAAGCACCTGCGCCCAAACCAGCCGCCCCAGCACCGCGGCCGCCGTTCATCGTCGAGGGCGAGTGGCAGGATTTCATCGCTGCATTCTATTCCACACCCACGCTGGAGCGCGAGAAAGATGGATCCGCCTACCTGCCGAACACGGCGCGCGTTGGCCGCTTCCGAGCCGATATGTTTGAGATCACCTGCGCCCAAGGCGTCGGCATCACACCCTACCTCATGGGAGCCGCCACCATCTCCGGTGCCTTCGAATGTCAGGCGCGACTGCGTATCACCGGCGACGCGGAGGCATGGCATGTGCGCGTGCCTGTTGGCCAACGTTATGTGCTGGTGAAAGTCGATTTCGCACGCAGCGATGCATCGGCAGAACCCAAGCTAAAGTCGAAACCGAATCGCAATCGCAAGTCGAAGCGGCTGGGGGAGCACGTCGTCAACATCAGCGTGATTCCGGAAGCGGAAGGATCGGAAACACAGGTGCTAAAGGTCATGCTGGATGACGCTGAAGTCCTGACTTGGTCGGGCAAAGAAAGCGATCTGGACAATCTGCCCGTGAAGATCGGCTGGGCCGATGTGAACAGAGCCGGCATCCTGCCCATGGGTTTTGGATTCGAAGGGCCGGGTCAGTTTCAGTTTACCCAGCTGCAACTCCGCAGCCTCGGTGGCACTGTTACACTGGTGAAGTATTGAGCGGGCGGGCGATGTCGTGGCGCGCGAAAGAGAAGACCACACGGTCCATCACATTCTCATCTGCACATCCAGCCAAACACACGTCATCTTTGGCGCGTCGTGGATGAGGCGCACCGCCCGAGATCCCAGGGGCGCAAGCGTTCCCCTGGGAAAGCCTCTCGCGCCAGGCTCAGACCTCTTGACGCACCTCGAAAGGGTCGAGCCACTCAGGAAACAAGCGGAGCTTCATCGACAGAAGAATGGGGACAAAAGAATCAGGCATATCCATTCTCCAGTCCCCATTCTTCGGTCGAATCCGGGTTCATAGGCTTTCCGGCGAGCCTTCTGATCTCAAAAGCCTTTACCTAAGCTTCCCAGCCACTCGACGAGCACCTTCGGCCACTGCGCTCCGGGGAAGTTATGTTTCACGCGGGTGGGGATGAGATTGCCGACGCCGTGGCCGCCTTCTTCGTGGAGATCGAGGCGGGCGGGCACGCCGAGCTTCTTCAAGTCGGCGACGATGTTCGTGGCGATCTCGACGGGCTTGTCGGTGGTGGCGTGGACGAGAAAAACGGGCGGCGAGTTCGCTTTGAAGACGAAGGGATTCTCCGGCTTCCGCCAATGCCAGGTGCCGAGGCCGACGGCGAAGTCGGGACGGCTGCTGAGGCGGTCGATGGGATCGGCGGCCTGCGGATCGCCGAGATCGAAGTTCGCGGCGAGATTCATCGCGAGGTTCGCCCCAGCGGAATAGCCAGCGACACCGACTTTCGCCGGATCGATGCCCCATTCAGCAGCGCGATGCCGCACGAGGCGCATCGCCCGTTTCGCATCGAGCAAGGTGAGCGCCTGGATGCCTGCATTGTCGAGTATGTGCGGCGGACGCGTGCGGTATTTCAGGCCGATGACGGCGATGCCCATCGGATTGAGGACCTGCGCGGCATACACGACATGCGTCTTCCAAGCGTGCCCGCCATAGCCGCCACCCGCGCACACGACGAGGGCCATGCCTTTGCGATTCTCCTTCGGCGGAAGGTAGGGCGTGATCGTCGGCACGGAGACGCTTTGGATGGTCTGATTGTCTTTGATGACCTCCGGCGCGGCGTTTTCGAGGAACCGCGGCGGCTTGTCCGGCCATAGCAATGTCGGCTCCGGTGTGCCGGGGCCGAGTTGTCGCATCAGTTCACTTTCGCTGGGCGTGAGTTCGGCGAACACGGAAGTGGCAAGGAGGAGGAAAAGGAGCTGTTTCATGGTTTGAACTGTGGAGGAGACTGCACGTCCTTTTGTCTTCAGCCCTGAACTGCTCACGGCATCCAGCGCACTTTGTAAGGACTCGCGTCTTTGAAGGTGATGCGGCCGTCCGGGCTAAACAAGCGTGCCACGCGGCTCCATTGGCTCAGAACGATGCGCCCGTTCGCGGGATGAATGTCCACCGATTTGACCGTCGCTTCCTCCGCGAGTGCGGGATGCGGCTGGAAGGCCTTTGTTTCGAGGTCAAAGAGATGCACGCCGTGCCCGGTGGTCAGTAACAAAGCATCGCTGCGCGGCACGGGGCGCAGATCATGACCATCGTCGTCCGGCAGCGTGCGGGCAGACTCCGATTCGAGGGCTGGCGCGGTGCTTTCCCAGTCCTTCAGCGTGTAGCTGCGCAACTCATCATACCCAAGCGCCCAGAGTCGCTGACGCTGCTGATCCCAGACAATGCCGTGCGCGGAGTGCAGAGGTGTTTTGAAGACTGCGCTGCTGCTCTTCAGATCGAAAACCTCGAGGTGATCGCCGCTCAATGAGCTGGCGACAGCGACGCGGTCTCGCGGCAGAAGCTCCAAGGAGTGGGCGTTGCGCACGCTTGCGCGCCAGAGGATGCGTTTCGTCGCTCGCTCGATCATCGCGCAGCCGCCATTCGATGCGCACAGGAGAATCTTGGCGCCGCCGTCGACCGGCTTGCACTCATCAAGATGCTCAAACGTTCGCCGCGCCTCTTCCGGAAGATCGGGTGCATCCTTGCCGCTCCATCGCCAGATCTTCTCGATCGTGCCAGCCTCGGCTTTTGCCGAGTCGACTATGAAGGCCTCGCTCCCGCCCGCGCAGATCACTTCCGCGGCGAACGATGTATGAATCCAGAGGACGAGCAGACAAAGCAAACGCATGGATTGGGATACGCGCAATCGTCCCCCTCACTCGCGCTTTTGTGCAAACATCCACTCCCATAGGCCCTTCGTTGCGTAAGCCGCACCGGCGCTTCCGTGGCCCACTCCGGGGAGCTCGGTGTAGCGCGGCTCGGGCTTCACCGCGGCCTTCTTCAACGCGGCAAGCATGTCGCGCGAGGCGGTGACGGGCACGAGCTTGTCGTCCGCGCCGTGGAAGCACCAGATCGCCACGCCGTTCATCTTCGCGGCATCCTCGGGACGCCAGATGCCGCACACGGGAATGGCGGCGGCGAACCTCGCTGCCTGTTCCGCGATTACTCCCCAGGTGCCCATGCCGCCCATCGACTGGCCGGTGACGTAGAGCCGCTTCTTGTCGGCTTTTGTCTCTGTGATGACGGCATCCAGCGCCTCCATCATTTCGGGCATCACAGAACGCGCATCCTCGCCGCCGCGGAAATCATGCTTCGCCCAGCGCGTCATTTTGCCATCGCAAGCCGGAGCCATGACAATGCATGGATGCTTCGCCTGCATGTCCGGCGCGGCCAGAAGGTTCGCTGCATCGGTGTTGCCGCCGGCACCATGCAAACAGAGCACGAGCGGCAGTCCCACTGCCTTGTCCTTCGGCACAAAGAGACTGTAGCGAATCGTCTGGCCGTTGCTGCCTTTGAGCTCGCGCACGTCGAAGGCTGCGCTCACCGCGCCGGGACGAGACTGCGCGTCTTTGCCGCGACGGCCCTTCTGCTGCATAGCCGCCAGTTCTGTCGCATCGAGCACACCATCGCCATTCGCATCGAAGCCCGTCGCCCGTGCCCAGAACTGCCCGCCGAGTTCTTCCTTCGACAGCGTGCCATCCTTGTTCGCGTCCTTTGACAGCAGGCGATCCGTCTTGTCCTTCTGCTGGGCAAGAACGGGAACAGCGATGAGCAGGAATAGCAGCAGCGATTTCATGCGGACTGAAACACAGGACGATGCGGTGGGTTGCATCACTATGCGCCTCGTCACTAGTTGAACTTCACCGCGAACAAGTCCGCATCGCTCATCTCGAAGCGCAGGCGCACCGGCTTCGCGGCGACTGCGCTGACATCGCTGCGGGACTTCCATTTCACGATACGCGCGATGTGATCGCCCCAGATCGGGTCGCAATCATTGAGTGTGAAGCCGGGCACCGGCTTGCCATCGGCATCCTGGAGTTCGACACGCATCTGTCCGGCGGCGCTGGTGGAGTAATTAATCTCCAGCTTGCTGCCGCTGAACGTGAATGGCTTTGTGATGAACTCGCCGCCTGCGAGCGGTGCATTCACGGATACGAAGCCATCGAGCCGCAGCGTGTAGCGTCGCCCACCGGTGAGGAAGATCGACATCTCGGCATCGCCGGTCTGATGAATACCGATGGCTGCGTAGTTCGCGCGGTCGGCCCAGCCGTCCTTGCCGATACCGGGACGGATGAAGCTCTCGGTGAACTCGCGATCGTATTTGCTGCCGCCGCGCGTGCTCATGAAGAGAATGTCCGTGGCCGCGCCGCGCTTGTCCATGAAACGCGTGGGTGTGGCGACGTAGATGTGCGGCGCGCGGAAGTAGGGCTGCGTGCAACTCGTGTAGAGATGCTCCTTCGGCAGGTTCGCCTCCATCTCGGCAAAGGGCGTCCAGGTGATGAAGTCCTTCGATGTGGTGCGTGCGATTCCGCGCCAGCCTTTGATGAAGCGGCGGAAGTAGCACACGTAGCACTGCTCTGCCTCGCTCCAGAACGCGTAGTTCTGCGAATCGAAATACTTGCCCCACTCCTCGGGCACGACGGGTTCATCGCGCAGCTTTTTCCAATGAATGCCATCGGGTGAAACGAATGCCTTCAACCCACCGGGACCACGCTTGTCCCGAACGGCGAGATGCTCGGGATGGGGCTGATAAGCGAGTCCGCCGAGCGCCTTGTATTTCTGATCCGCCGGCACACTTGGCTTCGTGTCGATGAACGGCGTGAAGTTGTGGTTCACAAGGAACTCATTCATGAGCACGATGTTGCCCTGCGGGAACGTCTCGTGATCGAAAAGGCCAACCTTCGGCAACGTCCAGTAAATGGCGTCCTTGCTCTCCGCATACAGCGTGACCTCGCCCGCGTGATACTGCTCCCAGCCATTCTTCCAGTGATTGCCCGGCTTCGTGTCGCCTCGGTAGTAGAACTGAAACTTGTCGTCAGCCTTCAGCACGGTCGCGTAGTGCCCGTTCGGCCGCGGTGGCGACACCGGTGGCATCATCTGCGGCTCGTGAAGCTTCAGCACCGTGTTCTTCAACTCACCGACGAGAAACCGATCGACGAACAACTCGCGACGTGAGCCTAGGGCGATGGGTTCATTGGCCTGAAGAGGCTGCAACCAAGCCAAGATCAACGCGAGGAAACTCACCTTCATGAAAATGTTCTTCTACACCTTAAGGTTTTCAATTCAGGTCCAAGTCATAGGCGCGCTTCCTTTTATCCTTCGGCGGCGCACCGTCGGGATGCAGGCCTGCTGCGCGCGGTGTGTTGGGGCGCAGGGGGCCCCAATTGATGGAGTAGGGGTGATCGGCGGCGTTCTTTTCCATCGCGGCCCAGTTCTGTTTCACGCGCTCGGCGACGGCGGGGTCCTTTTTCTTCCAGTAGCCATCCATGAGCGTGATGGTGTCGATCACGAGTTTGGTGTGCGTGAGCCCAGCTTGGATGAAGGCGACGCGCTTGGAAAAGATCGAGTCCGCAGGCACGGCGGCTGCGGCGCGGTCGAGACGGGCCTGCGAGGTGGCGAGCAATGCCTCGGTGTAGAGTTGCGGGAGGACGAAGGTGCCTGGCTCGCCGTTTTTCGTGGTGAAGGCCATGCGCGCCTTTTCGAGCGTCTCGAAATACTCGCGCACCTGCGGCGCGGCGGGGCCGAAGGCGCGGGTGTAGTAGTCGGCGAGCACGGCATCGGCATCGGCGGCGGGATTCCACGCGAGCTGCGTCATGATGTAGTAAAGCGGCCCCTGAGTGGCCCAGTGCTCCCACACGGAGTCGATGTAGATGCCGATGCAATTCGCGGCGGCCACATCTTTGAAATCGCGGATCGTCTGCGCGACGTGGAGGTCCGGCAGTCCCTGCTGCCAGCCGGCGGGGCTGCCGGTGTTGGGCCGCCAGAACATGGAGGACACGAGTTTCGCCCAGGCTTCAAATTCCTGTCGATAGGTGAGTCCACGCGTCGAGCCGCTGTCCACCAGACCGGTGCGGCCAAGGAAGTTCGCCACGATGCTCATCACCACGTTGTCCGCTGTCCGCGCTTTGAACGGCGCGGGGCGCGAGTGGCCATAGCTGAGCATCAGCACGCGATAATCTTTGCCGGGATACTTCTGTTTGAGCAGCTCGCCGAGCTTGTTGGCAAAGGTGACATCGCGATCGCTCGTGGCGACACGTGTTTCCTTGGTCTTGGCAAAGTTCCAGACACGCGGCTCGCCCTCGGGATGGTCCCACGCGGTGCAATTCGCGCACACGCAGTGCCCGCTGGCCCAGCCGTCGTTCGGCGAGGCATTGAAGACGGTGCGATGCGGGTCGTCTTTGAGCTTTTCGGCCACGCCTTCGAGCCACAGCTCCCACACCTTCGGGTTCGACATGCAGAGCTTGGCATTGTGCGGATTCGGGAAGCCGCTGCGTGTGCCGTCGGGCTGCAGCGCGAAGATTTCCGGATGCTTCTCATGGTAGCGATCCCACCAGTCGCCAAAGCCATGTCCGCCCTCCACCGACAGCGAGCAAAGCTGCAAGCGCTGGCGCATGGTCCACTCGTGCGACTTGCCGTAGCCTTTGTAGCCGAGCGCGCTGTAGTTGAACATGCTGCCGCGTGCCCGCATCTGCGGATGATACCGGTATTCCAAGGGCGCATGGATCGCGATGCGCTCACTGCGCGGCACATCCTCGCCGACTTCGCCCGGCCAGAACCAGCGCACACCGAGCTGATCTTGGAGAAACGAGTACACGGCGTTGACCGTGCCATACTCGCGCTGTTTTCCGGTAATCGTTCCTTTCTTAGCTTCGGCATTGCTTTGCGCCGGATCCCAGCGGTCGCGTCCGGCGACGACCGCGTGTTTATCGCCGACGACGATCAGGGTTTCCTCCGGGTGCCGAAACTCGAAATCGACGTGCGGAAACAACGATCTCACAGCTGGTTGAACGCCTACCCACACGGCCCGTTCCGGCAGCGGTCGCGGCTCGCGCGGCTGGCGG
>WBZU01001884.1_pt1 | contig 15159 bp, 16 predicted proteins | sample 5204311 | NCBI WGS metagenome assembly WBZU01 (sample SAMN12344359, study PRJNA552823) | activated sludge metagenome | biome: Activated sludge suspended growth; feature: Nitrification reactor; material: Wastewater; isolation source: activated sludge from nitrification reactor of wastewater...
GCAGGCCGAGAGTCTCTGGAACCTGCTCGCCGAGGCTGGTGTCCGGCCGTGTGGTCTGGGTGCCCGCGACACGCTGCGCCTCGAAGCCGGCATGAATCTCTACGGCCAGGACATGGACGAAACCGTTTCACCGCTCGACGCCGGCCTGGCCTGGACAGTCGACCTCGTCTCTGCACGCGACTTCGTCGGCAAGGCTGCCCTCCTCGCAAGGCCGCAGCAATCTCAGTTTCTTGGCCTCGTGCTGCTCGATCGCGGTGTGCTGCGAGCCCACCAGAAGGTCCATACGGCGCACGGTGACGGTGAAATCACCAGTGGCAGTTTCTCCCCGACGATGCAGCAATCGATCGCCCTGGCCCGCATGCCGCTTGCCGTGGCGATCGCTGACACGGTTCAGGTCGCGGTTCGCGATAAACTGCTCAGCGCCCGGATAGTCAAACCCTGTTTCGTCAGGAATGGCAATATTCTGATTTGATTGCTGATCGCTCACAGCAAGACTTCAACCCCTCATCAGGAGAACAGATGAACATCCCCGCCGACCTCAAGTACACCAGAAGTCATGAATGGATCCGCAGCGAAGCCGACGGCACCATCAGCGTCGGCATTACCGAGCATGCACAGGAACTGCTCGGCGACCTGGTATTCATCGAATTGCCCATGGTCGGCAGCGATCTCGCTGCCCGACAGGAAGCTGCGGTCGTTGAATCGGTCAAGGCAGCCGCCGACGTCTACGCGCCACTGGCGGGAACCATCGTCGATGTCAACCAGGCGGCGGTAGACGCCCCCGAAACGGTCAATCAGGACGCCTACGCGGTCTGGCTGTTCCGGATGCGGCCGGCGGCGGCCAGCAACGTCGAAGCCCTGCTCGATGCCGCTGCCTACCAGCAGATCGTCGACGCCACTTAGGCCCAGGACCGCTACCCCATGGACAGCCTTTCTCTTTCCCCGACGCTCGCAGCACTCGGACAGCGCGACGACTTCATCAGCCGCCACATTGGCCCCAGTGCGAGCGACATCGCCACCATGCTGGCCAGCATCGGCGCCAGCAGCATGGAACAGTTCGTCGAGCAGATCATCCCGGCGACGATCCGGCTGGCAGAGCCACTGGCGCTCGCCGAACCGCGCCCGGAAAGCGAAGCGCTGGCAGCCCTGCGCGCCATTGCCCGTGGTAATCGCGTACAACATTCGCTGATCGGCATGGGCTATGCCGACACGCTGACTCCGGCGGTGGTGCTGCGCAACGTGCTCGAGAACCCGGGTTGGTACACCGCCTACACGCCCTACCAGGCAGAAGTCGCGCAGGGACGCCTCGAAGCACTACTCAACTACCAGCAGATGGTGATCGACCTCACCGGCCTCGAACTCGCCAACGCCTCCTTGCTCGACGAAGCGACCGCGGCTGCCGAGGCCATGAGCATGACTCGCCGGGCCAGCAAGTCGAAATCGAACCTCTTCTTTGTTGACGCGGCCTGCTTCCCGCAGACCATCGATGTACTGCAGACGCGCGCCCACTTCTTTGGCTTTGAACTGGTCTTTGGTCCGCCGGACGAGGCGGCGCAACAGGAAGTTTTCGGGGCACTGTTTCAATACCCGAACGACCACGGTGAAGTCAGCGACCTGAGTGGCCCGATTGCTGCCGTCAAATCGCGTGGAGGCCTCGTTGCCGTCGCCTCCGACCTGATGGCCCTGGTACTTCTTCGCTCACCGGGCGAAATGGGTGCCGACATCGCCCTCGGTTCGTCACAGCGATTCGGGATCCCGCTCGGATTCGGCGGCCCGCACGCTGCTTTCTTTGCAACCAGGGACGAATACAAGCGTGCAGTGGCTGGCCGGATCATCGGGGTCTCCGTTGACGCCCGTGGCCGGCGGGCGCTGCGGATGGCGCTGCAGACCCGCGAACAACACATCCGCCGCGAAAAGGCCAACTCGAACATCTGCACGGCCCAAGTTCTGCTCGCCAACATGGCCGGCATGTACGCGGTCTATCATGGTCCGGATCGCCTGCGGAGCATCGCCGCGCGCATCCATCGCCTCGCCGCCATTCTCGCCGAAGGACTGCGGCGTGCCGGGATCAGCGTTCTCACCAGGCACTTCTTTGATACCCTGCGCGTCGACCTGGGCAGCCGGGCGCTGCTTGTCTACAAGGTCGCCAGCGAACAGGGTTACAACCTGCGCCAGATTTCCCCAGGCATCCTCGGCATCGCCATCAACGAAAAAACCTCGGCGACGGACATCGCCAGGCTGATCAAGCTGATGACCGGCGTCAACGCCGACCTCAAGCCTTTCGACGAGCAACTGCGACAGGCCGACCCGTCCTTGCCGGCAAACCTGCTGCGCCAGGACGCGATCCTCACGCATCCGGTCTTCAACACCTACCATACCGAACACGCGATGCTGCGCTACCTCAAAAAGCTGCAGAACCGGGATCTGGGGCTCGATCACTCGATGATCCCGCTCGGGTCCTGCACCATGAAGCTCAACGCCAGCAGCGAGATGATCCCGGTCAGTTGGCCGGAATTCGCCGACCTCCACCCCTTCGCCCCGCTCGATCAGGCGCAGGGTTACCTGCAGATGATCGGCGAGCTGGAATCCTGGCTCAAGGCGATCACCGGTTTCGACGCCATCTGCATGCAGCCGAACTCGGGAGCGCAGGGCGAATACGCCGGCCTGGTCGCCATTGCACGTTATCACGCCAGCCGTGGCGAAACCCAGCGCAAAGTCTGCCTGATCCCGAAATCGGCGCACGGCACCAATCCCGCCACCGCACAGATGTGTGGCATGCGTGTGCTGGTGGTCGATTGCGACGATGCCGGCAACATCGACGTCGCCGACCTTGCGGCCAAGGCGGCGCAGAACGCAGCCAAACTGGCCTGCCTGATGATCACCTACCCGTCGACGCATGGCGTCTTCGAGGAAGCGGTCAAGAACATCTGCGCGATTGTTCATGAACATGGCGGCCAGGTGTACATGGATGGCGCCAACCTCAACGCGCAGGTCGGCCTGACCTCGCCGGCACGGATCGGCGCCGATGTCAGCCACATGAATCTGCACAAGACTTTTTGCATCCCGCATGGCGGCGGCGGACCGGGAATGGGACCGATCGGTCTGAAAGCGCATCTCGCGCCCTTCATGGCCAACCACCGTGTGCAGCCGGTCAGCGGCCCGCACACGGGCCAGGGAGCGGTCGCCGCGGCCCCTTGGGGATCGGCCTCGATCCTGCCGATTGCGTGGATGTATATCGCCATGATGGGCGGCCGCGGCCTGACCCGCGCCACCGAGGTGGCCATCCTCAACGCCAATTACATCGCCAGCCGCCTGCAGGCACACTACCCGGTTCTGTATACCGGCAGAAATGGACGGGTGGCACACGAATGCATCCTCGACATCCGCCCACTCAAGGCAATGACCGGGATCTCCGAGATCGACATCGCCAAGCGGCTGATGGATTATGGCTTTCACGCCCCGACAGTCAGCTTCCCGGTCGCCGGGACGATGATGGTCGAGCCGACCGAATCCGAAACCAAAGCCGAACTCGACCGCTTCATCGCCGCAATGGTCAGCATCCGCAACGAGATCCGCCAGGTCGAACAGGGCCACTGGCCGGCCGATGACAATCCGCTCAAGCATGCACCCCATACCCAGGCCGACCTCGTAGACAGCCACTGGAACCGGCCGTACAGCCGCCAGGAGGCCGTTTTCCCGCTGCCCGAGGTGGCTGAAAACAAATTCTGGCCGAGCGTCAATCGCGTCGACGACGTTTATGGCGACCGTCACCTGTTCTGTGCCTGTGTACCGGTCGACGAGATCGTCGAGCACGCCAACCTTCCAAAGACATGAGCATGCAAATCCCCTTCCATGAGTTCAGCGCCGAGCGCCTTGCAGGAGGCAGCCAGTCAATGGCCGACTATGCCGGCAAGGTTCTGCTGATCGTCAATACCGCCAGCCATTGTGGCTTCACACCACAGTATGCCGCTCTCGAAGCGCTTTACCAGCGCTATCGGGAACGCGGCCTGGTGGTTCTTGGTTTTCCCTGCAACCAGTTTGGATCGCAGGAACCTGGAGAAGCCGAAGAAATTGCCAGTTTCTGCCAAAAGAACTATGGCGTCAGCTTCCCGATGTTCGCCAAGATCGAGGTCAACGGCAACGAGGCCCACCCGCTCTACCAGTATCTGAAGAAGGCCGCACCCGGCCTGCTTGGCAGTGAAGGAATCAAGTGGAACTTCACCAAATTTCTGGTCGATCGCCAGGGAGAAGTGGTCGAACGCTATGCGCCGGCAACCGCCCCGGAATCCATCGCCAGAGACATCGAGAAACTGCTATGAAGCCTGGAGGGATACAGCATCACGATGGTCGACGGTGGCAGTGAGGATTGCCGAGACCTCGCCAGGCGTGGACCGATGCCCGCGCCTGACTTCAGCGCCATGCTGCGCTGGCCGAACGTGCCGGCCTGCTACGGCTGGCTGTCACTGGACCGGCGTGGCCACTGGCGGCTACGCGGCGAAGTGCTTGGCCATGCCGGCCTCAATGACTTCCTGAACCGCCAGTACGCGCATGAGGAGGACGGCCGCTACTTTGTGCAGAACGGCCCGCAACGGGTGTTTGTCGAGTTGGAATACACGCCGTGGGTGCTCCGCCTGGTTGCTTCAGACCGCCTTGAGACACATACTGGCGAGAAGGTCAGCGAGATTCGTGGCGCCACCCTTGACGACGAAGGCAATCTGCTGATCGAGATCCCCGAGGGAATCGCCCTGCTCTGCGACCGTGATCTGCCTGCCCTGCGCGACTTCCTGCGCTTGCCGGATGGCGAACCCGCTGACGATACGAGCGTACTCGAAATCATTGCGCGGCCAGTTCCTGGCCTGACCGTACTGACCCTCGACTGGGCGGGCCAGCACGTGCCGGTAGCCTCGATACGTCGATCCGAGGTACCCGGACGCTATGGCTTCGTTCCCTCACCGCAGGCAGCGACAGGGTGAGCAGCCGCCGCTGAAGTCCCTGACGGGATGGACTATTGATTCATGTTGGCGAATAATTGCACGTCGTCAACCCACTGTGGGTCCGACGTTCCTGTGTCGGAACGTTTTTAGCCGAGGTTTGTGATGCGCTACCAGGTTTTCGTGGAAGAAGAGGAAGGCTCCGACACCGGAGGGGATCTGGGCAACTTCGATCAACTGGATGAGGTTTGGGCATTCATCCAAAGCCGTCTGCCCACCGGAGTATTCAGTGATCGCCGCCTGGTTTGGGTGAAGGATCGGGAAGCCGACGGCGACGTTTCCTTTTCCATGACCAGCGCGCTATGGGCTGAGCACTGCGAGACACCGCTGGCCTTTGCCCGCTGCTTCAAGATGTTTCTTGCCTTCAAACACCAGTAGACCTGCACCGGGCTCAATGAGTCCGCCACGCCCGCCTACCCATCTCGCGGTCCTGCTGACGACGCGGGTCGCTCGGGGATCGCTATCGGCTGACCGGTGTCTGCCGGCGCTGCGAACTCTCAAATCAGTTTGTCGATCCCGGAGTACGCTTTGCTAGCCAGAGAAACCACGCCCAGCGCGATCGTCAGGTATCTCGATCAGTACGTCATCGGCCAGGATCAAGCCAAGAAGATTCTGGCCGTAGCCGTCTACTCGCATTACCGGAAAATCGCCACCTTCGCCCACGACCAAAGATCATTCGCCAAAAGCAATGTGCTTCTCGTCGGACCTTCAGGAACCGGCAAGACCCTGCTCTGCGACACCCTGTCGAGGATGCTCGATGTACCGTTCGTGACCGCCGACGCGACTTCGCTGGCGCAGACCAAGTATGTCAATGAAGAAATCGAGGCGGCCTTGCAACGGCTGCTCGAGAAGGCCGACGGAAACGTCGAGAATGCCCAGCACGGGATCATCTTCATCGATGAAATCGACAAGCTGAAAACGGCACCCGCCGAATCACGGGCCACTTCAGGCGAAAGCGTGCAGCACGCATTGTTGAAAATCATGGAAGGTTCGCCGGTCAAACTGAAGAACGATCAGTACATCGACACCAGCAATGTCCTCTTCATCTGCGGTGGGGCCTTCGTCGGTCTCGAAAAGATCATGTCCAAGACGCATGGTTTCGGGTTCATCGCCACCTCGACCGACGACAACCAGAACATCCTCGATCGGCTGAACCAGCGGGTGAAACCGACCGACCTGTTCGAGTTCGGGCTGATTCCCGAATTCACCGGCCGCCTGCCGGTAATCGCCAACCTGCACCCGCTGACCAAGGCGATGCTGGTGAGCATCATGAGCGTGCCGAAGAACTCGATCTACCGGCAGTACATCGAGATCTTCCGGGGCGAAGGCGTCGAGTTGAGCATCGGCCAACGGGTCTTCGAGCAGATTGCCGAAATCGCCATCGAATACAGGACCGGCGCGCGCAGCCTGCGCGGCATCTTCGAGGAACTGATCACGCCGATTCTCTACGTCGTGCCGGACAAACCCGAAATCTGCAAGGTTGAAATCAGGTCACTCTTCGAAGATGCCCGTTATTTCAGACGAAAGTAAGCACGGCAGCCGGCCAGTGCTTGCCGGCCGGCGCACAGCGGTGATTCCCGAGTCGCGACTGTGGCCCCGTTGCTGGCGGGTTCTGAAGCTCGCGGTGTTCGGCGTGCTCGCTTTCTATCTGATCGAACTCATGGGAATCAGCATGTTCCAGGATAATCTGCTCTACTACCCGGATCGGGCCAGGGTTGAGGAAATGGTTTCGAGCGGGCTCTCACCCTGGCCAACGGATCAGGACTTCCGCGGCCTGCTGGCTGAACCCCAAACGCCGGCGCGTGCCACGGCCATTGTTTTTCATGGCAACGCAGGCCATGCCGGGGATCGTCAGTTCTACGCCGACGTGCTCGGCCAGCTCGGTCTGCGCGTCATCCTCGCCGAATACCCGGCTTACGGACCGCGCACCGGCGAACTCGGCGAGAAGAGCCTGGTTGCCGACGCCCAACAGACGATTGCGCTGGTGCATGCTCGTTACCGGGAGCCGCTGCTGATCATCGGGGAATCGCTGGGGGCCGGGGTCGCGGCGGCAGCCAGCACGGGTCAGCGCGAGAGAATCGCCGGCCTGCTGCTGATCACGCCCTGGGACCGGCTTGAACACGTCGCCAGCCACCACTATCCCTTGCTGCCGGTGAAGTGGCTGTTGCGTGACCGCTACGACAGCGTGACCCATTTGGCGGCGTTCGGCCGGCCGGTACTGGTGGCCATTGCCGAGCACGACACGATCATTCCGGCACGCTTCGGCAAGGCGCTCTACGATTCGCTCGCCGAGCCCAAGCGCCTGTCGGTCATCGCCGGGACCGACCACAACGACTGGTTCTTCCGCCTCGACGACGCCTGGTGGCGACAGGCGATCGACTTCCTGCTCCCAGGAGCCCGCTGATCGAAGCACTCACCCCGTGTTTTCCTCGCAGCCATCTGCTCGTGCAAGGTCCGCTTTGCCGGCTTGAGCGGCGTGCGGCTGACCATCCAGCCGGACTGCATCGGCGGCGTCAGCGCGCGGAAACGCGTCGCCAGCCAGCCGAAAGCGCGATACAGCGCCGCTAGCCTGACCAGTTTTCCCATGCGGGCGTGACCGGGCTCACCAGATCAAATAAAGCATCCAGGAGTTCTGCACGTTCGCGGGGAGGTCATGCTCTTGCCTGTTCCAGCAAGCTGGCCACCTGTGTATTCATGGTGTGCTCTCCGATCATTCCAGATTCATCCGGGCGACGGCGGCTCGTCGCACTACTGCGCCCAGCCGGCATTGCCTTCGCCCACCACCACGAACGGCGCCCAGAAGGCCGGATGGGCGAAGGATGGCTGATCGCTGCGGCTCATCAGCGCCAGCATCGAGCGGCGCAGCGCCTCGGCCTTGACCGTGCCCTTGGCCGTTTCCGCGAACATGCGCGTGCTGAGCGCCACGGTGGCGTCCGAATCCACCGCCCAGTGCGATACCAGCAAGGATCTCGCGCCGGCGTAGAAGAAGGCCTTTGCCAACCCCGACAGTCCCTCGGCGCCGGGCGTGCCGTCGGAAGCAGCGGTGTTGCACGCTGACAGCACCACCCAGTCGGCGTTCATCTTCAACAGCGAAATCTCGCTGGCGGTGAGCAGCCCGTCGTCGGCTTCGCTGGCCTGCGCCGGCGGCGTGAGCACCAGCGCCGGTTCGGCCAGCCCCTTCAACTCGCCGGCCATCGCTCCGTGCGTGGCAAAGGCGAGGTTGCGGAAGCGCGCCAAATCGGCCGCTTTGGCCTGCGTTTCGGTGGCGCGTGCGCCGAGGAAGATCTCGCCCTCGCCTGCCTTCAGGCTGTGCGCGATGGCGCGCAGTTCCTGCGCCGTCTCGGGCAGGCGCGGGAGTTGCCGGATCTGGCCGACGTCGGTCAGGCCGCCGCGCCACAAGGAGGCGGCGGCGATCTTGCGCGCCTCGCGGCCACCGCCGCCGAGTAGCGGGTCACCGAAGCCGCTGAACGGCTCGGCGCCGGGCGCGCTCTGGGCGAAAGCGCGCAGCGCGCGCAACGAACTGACCGCCGGCAGCGTCGTCAGCGCATACTGTTTGACGAGCCACGGCACCTGCGCGTGCGCCGCGGTCGATGCCGGTGGCGCGCTCGCCTCGGTGACCAGCACGCCGAGTGGCAGGCCGGTCAGCGCCTTGTCGGGGACGACGATCAGGTGGCTGGCTGGGTTGGCCCCCGCCAGCAGGTCGGCGACCGGGCCGAGGAGATCGGTGTACAGCGCATGCGCCGCCTGCACGTCGAAGGGGCGTGCGAGTTGCGCTTCGACGTCGCCGGCCGACAGGTCGAGCTGGACGCGCAACTGGCGTATCCGTTCGCTCAGCGCCTTAGCCGGGACACCAAGCCGCGCCATGCGCGCCTGATCGCGGCGCAGCGCCCAGACGTAGCCGGCATCGCCGCTGAACAGGAAGGCGAGCAGCGCTTCGTTCGGACCGAGCAGTTTCTGCGCGCCGGCCAGCGTCAGCGGCCGCGGGCTGGTCAGTTCGCGGTAGCGCGGGAAGTCGCGGTCGAGTGCGGCGTCGAGCGTTTCGAATTCGCCGCGCGTCTTCGCTTCCGCTGCGCGCAGTTGCGCCGCCCGGCCGGCGTCGGCCGGCCGGCGTCGGCCTGGCCGGCGGGGCGGTCAATCTCCTTGAGCAGGTTCGCTTCCTGCACCGCCAGCCGCGCGGCCAGATCCTGGCGTGCCCGCACGCGCTGCGCCAGCGCATCGCTGCCGGCAGCGTGGCGGGCGGCCATGCGTGCCACCTGCGCAGCGGTGTCGCTGGCGCGCGCGTACTGCGCCAGATCGAAAGCTTCGGCGGCGAGCGTCTCGGCCGCCTTGGGCTCGCGCGTGCTCGCCTCGGCAAGCAAGGCGACGTTGATCTCGAAGTAGTAGGCGAAGCGGCGCTGCTCGGAGAGGCTGCCTTCGCCTTCGCTGCGCGCGCCCTCGCCGAAGCGGTGTGCCAGGATCGCGCTGCTGCGGCGGATCGCCGTCAGCGCGTCGGCAGCGCGACTTTGAGCTTTGTAGAGCACCGCCAGGTTGGCGAAGCTCGTGGCCACGTCCGGGTGCTCGGGACCGAGCGCTTTCTCAAAGATCACCAGCGAGCGGCGGACCAGCGGCTCGGCGTCGGTGGTGCGGCCCTACGCCTTGTACAGGAAGCCCAACCACCCCAGGCTCACGGCGGTGTTGGTATGCTCGCGCCCGAAAGCCACTTCGGCTTCCTTGAGCGCGGCTTCGAAGCGCGGCGTCGCGCTGCGGTAGTCGCCCTGCTTGTAGGCGGCCTGGCCGGCCTGCAGGTGCGCCTTCCACTCGGCTTCGCCGGCCACGGCTGCCGAGCCGCCGCAGGCCAGCCACAGCAATGAAAGCCACAGGAAAACCGGGATCTGTCTCATACATGAGTCTTGCAAGTGGTTCGAGTCAATGCTGAATTTGCGCGTGCGCCAGACGCAACTCAACCGCTATCGCGTGCAGCCGCTTGTCGCGCGTCCACAACCGTGCATGCGCCAAGCGGGCAGAAGCGAGCAAATGAACATCAACATAGCCAATGCCGCGGCCCATCAACGCCTGCTGGTCGATGAAAAGCAGAACCTCGCGGTCACTGGCAACGGGCATAGGTGGCAAGGATTGCAGCAGGCCCAACACCTGCGCCCGTGCTTGCAAGTTTCCACAGGCGAGTTCGCCGACCACCCATGGATGGATACCCACCTGCACCGCCTGGAGCGCGGCCGCCAACTCGACATCGCCCGACCGCAGGTGATCGACCCACACGGAGGTGTCCACCAGAATCATGCTCCGGCATCCCGACGCCGGGGAGCGGGCTGCAACTGGGGTTCGCTACCGCCGAGACTGGCCAGGCGACGAGCGCTTTCGCGCTGTACCAGCGCCAGCAGCGCCTCGCGCATCAACTGGGTGCGCTCGGTCAAACCGCTCAACTGCTGCGCCTGAGCCAGCAACTCATCGTCAAGGTTGAGGGTAGTGCGCATGGGTCGGATCCTCCACAGGAACGTGAAGCATAGCATCAGAGTCGGAACAAGGCATCCCGAAACGCGCGCAGCACGGTGTTGATGCGAGTTTGATAACCCGGCCCTTGTGCCTTGAACCACTCCAGGACATCTTGATCAAGCCGCAGAGGGATCAAAGCCTTGGCGGGCAATGGCTGAAGCCCACGCCTGACGATACCGCGAACGATGTGACGAACATCCGCTTCGGGATGGTCTGCGGACACTTTGGACGTAGCCGTCCTGGACTCGAGACGAGCCCAACATGGGGCGGCGGCGCTGACCCACTCGAAGGCGGAGAGGAGATCGTCGTAACGGATGCGGGTACGAGATTCCAATGCGGCATGTGGTGATTTGGTCATGATCGGTCAGCGACTTTCTCTGGCCGCCATCTGCTCGTGCAAGGTCCGCTTTGCTGGCTTGAGCGGCGTGCGGCTGACCGTCCAGCCGGACTGCAGCGGCGGCGTCAGCGCGCGGAAACGCGTCGCCAGCCAGCCGAAAGCACGATACAGCGCCGGGCGAGTATACAGCGCCGCCCAGCCTGACCAGACGGCATCCATCATTCCGCTCTTTGCTGCGCCCTGGCCGAGCATGGGCGGGTGACCGGGATGTACGTCGTGCTGTGCTTCCGCCCGCAAACGAATCAGCAGATCGGGAATCGGAATCTTGACCGGGCAGACCTCGCCGCAGGCACCGCAGAGGCTCGAAGCGGTCGGCAGGACATGGGTAGCCGCCAGGCCCAGCAGGTGCGGCGAGAGGATTTCGCCGATCGGACCGGGATAGGTGGTGCCGTAAGCGTGGCCACCGATACGGGTATACACCGGGCAGTGATTCATGCAAGCGCCGCAACGGATGCACTGCAGCGTCGAGCGTAACTGCTCGTCGCGGTACGCCTGGGTGCGGCCATTGTCGACCAGCACCAGGTGCATTTCGCGCGGCCCATCCTTTTCACCCGGTTTGCGCGGGCCGCTGATCAGATTGAAATAGGTGGTGATCGCCTGCCCGGTCGCCGAGCGCGTCAACAGCCCAAACAACGGCGGCACGTGTTCGAGTTTCTCGACGACTTTTTCGATGCCGGTAATGGCGATATGCACGTCGGGAACGGTGGTGCACATGCGGCCGTTGCCCTCGTTCTCGACCAGGCACAGGGTGCCGGTTTCGGCGACGGCGAAGTTCACGCCCGAAAGGCCGATCTCGGCAGTCATGAACTTCTCGCGCAGGACGGCGCGGCCGATACCGATCAGTTCATCGACCGAATCGGTGTAAGTGGCGCCCGGCACTTTTGCAGCGAACAGGCGGGCGATCTCTTCCTTTGTCTTGTGGATCGCCGGCATGATGATGTGCGAGGGTTTTTCGCCATCCAGCTGGACGATGTATTCGCCCATGTCGCTCTCAAGGGCCTCCATGCCGGCATCGGCCATCGCGTGATTGAGCTCGATCTCTTCGCTGACCATCGACTTGCCCTTGACCATCAGCTTCGTCGAATGTCGCCGGGCGATGTCGATGATGATCCGGTTGGCCTGCTCTGCGTTCTCGGCCCAATGCACCTGCACACCGTTCTCGGTCAGCTTGCGCTCGAGTTGTTCGAGCAAGTCGGGCAGCCGCGCCAGGCTGTACTTGCGAATGTGTTCGGCAAGCGCGCGTTGGCGTTCGAGCAGAGCGGCGTCGGGGAATTGCGCTGCGCGTTTGCCGATCAGAAAGTCCATGGCGCCGCGGAAGCTGCGGCGCAGATGCTCGTTGGCGACCGCCGTCGCGGCACGCTGCTTGAATTCGCTGGCGGGAACGAACTGTAGTGGCGTCGCGTTCATTGCAGATCCTCCTTTTCGCCCTCTTCGAGCAGCAACAGGACGATCAATTCTTTCGGGCCATGCGCACCATAAGCGAGCGTCACCTGGATGTCGGCGGTCTTCGACGGGCCCGAGACGAGCAGCGCATTGGTCGGCAGGTGCTCACTCCAGCCCTGATCGGTCATGGCCGCGAAAAGATTGTCGTAAAGCTGCCGTGCATCCAGCAGCGCAAAATGGATCGGTGGCACCAGCGACATCAGGCGCGGTTCGCTGGCGTCCGGCCAGATGATCAGCGTGCCGGTCTCGGCGATGCCGCCGCGTGTCGAGGTCAGGCTGGCGTCGGTATTCTCGAAGAGATCCCTTTTCCACCCCTCGACCGGTCGGTCATAAGGTTTCAGCCCGCCGATCCCGGCGGCCTGCAGCACCGTTGCATGCGGCTCGGCGTGCAGCAGCGAACGGACTCCTTTGGCCGCGCAGAGTTCGCGCAGCTTTTGCGGCCAGTTGGCGTGCGTCGCCGGCACCACTTCGCCGTGCCAGAAAGCCATCTTCTCGCAGAACAGTTTGATGCGCGCGGCGTGACTGCTGGCCGGCTGCTCAGCGTCACTGGCGGCGTGAAAGGCATGCACATCGGGCGGCAGAGGGGTGATGCCCGGTGCTGCCGCGCGCAGGCGTTGCAGGATACGGTCGCGCGCGCTCATCGCTGCCCCCTTTCGCCAGCGCTGCGTTGCCACAGGAAAGAGGCCAGATGCTGGCCCTGCAAGCTGTCCCCACGTTTCTGCAGGGTGTGGTTGAGGTTGAGCATGCAGCCACAGTCTGCGGACACGAAGGTCTGGGCACCGGTTTCCTGGATGGCATCGACCTTGTCGCTGGCCATCGCCGACGAGATCGCCGGGTGTTTGAGCGAGAAGGTGCCACCGAAACCACAACATTCGGATTCGTGTTCATGCAGGGCAACCTCGACTCCCGGCAATTGACCCAGCAGTGCGCGCGCATGCAGGTGCGTGCCCATCTCTCGGCGGGCGGCGCAGGAGGTATGTAGCGCCACGCGCGCGCGCGCGCCCTGATCGATCAGCCGGATCTTGACGACATGCAGAAGAAACTCGGAGAGTTCGAAAATCCGCTCGGCAAGTGCCCGGGCCTCGGACAGGAGACGCGCATCCTCAGCGAAGATCTTGGGGTAATGGTGACGCATCATGCCGGCGCAGGAACCGGAGGGAACGATCACCGGCCACGCTTCGGGAAACAGGCGCAACTGCGACAGCGCCACCGCACGGGTCTGCTCGGGAAAGCCGCTGCTGTGTGCCGGTTGCCCACAGCAGGTCTGGTCAGCAGGAAAATGGACCTCGATTCCCTCGCGTTCGAGCAGGCGAACCGTATCGATGCCGGCCTCCGGACAGAAAAGATCGACCAGACAAGTCCCAAAAAGATAGACCCTGGCCGGCTTTTCGGGGTATTGGCGGCTGCCTGTTTCTTCCATGGTGGACTCCTCTCGTCGCGTCAGGGAAAAGTGGTAAGACCAATTTTTCGCACTCTAAGACGGCCCGTGCGTTTTGTCAATCTCCGCGCAGCTCTCGGCGCCGGAGAATCGCCCAACGAAGCCTGTCTGGCCGATCGGCCGCCCTGACCGGGATCACTGGTCAGACCACTGAATTCCTGCCATAATCCCGGGCAGACCCTCCCTATCGACCGACCTGCATGGGCTACAGCAAGCTCAACCTGCCACGCATCCCCGACACCATCGCCCACCAACTCGAGACGCGCATTCTGGAGGGCTCGCTGAAACCGGGCGACCGCCTGCCGGCCGAACGCGAACTGGCGGTGGAACTGGGAGTCTCCCGCCCGTCACTGCGGGAAGCGATCAAGCAACTGGTCTCGCGCGAGCTGCTGGTCAGTCGCCACGGCGGCGGCACCTACGTCACCGACCGGCTCGACACCAGTTTCATGGATCCTTGGCAACAATTGATCGACCAACACCCGTCGCTGCAGGATGACATGCTCGAGTTCCGCCATTTGCTCGAGGCGTCGGCAGCCGAGCTGGCCGCACAGCGGGCCACCGACGCGGACCTGCAACGTCTCGATGCAGCTTACGCCCGCCTTGACGCCGCCTATCTGGGCGCAGACCGGAGTGCGCAGGTCGCTGCCGATGTCGCTTTTCATCTGACGGTTGCCGAGTCGGCACACAATGCCTTGTACGGACACCTTCTGGCCAGCGTCCTGCGCCTGCTGCACGAACATGTCCGGCGCAGCCTCCGGGAGATGGCGGTCAATCCCGACACCGGGCGGCAACTGATGGAGCAGCATCAGGCCATTCACCATGCGATCGTCGAGCGCAAACCCGAGGCCGCGCGGCTGGCTGCGCAAACCCATATCCACTATGTCCGGCAACGCCTCGGCGAGCGTTGATCAACCCCGTCGGTCACTACTCAGGTACCCGCTCCGGGGAGTGCGGCTGGGTTTCAAGCGAAGCGTGGCTGGGAAACGTGCCCTTGGACAGGTTGGTGGCTTTGCTTGGTGCGCCCGCGTGCGCCAGACGGTGGCGAGCGTGGGTTGGCGGCTTCGTCCTCGGTGAGAATCTCGTCATAGAGTACCCGGACATGGGCGATACGTTCCCGTGACAGCGGCCCACCGGCGGCCGTCACTTCATGACTTGGTGGAAGACGGAAAGCATGCCTCCCAGGGCGACGAATTTGATATCGATTCTCATATCGGCACTCCGTTGTGCGTTGTGAAATGGCGCTCCTATGTGCCGTTGAGTAGTGCCGGAGCGAGAAGCACAGAGGTGTCCGCTCCAGGGGCAGGTCGGGCGGCATCAGGCACCGGATTGCAGGGTTGCGAGCATGGCGGCGGAAGTGAAGCTGTCACCGCGCTTCTCCAACTCGGTGGCAGCAGTGGAGC
>WBZU01001885.1_pt1 | contig 15147 bp, 15 predicted proteins | sample 5204311 | NCBI WGS metagenome assembly WBZU01 (sample SAMN12344359, study PRJNA552823) | activated sludge metagenome | biome: Activated sludge suspended growth; feature: Nitrification reactor; material: Wastewater; isolation source: activated sludge from nitrification reactor of wastewater...
TTTGGTCATAATCGGCAACGACTGGCGGAAACCGCCGATTCTTGATGGGGGCTTGAATGCTGTTTGCACTGTTTTATGTGGTTGCAATTCTGATCCTGGTTCTGCATTTCACGGGCTTCCTTGCCCGCAACAACCTCGAATGGCTGGTTCTGGTACTCGCTGTCGCCGTCTTCCCGGCGGTCATCTACCTGTAGCAGGCTTTCGTGCAACCAGGTCGATCAGTGCCGATCGACCGGAATGGGCCTTGCCCTCCTCGATCAGATCGTCATGCTCGCGCAGCAGCACCATCTCCCAGTCGCAAAACACGTCCCGCAACAATGCCTCGGTATAGAGGTTTTCAACGGCTGACGGTCCGCCGGTTCCATATTCCAGCTGTTTCGGGGTGTAGCCCTGCAGAAACAGCAAACCGCCCGGCCTGACCGCCCGCTTCATGCCCGCCAACTGGCGCGGCTGCTCGTCCGGTCCGGCGAACTGAATGAAAATGCCAACCACGGCATCGAACGCTTCGTTCGGCCAGTCCCAGTTGAAAATGTCCGTCCGCACGAAGTCGACCGCGACATGCCGCGCCCTTGCCAATCTGGCCGCCTTTTCCAGGGCCACCGCTGAAATCTCGGTAGCCGTTACCGCACAACCCTGTTCCGCCAGCCAGACCGCATTGCGCCCCTCGCCATCGGCGACAGAAAGCACCGAGACGCCTTCACCGAAGTGCGCTGCCTGCGATGCCAGGAACTTGTTGGGGGCCGTCCCGAACAGGTAATCGTCACCCGCATCACGATAGCGGGCAGACCAGAAGGCGTCGTGATCGAAGCTCATACGTGGTCGACGACGAATTGCTTGACGGCGTCGACATCCGGCGCCATGACGACGACGCGCTGCGGCAGACTCTCGATGCCGGCGAGATCGGCCGGCCGCACCGGTTCGGTGCCCAGCGCCTCGCGGATGGTTTCCTCGAACTTGGCCGGCTGCGCGGTTTCGAGGACGATCATCGGCACGCCCGGCTGGCGGTGTTCCAACGCCACCTTCAGGCCATCGGCGGTATGGGTGTCGAGCATGACGTTGTAGCGGCCTTGCGCGAAACGGATCGTCCTGATGCGGTCGTTGTGCGTGCTCTTGCCGGAAACGAAGCCGAAATCCGGCATTTTTTGCCAGTGGACCGTAGCCGACAGGTCGAAGGCCTGCCCCTTGTCGACCTTGGCCCACAGTTCGGCAACGATGGCCGGATCGCGGCCGACCAGGTCGAAGACGAAGCGCTCGAAGTTGGAGGCCTTGGAGATGTCCATCGACGGGCTCGACGTAATGCTGGTTTCGGCCGTGCTGCGCGGGCGATAGACGCCGCTGCAAAAGAATTCGTCGAGCACGTCGTTCTCGTTGGTGGCCAGCACCAGCCGGGCGATCGGCAGGCCCATCATGCGGGCGATGTGGCCGGCGCAGATGTTGCCGAAGTTGCCCGACGGCACGCAGAAGGCGACCTGCTCGTCGTTCGACTTGGTGGCGAGGAAATAGCCCTGGAAGTAATAGACGATCTGCGCCGCGACGCGCGCCCAGTTGATCGAATTGACGGCGCCGATCTTGTACCGGGCCTTGAATTCTGCGTCGTTCGAGACGGCCTTGACGATGTCCTGGGCGTCGTCGAACATGCCGCGCACGGCGATGTTGAAGATGTTGGCGTCCTGCAGCGAGTACATCTGGGCGCGCTGAAAGGCGCTCATTTTGCCGTCCGGCGAGAGCATGAAGACCTTGACGTTGTGCTTGCCGCGCATGGCGTATTCGGCGGCCGAGCCGGTGTCACCGGAGGTGGCGCCGAGAATGTTGATCGACTCGTTGCGATTGTCGAGCACGTACTCGAACAGGTTGCCGAGCAACTGCATGGCCATGTCCTTGAAGGCCAGCGTCGGGCCGTTCGACAGTTCCTGCGTGTACAGGCCCTCTTCGAGTTTGGTCAGCGGCGTGATCTGCCGCGCATCGCCGCCGTTGCGCGTGTGGCAATAAACCTGCGCGGTGTAGGTCTTGGCGACCAGCGCCTTGAGGTCGGCGGCCGGAATGTCGGTGATAAAGCGGGAGAGGATTTCGTAGGCGAGGTCGGCGTAGGAGAGCTTGCGCCAGGCATCCAGTTCGGTCCGCGTGACCTGCGGGTAGCTTTCCGGCAGGTAAAGGCCGCCATCCGGGGCCAGGCCGCCGAGGAGGATGTCGCAGAAAGCCTGGGGCGCGGCGTGACCGCGGGTCGAGATGTAGCGCATGGCGAAGCCCTGACAAGCGGAAAACGGCGATTTTACCGCGTCGACCGCGACACACGCATGGCCCGCAGCAGCCCCAGGACAAAGAGCGACAATCCTGCAACCAGCAAGATACCGCCCGGCAACTCGAAGCTGGCGAGCACGGCCAGCGCCGACGCGATCCACAGCAGCGAGCGCCAGGCGCCGCTGGCGGCCAGCCTTTGCCGCATCAGGGCACGCTCGGGAATTGCCGGTCCCGGCCAGCGCCAGACCGGCAGCAGCTGGCTGAGCGCTCCGCTCACCAGCGGCAACAGGAAGCCGATGCCCCATGCCAGCAAGGTTGGCCGTGCGGATGCCAGACCGGCGCCGTGAATGACCCCCGCAGTCAATGCCAGCAGCAGGCCGACAAGCGCTGCAAGCAGGGAGGCCGTGACACCATCGGAAAGCAGCCCGCGCAATCCGAATCGCCTGCTCCACTGGCCGATCAGGCCGAGGGCGGCCATCAGAACGAGCGCTGCACCCGGCACGGCATAGGGCCAGCTGATCGACGCACCGGTCGCGATCATCAAGGCCCCGCCGGCAACAAACCACAGCCGCCGGCGCAGCCAGCCTGCGGCTTCCGGATCGGGCCTGCCGAGAGCAGTCGGCACCAGCACCGGTAGCGTGCCGAGGGCTGCCAGCCCGACCAGTCCGACAGCGTTGAGGTGCAGGTGAAAGTTACGCAAGCCTTTCCAGTGCTGCGGCCAGAGCGGAATCAGCACGATGGCCAGCAGCGCCAGCATCAGGCAGCCAAGCGCGGCGCCATACCAGCGCCACCCGGGATGCGGCGTACCCAGGGTCGCCCGCACCCGTCCCGCGATCCAGCTCAGCAAAACGGCGGCCAGCAGGAGGTCGACCGCGGCAGCCGGTTGCAGCAACCAGCGCGGCAGTAAGCCCTGCATGGCGGCGACGGCAACGACGCCGGCCATTTGCGCAGCCGCCGGCAGCAAGGAAATCGAACGCGAGGGGCCATCGGTACGGGTGAGTACCGGGACAAAATGACTCATCGCCGCGAAGATCAGCGGCACGATGCCGACAGCGAAGGCAAGATGCGCTACCGCCAACGGCGAGCCCATTCCCCCCAGCGCCAGAACGGCGCTGCCCAGCAGCGAGAGAAGGGTTAGGCTCGCGGTGTAAAGCAATCAGCTGACGACGGCAAAGTCGATCACGATGGCGCCCGGTTCGCGCTGCCGGTACTCGATACTCACGCGCTCGCCGTAACGGGCCTGCAACTGGGCGAGCAAAGGCAGCGGATCGTGGTCATTGCAGAAACGCATGACCTCGCCGGGCTGCAGGGCATCCAGCGCACCGAAGATGGCGGCATGGCGAAAACGCTTGGCGATGCCACGCGCATCGAAAGGGTAGAGAGCTTCCTCGGTGGTGTGATTGCAGACATGAATCGGTTGCATTGGCATTCCTCGACGACGCTGCCGGATTGGCAGCCGGCGGCAATTGTGGGGAAACGAAAGGTCTCTTTCCTTGATACGAATCGCAATCCCGGGTTTTTGGGTCAGGAAGCCTGCGCTTCGTCTCGCTTTTCCCATGCAAGCTGCTATAAAGAAACCATGGGCCGGATCGGCTGCCACTTTGGTCGGAAGTCAATGCAATGCGCCGCATGTTCAGTTCGTTCGGTTACCGTAGCATGGACGATGCCATCGAATTCGTCATGGCAGGTCTGGCCTTGCTTCCGGCACTGATGTTCATCACCGGCAACGTGTTCGCGGGCGCTGTCAGCCTGGTTGTATTAATCCTGCTCCTGGCATCGCTCGGAATGCGCACACCCCCGCCGCCAGCCCCGCGCGAGGGCGATCCCGGAAAGCCGCGCGAGGAGCCCGCCGAAAGAAGCGGACGAAATTGAGAAAGCGCGAACCGTGGTTCGCGCTTTCCTTCTCCGGCTCCGGAGCCTACCGAAGTTCCTCAAGCCGGATCCGCTTGACCTTGCCCTTCTGCGTGGCCAGACCCTCTATCCTGGCGATTGCCGCATCGGCGCAGCTTTCCTTGCAAACGTGGGTGAGTATGATGATGTCGGTTTCGCCCTCGCCTTCGGCCGGCTCGCGCTGCAGCATGGCGTCGATCGAGATGCCCTGATCGGCCAGGATGCGGGTCACATCGGCCAGAACGCCCGGTTTGTCCTCGACCCGCAAGCGCAGGTAGTAGCCGGTCTCGACCTCGCTCATCGGCAGGATCGGCAGGCTCGACATGGCGTCCGGCTGGAACGCCAAGTGCGGCACGCGGTGCGCGGCATCGGCGGTGGCCAGACGGGTGACGTCGACCAGATCGGCAATGACGGCGGACGCGGTCGGCTCGGCGCCGGCACCCTTGCCATAATAGAGGGTCGTGCCGATGGCATCTCCCTTGACCATGACGGCATTCATCGCCCCTTCGACGTTGGCGAGCAGGCGCTTGGCCGGAATCAGGGTCGGATGGACACGCAGCTCGACGCCGTTGCTGCGGCGTTTGGCGATGCCGAGCAGCTTGATGCGGTAGCCGAGTTGCTCTGCGTAGCGGATGTCGGAGGCTTCGAGCTTGGTGATGCCTTCAACGTAAGCCTTGTCGAACTGCACCGGAATGCCGAAAGCAATCGCCGAGATCAGCGTCGCCTTGTGTGCGGCGTCGACACCTTCGATGTCGAAGGTCGGATCGGCTTCGGCATAGCCCAGGCGTTGCGCCTCCTTGAGCACTTCGTCGAAGGACAGGCCCTTGTCGCGCATTTCCGACAGGATGAAGTTGGTGGTGCCGTTGATGATGCCGGCTGCCCATTCGATGCGGTTGGCGGTCAGACCCTCGCGTAGCGCCTTGATGATCGGAATGCCACCCGCCACGGCTGCCTCGAAGGCAACCATGACACCCCTTTCCTGGGCGGCGGTGAAGATTTCGGTGCCGTGCACCGCAAGCAGTGCCTTGTTGGCGGTGACCACGTGCTTGCCGTTGGCGATGGCCTGAATGACCAATTCACGGGCCACGCCATAGCCGCCGATCAGTTCGACGATGATGTCGATTTCCGGATCGTTGACCAGCGCGAAGGCATCGTCGGTAACACGCGCCTCACCGCCGGTCATCTGCTTCGCCAATTCGACGTTCCTGTCGGCAACGGCCGTTATGCGAATCGGACGGCCGGCACGGCGGGTGATTTCTTCCGCATTGCGCTTGAGAACGGTCCAGGTGCCACCGCCGACGGTGCCGATGCCGATAAGGCCAACATTGATGGGTTTCATGTTCGGAATTTGCTCAGGTTGAATGACGTTTGCGATAATTTTCAAGAAAACGGGCGATCCGGCCAATGGCCTCCCGCAGGTCGTCCTCGTGCGGCAGGAAAACCAGGCGGAAATGATCGGGATGCGGCCAGTTGAAGCCGCTACCCTGAACCAGCAGGACCTTTTCCTCCTGCAACAACTCGGAAATGAACTGCTGGTCGTCCTTGATCGGATAGACCTTGGGATCGAGGCGGGGAAACATGTACAGGGTGGCCTTCGGCTTGAGGCAGGTGACACCGGGGATGGCGCTGATCAGTTCGTAAGCCACGTCGCGCTGGCGCCGCATGCGCCCGCCTTCCGCGACCAGGTCGTCGATGCTCTGGTAACCGCCAAGCGCCGTCTGGATGCCATGCTGACCCGGTGCGTTGGCGCACAGGCGCATCGACGCCAACATGTCGAGACCTTCGATGTAATCCTGGGCGTGACGCTTGTCACCGGAAACCACCATCCAGCCGGCGCGGTAGCCGCAGGAACGGTAGTTCTTCGACAGGCCGTTGAAGGTGATGGTCAGAACGTCTTCCGAAAGCGACGCGATCGCCGTGTGCCTGGCACCGTCGTAGAGGACCTTGTCGTAAATCTCGTCCGCATAGATGATGAGTTGGTGCTTGCGGGCAATGTCGATGATTTCCCGGAGCAACTCATCGGGGTAGAGCGCGCCGGTCGGATTGTTGGGATTGATTATGACGATGGCGCGCGTTCGCCGGTTGATCTTGCTGCGAATGTCGGCGAGGTCGGGCAACCAGCCATTGTTCTCGTCGCACAGGTAGTGTTTCGGTGTCCCACCGGACAGGCTGATCGCCGCTGTCCATAGCGGGTAATCCGGTGCCGGAACGAGCACTTCGTCGCCATCGTTGAGCAGCGCGTTCATCGCCATGGCGATGAGTTCCGAGACGCCGTTACCGACATAGATATCTTCCAGCGTCACACCCTTGATGCGCTTCTGCTGGCAGTAATGCATGATCGCCTTGCGCGCCGAAAAGATTCCCTTCGAATCCGTATAGCCGGCGGCGCTGGGCAGGTTGCGGATGATGTCCTGCTGGATTTCCTCGGGCGAGTCGAAGCCGAACGCGGCCAGATTGCCGATGTTCAGCTTGATTATCTTGTGGCCCTCCTCCTCCATCTGCTTGGCCTTTTGCAGCACCGGGCCGCGGATGTCATAGCAGACGTTGGCGAGCTTGGCCGACTTCCTGACGGGTTTCATTAAAGCAATCCATCCTTCCGGAACATGTCCTTGATGCCGCGAATCGCCTGGCGTATCCGCGCTTCATTCTCGATCAGCGCAAACCGTACATGGTCGTCGCCATATTCTCCGAACCCGATTCCCGGCGATACGGCCACCCTGGCCTCCGCCAGCAACTTCTTGGCGAATTCCAGCGAACCCATCGCGGCATAGGCCTCGGGAATCTTCGCCCAGATGTACATCGACGCCTTCGGCACCTCGACCATCCATCCGGCCTCATGCAGGCCCTTGGCCAGCACGTCGCGGCGGTTCTCGTACATGGCGCGGACTTCCTCGACGCAAGTCTGGTCGCCATCGAGCGCAATGATCGAAGCCACCTGGATCGGTGTGAAGGTGCCGTAATCGTGGTAGCTCTTGATTCGCGCCAGCGCGGAGACAAGCTCCTTGTTGCCGACCATGTAGCCGACGCGCCAGCCCGCCATATTGTAGCTCTTCGACATCGTGAAGAACTCGACGGCGACGTCGCGGGCGCCCGGAACCTGCATGATGGACGGCGCCTTCCAGCCATCGAAGACGATATCCGCATAGGCCAGGTCATGAACGACAAGAATGTCATGCTGCTTGGCCAGCGCAATGACACGCTCGAAGAACTCGAGTTCGACACAACGCGCCGTCGGGTTGCTCGGGAAGCCGAGAATCATCATCTTGGGCTTGGGCGTGCATTCCCTGATCCCACGCTGCAATTCGTCGAAAAAGTCGACATCGGGAGTCATGCGCACCGAGCGGATGTCCGCCCCGGCAATGATCGCCCCGTAGATGTGGATCGGATAGCTCGGGTTGGGCACCAGGACCGTATCGCCGCGATCCAGCGTGGCGAGCATCAGGTGGGCCAGGCCTTCCTTGGAACCGATCGTGACGATCGCTTCGGATTCCGGGTCGAACTCAACATCGTAGCGGCGCCTGTACCAGTCGCAAATCGCCTTGCGCAGCCTTGGGATACCCTTGGAGATGGAATAGCCGTGGGTATTCTCGCGCAAAGCCGCCTCGACCAGCTTGTCCGTGATGTGCTGCGGCGTCGGCTGGTCCGGATTGCCCATGCTCATGTCGATGATGTCCTCGCCGCGACGGCGCGCCCCCATCTTCAACTCGCCAGTGATATTAAAGACGTAGGGCGGCAGGCGCTCGATGCGGGGAAAATCTCTCATGACGGGCAGGTCCGGTGCGCTGGAGGCGAAAAGGTATAATCGTACTTTATCGCATGGTGCGCCGCAATTTCGGCGGGCTTTTCGGGCAGATACCAGAGTGAAACTTCATATTTCCAATATCGCCGGGCTCAACATCTTCACCGCCTATGGTGAAGACTTTGTTGCGGTCAACCAAGAAAAATATGCAAGAAACCTTATTGTCTTGCCCGAATCGATGGTTTTCGAGTGGTCGACCGCGACACCCGCGACTCTTGCCGAAGGCGACATGCAGAAACTGCTCGAACTCGGCATGGAAATCGTTCTGCTGGGCACCGGCAACCGCCAGCGCTTCCCCGCCGGTGCCCTGATGCGCCCCTTCGCGCCGGCCGGTATCGGTCTTGAAGTGATGGACCTGCGGGCTGCCTGCCGGACCTACAACATTCTTGCCGCCGAGGGTCGCAAGGTGGCCGCCGCCCTGCTCTTCGACTGATCAGCTGCGCCCGTAGTTATCCTCGAAGCGGACGATGTCGTCTTCACCGAGATAGCTGCCGGATTGCACCTCGATCATTTCCAGCGCGACCTTCCCGGGATTCTCCAGGCGGTGCCTGACACCGAGCGGAATATAGGTCGACTGGTTTTCCGAGACCAGGAATACCTCTTCGCCACGCGTCACCTTGGCTGTTCCGCTGACAACGATCCAGTGCTCCGCCCGATGATGGTGCATCTGCAGGGAGAGCGATGCGCCCGGCTTGACGCCGATCCGCTTGACCTGGAAACGCTCGCCGGAATCGACCCCGTCGTACCAGCCCCACGGCCGGTATACCTTGCGATGCCACTGGGCGACGCTACGCTTCTCGGTCTTCAGCCGATCGACGATCTTCTTTACGTCCTGAGTCGAATCGTGATGCACGACCAGCACCGCATCGTCAGTTTCCACCACCACCAGGTTGCTGAGACCGATGCAGGCAACCAGCCGGCTCCCGGAAAAGGCCAGCGTATTCCGGCAATCTTCAAGCAGCACATCGCCGCGGATTGCGTTCCCGGCATCGCATTTCGGGAGCACTTTCCACAGTGCATCCCAGGCGCCAACATCCGACCATCCGGCAGCGAGCGGTATCACGGCGCCTTTCGGCAAGCCCGCCTGCCCGGTCGTGAGCCGCTCCATGACGGCATAGTCGATCGAGTCCGACGGGCACTGCGCGAAGGCTGAACGGTCGACCCGCACGAAATCGCCATCCGCTGTGGCACCGGTCAAGGCTGCCCGGCAGGCGGCAAGAATATCGGGCCGGGCGATCGCCAGCGCGGCGATCCAGGTCGTCGCCCGCATCACGAAAATCCCGCTGTTCCAGAGGTAACCGCCCGAGTCGAGATAGCGCTGAGCCGTTGCGCGATCCGGCTTCTCGACAAAACCGGCAAGATGACAGGCTGCCGATTCGCTTCCCAAGGATACGCCCGTCCTGATATACCCGTAACCCGTCTCCGGACAATCCGGCGTGATTCCGAAGGTCACTGCCATACCGCTCTCGGCCAGCGTGGCCGCATGACCCACCGCCTGGCGGAAGATCTCGGGCCGCGCAATCACATGATCGGCCGGCATTACCACGAGTACCGCGTCCGAGTTGTCCCGCGTGGCCCACAACGCTGCCAGCGTCAGCGCCGGCGCGGTATTGCGGCCGAACGGTTCGAGAATGATGCTGGCCTGCTTGCCGAGAAGGCGCACCTGCTCGGCGACCACAAAGCGATGCTCCTCGTTGCAGACAACCAGCGGGTCGAGCAGCCCCGGGAAACCGTCAAGGCGCCTGACGGTATCCTGCAACATCGATAGTTCCCCCACGAGCGGCAACAGTTGTTTCGGGTATTTTTCACGTGATAGGGGCCACAGGCGAGTGCCCGAACCGCCGGAGAGAACAACAGGAAGAAGTTCCAAGATAACCTCGCCAATAGAAGCCCAAGGACAGGCGCCTTGGCGCCGATGTCGACACCGGGCAATTGTATCGAATCTCGGCCGAACAGGGCGCCGAACACGTGCCCTCAAATCGAAACGCTTGTTGTCAACCGTGAAATAGTTCCGGTATTCTTCGTAGCTTTGGCATTACGCTGGTCGCATTTCGTTTATGATCTGTGACTGACGTTTGTTCGGCTGGATATTTCTGCGACCTGAGTGGGGGAAACCATGATTACGATTCGTTCTGTTGTATCTTCCGGTGCTAAATGGCTTGTGACCGGACTTTCAATTCTGGTGCTGGCCTCATGTGCCAGCACCTATCCGCCGGCCCCTGAGGTCGCCGCTGCGGCTGATTACAACTACAAGATCGGGCCGGGAGACAACCTGAACATTGTCGTCTGGCGCAATCCGGAATTGTCCATGATGGTGCCCGTACGCCCGGACGGAAAAGTTTCAGCGCCGCTCATCGATGATCTTGACGCCATGGACAAGAACCCGACGACCCTCGCACGCGACATCGAGAAGGAGTTGGGTAAGTTCATTCGCGATCCCGTCGTCACCGTAATCGTGACCGGTTTTGTCGGACCGTACAGCGAACAGGTTCGCGTGGTCGGCGAGGCCGCCAAGCCGCAGACTCTTCCTTACAAGCAAAAAATGACCGCGCTTGACGTGATGATCGCCGTCGGCGGAATGACCGAATTTGCCGATGGCAACCGGGCAAGCATTCTGCGCACTTCTGAAAACAACGCCCAATATAGTGTCCGCCTCAAGGACCTGATCAAGCGCGGTGATGTATCTGCCAACGTGGAGATGAAGCCGGGCGACATTCTGATCATCCCACAGAGTTGGTTCTGAACCACGCAGCGCATCGTCATGTAACACGTCAGGGGTCGCCTGGGAACTCTAACCCTTTGGCGACTCCCTAGCTCGGACCAAATTGATGGAAGAAATCCTTCGACAGGTTACCACCATTCTGCGCGCGACCTGGAAGCACCGTCGCCTCGGAATGCTTAGTGCATGGTTGTTTGGCGCCATCGCAGCGGGCATCATTGTCAACATTCCAGACAGATACGAGGCTTCCGCGAGAATATCGCTTGACACGCAGTCAATTCTCAAGCCCCTGATGTCCGGACTTGCAGTTCAGCCTAATATCGAGCAGCAGGTGATGATGTTGAGCCGGACACTCATCAGTCGCCCCAATGTTGAAAAAGTAGTTCGCATGGCGGACATGGATCTCGGTATCCAAAGCAAGGCGGCCCGGGAAGCCCAGATCGAAACTCTCATAAAGTCGCTGGAGATTAAGAGCACCAACCGGGACAACATCTACACAATCTCCTACCGCAACACCGACCCGGCAGTGGCGCAAAAGGTTGTCCAGTCTCTTCTCTCGATCTTTGTCGAATCGAGTCTTGGCGACAAGCGTCAGGACTCCGATGCCGCCCGCAAGTTCATCGACGAACAGATTCGCAACTCCGAAAAGAAGCTCTTGGAAGCTGAAAACAGGCTGAAGGACTTCAAGCTGCGCAACGTTGAACTTGAGACGGCCGACGGCAAGGGCAGCATGGACCGCTTGAGCGAAATCGCCGCGTTGCTTCAGAAATCCAGGCTCGAACTGCGCGAAGCGGAGAACTCCAGAGACGCACTGCGCCGTCAGATCGTCGGCGATGAACCAGTGCTCCTCCCGGAATCGCCGGGTGCCGACGCAAGCATATCCCTCCCTGAGATCGACGGCCGCATCGAAGCCCAGAAACGCAATCTCGACACACTGTTGCAGAAGTACACCGACAAGCATCCTGACGTGATCGGAACACGGCGCCTTATCCAGGATCTGGAAGAGCAGAAGCGCAAGGAGATTCTGGCGCGGCGACAATTCGCAGCCGCGAATCCTGGCGTGGGAATCAGCAACAATCCGGTCTATCAGCAACTCAAGGTGTCACTGGGCGAGGCGGAAGCCAATGTCGCCTCGCTGCGCACCAGGGTTGCCGAGTATGAGTCAAGATACAAGCGGACCAAGGAATTCATGAAATTCCAGCCGCAACTCGAGGCAGAATTGGTGCAACTGAATCGCGACTACGACATCCACAAGAAGAACTTCGAACAACTCGCTACCCGTCGCGAGGCGGCAGAACTGACAGGCGATCTTGAATCGGTTGCAGGAATTGCCGATTTTCGCGTAATCGATCCGCCGCGCGCCTCCTCAAGACCAGTAGCTCCCAATCGTTCACTCCTGCTCCCGCTCGGCTTGCTATTCGCTATTGCGGGCGGATTCCTTGCGGCCCTTGCGGCCAGCCAGTTGCGCCCTGTGTTTTTCGATGGCAAGTCATTGCGTGATCAGACTGGTCTGCCTGTACTGGGGATAGTTTCCCTGCTTCCAAACGAAATTCGCCACATGCAGGAACGCACAAGCCTCACGCGATTTCTTCTTGCGGGTGCTGCTCTCGTGACTGTGTACGCAGTTGGTATTGCAGTGCTCACATACCTTTCTGAACGCGCTGCCTGAGGAAGATCGATGAGCCTTATTGAACAAGCTGCCAAGCGACTGGAGCAACTGCGGCAGGCAGGAGTCGAATTCCCCGAGGACAGAACCGTCGATTTCCCTCCTCCATCGTCCGCCCGCGACTCGGCTACCGCACCGCGGCGTCGACAGATAGCCGGTCGGGACGCGAACCCGTCCGGTGACTCCAGTCAGGCTGCGCCTTCGGGTACGGCGTCTTCTGCAGGAAAGCAGGTCGAGCTTGACCTCGATGCAATTGCGGCTTCCGGCCTCCTCGTTCCGAGTCAGACGCGCACTCTGCTGGCCAGCGAGTTCCGCGTCATCAAGCGCCCCCTGATTGCCAACGCCATGAACAAGGGAACCTCACCCGTCAAGAATGGCAACCTGATCATGGTCACCAGTGCCTTGCCCGGAGAAGGCAAGAGCTTCACCGCGATCAACCTGGCTGTCAGCATCGCCATGGAACTCGACAATACGGTCATGCTGGTCGATGCCGACGTGGCTCGACCATCCGTACTAAGTATGCTTGGCCTTCCGCCGACGGAGGGCCTGCTCGATGTGGTTACGGCAAACTCCCTTGACATCTCCGGGGTGCTGCTGCGCACCAACATCGAAAAGCTTTCCATCCTTCCGAGCGGGACCCAGCATCCGCGCGCAACCGAGTTGCTGGCCAGCGAGGCGATGATCCGCCTGCTCGATGACATGGCGCAGCGCTACCCGGACCGGATCATAATCTTCGACTCGCCCCCTCTGCTCGCGACAACCGAGGCTCGGACGCTCGCGACGCACATGGGGCAGATCGTGGTCGTCGTTCAGGCAGGAGAAACTGCACAGGCGGCAGTCAAGGAAGCGCTATCGACGATAGAGGCCTGCCCGCTCAAAATGATGGTCTTGAATCAGGCGACGCAACCGGCAGCCGAGCGCTACGGATACGGGTATGCCTATGGATACGGGTACGGGAATGAAGACTAGACCGAACTGGCTGGCGGCGACCACCGGCGTCCTTTGTTACTGCATCGTCGGACCGGTGATGGGCCAGAACTCTGGATCGCTCATAACGCCTATTGCGACACCATCCGGGGAAAACGTACCCGGTGCGGCAACGGTTCCCAATCTCGGTGTCCAGGGGGCCATCGCTTCGGACGAAACCAGTACTGCACGGCCGTGGGCCATCGTTCCGCGCATTGGCCTGACGGGAACCCTGACGGACAATATCAATCTGTCATCAACCAACAAGCAGAGCGGTCTTATTTCCGAGTTGTCGCCAGGCATTCGTATCGATGCCAGAACGGCCCGCCTGAAGATGTTTCTTGACTACCAGTTGAATGGCATCTTCTATTCAACCGGTGACAATGGCAACCAGACGCAAAGTGCGCTCAACACTTTCGGTACGCTCGAAGCGATCGACAACTGGCTCTTTGTGGACTTCAGTGGTCAGATCTCGCAGCAAGTCATCAACCAGTTCGGGCAGCAGTCGGCGAGCAATGTATACAACACGGGGAATACTACCCAGACTCAGACCTATGCCGTCTCTCCGTACATAAGAGGCCAGTTGGGTGGCTCGGCTGATTATCTCCTTCGCTATAACGCGTCGTACACCAATAGCGGGAGCAACGACATTTCCAACGTCACCCTTTCCCAATGGCTGGGGCAGATTCGTGGAAACACGAGATTCCAGAACCTCAATTGGGCCATCGACGGTAGCCAACAGCACACCACTTACAGCCAGGTCGACAGCCAGGTCAGGTTCTTGCCAGAACAGGATTATGACGACACTCGCATACGGGCTTTGCTGATCTACAAGTTGTTCCCGGAATTTCGCCTGTCGGGCAGTGGCGGCTGGGAATCCAACAACTATCAGTCCCGTGACAATGAAAGCCAGGGCACCTACGGCGCCGGTTTCGACTGGAACCCCACCGAGCGCACCCAGGCGTCCGGGTTCTGGGAACACCGCTTCTTCGGCACTGGCCACAACGTACTTCTCAGCCATCGCTTTCCGCTCAGCGCGATCCGCTACACCGACACCAAGGATGTATCCCTCATCCCGAATCAACTCACCAATACGGGATTGGGAACGGTTTACGACCAGTACTTCCAGATATTCGCAAGTCTCATTCCGGATCCGGTCAACCGCGATACCTACGTCAGGAACCTCCTGAATCAGGCGGGTGTCGCACCGAATGCCCAGGCGATAAACAACTATCTCACGAACCGTCCCCAGGTGCAGCGCAATCAACAGTTGTCTCTGGTATTTTACGGCAGCCGCAATTCGATCACCTTCATCGCCAATCGCAGCAACAGCCAGCCGCTGACTCGCGCCCCCAATGGGCTCGACAGCATAGTCAGTGAGGCTGGCACCGTTACCCAGCAAGGCTACGCGGTCAGCTTTTCGCACCGCCTGAACCTGCTCGCATCCCGCCAGAAGAATAAGGGTGAGAATGACTTAACGGGGAGACTTGACACGACATTGATTTACTACCAGGCCGGCATCTCGACCCGGCTCGGCGCCAAGACTGTCGGCGCACTGAATGCCCGCCATCAGGACTTCAGCGGATCTGATCTCACGACATACAAGGAAAATGCATTGATCGCTTCAGTGACGATGGTGTTCTAGATATGTATGAGGCCTTCTATGGCTTGACGAGCAAGCCTTTCCAGCTCAATCCCGATCCACAGTTCTATTTCCCCAGCAAGCAGCATCGGCGTGCAACTGCCTATCTCGAATACGGCATGCACCAAAATGAAGGCTTCATCGTCATCACAGGTGAGGTTGGCGCCGGCAAGACGACCATTGTCCGGCACATGCTGGACGGTCTCGATGAGGACAGGTTTCTCGCC
>WBZU01001886.1_pt1 | contig 15137 bp, 12 predicted proteins | sample 5204311 | NCBI WGS metagenome assembly WBZU01 (sample SAMN12344359, study PRJNA552823) | activated sludge metagenome | biome: Activated sludge suspended growth; feature: Nitrification reactor; material: Wastewater; isolation source: activated sludge from nitrification reactor of wastewater...
GACTTTTCCAGGCACCCCCGATCATGAAAGTCATGACCGCTACCCTCTCCCCCGACCCCTCCCCCACGAGGTGGAGGGAAGATTCGTGAGTCGCTGACACGACTTTCACATTAAAGCACCGAGCCTTACGGCGGTTCTGGTGATCGTGCTGGCAAACCCAAGGGTCCGGTCAGCCACCATAGCAAACGGGAGGAGCATGGCAACCCATCGTGAGAGCCGCGCCATTGCGCTACCGCCGGAGTGGTTGTTCGATATCGTTGCCGATGTCGAGCGGTATCCCGAGTTCCTGCCGCTGATGCGCGCAGCGAGGATCATCCGACGTTATCCCGAGGCTTACGAAACCGAGCAGACCCTGGCCCTGGGGCTGTTGCTGCATCGCTTCCAAACACGCACCGAACTTGCCCGGCCGAGCAACATCACGATCGTTTCCAACGATCGCTCGTTCTGCCGCTTCGACGTTCGCTGGGCATTTTCACCGCTTGCTGACGATCACTGCCACGTCGACTTCGCGCTCGACTGCGCGACTCGCTCGTTGTTCCTCAGGCCGGTCGTCGAAATGCTGATCCTGCCGATGGCTGCCAGCATGGTCACTGCTTTCGAGGCCCGAGCCCATGCGCTGGCGGCAAAGGCTGGACCAGTACTGGCGGCGACGACCGGGGGTGCCAGTCAACCGGTATCAGGCGTCGATGGCCGGTCGATTCCCTGAACAGGGTGTGAATTCTCGCTGCTTTGAACCCCTGGCCGGTTAAAATGCGAGCCTTCTCGAATCAAGGATTGCATCGTGAGCCAGGAGCCCCATAGTCAGGCGGCGAGTCCGACAGCACTCGCCAGCACCCATTTCATCCGCAACATCATCGAAACCGATCTCGCTGCCGGCAAATACGCGGCGCGCCGATGGTCGGGTCATCCCGGCCCTGCCGAACAGCAACTTGCCGGCCCGCTTGACAGGGCGCCAATCCGCACGCGCTTTCCGCCCGAACCCAATGGCTATCTGCACTTCGGCCATGCCAAGTCGATCTGCCTGAACTTCGGCCTGGCGCAGGATTTCGGCGGTCGCTGTCACCTTCGCTTTGACGATACCAATCCGGAAAAGGAAGAGCAGGAATACGTGGATTCGATCATCGATTCGGTACGCTGGCTCGGCTATTCCTGGGAAGACCCGGTCTGCGAGGGCCCGTCGGACGCGGAGTGCAACCTTTATTTTGCGTCCAACTACTTCGACTGGATGATCGAGTTCGCCGAATACCTGATTCGTAGCGGCCACGCCTATGTCGAAAGCCAGAGCGCCGAAGAGATGCGCAGCAGTCGCGGCACGCTCACTGAAGCGGGGACCAACTCGCCTTTTCGCGAGCGCAGTGTCGAGGAGAACCTGGACCTCTTCAGGCGCATGCAGAATGGCGCGTTTCCGGACGGCGCACATGTCCTGCGCGCGAAGATTGACATGGCGGCAGCGAACATCAACCTGCGCGACCCGGCAATCTACCGCATTCGCCACGCCAGCCATCACAACACCGGCGATCGCTGGTGCGTCTATCCGATGTACACCTACGCTCACCCCATCGAGGACGCGCTGGAGAACATCACCCACTCGATATGCACGCTCGAATTCGCCGACCAGCGCCCGTTCTACGACTGGCTGCTCGAGCGTCTGGCGGAAGGCGGGCTGCTGCAGCGGCCGCTGCCGCAGCAGATCGAATTCTCACGCCTTAATCTGACTTACATCGTGCTCTCGAAGCGCAAGCTGATCCAGCTCGTCGAGGAGCAGCATGTCGCCGGCTGGGACGATCCGCGTTTGCCAACCCTGGTCGGCGCGCGCCGCCGCGGCTATCCGGCAGCAGGTTTTCGTCTGTTTGCCGAGCGTCTCGGCGCATCGCGCTCTGACTCGCTGATCGAGTACTCGCAACTCGAAGACACCATGCGCGAAGTGTTGAACGAGTCGGTCGAGCGCCGCGTCGCCGTGCTCGATCCGCTCAAGCTGATCATCGACAATTATCCGGCCGGCCAGAGTGAAGACTGTTTTGCGCCCAACCATCCGCTCAAACCGGAACTGGGCAAGCGCGCGATGCCCTTTGGCCGGGAGCTGTGGATCGAGCGCGAGGACTTCATGGAACAGCCGAGCAAGGGCTACCATCGCCTGTACCCAGGCAATCTCGCCCGGCTGCGCTACGGCTACGTGCTCAGATGCATCGGCGGCGACCGTGACGAGAACGGCACGCTGATCGCCGTGCATTGCGAATACCTGCCGGATTCGAAGAGCGGCACTCCGGGTGCCGACAACTACAAGGTCAAGGGCAATCTGCACTGGGTTGCAGTCGACGGGGCCTTTCTTGCTGAAGTGCGGCTCTATGATCGGCTGTTCGCGGTTCCCTCTCCGGGTGCCAGACGCGCGGGCGATCCTGACGACGTCGAACGAGACTTCCGCGACGACCTCAATCCGGACAGCATCCGGGTCATCCGGGCCTGGCTCGAACCCGCGCTGCAGCATGCCCGGCCGGAAGAGAGTTTCCAGTTCGAACGCCACGGTTATTTCGTTGCCGATCGCGTCGACTCGCGGGAAGGCGCGCCGGTTTTCAACCGCACCATGACGCTCAGGGACTCATGGTCGAGCAAACCCGGCCAACGCAGCTAGCGACTTGCGCAGGCAAACTGCGCATGGCACACGAACGGGAGTGGTTTCAGCGGCAGAGGGTCCCCTGGCGTGAGTCTCGCAGGCGAAAACTGGAAAACCTGTTCACGGGCGTTCAGGCACGGGCCTCTCTGGCGAGAAAGTCTGCATAGGCCTTACCCAGTCCTTCTTCCAGACCCACCGTGGCTTGGCAACCCAGGGTGTGCATACGCGAGACATCCATCCGCTTTCTTGGCGTGCCGTCCGGTTGACTCGGGTCGAATTTGATACGGCCGGTATAGCCGACGACCTGGGCGACAGTTTCGGCCAGTTCGCGGATGGTGATTTCCTCGCCGGTGCCGACGTTGATGTGTGAGCGCATCGGCTGGGTGTGGGCCTGGTAGGTGGTTTGGTCCAGGTTCATGAGGTGCACGCTGGCCTTGGCCAGGTCATCGACGTAGAGGAATTCGCGTCTGGGATTGCCGGTACCCCAGAGGGATAGGCAAGGCTCCAGGGCCCCAGTGCAGATGCCTTGCAACTGGCGCTTGAGGTCCTGCGGGATGGGACCGTTTCTGGTTTCGTCCTGTTCGATCGCAAGCCAGTTGTGATCGGCAGCGAGCTTGGCAAGATGCAGCTTGCGAATCATCGCCGGAATGACGTGGCTATTCTGCAAGTCGTAGTGATCGCCGGGTCCGTAGAGATTGGTGGGCATGACGCTGCGGTAATCCGTGCCGTATTGGCGGTTGTAGCTCTCGCAGAGCTTGATGCCGGCAATCTTGGCGATGGCGTAGGGTTCGTTGGTCGCTTCCAGGGTACCGGTGAGCAGAGCTTCTTCCGGGATCGGCTGCGCGGCGAGTCTGGGGTAGATGCAACTGCTGCCGAGAAAGAGGAGTTTCTGCACGCCGACTCGCCAGGCTTCATGAATGATGTGGGTCTCGATCATCAGATTCTGGTAAATGAATTCGGCCGGGTAGGTCTGGTTGGCGTGAATGCCGCCGACCTTGGCGGCGGCAAGGTACACCTGTTCGGGTCTTGCTGCTTCGAAGAAGGCGCGCACGGCGGTCTGCTGGGTGAGATCGAGTTCAGCGTGTGTGCGGGTGATCAGCGTCGCTGTACCGCGTTGCTGCAGGGCACGAACAATGGCGGCGCCGACCATGCCGCGGTGGCCGGCAACGTAGATTCGGGCGGGCGTCATGGTCTGTTCATTCGTTGTGGTCGAAGGCCTTGAAGCCGGCCAGCTTGACCAGGGCATCGCGTCTGGCGGAATTGTAGTCGGCCAGGGCCATTTCCTTGACCAGTTCGTGCAGGCTGGTGGTCGGTGTCCAGCCGAGTTTTTCGCGGGCTTTGCGGGGATCGCCCAGCAGGGTCTCGACTTCCGTCGGGCGAAAGTAGCGCGGGTCCACCCGGACGATGACCGTACCCGGCCTGACTTTGGCCTGGTCACCCTCGACCCGGGTGACGATGCCGATCTCATTGACGCCCTCGCCTTCGAAAAGCACGCCCATGCCCAACTCGGCTGCGGCGAATTCGACAAACTGGCGGACACTGTATTGCACACCCGTGGCGATGACGAAGTCTTCAGGGTGATCCTGCTGCAGCATCAGCCACTGCATTTCGACATAGTCGCGAGCGTGGCCCCAGTCGCGCAGAGCGCCGAGGTTACCCAGATAGAGGCAATCCTGCAGGCCGAGAGCGATCCGGGCGATGGCTCGGGTGATCTTGCGAGTGACGAAGGTTTCACCGCGAACCGGGCTTTCGTGGTTGAAGAGGATGCCGTTGCAGGCATAAATGCCGTAGGCCTCGCGGTAATTGACGGTGATCCAGTAGGCGTAGAGTTTGGCGACGGCGTAGGGGCTGCGCGGGTAGAAGGGAGTGGTTTCCTTTTGCGGGGTTTCCTGGACCAGACCGTAGAGCTCCGAAGTGCTGGCCTGGTAGAAACGGCTTTTCTTTTCCAGACCGAGGATGCGAATCGCTTCGAGCATGCGCAGGGCGCCGATGCCGTCGGCGTTGGCGGTATACTCGGGTTCTTCAAAGCTCACGGCAACGTGGCTTTGTGCGGCCAGATTGTAGATCTCGTCGGGTTGCACCTCCTGGATGATCCGGATCAGACTGGTGGAGTCAGTGAGGTCGCCGTGGTGAAGAATGAAGCGCCGCCCAGGCTCGTGCGGGTCCTGATAAAGATGGTCGATGCGGTCGGTGTTGAACAACGAGGAACGGCGCTTGATACCGTGTACCTGGTAGCCCTTGTCGAGCAGGGATTCAGCCAGGTAGGCGCCGTCCTGGCCAGTCACGCCGGTAATCAGGGCAACCTTTTGGGGAGTGGTCATGGGGGGTTCATCCGTCAGTGGGGCGATGATGCTCGGCAAAGGCTAGCCGACAGTCAATGACTTTCATGACCCCGTGTGCCTGGAAAAGTCATGCCCGTTAATGTGAAAGTCGCGTTAGCGACTGACGAATCTCCCCTCCCCACTCGCGGGGGAGGGGTCGGGGGAGAGGGAAACGGTCATGACTTTCATGATCGGGGGTGCCTGGAAAAGTCATGACCGTTAGTCGTGATCGATTTTGCGCAAGGACGTCGTCTGATTGGGAATTTTATGCGGGCAACCCCATACGCGCCTGCAACAGGCTCAAACGGCGTGCCATCTCGCTGCTGCCAAACCCCAACTCGCGAATGATTTGCAGGCGCTGCAGCGCCGAAGCACCCGTGTAGAACGAAGAGAACGAGCCGAGCCTCTCCAGTTCCTCGAGGACTGCTGCCAAAACCCAGTTGCCGATGGCCTCACCAGGTACGATGGAATCGAAGCGTTCACCCGGTGCAAGAAACGGTTCGCTGGTGTCCACCTGCTGCTGCTGAAGGATCGTTGTGCACAGTTGCGCCAGCGCGTTTACAGCCAGGGATCTGGCGCCATAATCTCTTGCTACCCGTGCCAGGCTGGCCAGCCGCAGGTGCGAAGCCTGCTGTCCGCAAAGCGTCTCGAGGCAGCGGAAACCGGCTTCCAGCGCAAGAAAACGCGCCCTTGCCGGCAAGGAGGAATCCCGGCTGAGCGTATAGAGGGACAAGGCCTGCGCGACCTCTTCACTGCCCCCCGAATTCATGGTCACTGCCCACTCATTCGCGAGTTGTCGGCCGTAAGGTAATCCGCTGAGGGCATGCCGCCAGCGATGAATATCTAGACTGCCATCCGTTTCCAGAAGCTCCTTGATCTGCTCTTTTGCAGTTTCAAGTCCGGCAGCATCCAGCAGAACACCGCGTGCGGCGAGTCGTGCAGCGCGGTCGGGCTTGCAGCAGAACAAATTGAGCAGGAACCCATCCATTTGCGTTTCAGGGTTGAAGGGCACCAGCAGGTCGAGTCCGGGCACCAGCCGATAGGAAGTGTAGCCAAGTGCAGCAAAGGACTCTATCAGATGCGTATGCAGGTCGGCACCCGCCTTGATCTCGTACTGGACCAGTGGTGACAGCCACGCGAAGAAGCGTTCGCCGCCCTTCAGGATATTGGCCTCCTCGCCCTCGGCGTCGATCTTGACGACCTCGATGTCCTGCCAGCAATAAGTCTCCAGGCATTCGTCCAGCGTCACCAGGGAGACCGTCTCGGTCTCCTCGGTCGTTTCGGCGAGGTCATGCACCAGTGCGTTCAGTTCGGAGTGTGGGCTCAGCGATAGTTGGGCCGTACCACTCGCAGACGAGAGAGCGCTTTGTACCAGAGTGACCTGCGCGAAACCGTTGGCGGCAATCCCTTCCGCAAGGAGACCTGCCGTACTGGAGCCTGGTTCAAAGGCCCAGACCTGGCCTGTCGGCCCCACTGCCTTGGCCATGCTCAGGGCGTAAACACCGTAGTTGGCACCGATGTCGATGACTTTCTGGCCCGGCTGCAGCAAGTGGCGCAGGAACTTGATTTCATCCTCGAACCAGTCCTGCTGCTCACGCAAGACATACGGGGTAATCAGTTCCAACGAGTCAGGAGTGACGATCCTGACCCCGTCAAGCAAAGTGTGAGTGGTGGTGTAAGTCATCGATCATCGCCCCGCCAAGGAAAGATCATCACCATACCGTTTTGTGCCGATAGACGCAAAAACCCTGTCGGAACCGCCCAGCAATCGAGTGGGCGCCATTCGCCTTCTGACTTCACAATTGACCATGGTTGATGGAGGAACATATACTCCCCCACGGTGTCGGATTTTTCATGCTTCCGAGCATTCAGGAAAGGATGAGAAAACCCATCCACATTCGACACAAGGTGCCTGAGCACGCTGTTATCGACCCAGACGCAAACTCGCAAATCCACTAGAAAGAGGCCCGACCATGACCCAAACCGCAGAATTGGTGCTTCCAAACGATGTGCAGCCTGAAACCGTGCCCACCGAGCCGCTGGACGAACTGGCGACCCAAACCCCAGCCATCGAACCGAGGATGGCCCAGTTGCTTGAACTCACGCAGGCCAACGGTTCCAGCCTGATGCCGAAGGAGATCAACGCACAGCTTGACCGTCTGCTGCGTGACTACGACGAGCTGACCGCGCTCTATGCCGAAAACAACCGTCGCATCGACCAAGAGTTGGCTGAAATCCGCCAGTCCGGCGGCGCGCTCTCCAGCCAGGTGCATCAGCTCGGGGCCGATTTGCAGCAACAGGGCCGGTCCCTGGACGGACATGCCGCCGCCACGGAAAAACGCATCGATGCGGTGCGCGGTGAAGCTCGCACCTGGCTGGCCGACTCGGAGCAGCGCTGGAACACGCAGCTTGCGAACCAAAATGCGCGTATCAGTTCGGATCTCGCGCAGATCGACGCAGGTCTCGGTTCACTGCACGGTCTGTTCAAGGCACAGGAACAAATCATCGCCGAGCAACGCGCGCGTCTGGATCAGTTTGATATCACCTATCAATTACTTGATACCGCGACACGCGGCAACAAGCACCGTATCGAAGTGGTACGCGAGCAAGCCGAAAAGCAACACGCGATCGTCGAAGCGCGGATCGATGGTCTGAGCGCCTTGCAACGCGAACACCATGCCGAGTTGCAGACCTTGCAAAGCCTGGTCGGCGTCCTGCAATCGGAAACGGAGCGCCTGGATGAAAAAATCGGCAGGGTCGCGACCGCGCTGGCGGACCATCAGGGTGACACTCGCGAGCAGTTCAAGTGGACCCATCGGGCGATTGCCGGCCTGCTCTTGCTGACTGTGGCGGGCTTCGCTCTGGTCAAGTGGCTACCGGCTTTCGCCCCCGCCGGCAGCGAATCGGCAATGGCGCAAAACCAGGCCCGGATTAGCGAAGTCAGCAGCCAGGTAGCCGCACTCTCCGCGCGAGAAACGGCCCGCCAGGAGCACGAGTCACGGCAGCAGGCAAGCATTGACCAGGTCTCGAACCAGGTTTCCGATCTGGAGAAAAGCCTCGGCGATCTGCGTGCCGCGGTACAGAAGCTGCAAGTGCAAGGCATCGGAGCCGGGGTACTGCATGACAGCCAGTGGTTACTCGAACAAAACCCCAAGGCGTATACCGTGCAACTGGTGACCTCCCCCAGCCAGGCCGACATGGCACGCTTCATCGACCGCAACGTCAAACGGCTGGCGCTGGATTCCCTGGCCTTTTCCGTGAGCGAGCGCGAGCAGCGCACGGACTACCAACTGTTCTTCGGCGTGTTCAGTACGGTCACCCAGGCGCGCGCCGCCATCGCCGCACTGCCGCCTGAATTGCATGTCAACGGACCGTGGGTGCGTCAGTTCCAGTCGGTACAGGCTTCCTTGCGCTGATCAGGATCGAGATTCTGCTGAACGCTGGGTCGCAAAACCGCGATTCAGTTTGCTATCGCCCCAACCCGTTCTTTAATGTGAAAGTCGCGTCAGCGACTCATGAATCTCCCCTCCCCACTCGCGGGGGCGAAGGCGGGGTTTCGCGGAGCACTGCTCCGCGCCGCCGCAGCCGGCCCGCGATGCAGCGCGGGCCGTGGAAGGGGTCGGGGGAGAGGGAAACGGTCATGACTTTCATGATCAAGGGTGCCTGAGAAAGTCATGACCGTTGAGTCATGACCGTTGGTATACTTCTGCGGTATGCCATGGGTCGGTTCGACCGGCATCCTGGTTTCTTCTCCACTCGCCAACCTGCCAAGGAGGTCCAGCATGTTTCAGAGAATCTCGTCGTGCCTGTCAGCATTCGCCCTCGCCTTGTTCCTGACCGCCTGCGTTGGACCTGGGATACAGGCCGAGCAGCCAATCGAAATCCGTAACGGTGTGATCGAACAGATCACCCTGGTGGAGTTGCCGAGCAATCACCATATGGGGGTTGGCGCCATTGTCGGCGGCATGGCCGGCCTCGGGATCGGCAGCCTGATCGGTGCCGGCAGCGGTCGCGATGTGGCCATGGTGCTCGGCACCATCGGCGGCGCTCTGGTCGGCAACGAAGTTCAGAAAAAGTACGAGCAGCCTGTCCAGGGCCAGCAGATCATTGTCCGGGTGGCCAACGGCGTGCTGATTTCTGTGACACAGCCGAGCCATCCGGGTCTTCGCCAGGGTCAGCGGGTGTATGTTGAAGGCAGCGGCGAGAACGCTCGCGTCGTTCCACGCTAAACCTGTTTTCTCACCCTTCGTTCGCAGTGGCGGCGCTTGAACTGGCTTCTACGCTCGTTGCCAACGCAGCGACGGTCAGATGAAAATATTCGCAACGCGAGCACAGCCTTTGGCCGCGCTCGCGTTGTGCGAAATCGCTTTATTGCCTGGCCTTCACCGGCGAATGAGCGCCGGCTCTCGCAACCCCGCCATCGCTCTCCTGCCTGGCAAGGTTCATAGTCGACCGAGCAGAACCTCGGCGACAAAGCGGCTGCCGATATACGCCAGGAACAGCACCATGAATCCTGCCAGAGTCCAGCGCAGTGCGACACGGCCGCGCCAGCCATAAACGCGACGCCCGACCAGCAAGGCGGCAAAGATTCCCCACGAGGCGAAGGCAAACAGGGTCTTGTGATCGAGAACCATGGCCTTGCCAAAAATCGCTTCGGAAAACATGACCCCGCTGACCAGCGCGGCCGTGAGCAGACAGAAGGCGACAAGAATCATGCGAAACAACAGTGCTTCCATGGTCAGGATCGGTGGCAGACTGGCCAGGCTTCTGGTGACCGCCCGCTGGTGCAGCTTACGTTCGGCAAAACCCATGAACACGGCGTGCAGTGCGGACAGCGTGAATAGACTGTAGGCGAGCATCGCTGTGAGAAAATGAAGCTGAAAGCCCCAGGCATTGGCATTGGCCACCTCACGCAATTGCGGAAACAGCGCTGGTGCCAGAGCTGCGAGTGCCGCGAGCGGCAGGACCATCGGCTGCAGTCCGTCCATGCGTGCGCGAAAACTCTCCAGCCAGTAAATCAGGACCGCCAGCCAGAGCATCAGGGAGAGCGCAAAACTGAATGAGAAGCGCATCCCACCGGTGCTGAACAGGCCTGAGTAAAGGCCCACGCCCTGCACCACCAGGGCGCCAAAGATGGCTGCACGCTCCCAGGGTTGCATCGGCAGGGTCAGCAGCGGCTGCTTGCTTTCACGCCAGCGCGTCTGCCAGAAATGGATGCCAAGAGCAATGTAGAGCAGCGATGCAAGGACGTGCGGCAGAAGCTGAAGTAGAATGTCTGACATTCTCGAAGTCTACACCAAGCTGGAATCCAAATGCTCGACAACCTCACCCAACGCCTTGCCCGCGTCATGAAAACGCTGCGTGGCGAAGCACGCCTGACCGAATCCAACATTGCCGATGCCTTGCGTGAGGTTCGCCTCGCCTTGCTTGAGGCGGATGTCGCTTTGCCCGCAGTCAAGGCGCTGATCGCCGCCGTTCGGGAAAAGGCGGTTGGCGAGGAAGTGATCGGTTCACTGAGCCCTGGACAGGCCCTGGTGGGGGTCGTTCATCGCGAACTGACCCAGCTCATGGGCGAGGCCCATAAAGGGCTGAATCTGGCCACGCAACCACCGGCAATCGTTCTGATGGCCGGTCTGCAGGGTTCCGGCAAGACCACCACGGTCGGCAAGCTCGCCAGGATGTTGCGCGAGACGCAAAGAAAAAAGGTGCTCGTGGTTTCCTGCGACGTTTACCGCCCGGCGGCGATCGAGCAGTTGAAAACGGTGGCGGCACAGGCAGGTGCCGATTTCTTTCCCTCGGCGACGACCGACCAGCCGGTCGATATCGCACGCCAGGCGGTCGACTGGGCAAAGCGGCACTACCATGATGTCCTGCTCGTCGATACCGCCGGTCGGCTGGCCATCGACGAGGCGATGATGAAGGAAATTGCCGATATTCACGCCGCCATCCGGCCCATCGAGACCCTTTTCGTCGTCGATGCGATGCTCGGCCAGGATGCCATCCATACCGCGCGGGCATTCAGCGAGGCACTGCCGCTGACTGGCATCATCCTCACCAAGCTTGATGGCGACGCGCGTGGGGGTGCCGCCCTCTCGGTTCGGCACGTCACCGGCCAACCGATCAAGTTTGCCGGGGTCGGCGAAAAACTGACCGGTCTCGAAGCCTTTCACCCGGAGCGGATGGCGTCACGAATCCTCGGCATGGGCGACGTGCTGTCGCTGATCGAGGATGCGCGGAAGGGCATCGACGAAGAAAAGGCGCTCGAGTTCGCGAAGAAGCTGAAATCGGGCAAGACCTTCGACCTCAATGACTTCAAGGACCAGATCGGCCAGATGCGCAAGATGGGCGGACTGTCTTCGATGATCGAGAAGCTGCCGGCGCAATTCTCACAGGGAGCCGGTCAGCTACCGGCAGGCAGCGAGGAAAAGGCGGTTGCGAGGATTGAAGGCATCATCAATTCGATGACCCCCACCGAGCGCAGCCGGCCCGAGTTGCTCAAGGCCGCGCGCAAGCGCCGCATCGCCATGGGTGCCGGAGTTCAGGTGCAGGAGGTCAACCGCCTGCTCAAACAATTCGAACAGGCACAGAAAATGATGAGGCAGTTCTCCAGAGGAGGCATGGCGCAGTTGATGCGTGGCATCAAGGGGATGCTGCCGGGAATGCGATGATGCCGGCAGTCCCGGTTCAGCCCGGTCAACGCAGCGCCAGCTTGCTCTTCGTATAGGACCACTGACTCTCCCAGGCCATGCGTACCATGTTCGGGTATGCGGGCTGGCCAAGGCTGCCATTGTAACGGCCCAGTGCGCGGTAGAGGTCGCCGCGCTCGATGTCGAGGTAGTGGCGAAGGATCGTGCACCCGTAACGAAGATTGGTGCGCAAATGAAAAAGGTTGTCGTCGCTGGTTCCGACGAGCTTGATCCAGAATGGCATCACCTGCATGAAGCCCCGCGCGCCGGCGCTTGAGACTGCATATTTCTTGAAGCCGCTCTCAACCTGGATCAGGCCGAGTACCAGTTGAGGATCGAGACCTGCGCGCGTCGCTTCGTAGTGCACCGAGCGCAGGAATTCGAAACGGGCTTCACGGTCAGGGATGCGCTTCTCCAGCCGGCGTGACATCTCGGTCAGCCAGTCGATCGCCTCCATCGAATCCTGAAACGAGCTCCTTGGCGGGGCCCGATCCGAGACCGTTCTCGACAAAGCTGACTGCACACTCGCCGAGAGGGGTTCATACTTCTGCGCCCCGGCGTGTACCGCCATGGGCAACAGGAGCACGAACAGGACCGCTACGCAGCGCACAGACGGTCCTTCAGGAACTGGCCGATCTCGGTTATTGGCAGCATCTGCGATTCGGCGTCGACCCGGCCCTTGTATTCGAATTTTCCTGCCGCCAGTCCGCGTTCACCGACCACCACGCGGTGCGGGATGCCGATCAGCTCCATTTCGGCGAACATCACCCCCGGACGCTCGTTGCGGTCGTCCAGCAGGACGTCGATGCCGGCGTTCGTCAGTTCAGCGTACAAGGCGTCGGCTGCCGCCCGCACCGCATCGCTCTTGGCGTAAGCCATGGGAACGATGCACACCTGGAACGGTGCGATCGCCGCCGGGAAGATGATGCCGCGTTGATCATGCCCCTGTTCGATGGCTGCTCCAACGACGCGGGTCACACCAATGCCGTAACAACCCATTTCCATGACCCGGCTCTGACCACTTTCGTCGAGAAAGCTGCATTTGAGTGCCTCGGCGTACTTGCTGCGCAACTGGAAGATGTGCCCCACTTCAATGCCACGGCACAGTTCGAGCGTACCCCGGCCATCCGGCGACTGGTCGCCGGCAACGACATTCCGGAAATCGCCGACCAAAGTCGGATCGACCAGATCGCGAGCGAAGTTGACCCCGACGAGATGGAAACCCTTCGCATTGGCGCCGCAAACGAAGTCGCTCATCACCGCCACGCTGCGATCGGCAAAGACCGGTATGTTGGCAATCCCGACAGGACCAATGTAGCCTGGCGGACAACCGAGGGCGGTGACAATCTCATCGTCGCGCGCGAAACGGAACTCGCCGATGGTCTTCTGGGTTTTGAGTTCGTTGAGTTGGTGATCACCGCGCAGCAGGATCAGCGCCAGTCGACCCGAACCTTCTGCTGCGTCCTTCAACACGATGGCGATGGCCTTGACCGTCCTGGTCACCGAAATGCCGAGGAATGCGGCGACATCCTCGCAGCGGGTACGATCTGGTGTGGCAACCTTCTGCAGATCGACAGTGGCCGTGGAGCGTCCATCCGGCGGAGCCAGGGCCTCGGCCAGCTCGACATTGGCAGCAAAATCGGAATCCGGACAATAGGCCAGTGCGTCCTCGCCGGAATCCGCCAGAACGTGAAACTCATGCGACCCGGTGCCACCGATCGAACCCGTATCGGCAGCGACGGCACGGAACTTCAGTCCGAGACGAGTGAATATCCGCGTATAGGTGTCGAACATGTTCCGGTATTCGCGCTGCAGGTCATCGAAGCTGCCATGGAACGAGTAACCGTCCTTCATCAGAAATTCCCGACCGCGCATGATACCGAAACGCGGCCGGATTTCGTCGCGAAACTTGATCTGTATCTGGTAGAAGTGTACGGGCAACTGGCGATAGCTCTTCACCTCTCTGCGTACGACATCGGTGATCACCTCTTCGTGCGTTGGACCAATGACGAAATCGCGCTGGTGCCGATCCTTGCAGCGCAGCAGTTCAGGGCCATACTTCTCCCAGCGTCCGGACTCCTGCCACAGTTCTGCTGGCTGCACTGCCGGCATCGACAGCTCGATTGCCCCCGCGTCATTCATCTCCTCGCGGATGATCTTCTCGACTTTGCGCAGCACGCGCAGCCCGATCGGCATCCAGGTATAGATCCCACCCGCCAGCCGTTTGATCATCCCGGCGCGCAGCATCAGTTGGTGACTGATGACTTCGGCATCAGAGGGGGCTTCTTTGAGCGTGGACAGAAAAAACCGTGTAGTACGCATTGGAATTGGTTGGGCAGGAATGAAGCCGCGATTTTACTCGACAGATGAGCAAATCGGCGATGCCAATCATGCACAGGGGTCGGGGGCATGTTTTCATTTGACCGGAAGCCCACTAATAGGCTATTTTCGCCAGTTTGAGCCGAACCTTTCCGATGCCACAACCAAACTCCGGGCACCCTGCAGACCATGCCATCTCCGGCAAGGCAGGAGCAGCTATTGGTGATCTCAAATTCGAAGCAGCACTCGCCGAACTCGAACAGATCGTTCAGAGTATGGAGGGAGGCCGCCTGCCGCTTGAGGAATCGCTGGCTGCGTATCGACGCGGTAGTGAGCTGCTCCAGCACTGCCAGCAGCAACTCATCGACGCCGAACGCCAGATCCAGATTCTCGAGAATGGCACGCTGCGCGATTTCGAGTCGGAAGTCGGAGAAGCGCGATGAACACGCCTTCCTTGCAGCCTGCCCCCTTTCTCCGGCCGTCCTTTCCGGACTGGATGTTCAGTGTCCAGGAGCGACTGGAAGCAACGCTTGCCCACTGCCTGCCGCCCGGCGAGGCCATTCCGGGCCGTCTGCACCAGGCCATGCGCTACGCGACCCTGAATGGTGGCAAGCGGGTGCGCCCATTGCTGGTGTTTGCTGCCGGTGAATTAACCGACGCGGCCGCAGCGCGACTGGAAGTCGCCGCCACCGCCGTCGAGCTGATCCATAGCTACTCGCTGGTGCATGATGACCTGCCGTGTATGGACGATGACGTGCTGCGCCGCGGCCGACCGACCTGCCATGTCGAATACGACCAGGCAACTGCTCTGCTGGTTGGCGACAGCCTGCAGTCACTGGCTTTCGAACTGCTGGCGCGCGAGGATTTTGGTGACCCCTGCCGGCAGCTGGAAATGTTGCACCTCCTGGCGCGCGCCAGCGGTTCCTGTGGCATGGCTGGCGGGCAATCGATCGACCTCGAGGCAGTTGGCAAGCGGCTCAATCAACCCGAGCTCGAATTGATGCATGCGCTCAAGACGGGTGCACTGATCCGTGCCGCCGTACTGCTCGGTGGGCTGTGCGGCACGGCACTGACAGTTGCGGAACGTGCATCACTGGATCGCTTTGCCAAGCGTGTCGGCTTGCTGTTCCAGGTCGTCGATGACATCCTCGACTGCACGGTCAGCACAGCGACGCTGGGGAAAACGGCAGGCAAGGATGC
>WBZU01001889.1_pt1 | contig 15130 bp, 29 predicted proteins | sample 5204311 | NCBI WGS metagenome assembly WBZU01 (sample SAMN12344359, study PRJNA552823) | activated sludge metagenome | biome: Activated sludge suspended growth; feature: Nitrification reactor; material: Wastewater; isolation source: activated sludge from nitrification reactor of wastewater...
CCCCCTATATTTTGGAATACTTATGCGTAACGAAATAATTGTTTTTGAAAATGATTTTCATTTAGGCTTGACTTAGTGTACCCATCACACTAACAATGTACCCTGCTAGTGTGATTTTGTTTGTTGACATTGTTGAAAGTAACAAGCAGTAAATTTACACCTTATTGCTTGTTACTATTTTGTCAGCAAGTGATTTCATTTTCGTTATTTCCAACTATTCACTTAAACCGGAATAGGTTGTTTACGGGGATGCAAACAACCTATTCCCTCTTTTTAAAAAGTAGCAATGTCACAACAAGAAACAATTCAAAACAAAAACGGTGAAAGTGATTTACACTTTTACACACCACCAGAAAACGAATTACCCAAAACAGCGTTTGAATGTATGCAAGATGATATTGACGAATGTAAACGCGAAATAGCAAAACTTTCATCTATCTGTCATACATTTATGAATCAACACAGCACAGGTAAATAACAATGAGGAAAAACAATGCCACAACAAACAATAGTGATAGAAACACCGGAATCAGAAGAACCGGAACTAAACAACGAAATGTTATCCCAAGCAATGCAGTTGGGACAAACAGCGGAACAAGTAACACAGCTACAATCAGAAGTAGAGAATCTGAAAGCAACATTGCAGAACCAAAATCAGGAATTGGAGTTACTCCGCCAGCAAGTGCAAACACAGCCGATAATGATCGAACAAACTCAGGAACCGGAACCGGAACCGGAATTACAGGTAGAGATAATCGAACCGCCGATGCCAGAACCGGAACCGGAACCAGAACCGGAACAAGTGAAGCAAACACCGGGTTGGCTGGATTGGTTACTGACTTAGCACCAGAACCAGAACCAAAACAAAAGCGCAAATATACAAAACGAACTGCTAAGACAAGTTCAACCGGAACGGATGAATTAGTCAGACTAGCAATTCTAACAGCAATCAATACCATAACAGCAACTACATTCAATTTAGTCGCTATCGTTGCTAAAGATGGTAAATGGAAATTGCATCAAGATGAATGCGCGCAACTATCGAATGATATAGATGCTGCACTTGCGTTACTACCGGAGAAACAATATGAACTTATCATCAACTATCTCGCAACGCTTAGCCCGTTCGCTGCCCTCGGCGTTACTCTCTCAGGCATTATCAAAGCAAGACTTGATACACCAAAAACCACTAACGCCAATTCAACAAAGAGCGCAGAAAGCAATCCTATCCCTAGTGCAGAGCAATCAAGCAACTTTGACAACGCTTGGCGTTTCAATCCCGGATTCACAATTAACGGAATTGGTAACTAAATTTGCGTCACAATGTGATGATGAATCCATACAGCAATTTTGTAACGTTGGGATAACATCTTTGAAATGGGTATTAAATGGGAGCAACTCACAATCGGAAGAAATGACAGAGCAATCCTTGTCGGAATGACCGGTTGTGGAAAAACAACGTTAGCGCGTTATTTGATTGAAGATCCTAACAAACTAAATTCTGTTGTGTATGATCCTAAAGCTTCAGAAGCAATTTCAAAATGGACTAACACGCAAACACAGTACACAACCTTTGAGCAATTACAATATGCACAAGAAAAACGCCTTATCTATACACCAAATGTTTATGAGGAACAAAACGCACAAATACAAGATGATTTCTTTTCTTGGGTGTATTGGCGTTATTACACGCGGGTATACGTTGACGAAGCGTATGCACTTATCGGCGGAACCAGACCTAGTAGACACTTGTTAGCGTGTTTATCACGTGGACGTGAGCGCGGGATTAGCACTGTAACAAGCGTCCAACGTCCTAGAAACTTCCCCATCGTGATTATGTCCGAAGCGGAGCATAGTTATATTTTCCAACTTAGAACACCTGAAGACAGACAACGCATAACCGAATACACAACACTGTCAGAAGATGCACAAGTTGATTTAAAAGAGTTTGAATTTTATTACTTCAACATCAGAACCGGGTTATATCCCAAAAAGTTGAAGTTATCATTATAGGAGTGATTATGGCAGAAGCACAAAAACAGTTGATTCCGTTTGCGATGAACACGCGCCAACGTCGTCAGCTAAACCAAGACGATAACCAGAAAACTGCAACCATTGGCGGGAGTCCTGTCAACTTTTCAATGGACAAGGTTGGATTCCTTAGTGGATTTATTGTCCGAGTATATGGAACAGTAACACTTTCTGCGGGCGGTGCATTAGCCGATTTTGGAGCGGCTGGATTGCTGCAACGCGTCAAGGTAACATTACTCAATGGTAATATTACCGTTGTGGATATTTCGGGTTATCACCTGAAACTTGTCAATCAAATGCTTGCGCGTGGTTATGCAAATGATGGTGGTGGGTTGTATACCCCATCTTCATTAGTTTATGCAGCACCCGTTTCAAACGGTGCTAATACGTGGGTTCAGGAATACTTTGTGCCTTTGGGGCTCAATTTCGGTTCTGCATTTGATACAGGCATCGTCAATGCACAGTCATCACAGAACACAATCGTTGTTTCCGTTCAATTGGCAAATCAAGGTAGTGATGTAGTTACTAACTATAGTTCATCATCTTTGACCGTTGAAATCGAGAACGTTTACTATGACGTTCCGCCAATTACAACTACACGTTGGCCATTGAATCAATTGGTGCGACGTATCCAGCAAACTGAAAACATTACTGCTACGGGTGATGTTAAACACGAAATTGAACGGCAAGGTATTTTGTTGCAAGCGATTGGTGTTGTTCGTTGCAATTCATCGCGTAGTAACGCGATTGATAGAATGACACTCCGAACAAACAACAGCAACTACATTTACGTAGAACCGCCGCAATACGTACACGCGTTGTATGAGTTCAATTATGCCAAACCCTGTCCTACGGGCGTGTTTGTGCTTGATTTGTTTCATTCGGGCGAAGATCCGACAGCAGGTACGTTGCGCGATGCGCTCAATCTGCAAAACTTCACCAAAACTGAATATATTGCAACCGTGACGGCAGGAACTACTTTAGGTTCTAACGCATCGTTTTTCGATGTGACTGAAGTAAGACTTGTCTCTTTGGGCAAATAGGAGATTGATATGAATCAAGGTGTATACAACGACAACTTTAACACAATCTCAATCACGGATGTTTATGCGTATCAAGGCAACTACCCCATTGATATTGGAGCGCCAGATAGCCTTGCAACGCAAACCGCACCATCGAATCAAACACCGTCAACGGGTGTGACGAATGCAACCGAAGTTAAAACACCGGGTAATCCGGCTCATTGGTGGTTAGTCTTCGTTGTTATCTTTGCCGTGTTTGTATTCATTGCGCGGAAGTTTGCTGGTGATGATCGTTACAGTAACATTCGCGCAAGTGTCTACAATATGTTTTTCCTGACATTCTTCATCATTTTGATTATGAATGTTATGAAACGTATTGCAGCGGCAATTCCGCCTAACCCCGTTTCAGCGTTGATTTTGGCAGCATAGGAGAAATTATGCGTGGTGGTGTTATCTTGTTAATTGTCGGATTGATAATGGCTTATTTAGCCGTAAGCGGAAAATACAAGTGTTTCACTGTATTCGCTAAATGCATCAATGGTGACGGAAATTGCACGTGTAACGAAGCCACGCAAAATGTATCCTATGCAAAAACGAGTGGTGGTGATTTAGCAATCAATTTGCCTAAATTACCACCACTCCCAAATGTTCCCATTATCACGAATATTTATGGATGAATTCGCAAAGGCATTACATACAACGCCTAAAACAATTTATGCAATTTTGGCAATTGCGTTGATTGCAATTGTTTATCAGATTAACCCAACAGCGGGAACAATTTTGGGATTATTGGCAATCGTCGCAATTTTTACACAATAGGAGTTTATATGGCAGAACGAATTATCGGAGCAACGGTGTTACTTATCTTTGGTTACTTTATGGTTTATAAAGCAGAAGAAGCTTCAAAGGTAATCAAAGCAATTTCTGAAAGTTATGGTGGCGCTGTCAAAGTATTGCAAGGACGTGGTTAAATGAAACAATTTTTGATTATAACTTTAGTGCTAATTTTTATGGTTATGCTACTACGCAAACCAGATAGAATTATTATGTTGCTAAAGGCTATCAATCAAACTTTTGCCAAAATTTGGCTAGGACTTGTAAAGCAATGATGAATCCACAAATTTCTATACTTGCAAATCAAGCGGAGTCTGGCATCCCAACACAATCGCCGTGGGATTACTACGCTTTGCAATTTAACCCGGTTGAACGCGCTAATCATCCATTTGTGCCAGATACCATTGAAGCATATGGCGGACAAGGGTACACCAGACTCGCGCCAGAAATTCCGTTTGAAAATCCAAACCGGTTAATCGTTTGGGATTACAACCAGAATTATCAAGGTATTGCACCGATGGAATTACAACCCGTTTACAATCCACCACCACCGTGGGAGCTATAAATGAACGCAAAGACAATTATCATTGCATTGCTTGGTGTTGGCTTGTTAATCTGGATTGTCAAGAAATTACAACCGGGTGAAACGCAAGTAATTTCTCAAATGGTTCCGGTTGGCACAATTGCCAACACCAGCAATGCAGATTCAAGACAAGCATTTGACGCAAATAAAACAACCGCGTTTCTAGGCGTGCTTGAACTTGGCAAATCGCAATTGGCAAATGCCGTTCAGGAAAAGAATATTGCCAGTCAATTACCGTTAGAGCAAGTTCGCGCAGATGTTGCTAAAACACAAGTAAGCGCGCAGCGTGAGCTTGGTTTAGCATCGTTTGATCGAGATTTGCAACTTGGCGGGTTATCTTCAAAAACTGCAATTGAACTAGCCAAGCTACAAACTGATGAACAACTTGCACAAACAAAACTTGCAATAGATGCGGCAAACACGCAATTACAAGTGCAATTAGATGCAAGACAGAAACAACTTGAACAAGCACAGTCCGCGATTGGTAGCGCGTCTATTACATTCCGCAATCAATCTTTGGAACGACAAGGCACAATTCTAAATGCGCTGACTACGTTATATGCGGGACAAGCACCATATACGTATCAAGACGCGTTTGGCGGGCCTAGAGGGCCATCTGTATTGCAACAATTATTTCCACAAGGCGTAGGCGGGATTGTCAAATCTCTTTTCTCATTCTTATAACCATTATGGCCGATACACAAGATAGACAACTAGCGCCCGTTCGCGAGCCGTTACAAGCTCGAACCACCACAAATCCAGATGTTGCACGCGGTGCAGATGTGCAGCGTTCTGCAATATCGCGGGATATGGGAACAAGGCAGCTAATCACGGTCACCGAAACGCAAATACCCGCACCGGATATTTCGTGGGCAGCACAACCACTTGCCCCAAATACGGGTGGATTTGCAGGATATGGACAACCAGATTTAACACTCAACACGGGTGTTAATTCCAATTTTGTGCAGCAGCAAGCTCTACCGCGTTATGATTTGCAAAATCCGCTTGGGTTATCAGCGGATTTATTTTCTCGATTTTTCAGCAATGCGCCTACAGAATCTCCACAATCACCCGTTGTGGTTGGCGATGTTGGCACAAGTAGCGGAACCGGCAGTAATGCGGGATTGCTACTTGTGATTGCTGTGTTAGGAATTGGCGGATACTTTCTTTATAGGAGATTCAAACAATGAAACGATGGATGGCTATTTTGTTAATCGTGATTGGAATTGCTATTTTAGTAATGAAGCGAGGGTAAACCAATGTATAACCAATCAATGCCACTAGTTAATTTTTCGCGTGAATCTGGTTGGAGTCCGATAGAAGCTTGGTTAATGGGTGCTTCACCCGTTATCAGCGGTTCTACCGGAATTGATAATTTGGCGCATACCGTTTCCGCATTTCAGCAAGCACACCAATCACCTAAATTCTGCGCGGATAAAACAGGTAGGGTAGTGCCGTGCGATTCGCCTGATAGGGTGCAAGGTGGTGCAACTGGCGGAAACAATAATCCGATTTATGGCGGTAATCCTACGCAAGATAACCCGTATGGCGATCAAATACCGGGTGGAGTTAAACCGCCGAATGATGTGTATGGCGATCAAATACCGGGCGCAAGCGGAACACCTAAATATGCAAATGATGGGATATTTGACGAATGGTTTAAGCGGATTATGCTTGCGTTAGTTGCCATCATTATCATTGCAATTGCAGTTGTTTCGTTACGGTGATTTATGTGTTTACTCATTTATTTTGTAATAGGCTTCTTTGTCGGTTGCGCGCTAACTTGGGTTTCGATGATGAATATGGTTAGCACGGCCAACTTAGAAGGATACACACAAGGTTTTCAAGATGCAAAGAATGGTGAATTAAATGCCAAGTAACTCAATCAAAGACTTAAACCGTACTTGCCTTGCTACAAAAATTCCCGCCGAAGCAAATACTTACGCTGTTATTGAATTGGATAATCGTAGGGAAACTATAGCAATTGATTCAATTACGTGGGGCTCGCAAATTATTAACTCTACGGACAGAACCAACTTTATAGGGCATTATGCGGCATTGATTAGAAATATGTCTGTTAGTGATGACACGTCTTTTTCATCTAATGCTCCGGTTGGATTACCAGCGGGTGCGGAAATTTTATGGATGGATTTTCAAAACGCTTTGGGTGGTGAAACGCATAAAACCTTTTCAAAACCTTTTTTGTTACCACCGGGTGATAAATATATTCTGGTGGTTCCCGCACCAGCGATGGCAGCGGCGTTAAATGCAACCATCTACTATCACGTGTCATTGAACGGTAGAATTATCACAGACGCACAAACCGGCGGTTGGAGATTATACTAATGGGAGTAATTACTACAAATCCAGACGTTTCACTACAAGCAAACATTGGAGCGCCCGTGCTGTATTATCTTTCGGATGGTGCGGCAATCTTTGGTTGTATCGGTAGTCCTGAGGGTGTAATCGCTGCAAATAAGCGAAGCCTTGCATTAAGTGACAATGGCAGCGTTTATTACAAAACTACGGATTCTGTTAATACGGGTTGGAGTGCGTTAGGTGGTGGTGGTAGCGGAACTGTCACAACATTTGGAGCAGGTAATTTATCACCTTTATTCACTACTAGCGTAACAACGGCAACTACTACACCCGCGCTAAGCTTTACACAAATTTCTCAAAGTGCAAATCTTGTGTATGCTTCACCGAATGGTTCGGCGGGTGTTCCTACCTTTCGTGCGCTCACAAGCTCCGATTTGGCAGCAAGTGCCGCTCCACCCGCTGGCGGGATTCAATACAATGATGGCACAAATGGATTTACCGCAAGCAATGGACTCAAGTTTGACGGTGCGAGTAACACCGTGCAAATTGGCGAAAGTACCGTTTTAAAAGGTACATTGCAATTTTTTGCCGCGCTTGGCTCCGGTTCGATCAAACACACTGTGAATAATCCCGGTGGTAACTTTGTGTTTATCTGGCCTGATAGTTTGCCAACAAATAACGATTTGGCACGGTTTAGCGTATCCGGTTCAAATGTTACTATCAGCAGTGTTGCGGCAAGTGGGCTCGGTTTTGCTTCGGTGAATCCGACTAGTGGAGTTTTGCCTTATAACAATGCTGGTAGTTTTGCAGATTCTCAATTAACCCGCACAAGTTCCAGTATTTTAACGTTAAGCACAGGTCAATTTTCCGTGCCTGTTGGCTCGTCAGCTTCGCCAGCAATTCGTTTCGGTGGTAGTGATAGTTTCGGGTTTTATCAGGGCGGAAATGCTGGCAATGGTTTAATTGCAAAAGTTAATGGCAATCCAGAATTTTGCTTATTTGACGGCAACACTAGTTTTATTGGAATAGGAACAACAAGGCAATATCAATGGGGAACTGTATCAACTGCCGCTGGTGACACCGGGTTAGCGCGTGTTGCCGCTGCAATGGTTCGCGTAAGCAATGGCTCTACGGGTGCGGGGAAATTTGGTGTAGGCAGTTCAACCATTACAACAGCAAATCAATTTAGCGTTGATTCTCAAAGCACAACAGTTATTGCAGGGTATTTCTCAATGCCGAATGGCAGCAGCGTAGCAACCATTCAAGGCGTTACCAATTCAATTCAATCGTTTGCATTTATGCCAAGTGGTAAAATTATTGGTGGAATGAATGTTCCCACTACCAATCAACAGACCGCAATGGTTGGCAATGCAAAAAGCGATGTTTCTACAATTGGTAATGTTGGCACGGGTGTTGACAATCTATTGTCGTTTGTCATTCAAGCCAACGTGCTAGCCAATACAGGCGATTATGCAGAGTTTGACGCGTTTGGAGAATTTGCCGCAAATGCTAACAATAAAACTTTGAAAATCGTCTACGGAACTACCACCATATTCAATACAGGTGCGGTTGCATTCAATGCGAGTAATTGGCGCATACACGCCAAAATTTTATACACGGGTGCAAGCGCGCAGAAAACGATTGTTACATTTTGGTCAACTGATGCAACTACACCGTTTTTGCAAGAAATTTTTGCAACAACGGAAAGTAACGCTGCTAATAAGACTATTCAATTTACTGGTGAGGCAACCAGTAACAATGATATAACACAGCTACACCTTGAATCTCGCTTGGTGATAGCATTAACTTCTTAAAGGATAAATCAGCTATGTTTATTTTGGAAATTCCTGTTAATGCCGATGAAAAAGACTTTTTCAATATGATTGTCAATGATAACGAAGGCGAAGCAATTCAAACCCTTGCCAATGGAAAGGCGTTGGAATTTGTTAAAGTCTCTGACGATCAAAAGAAAAGTTTTTGTGTTGCATTATTGTCACGCGATTTAACAAACCGGTTTATTGCCGCACAGGTTGAAAAAGACGTGCAAACATTTCGAGAGCAACGACACAAACAAATGCGAGGTGAAAGCTAATGGATAAAGACTTCTGGTTTAATATGGGGGTGACTGCAATTTTGACCGCGCTTAGAGACTCGTTTAAAAGCGAATCTGCAAAATCAAAATTGAAACCTGCTATGTTGAAAATTGCGGGTGTGATATTTGCTTTATGGGGTGATGACACTCAATTTGAAGATGCGGTATTTGCTCGGGCTGAGTATGAGCGAAAGAAAATGGGAGTCTCTAGCTAGAGACTCCTGGAGTCTTTTGAAAATATGGGAGTCTCTAGCTAGAGACTCCCATACATTTTATAAACTGTCTTTGATTCTCTGATAAACAGCCTTTGATTGCTTGCCTTCATTTTCCAACTTTCGGAGACTCCACGCGGCCAATTCCGCGTAGTTCATAGCCGCCAATCCTTCCAATTGCATTAGTTCAATCGGAATACGAATTACGTGTTTAGCACCCATTCCACGTTCCGCAAATCGGATTGAGACTCCGGTTGCACCTTGCGGAGACAAGGATAATGAAAACCCGTTCCCATTATCCACTTTATGCAATGTGTTTGTGGAAATTTGCAGTTGTGCGGTTCTGGGTAAAAACGTGGTTCTGGTTTGTTGTTTTGGGTATGGATTGTCAACAGTTTCTAGTAAAACAGTATGTTTCCCTTTAAACATGCACATTCCAAAAACCGTGATTAACCCTATGACATAAATCAACAATTCTGCAATTGAGGGAAAGACAAGTAGATTTTCCGCACGTTCATAAACAGTCTCAAGGGTAAGCTTTGGCGTTGCATTTTCGGGTGTTGGTTGTGGTTTGGGTGTGATGATCGAAACCGCGTTTGCCTGTGCTTTGCCAGTCTTTAAACCGGATATAATCTTTAATTGCTCTGTCTTTTCTTTGTCTCTGCTTGCTTCGACTTTGTTGTTTTCTGCAATTGTTTGGGTTGCACCGCTAAATTGTCGCATTACCACCACTCCGCAAATAGCCGTGACAACTAACGCAATCAATCCAGCGCACTCAAAGATGAATGCAGTTGTCCTTGCGTGTGCATTCTTTTTATTACCAGTTTGCAGAATATAAATCAGACTGATAATAAAACACGCTGCTAGGCATAGAATGGTTGGAATTGCGCCATCCCATCCAAACACTTTAACACACGCGATTACAATTACAGAACCAAAGAGCAACACAAGCGCGGGGAAAATCAGCCACTTGATAATTGAAAAGTCTTTTTCGTTTTCCATTTTCGTTATCTCCTAATATTTGGAACGGTAGATTCCAGCGTAATTATAAAGGTAAATTCCAGCGTAATTATACGCGATTGCAACACTTTCAAACTTTTGTTGTTCACGATGTGAAACGGCATTAAACCAAACGATGCAACCGCCATTGTATACAACGTCCTTGTCTTCAATGTCATAAATTCCTACACGCTGTGTATTTGTGACAAAGAATGTATAAAACCCTTTTGCAATGATTTCCGAAGAAAAGGTAAAAGACGTAGAATACTGATAAATATGATTGGATGGCGGTTCATCTGTAGGCGGGTGTTGTTTACGTTGAAGAGATAAACTAACCGCTACTTGAAACGCTCGCACCAAAGCCTTTGCATCTAGGGTTTTATAATTTGCATCTGTCCAAAGTAATTCCGCTCGCATCAAACCGCTGTTATCCGTTGCGGATTGAATCTTGATTGCTATATCATCTGATTTCATTTTTGTTATCTCCTATAGTTTTAAGATGTTGTTCCATCAAAGAAGCAAGTAGCTGCATCTTTACACTCGCCGTATTATAATCTTCATAAGCTGACATATATTCTTTTATCAGTAAATGCGGTAACGAATCTACATCAACCAGTCCAATCTTTTCAGCGAAGTTTGTCACTACAAAAGGCTGCCCATATTTAACAGTCATTAGATGTTCCCCTCTAAAACCTCGCACACAAATCTTGAGAAGATAGCAACCAAAATTTGTACTATAAAGATTTTTAGCATTTTGTTATCTCCTAAAATAAAATGCACCATTGCACCCGTGGAAAGGTGAATGGTGCTTTTGATGGTTCGGGGCTGTGAATTGTTTAGAACGGCTCTTCGGGTGATTCGTCTGAAATGATTCGTTCCATTTGTTCGACGCTGATAATATCAATAAATGGGTGTTCTTGCCCGGTGTCAATTCTCTGCATCACACACCCATCAATGGGTGTTTTGTCATCTTGGAACAAATCGTAAAGTGCCTTGCGTTTCTTGTGAATTTCACCTTTGGAGTTTTGTGCGGGAAAGGCGACGTAGTACTTGGTTTCATCATCTTCAACAGTAAGTCCGTATCCGTATTTAGCACGTTTTGATCCATCAGAGTATTCAAACGCTTCAACGATGCAGAAAGGTAATGAAAACTCTGCATCTTCTGACTCAAACCATTCTTCCACTAACGTCCACGTTCCATCACCCGAACCGCCATTCAGTCCCAAATCTTCAAGTCGGCGGGTTGGAGCGGTTGCTTTTTCAAGTTTGCGATTTTGTTTGATTGGCATTTTCGTTTTCCTTTATGTTATGGATTTAATGGGAAAGTGCGGCGATTAAACCGCACTTGCTTTAGTTGGGCTGTTATCGCTTACCGGGTTTTTTCGCGGGTTCGGGTTCAGTGTCTTTGACGGGTTTTGCCACAATAGCAACTGCGCCGTCAATCAATTGGAGGTCAAAGTCCAATTGATAATACTGTCCGCGCGATTTCATTTGTACGGTTGGAATTGTCGGGGAACCGGTTGATTTGAATTTTGCGAATTTTTCGGCTGCTTCTTGGAATTGCATAGTTATCCTTTTTGTTGAAATTGTTGAAAGTCTACATACGGTGTTTAGAAAACTAAACACCGTATGCCTATGAACGAATGAAATGAAATGAACTGAGAGAATTATACACAAATGCGATTTGAATGCAAATCAATCGTCATGTGTTTCACCCGTTGCTTTGTCTTTTTCTTCCCAAGATAAATGAGGCGCATACGGTTCTGAAAGCGTGGCTTTTGGTTGTTCGGGCAAGATTCTCAAAATTGATTCTGGAAGCAATTGCACTTGTTCAGAGATTGTGAAGTCTATTTCTCGCTCGCAATCTTTCCATTTACACCATTCTTTTAAACTAGGTAATGCAGAACCCAAACCGATAAACCGTGTTTCTTTGTACTTGTAACATCCAAGATTGCCATTCGTTCGCCACTCTTTTCTCAATTCATCATAGTTGATACTAGCCGCACGAAAGCCGCGGGACTTTTTATAGAATGGCTGTGATTGGTCTTCCGGTTCTAGTCCAAAGCAATACACACCTGATTGCAACATAAACATATCTTGTATTTCGTCTGTTTCCCAACCACCTAAACCCGGTATGTCATCGGTTAGCTTCTTGGTTGCAAAAACGCCATCAGTTGCAAATGCTATCACACTGGATTTGTTTCGGTTTGCAAGATGTAATACATTCGCTCTGCATATACTGGTGGTGTATCCCGCCCAAAAGTAATTTTGATATTTAGGCGTAGCGCCTTTCCATCCTATTGATTGTGCGGTGATACCATATAAAGAGTTCATTCCAAGTTTGAGCGCAAGTTGTGCATCGTTACCCGCCTTTTTATATTCGATACGTTTTTGATAGATTTCATCTATAAATGCAAATGGCTTTACATCGCTTTCAGGAATGAAATAATAGCCATCTAGTATCGTAATTGCTTTAGGATAGTGTTGCAATGCAGCATCTATTTCTGGTTTATAATACCATCCTATACCTTTATTTGGATAATAGATAGCAGCCTTGTATCTAAACGGAAACGGGTTTAGATATTCTTTAGCACTTGTTTTCCATTGGACTTTATAAACTGCCCATTGCTTATCCGGTCTATAATCCTTCGTTCGTATCCATCTGCCTTTGCTGGTTGGAAGTGTGCGTAATGCAGCTGGATACGCGCTTGACAAATCGTGAGAGTAAGCGATTGGAAATTCACCTTGCTGACATATTTGAAATCTTCCGCCGAAATATGCTCTAAGGAAAATTTGGTGCATTCGTTCCGGTCTATCAATGTAAGTGTCTAGCTTATGTGTTTGTGCTAAACGCTTTGCAATGGTTGCCGCACCGTGCCAAGACTTGGGCATACAATCCGCTTCAATGGTTGCGGCGCGTAATTTGTCCATTAACTGCACTAGGAGTTCACATTCTTTTTGATTGTATGCTTTGATCGTCTTGCGTTCGGCTGTTGTGAACGCGCTACGGTTGGCTTTGTTTTCGTCAAGCATTTTATAAGTAGGATCGTCTTTTTCGTACAATTTCCACGCTAAACCAGTTTTGAGAAACGATGCTTGAAAGTATCCAAACGTGTCAAACAATGTTACACGCCGTTTATCTTTTGTGAGTGAAAACATTTTTGATTTGAGCCAGTTGATTGACCATCCTCGCCATTGCAAATTTTTGGTGTTCCATAGTTCGATCAACTCTTCTTTGGTCAAATCCTTTAGCATCATATTTACATCATAATTTAGACCAAAGCCAACTAGGATTCCTTTGTCTACATATTGGTGTAGAAATTGAAAGCACTTTTCCGTGCTTAATCCCGTTTTCCAGTTTTCTATGCAATGTCCCTCGGATGATGCAAGAAGTGTATAAAGGTGTTTTCCGTCTACTGTAATACCTTCGCCATCTATGGCAATGAAAGGTATTTGCTGAACTTGTCGTTTGTGCCATTCAGTTTTTACTTGCTTTATTCGTTCTGGATGTTGAATAGCCCATCGTTGAACACGTGATAAAGAATTACTTTGTTTAGATGCAAGTCTTGCACGTATTCTATTCTTTATCTTGCTTTCCTCACTTAGTGTTCTGGTTAAGTCTGGATGTTGCATTCTGAATGCTGCTTGCTTGGCCGCGTTGCTAATGTGTTTTTTGAATCGTCCCATTTTCGTTATCTCCTATCAGGTGTTAATTCTATAATTGGTGGCCAGAAAAAAGAATTTTCTCGTTGTAATTCATAAACCAACTTTGTACAACGCTCACAAATATACACCGGAAAATTTTCTTCGTTTTGGTGTTTAATAGCCATTGTAGGCGGGTTATAACAGTAGCGTAACATACAGTGTTTAGGAATTGGTTGAAACACCGATTTCATACCCGTGCAAATAAGTGTTGTTAAATGTTCTGCTAATTTAATTTGTTCATTTGCTGATAAATCTGGTTGTTGCTTCATTTTCGTTTATATCTCCTATGTTTGCGAGGACTCTCACCGGGTTGGTGTTTTGTCCGTTTGTTGAATTTTCCAACGTATGTTAGTAACTCGCGCAATTCTTTTGAACGGGGTTTAAATGGTGGTTTGGTTTGAAACGCTGCACGAAACAGCATATAGAATTTAGTGCCTTGACCGGTTGGCAATCGCTTTGCCTCTGCAAATCCTTTAAACCGTTCGTAAGCAGATTGTGTTTGAAATTTTGGTATACCTGTAAATGCTTTTTTATATGTATCAAAATCTTTCCAGCCCAAAGCATTTGCTGCACGTTTCAACGCACTTGCTTTCGTGATGGTTCTACCAGTCAAAGGATTTATGTACCCATCACCTTTCTTTTTATACCCTTGTGCGCGCAAAAAATTTGCTGGCTGAAATTGTCTAGGTGTTGCCATTGCACTTAACCTCATTCAATTCTTTAACAAGCATTCTATAAATTTCCGTTGAAGACGGGGCATACAACATACATTGTTTAGAATGCTCGATTGAAGATTTTGGGCACGTGCAATAGATGGGCGTGGTATAGGATGGACAGTGTTTAGAATGCAATGTTTGTGTTCCTATTTGCAAACATTGTTTAAAACGGCGATATAGATAATTTAGCAACTTGTTCATTTCATTCTCCTAAATCATTTACACATTGCTATAGCAAATAAAACCATCCAATTCATTTTTGTAGTTTGGTTTGTTTCTTCATCAAATACGTCTTTAGCTGCAATATCTACTAAATCGTGCCAATCATCTTTATCATCAAATTGCAGCGATATTTTTATTCTGCAATTATCTAACCTAATAACAGTTGGGAGTGTATTTTGAAAGTGCTGTAAACTTTGCACCGCATTTAGAATTTCTGGCATATACATTTCTCCTATCTATAAATTCAATTCGCGCAAATTATACAACCTTGTATAGATAGTGTCCAAACTACACTAACAACTTTTTAAATAGTGTACTTACCACACTAAGTCAAGCCTAAATGAAAATCATTTTCAAAAACAATTATTTCGTTACGCATAAGTATTCCAAAATAT
>WBZU01001890.1_pt1 | contig 15126 bp, 13 predicted proteins | sample 5204311 | NCBI WGS metagenome assembly WBZU01 (sample SAMN12344359, study PRJNA552823) | activated sludge metagenome | biome: Activated sludge suspended growth; feature: Nitrification reactor; material: Wastewater; isolation source: activated sludge from nitrification reactor of wastewater...
GCCCGCGTAGGCGAACGCGAGCGCCGTCCCGGGCAGGACGGCCGGCAGCCGGTGCGACGGGGCGAATCCGGGAGGCGTGTGCATGGCGGCGCCGAACCGCCCGATTATGCACGAGCCGCGGCGCGCAGCCGTCTCCCGGCGCGGCCCGTCAGGCCAGCGCGAGCGGCAGCTTGCGCAGCCGCTGGCCGGTCGCCGCGTGGAGCGCATTCGCGACCGCGGGCGCGATCACCGGCGTCGCGGGCTCGCCCACGCCCGACGGCTTGCCGGCCGACGGCACGATGTGCACCTCGACCGCCGGCATCTCGTCGATGCGCAACGCCGGGTAGTCGTTGAAGTTCGACTGCTCGATCCGCCCGTCCCGGATCGTGATCGCGCTGTAGAGCGCCGCCGACAGGCCGTAGCCGATGCCGCCTTCCATCTGCGCGCGCACGACGTCGGGGTTGACGGCGATCCCGCACTCGACCGCGCAGACCACGCGGTCGACGCTGAAGCTGCGGTCGGGCTTGACGGTCACCTCGGCGACCTCGGCCACGACCGTGCCGAACGACTCGTGCACGGCGACGCCGCGGCCGCGCTTCGTGCCGGCCCTGCCGGGGGCGAGCGGCGTTCCCCAGCCGGCTTCGCGGACCGCGAGCTCGAGCGCGGCGAGGTGCCGCGGGTGCTTCGCGAGCAGCGCGCGCCGCATCGCGACCGGGTCCTGCCCGGCCGCCGCGGCGAGCTCGTCCACGAACGTCTCGGTCGAGTACGCGGTGTGCGTCGAGCCGACCGAGCGCCACCACTGCACCGGCACCGCGCCGTACGGCGAGTGCAGGTCGACGGACAGCGCGGGGATTTCGTAGGGCAGCGACGCGGCGCCCTCGACCGAGGTCGCGTCGACGCCGTCCTTGACCAGCGCCTTCTCGAACGCCGTGCCGTCGAGGATCGACTGCCCGACGATCCGATGCTGCCAGCCCACGATCGCGCCGCCGGCGTCGAGGCCCGCCTTGATCGTGTGCAGGTACATCGGCCGGTAGTAGCCGGCGCGCATGTCGTCCTCCCGCGTCCAGACGAGCTTCACCGGTACGCCGCGCTGGCCCATTTTCGCCAGCCGCGAGACGATCTCGGCGCACTCGACGACGTAGTCCGACTGCGGGTTCGCGCGCCGGCCGAAGCTGCCGCCCGCGTAGAGCGTGTCGATCGTCACCTGCTCGGGCCTGAGGCCGGTCACCTGCGCGATGGCCGCCTGGTCGGCGGTCTGCGACTGCGCGCCGTACCAGGCCTCGCAGCGGCCTTCGGTCAGGCGCATCACGCAGTCGAGCGGCTCCATCGGCGCGTGCGCGAGGTAGGGAAACTCGAACGTCGCCTCGAGCACCTTCGCAGCGCCGGCGATCGCCTTCGCGGCGTCGCCGTCGGCGCGCGCGACCTTGCCGGGCGTCGCGGCGAGCTTCCGGTAGGACGCCATGACCTCGTCGGTCGATCCGGTCCACGCGCGGCTGTCGTCCCACTCCACCTTGAGCGCGTCGCGGCCCTTCACCGCGGCCCAGTAGCCGGTCGCGAGCACCGCGATGCCGGTCGGCAGCTCGACGACGGTGCGCAGGCCCGGGATGCCCTTGAGCCCGCTCGCGTCGAAGCGTTTCACGCGCCCTCCGAAGCGCGGCGGGTGCAGCACGACGGCCGTGAGCATGCCGGGCAGCTCGACGTCCTGCGTGAAGAGCGCCGTACCGTTCGACTTCGCGGCCGTGTCGGTGCGCGGCACGTGCTTGCCGACGAACACGAAGTCCTTCGGATCCTTGAGCGTCACGCTCGCGGGGACGGGCATCGCGGCCGCCGCTTCCGCGAGCTCGCCGAACGTCGCCTTCTTCCCCGACGCGTGCGAGACGACGCCCGCGCTCACCCTGATCGATCCGGCGGGCACGTTCCAGCGCTTCGCCGCCGCGGCGACCAGCATCGCGCGCGCGGCCGCGCCGGCCTGGCGCAGCTGCTCCCACGAATTCGCGATCGCGGTCGACCCGCCGGTGCCCTGCGCCGGGCCCCAGAACAGGTTGTTGTAGCGCGTCGCGTCGGCGGGCGCGCTCGCGACGCGGACCTGGCTCCACGCGGCGTCGAGCTCGTCGGCGACGATCGTCGCGAGGCCGGTGTAGACGCCCTGGCCCATCTCGAGGTGCTTCGCGACGACGGTGACCGTGTTGTCGCGGCCCACGCGCACGAACGCGTTCGGCTCGAACGGCGGGGCCTGCGTCGCGGCGCCCGCCTTGCCGGGACCGCCCTGCTGCGCGAGGACCGGGACGTGGACGCCGAGCAGGAGGCCGGCGCCGGCGGCGCCGCCCGCTTTCAGGAACGCGCGCCGGGAGCGGGAGAGATTGCGAACGGAAAGGTCGCTCATCGGGATCTCCTTCACGCGAGCGACTTCGCCGCTTCCTTGATCGCGGCGCGGATGCGCACGTAGGTCGCGCAGCGGCAGAGGTTGCCCGACATCGCGGAATCGATGTCGGCGTCGGTCGGGCGCTTGTTCCGCGCGAGCAGCGCCACGGCGCTCATCACCTGGCCGGACTGGCAGAAGCCGCACTGCGGCACGTCGAGCTTCGCCCACGCGGCCTGCACCGCCTGCGCCTCCTTCGACTTCAGTCCCTCGATCGTGGTGATCTCGGCGCCTTGTTTCAGCGACGCGAGCGGCGTGCGGCACGAGCGCACCGGCTGGCCCTCGACATAGACGACGCAGGCGCCGCACGCGGCGATGCCGCAGCCGTACTTGGTGCCGGTGAGCTTGAGCGAATCGCGCAGGAGCCACAGGAGCGGCGTGTCGCCGGGGACGCTCGCCGCGATGTCGACGCGTTCCTTGTTGACGAACAGGACGGGCATGGAGGACTCCGGGAAGCCGCGCGCGGCGGCGCGGAAAGGACGCGATGGTAGGCGAAGCGGGGGCCGAGCGCCATCGGACGGCGGCGGAGGCCGCGCGGCGTGCGCCCGCGCACCGGTCGCGCGGGAAAAAGGTCCCATGCGACAAGGACTTGGCGCTCGCCCGTGCTAGAATGCAGGGCTGAAAACCGCCCGCAGGACGCTCCGATGGAAGCCGAACAGCTGAACCAGATCGCCCACACGCTCGCCGATCTCAGGAACCGGTCGGCCGAGATGCGGAGGTATCTTTGACTTCGACCTGAAGTCGAAGACCCTCGAGGAGGTCCGCCGTGCGCTCGAGGATCCGAAGGTCTGGGACGATCCCGCGAAGGCGCAGGAGCTCGGCAAGCAGAAGAAGCAGCTCGAAGGCGTCGTCACGACGCTGGCCGACCTCGACCGCGGCCTGTCCGACAGCGGCGAGCTCTTCGAGCTCGCCCGCGCCGACGACGACGACGCGACGCTCGCGGCGGTGCGCGACGACGTCGCGGGCCTCGCGCAGGTCGTCGAGGGGCTCGAGTTCCGCCGGATGTTCAGCCATCCGATGGACCCGGCGCCGTGCTTCCTCGACATCCAGGCGGGCAGCGGCGGCACCGAGGCGCAGGACTGGGCGTCGATGCTCCTGCGCATGTACCTCAAGTACTGCGAGCGGCGCGGCTGGAAGGTCGACGTCCTCGAGGAGTCGCCCGGCGAAGTCGCCGGCATCAAGAGCGCGTCGATCAAGGTCGAGGGCGACTACGCCTACGGCTACCTCCGGACCGAGACCGGCGTGCACCGGCTCGTGCGCAAGAGCCCGTTCGACTCGAACGCGCGCCGCCACACGTCGTTCGCCAGCGTGTTCGTCTACCCGGAGGTCGACGAGTCGATCGAGGTCGAGATCAACCCGGCGGACCTGCGCATCGACACGTTCCGGGCGTCGGGCGCGGGCGGCCAGCACATCAACAAGACCGACTCCGCGGTGCGGATCACGCACCTGCCGACCAACATCGTCGTGCAGTGCCAGAACGACCGCTCGCAGCACCGCAACCGCGCCGAGGCGATGGCGATGATGAAGGCGAAGCTCTACGAGCTCGAGCTCCGCAAGCGCCAGGCCGAGCAGCAGAAGCTCGAAGACAGCAAGACCGACATCGGCTGGGGCCACCAGATTCGCAGCTACGTGCTCGACCAGTCGCGCATCAAGGACCTCCGCACGAACCACGAGGTCGGCGACACGCAGCGCGTCCTCGACGGCGACCTCGACGACTTCATCGCGGCGAGCCTCAAACAAGGCGTGCAGTGAGGCTCCCCCCGAAGCGGCCTCCGGCCGCCTCCCCCCAGGGGGCGCCGCGGCCCGAGGACGATCTCGGGGCGGCCCGTCGATCGCCCAGGGCCGCGGCCGGTGGCAAGGGGCCGGTCGGGTTGTCCCCCCCGAAGCGGCCTCCGGCCGCCTCCCCCCAGGGGGCCGCGCGTCCTTGGGGCGGCCCGGCGGACGCGCGCACCCCCCCGAAGCGGCCTCCGGCGGCCGCCCCCCAAGGGGCGCCGACGGCGTTCATCTTCGACATCGACGGCACGATCATCGACTCGATGCCGTTCCACGGGAAGTCGTGGGAGGCGTTCTTCGCGCGCCGCGGCGTCCGTTACGAAGGCGAGGCGTTCCTGCGCGCCACCGCGGGCCGCACCGGCGTCGAGATCATGCGCGAGCGGTTCGGCCCGATGAGCGACGAGGCCGCGTGGGCGCTCGTCCACGAGAAGGAAGACGTCTACCGCGAGCTGTTCCGGCCGGTGTTCCGCGAGATCGGGGGCTTCCGCGCGTTCGCGCGCGCGGCTCGCGCCGAGGGCGTCCGGATCGCGCTCGCGACCGCGGGGGACGCGAAGAACATCGCGTTCGCCGTGTCGGGACTCGGGATGGAACGCGAGTTCGACGCGCTAGCCGGCGCGCACGACGTCAGGCGCGGCAAGCCGGAGCCCGACCTGTTCCTGCTCGCCGCGGAGCGCATGGGCGCCGACCCGGCGGAGTGCATCGTGTTCGAGGACGCGCCGCTCGGCATCGAGGGCGCGCGCCGGGCCGGAATGCACGCGGTGGGCGTCACCTCCGGCGAGACGGCCGAGCGCCTCGCCGGTCCGCACGTGCTCGCCGCGATCCCGCATTACCGCGGACTCGCGCCGCGCGCCATCATCGAACTTGCCCTGAACCGGACCCCGCGCGCAGCAGCGCGCGAGGGCGCCGACTGACGAGCCTTCCGCCATGAACGAGCGCAACGCCCCGCCGACCCCGCCCGCGCAGGACGAGAACCAGATCATCGCGGAGCGTCGCGCCAAGCTCGCGCAGCTGCGCGCCGACGGCCAGGCGTATCCGAACGACTTCCGGCGCGACGCGCTCGCGGCCGACCTGCACGCGCGGCACGGCGAGACGCCGAACGAGGCGCTCGAGCCGCAGGCGATCCGCGTGACGGTGGCCGGCCGCATGATGCTGAAGCGCGTGATGGGCAAGGCGTGCTTCGCGACGCTGCAGGACATGTCGGGGCGCATCCAGCTCTACGTGACGCTCGACGGCGTGGGCGCCGAGCGGCTCGAGGCATTCAAGCACTGGGACCTGGGCGACATCGTCGGGGCGAGCGGCACGCTGTTCCGGACCAGGACCGGCGAGCTGTCGGTCAGGTGCGACTCGGTGCGGCTCCTCTCGAAGGCGCTGCGCCCGCTGCCGGAGAAGTTCCACGGCCTCGCCGACCAGGAGCAGAAGTACCGGCAGCGCCACCTCGACCTGATCACCAACCCGGCGTCGCGGGAGGTGTTCGTCAAGCGCTCGCAGATCGTGCAGGCGATCCGCGAGTTCTTCGTCGAGCGCGGCTACCTCGAGGTCGAGACGCCGATGATGCACCCGATCCCGGGCGGGGCGTCCGCGCGTCCGTTCGTGACGCACCACAACGCGCTCGACATGCAGCTTTACCTGCGGATCGCGCCGGAGCTCTACCTGAAGCGCCTGGTCGTCGGCGGGCTCGAGCGCGTGTTCGAGATCAACCGCAACTTCCGCAACGAGGGCATCTCGACCCGGCACAACCCCGAGTTCACGATGCTCGAGTTCTACGAGGCGTACCGCGACTACGGGTACCTGATGGACCTGACCGAGGAGCTCCTGCGCACCGTCGCGCAGCGCGTGCTCGGCACGACGTCCGTTACCTACCAGGGCGAGACGATCGATCTCGGCGCGAAGTTCGACCGCCTGACGATGGCCGAGGCGATCCACAAGCACAACCCGCGCTACCCGCTGCACGAGCTCGCGAAGCCCGAGTACCTGCGCGTCGCGCTCGCGCCGTTCGACGAGGAGGTGTTCCCGACCGACGGCGTGGGCCTGCTGCAGCTGAAGCTCTTCGAGCAGACGACCGAGGAGAAGCTGGTGCAGCCGACGTTCATCGTCGCGCACCCGACCGACGTGTCGCCGCTCGCGCGCGCGAACGACGCGAACCCGGCGGTCACCGACCGCTTCGAGCTCTTCATCACGCGGCGCGAGATCGCGAACGGCTTCTCCGAGCTGAACGACCCCGAGGACCAGGCGGCGCGGTTCGCCGCGCAGGCGGCGGCGAAGGAGGCGGGCGACGAGGAGGCGATGTACTACGACGCCGACTACGTGCGGGCCCTCGAGAGCGGCCTGCCGCCGACGGCGGGCGAGGGCATCGGCATCGACCGCCTCGTGATGCTGCTGACCGACAGCCCGTCGATCCGCGACGTGATCCTGTTCCCGCAGCTCAAGCCCGAGGGCTGAGCCTCGCCGATCCCCCGTGGGTCGGGCTTCAGCCCGACCCACGGCGACCGCGGGAGGCCGGGCCGATGCCCGGGTCGCGGGATATACCCTGTCAGGGTACTTGACAGGATACCGGGCGGGGGTATAAAGTGCGAACGATGGATTCGCTGGTTTCCCCGTCGACGGCTGCGCCTCGTCCTGCCGATCCGCCGCCCCCGTCGGCCGCCGCCGACCAGGTCGACCTCGCCCTCGAGGGCATGACCTGCGCGGCATGCGCCGTTCGCATCGAGAAGGTGCTCAACCGGCTGCCCGCCACGAAGGCGGCCGTCAACTTCGCGACCGAGTCGGCGCAGGTCCGCTTCGACGCCGCGACGACGCCCATCGACGCGCTCGTCGCGGCCGTCGAGCGCGCCGGCTACCGCGCGCACGTCAAGGTCGACCCCGAAAAGGAGCGCGTCGAGGCGCAGGCGAAGAAGGCCGCCGCGTACCGGAAGCTCCGGGCCGAATTCGTCGTCTCGGCGATCCTCACGCTGCCGCTCATCGCGCAGATGGTGCCGATGTTCGCGTCCGGCGACTGGCTCGGCGGCGCGCACGCGGACCTCTTGCCGCGGTGGCTCCAGCTCGCGCTCGCGACGCCGGTCCAGTTCTGGATCGGCCGGCGCTTCTACGTCGGCGCGTGGAACTCGCTGCGCGGCGGCGGCGCTAACATGGACGTGCTGGTCTCGCTCGGCACGACGATGGCGTGGGGGCTGTCCGCCGTCGTCACCGTGCTGGGGCTGCACGAGCACGTCTATTTCGAGGCGTCGGCGGCGGTCATTACGCTCGTGCTGCTGGGCAAACTGCTCGAGGCACGCGCGAAGGCGGGGACCTCCGCCGCGCTCGAGGGGCTCGTCAAGCTGCAGCCGCGCACGGCGCGGATCGAACGCGATGGCGCTGTCGTCGAGGTGCCGCTCGCCGACGTGAAGGCCGGAGACCGTTTCGTCGTGCGCGCCGGCGACGCGGTGCCCGTCGACGGCGAGGTCGCGCGCGGCGAGTCCACGGTGGACGAGAGCATGCTGACCGGCGAGAGCCGCGCGGCGGCGAAGGTCCCCGGCGACAGGATCTATGCCGGCACCGTCAACCAGGACGGCATGCTCGTCGCCGTCGCGACCGGCGTCGGCTCGAAGACGCTGCTCGCCGGCATCGTGCGGCTGGTCGCCGAGGCGCAGGGCTCGAAGGCGCCGATCCAGCGGCTCGCGGATCGCGTCTCGGGCGTGTTCGTGCCGATCGTCGTCGCGATCGCCGTGGTCACGTTCGTCGCGACCGTCGCGCTCGGCGGCGAAGCGTCCGCGGCGCTGATCCACGCGGTCGCCGTGCTCGTGATCGCGTGCCCGTGCGCGCTCGGCCTCGCGACGCCGACCGCGATCATCGTCGGCACCGGGCGCGGCGCGCAGCGCGGCATCCTGATCCGCAACGCGGCGGCGCTCGAGCACGCGGGGCGCCTCACGAAGCTCGTCGTCGACAAGACCGGGACGCTCACCGAGGGCCGCCCGGCGGTGACCGGCGTCGTCGCGTTCGAACCCGACGGTTCGCCGCGGGCGCTCGAGCTCGCCGCGGCGCTCGAGCAGGGGTCGACGCACCCGATCGCCCAGGCGATCCTGGCGCACGCGGCGGCGGGCGGGCTCGCTCCGGCCGCGATCGACGGGTTCGTGTCGGTTCCGGGCAAGGGCGCGCAGGCGATTGCCGCCGACAGCGGCGCGGTCGTGCGCGTCGGGTCGCCGGCGTGGCTCGCGTCGGAGGGCGTCGCGGTGGCGGACGATGCCGTCGCCGAGTTCGCGCGCGACGGCCACACGATCGTGGCGGTCGGCGAAGGCGCGAAGCTCGTCGCGGTGATCGCGCTCGCCGACAGGGTCCGCGAGACGTCCGCCGCCGCCGTCGCGAGGCTCGAGGCGGCCGGCATCGAGGTGACGATGCTGACCGGCGACCACGAGGCGACCGCCGCGGCCGTGGCGAAGGCCGTCGGCATCCGGCACTGGCGTTCGGGCGTGCTCCCGGCCGCGAAGGCCGAAGCGGTGCGCGAGGCGAGGGCGTCGGGCGCGGTCACCGGCATGGTCGGGGACGGCGTCAACGACGCGCCCGCGCTCGCGCAGGCCGACGTGAGCTTCGCGATGGGGGCGGGGTCGGCGATCGCGATCGAGAGCGCCGACGTGACGCTCGTCCGCGACGACCTGAACGCGGTCGCCGACGCGATCCTGCTCTCTCGCGCGACGCTTTCGAAGATCCGGCAGAACCTGTTCTTCGCGTTCGCCTACAACGTGCTCGGCATCCCGCTCGCCGCGGTCGGCCTGCTGAGCCCGGTGATCGCCGGGGCCGCGATGGCGGCTTCGTCGGTGTCGGTCGTGAGCAACGCCCTGCTGTTGAAGCGCTGGCGACCCGCCGGCGCGCCTCCTTGAACGCTGAACGAAAGGAATGACGATGGAAACGGTGACGATCAACGTGAAGGGCATGACCTGCGGCGGCTGCGTGGCGAGCGTCACGCGCGTGCTGAAGGCCGTCCCGGGCGTCGACCAGGTCGACGTGAAGCTCTCGCCGGGGCAGGCGACGGTCCGCTACGACGCGGCGAAGGTCTCGGTGCCCGCGCTTGAGTCCGCGATCGTCGGCGCCGGCTATGACGTCGCGGCCTAGAGCGGCGAGGCGCGCCTCCGCGGCCGCAACCGGCGCCTCCGCGCAGGCGCACGCGGACCCGGGGCACCCGCTCGAGCCGCGCGCGCACGCGCATCACGCGGCGCTCGTGAAGCGGCTCAACCGGATCGAGGGGCAGGTACGCGGCATCGGGAAGATGCTCGTGGAGGACCGCTACTGCGTCGACATCCTGACGCAAGTGTCCGCGGTGCGCTCCGCGCTCGACGCGCTCGGTCTCGAGCTGCTCGAGCACCACCTGCACGGCTGCGTGCAGCAGGCGGTGAAGTCGGGGCGGGGCGAGCCCGCGATCGACGAGGCGATGCACGTGATCCGGAAGTTCGCAGGGTGACGCGGCGGCCGGGGCGCCGCGGCCCCCGTGCGGAAGCGCTGGTTTGCCCGGGACGCCCGCGAATGGCATAATCGCGTCCCTCGGGGTGTAGCGCAGCCTGGTAGCGCGCTTGCTTTGGGAGCAAGATGTCGGGAGTTCAAATCTCTCCACCCCGACCAACCCAACGCGAGCGCGGCAGCGGTCGACCGGCAGTCGGCCGGCCTGCGGCGCTCGCCTCGTCCGACAGGCGCCCGTAGCTCATTCGGATAGAGCACCGGCCTTCTAAGCCGGGGGTAACAGGTTCGAGTCCTGTCGGGCGCGCCACACCACGGCATGGCGGCGCGCGAACGACGCTCGCCTCCGGGGCGGGGCGCATCGGTTTCATCGGCGGTGGCTGTAGCTCAGGGGTAGAGTCCCGGATTGTGATTCCGGTTGTCGTGGGTTCGAATCCCATCAGCCACCCCACTCTCCTTCGGCGTCGCGCCGGCGCGGTGCCGCGATGGCGGCGGCGCGGTTCGTGCCGCACCGGTCAGCCGGTGCGCTGGAGGCTCTTCCAGTCCCGCCACTGCGCCGGGTAGCGACGTATCCACGGCTCGAGCCGTCCGGCGAATCGCTGCGCGGCCTCCTGCAGCGCGGCATCGGTGTCGCCTTCGCGCGCGACCGGGATCGGCGCATCGAGGGTCACGCGCAGGGCGCCGGCGTCGTCGCGCACGGCGAACACCGGCAAGAGCGGCGCGCCGGTGAGGCGCGCGAGTCCGGGCGCGCCGACCGCGAGCTCGAGCGTTTCGCCCAGGAGCTCGACGACGGCGAGCCGCTGGCCCTCCCAGGCGCCCGCGGTGATCGACACGATGCCGTTGCGCTCGAGCACGCGCCGCGCCGCGAGCGTCGCCGACATCGGTTTGGCGCGGTCGATGACGATGCGCCCGGCGAGGTGCGCGAGCTCGGCGCGCACGCGGATCCGGTTGACGGTCGCGATGCCGAGCCGCGACTTCGAGAAGCCGTGCTCGGGCCGGCTCAGGTGCCAGGCGAGGTAGCCGCGCTCCGCGAGCGCCTTCTTCGCCGCCAGCGCGTTGAAGCAGAAGTGCGCGACCCACAGCACGGCGCCGTGCCCGGCCGCGAGCGCGGCGTCGAGGTGCCCTCGCCCCACGAGCTCGACCGGCGCGTTCCAGCCGCCTGGGCCCGCCGACTTCAGGATCTGCAGATGGTGCTCGCTGCGCCCGGCGGCCGACGCGAGCGCGAACCCGCGCGCGTCGAACTCCGGGTTCGAAGGCCCGAGCGCGCGCCCGGCGACGCGCGCGACGGGATCCGGGTCGAAGAAGCGCAGCGACGCCTTGACCGCCTCGAGCTTGCGGCAGAACGACGGCCAGCGTCGTTCCGGCACGATCGCCGCGACGACCGCGAGGATCGGCAGCTCCGCGGCGAACGCGAGGTCCCCGCGCGTGATCCACGGCCTGGCCTCCTGCGATCGTTCGCGTCGACGGATGGTCATCGTGGCGGTCGCGGTACGATGGGCGTCACGCGCCCTCCGGATTGTCTCCGTTTCGCGCTCCCGCCGCCATGACGCCCGACCGCGAGATCACGTTCGTGCTGACGAGCTGCGGGCGGTTCGACCTGCTCGAGGAGACCGTCCGGACGTTCGTCGCGAGCAACACGGCGCCGATCGCGCGCTGGCTGGTCGTCGAGGACTCGGGGCGCCCCGGGGTCCGGGACGCCGTCGCCGGGACCGGCATCCCGTTCGAGTTCATCGTGAACGGCCCGCCCGTTGGCCAGATGGCGAGCATCGATCGCGCGTACGCGGCGGTGACCACGCCGTACATCTTCCACTGCGAGGACGACTGGCGCTTTTTCCGCGGCGGTTTCGTCGAGGAGTCGCTGGTGCTGCTCGAGCGCCTGCCGGAGGTGTCCGCGGTCATGTGCCGCCGGGCGGGGCAGAACCGCCTGCACGACGCGATCGTCGCGTCGGCGCCGCGGCGCGAGCTCGAAGGCGTCGCGTACCGCATGCCGTCGATTCACGCCGACGACGTGTGGTTCGGTTACGGCTTCAACCCCGGATTGCGCCGGCTCGCGGACGTCCGCGCGATCGGATCGTTCGCCTCGCGCGGGCACGAGAAGCACGCGAGCCTGTGGTTCAAGCGCCGGGGCATGGGCATGGCGTCGCTCGAGGCGCCGGCGTGCGAGACCACCGGCCGCGGGCGCCACGTCGCGGACCCGGTGGCGCCGGCGGGCATCGCGACGCGGGTGCACGAGCGGCCGCCGGGCGCGGTCGCCGCGCCGGCGTCGCGCAACGATCCCTGTCCGTGCGGCTCCGGAGAGCGCTACAAGCGCTGTCACGGGCTGCCGGGCTGAGCGCCGCCCCGGAGCGCCCGATGGCGGCCGACGCGTCGCGGAGGTTATCCTTGCGGGAGACCGCGCCGCGGTCGCCGACGCCCTCGGGGAGCACGATGGATTTCGACCAGGTCTGCAGGCTCGCGCGCAGGATCTCCCGGCCGCACCGCATCGAGCGGGGCGCGAAGTTCCGCCTGAAAGACCACGACCCGCGCGACACCGGCGGGCTCAACGACGAACACAAGCCCGCCGCGGTGGAGGCGCTGGAGGCCGGCAAGGAGGCGCTCGCGCGGCTGCAGGACATGCTCTACGCGCAGGACCGCTGGTCGGTGCTGCTCGTGTTCCAGGCGATGGACGCCGCGGGCAAGGACGGCGCGATCAAGCACGTGATGTCGGGCGTCAACCCGCAGGGCTGCCAGGTCTACTCGTTCAAGGCGCCCTCGGCGGAGGAGCTCGACCACGACTGGCTGTGGCGCTGCGTGCGCGCGCTGCCCGAGCGCGGGCGCATCGGCATCTTCAACCGCAGCTACTACGAGGAAGTGCTCGTCGTGAAGGTGCACCGCGATTTCCTCGCCGGGCAGAGGATCCCGCCCGCGCTCGTGCACAGGCGCATCTGGGACGAGCGCTACCGCGACATCCGCGGGTTCGAGCGCCACCTGGCCGCCAACGGCACGCTGGTGCTCAAGTTCTTCCTGAACGTCTCGCGCGCCGAGCAGAAGCGCCGCTTCCTCGAGCGCATCGAGGAACCCGCCAAGAACTGGAAATTCTCGGCAGCCGACGTGAAGGAGCGGGCGCACTGGAGCGCCTACATGGACGCTTACCAGGCGATGATCCGCGAAACCTCGGCGCCGCACGCACCGTGGTACGTCGTGCCGGCCGACAACAAGTGGTACACGCGCAACGTCGTCGCGGGCGCGATCATCGACGGCCTCTCGCGCCTGGGCCTCCACTATCCGAAGCTCGCCAGGGCCGAGCTCGCCGGGCTCGCCGCGGCGAAGAAGTCCCTCCTCGCCGAGAAGCGGTAGCCGCCGCCGGCCCGGTCGACGCGGCGTCCGGGCGGCGCAAAGCCACCTCCCCAGCGGACATGCGCTTCACGATCGCCACCTACAACATCCACAAGGGCTTCTCGCACCTGACGCGGCGCATGGTGATCCACGAGCTGCGCGAGCGGCTGCATCACCTGGCCGCCGACGTCCTGTTCCTGCAGGAAGTCCAGGGATCGCACGAGCACCACGCGGTGCGCTACAACGACTGGCCGGGCAAGCCGCAGCACGAGTTCATCGCGGACCAGGTGTGGCGCGAGGTCGCCTACGGCAAGAACGCGGTGTACCGCCACGGGCACCACGGCAACGCGCTGCTCTCGCGCTTCCCGATCGTCGTGCAGGAGAACGAGGACATCTCGGCGCATCCGTTCGAGAGCCGGGGGCTCCTGCACTGCGTCGTCCGGCTCGGCCCCCGGATGCCCGACCTCCACTGCATCAACGTCCACCTCGGGCTGTTCGAGCGCGGGCGCCAGTGGCAGGTGCGCGCGCTGTGCGAACGGATCCGGCAGGCGGTCCCGAAGAGCGCGCCGCTCGTGATCGCGGGCGACTTCAACGACTGGCGCCACCGTGCGAACCGGCAGCTGATCGACCAGCTCTCGGTCGTCGAGGTGTTCGAGGCGGTCAAGGGGCGGACGGCGCGCACGTTCCCGTCGATGCTGCCGCTGTTCCGGCTGGACCGCATCTACGTGCGGGGGCTCGACGTGATCGACGCGCGCGTGCACTACGCGTACCCGGGGCGCCGCCTGTCCGACCACGCGGCGCTCGACGCCACCTGCGAGCTGGCGGCCGCGCGGCGCTGAACGCGGGGCGGGCATGAACCGGTTCACTCCGGGCAACGAGGTCGAGCTCCTGCGCAGCGGAGCCGCGTACTTCCCGGCGCTCGTCGCCGCGGTCGACGCGGCGGAGCGGGAGGTTTGGCTCGAGACCTATATCCTCGCGGACGACCCCGCCGGCCGCGCGGTCGTCGAGGCGCTCGTCCGCGCGGCGTCGCGCGGCGTCGCCGTGCGTCTGCTCGTCGACGGCTGGGGCGCGAAGCACTACCTGACGAAGCGCCTCGAGCGCCAGCTCGGGGAGGGAGGCGTCTACCTGCTCAAGTACCGGCCCGAGGTGCAGCCGTGGCACTTCCGGTCGCACCGGCTGCGGCGGCTGCACCGCAAGCTCTGCCACGTCGACGCGCGCGTCGCGTTCGTCGGCGGCATCAACCTGATCGACGACATGAACACGCCCGGTCACCGGCCGCCGCGCGTCGACTTCGCGGTGCGCCTGCGCGGGCCGCTGGTCGCGTCGATCGTGCAGACGATGCAGCGGCTGTGGGCGCTGAACGAGCTCGTCCAGTTCCGGACGAGCGACGTGCCGCTGTTCCCCGACCTCGTCCCGACCGGGCGCGCCGGCGCGCAGACCGCGAAGTTCACGATTCGCGACAACCTGCGGCATCGCCGCGACATCGAGCGCGCCTACCTCGCCGGCATCCGCGTGGCGCGGCGCGAGATCCTGATCGCGAACGCGTACTTCTTCCCCGGCGTCCGCTTCCGACACGCGCTGATGGACGCCGCGCGCCGCGGCGTCGCGGTGACGCTGCTCCTGCAGGCGAAGGTCGAGTACCCGCTCCTCCACTACGCGAGCCGCGCGCTCTACGGGCAGCTCATCGGCGCGGGCATCGCGATCCAGGAGTACCGCCGGTCTTTCCTGCACGCGAAGGTCGCGGTGATCGACGACCGCTGGGCGACCGTCGGCTCGTCGAACATCGACCCGTACTCGCTCCTGATGGCGCGCGAGGCCAACGTGTTCGTGCGCGACGCGCGCTTCGCCGACGCGCTGCGCTCCGAGCTCCGCGCGATGATCGACGACGGCGCGCGGCCGGTGGTGACGCGCCGCCGGCTCGGCCGCTCGCTCGCGTCGAAGGCGCTGTGCTGGATCGCCTACGGCATCGTCCGCGCCGGCATGGGCCTCCTGGGCTACGGCGGCAACGAGTGGTGGGGCGGGCGGCCGCGCAAGCGCTGAGGCGGCGTCCTCAGTCCCGCTCGAAGATCCCGTAGCGCAGGTTGAGGTAGAGGAAGGTCAGCGGATCGCTCCCCCAGTACATGCCGAGCGCGTAAAAGGCGCCGTGCCGGATCTTGCCGCCGGCGACCTCCGGATTGCCGCGGTCGAGCGTCGAGGCGAAGCGTTCCTCCAGTGTCGGC
>WBZU01001891.1_pt1 | contig 15125 bp, 9 predicted proteins | sample 5204311 | NCBI WGS metagenome assembly WBZU01 (sample SAMN12344359, study PRJNA552823) | activated sludge metagenome | biome: Activated sludge suspended growth; feature: Nitrification reactor; material: Wastewater; isolation source: activated sludge from nitrification reactor of wastewater treatment...
ATGCCCTCGCCGGGGGCTCCGCCGCTCGTCGCAATGCATTGCAAGCCGCCGCCTTGCAAGATACCGCGGAAGAACTCTTCATTGCCGATGTGAATCGTGAACTCGATATCCTGGAAGGCGAATTGCTGAAATTGTTTCCAGGTCAACCCAAACGCGTCGCGGCGTTCCTCGAAGCCACGCGACCCGCCACCCGCCGCTCCAGCCGCGAAACCGAGACTCCCACGGAATCCGGCTGATTTTCCACGCGCCGACCTCACTTGAACCTTCGAGTGCACCAAAACCGTCACGGTTCAACCGTACTCGAACCCTCGAGTGCACCAAAACCGTGACGCGCCGACCGTACTTGAACCTTCGAGTGCACCAAAACCGTGACGCGCCGACCGTACTTGAAGGTTCGAGTGACGTTGGCGGCTCGATCCTTGGTGAAATCTCACGAAAAACTTGCCGCGCGCGGCGATATCCACGTACCATCGCCCCGTGCACCACCTTCGGTCTTGGCGACATCGACCATCGGGAGCCTGTTTCCCTCTTGTTTTGTCGGCTCTTGCGTTGAGTCTCGCCTCGAGCGTCGACGCTCAGCCGAAAGCGCCGGATCCAAAAGTTCCCGATGTAAAGCTCCCGGCGGCGAAGGTCCCCGACGTGAAGGCGCCCGACGTGAAAGCGCCCGACGTGAAGGCGCCCGACGTGAAGGCGCCCGACGTGAAGGCGCCCGACGTGAAAGCGCCCGCAGTCAAATTACCGACCGACAAGCCGGCCGAGGACAAACCTGCCGCGGACAAACCGGCTGGGGACAAGGATGCCGCGGGCGGCAAGACATTGACGGACGAAAGCGGAGTTATCCTTTTCGGAGACAAGAAGCCGGCGGCGAAGGAGGCGGTCCCATTGACGTTACCGGCGGAATTGGCGCCGAATGTCAAAAAGAAGGGAGCGAAGGTCGGTTTTCGGGACAAATCCGCCGGGGCGTTGACGATTGAGGAAATTGTCAATTCGCCGGTCACGACGGCCTCGAAACGTGCGGAATCGGCGAAAGACGCGCCGGCCTGGGTGCTCGTCATCACCGCCAAAGACATTCGTGATCGCGGGTATTCGGATCTTTCGCAGGTCCTCGACGATCTGCCGGGCGTGGATGTCATTCGTCCGGGCGGCGAGTATTACACGCGTAACTACGTGCGTGGTTATCGGTCGGTGACGGCCGAACCGTATCTCATGATGCGGGACGGTGTTGTTCTGAATCATTTGTTTTTTCGCCATGGTCAAGTGATGACCACGTTTCCCCTGACCGACGTCGACCATATCGAAATTGCTTATGGGCCCGCATCGGCGATTTATGGAACGAATGCCGCGATGGGCATCATCAATGTCATTACGAAGTCCGGTTTGGAAGAGCAGGAGCAAGGGCGGACCGGGGTGAGCCTTCGTTCGCGGCTGATCGTGGGAGGTCCGCAATCGAATATCGTCGATATTTGGGAGCCCACGAAAATCATCGACGCCTCGATGATCTACATTGATCGCACATGGCGCGTGCGCCTCAGCACGCACCTCGAAGACGCGTTGGCGGATATCGGCATCGGGACGCGCGCGGGACATCCGTATACCAGCGATGCGTTGTATTCGGATCCAAAGGTCTGGAACGAAAGCGTGCTCGCGGCATACCCGACATTGACGGGCGATTTCTTTTCGGCCGATCGCAAAGCCGGCGTGGATGCGCGGTTGTTTCTGGGAAAAGGCACCGAGCTGGGGGCGCAGTTCTATTATCACTCCACGGGGTTTGGCACGGCATATCCTGCGGATAGGGTGCAAACCGGCGGCCTCTGGACGAATCAAGAGGTCAACATTTACGGGCGCCATGCCACGCAGCTGTCGCCAAGTGCCCATTCGACGACGCTCGTGCAATTTCAACATAGCGGCGTCACGACGCCGACCGCGTTCATGACGCGCGAAACCGACACTGACGGCACGCAGCACGCAGTCGTTCGCTCCCGAGTTTCGCCTCATTTCGGAGTTGTCGTCACCCAGGACTTCGATATCAGCGCGCCGCGCAATTTGATCCTGCAATCGGATGAACTCACGATTGGCGTGGGCTTGCGTTTCCAGCACATGGAGAACAATTTGGGGTTTGCCGGACTTGGATACGACGACCTGAGCATCATCAAGTATCCCATCGTCGGGACGGATTCGGTTGACGATGGCATTGCGTTGGTCGAAGATCATCCGCTGCCTTCGTTCGGTTCGGAAGCATTGGGCGGATACGTCGTTGCCAAGTATCGATTCGCCGAGGCGCATGCATTGCACTTGGGTGGACGCGTCGAATACGGTTCTTTGCGCGACAAAGGGGATATCGTATTTCGCGGCGGATATGTCGGCAATTTCGTGCTCAATGAAAAGTCCAATCGCCGAACGGGGGAGATCGAAAAGATCTCCCTCACAGCCAAACTCCTTTATGGCCAAGCTGTATACGAACCGGGATTGTACGAAGTCACGCGTGCGCGATTTTCGGCGTTCGATCAATCCGACGGCGGCTCGTACGATGTGAAAAGCGAAGATTCGCATACGATCGAAGCCGATGCGGACTTGACCATTCGTAAGTGGCTGGCCCTCCATGCGGATGGATACCTCTTTCAATCGGCAGATCCGATGATTGATACGCCGACCCAAGACCTCGACGCCGAACAACGAGGTTTCATGAACGTCGGCTCGCGCCAGATCGTTGGAATGGATGTCGGGGCGAGGTTCTTTTATCCGCCGTTTCATATTTGGGCGTATTATTCGCACCTCTTCATTGCCCAGGACGATTGCGATGGAATCAAACTGCCGTCGGATTTCTCGTGCACGGGCAGCCATTTCATCGGCGATGTGTCGACCAACAAATTCTGGGGCGGCATTACCCTGGACAAAAAACCGTTTGTCGCAACAATCACCGGCCGGGTGATGGGGGCGCGGGAAACGGCGTTCACCAATCCCATCCGTTCCGTCGCCGCGTACGGCACGATCGATGCGAATATGATGCTTTACGATGTGCCATGGAACGGCTTTTCGTTCGGCGTACGCGTGACGAATATTCTCGGTACCGAATACGTTCACCCCGGCATTCGCACCGCCGATGCGGGAAATACCACGCCGACCGGCACGGGGGCCACGTACGTTGGAAGCCAAGGCGATTTCAATTCGCTCTTGCCGCAAGCGGGCAGGTCCATTTACGCCACCATCGGCTTCGATTTGGATCCCAAAGAGCAAGAGGAAAAGAAATAACGTCCGGCGACGTCATTCTTCCTTTTCCTGCGTCTCCAATCGAATCACGCCTTCGGCGACCGTGATGAGCTGCCAATCTTTTTCCTTGGTCCGCTCGATCATCAGCTTGGGTTTTTCCTCGACGTACACGTGCCGAATCGACGTTTGATCTTTGGCTTTTTTGCCCATGAGCAGATGATTGCCTTGCGTATCCGCGGCCAGGCGCCCCCCGGGACGGAAATCCAAAAACGTGCGCACGAAAGCCCGATCGAAATGCATTTCGAGCAGCACGCGCTCGCCCTTGTAGGCGGGAAAGTAAAAATGCCCCGTTTGGTAATACGGCAAAAATGGCGCGATCACTTCGATGTCGTCGTACAAGGGCACTTTGACGCGATACACGTCTTGGGACGAGGCATCTTGGTAAATCTGATACGTTTCGTCCGCATCTTCGCCCACTTCGCTCTTGACCTTGCCCTCGACGTGAAAAGGCCATAACGGCGGGATGAACTCCGGTGACAGGAACGTGGTATCGGCGGCAAGCTCCAGCATGAGCTCGTATTCGATGCGATACGCATTCGCGGCTTCGGCATTTTCGTCCGTGGCTTCTTGCAAGGCCGCATGCGCGACGATGCGTGAGCGACAGGCGCGATAGGTTTTTCCCGACGGATGGATTTTCTTGCCAAACGCGTCGTCGAACTTCGCCTGCATCGGCCAATAAAGCGGCGTCGTGGGGAAGGACTTGAAAAACACGATCGCTTCGGATTGGCGTTGCGTGGCGCGTGCTGTTTCCAAGGTGCCGCGTGTGGTCGTGTCGTTCTCGATGGAGGTCCGGATCAGGTGGTCCGTACGCACGCCCGTGACCGCCTTGTCATTGGTGAGCGCCTTCTTTTTCGTCGCGGCGTCCGTGTACGCATTCAATACATTGCCTGCATAACGCCGAACCTCCGGAAAATGCACCTCGAACCACGCCACTTCGCTGTTGCGAATCGTTTTTTGGGCGCCGCCGTCCGGCTTGGCGGAAACCAGAGATACCGTGTCGGCCGTCGAGTCGTAATGCAGGCCCAGGTTTTCTTTATCGAGAAACCACAGCAGAAAATCGTAAAAGGACGCGTCGTTGCCGTCTGCACCGAGCGCCAAGGCCAATACGGGTTTTTGCGTCGTCGCTCCCGTCCAGGGATACTTGACCGTCACGCCTTTCGGGGTTTGCGCATCGACCAAGTCTTTGATGCTTTTGTCGACCATGATGGTCGTCGGGCGATGTTGACCCCAAAATGCCGCGGCGCGGTCGGAGAAGGTGATCGCATACTTGCGATGCAAAATCGATTGGCCCTTCACGTCTTCGAATGCCCGTTCTTCGACGTGGCGTTCCACGACGACGCCCGTGACCGTCATCGGAGTGGCTTCTTCCCAGACTTGATCGTTTTCCCGTTGAAACTTCAGCGTCACCTCGATCAAGTCATTGCCGATGAACGACGAGAAGAGTGCGTCCGTCGACGTGGGCGTATTGGCGACAAACCAAAACACCGCGTGCCCCGAAAAACCATAAGGCTGAATGTCGACATCGAAATGCTTGATGTCGCCGGCTTTGAAGACGTGCGACGTTCCGGCGATCTTCAGCGTCAAGGTCACTTCGAGGCGGTCATCGAATCCGCAATCGCGCGTGATTCCCATCATGTCGCGGGTCCTTTCACGGCATCCGGGGCGAGGATTTCAAAGGCGACCGAATGCGTCGATACGTTCGCCGTCAAGCGGACGATATCGCGTGATTTGCGGCAGCGCAGCGTGGCGACGACTTTGGCTCCGCCGCCGCTGTTATCGTGTATTTCACGGATCTTGCCGATAATTTCGACGCGCGGTTCGTACTTGGCCAGGTTTTCTGTGATTTCGTCAATCAGCTTGACCAGCAATTCGTCGCCTTGACGGTGCCCCGGACCGGTGAGTCCAAACGTGCGGAGAAAATAGCCCGTTCCCCGGCGAGCCGCGAGGATATGACTCAAGTTGCGGACGACGTCTTCCGCTTCATCCGCAACGGCGGCATCGATGAAGTGTTTATAAAGAAACATCCGTCGCTCCGATCATGGCACTCATTCCACCGCCGGGCTTCCGGGTTCGGGGTAAAGTACGATGGTCAATGGTGAGGGCTTTTTTTGCCGCAATCGATCATAACCCAAACGGCCTTTGGGCGGCAGGTGAGGATCTTCGACCCGCGCGTAACCCGTGTGCCATAAGACGTGCAGGCGCAAAACGAAAGGAATTTGATAAGGCTCGAGAATGGGCAACAACCTCGTTTTGAAGCGATCGAGCACCAATTCGGCCCACGAATTACCGTACAGATCGGTTTCGTATTCCACCGTCAAATCGACCACGAAGCCGGACGCGACGGATTCGTATACTTTGCCGAGAACGCCCGAACCATCCAGCTTCGATATGCCGATTTTCACGGCATGCGCCGCCGTGTCGTTGGTAAATGCCCCGCGCTTGATGTGCAGCGGAAAATCCGGGAAGTAGCGCTGAAAGAGCCACCAAAGCGTGCTGAGCGATCCGGGGCCGAGCAGGCCGAGATACGAAGCCAAGATATGGTCGTGGTCTCCGTACGGGCCGCCTTCGTCGGTGGGGTAGGCCGCTCGCAGGTAATTCTTGACGAGGTGATGATCAAAAAAGCGCAAAAAGTCGAAAAATCCCGCGCTGCGGGGACTGGATTGAATGATCTGAAAGAAGTAACTCGGCAAGAGAGTTCCTTCCGCCAGGAGGCCCAAATTGAGCGTAACCAGCACCGATTTCGGTGGTTTGTCAAGGAACCGGACCGCTTCGATGATGCCCGGTGACGAGCCGTCCTCCGTGTTGCCCTCGAAAAGAATGTCTTTGCGCCGGTATCCGTTTTCCACCAATGCGTCGATCAGCGGACGCAGATCGAACTTCTTCGCGTCGCGGGCGATTCGTTCTTCGAAGCTCGGCTCCGCTTCGGCGTTCATTTCTTTTTCCCGTGCACGAATTTATCCAGATCGACTTGGTAAAACTGCGAGGCAGTTTTCCACGCAAACGAATTCTGGAGGCGCAGACCTTCTTCGAGCTCATCGGCGTGTTCGCAGAGAAGTTGACTGAAACGCGAGAAGACATCGGGAAAGTACACGCGAGGATCGAAATGCTCGACGACGTGTTGAATGTCTTCGGCCACGATCGCCGCTTTCATCTGTTGACCACGCTCGACCAGCGTTTCGAATGCGCGGAGTTTGGCCAGGAATTCCAGAAACTGCGGCGAGACAGGTAGGGTAATCGTTCGCTTCGCCCCGCTCGAGGATGTCCCGATCCCTACGGCATTTTCTGCGGACAAGACGATCTCCGCAGCTGCGGGATCGACCGGCGGCTCGTCGTTATGCGTGTTGGCGCTGGACGCATTGCCGGGGTTCGACGATTCGACGGGTTTGTCCGATGTGGTTGGTTTGGCGGCGGTGGCTTTGGCGTACAATTCTTGTCGTTCGAGCACTGCAGCCAGATCGCGCAGGTCGCCCACGAGCGCCGCCAAGGCGAGCGCGACTTTTTCCCAAGCCGGTGCGGCCAAAACCGTATCCAAAGGTTCGGTGTGATTGATGATCTCGCGAAGTCGAACACTCGTCAGGCTGTCCGTGAGGGTTTTCCATTCGTCTCCGCCCGTTTTTTGATAATACAGGATGTTGTCGTGCATGGTTTGGAAGATCCAAGCCACGCGCGATGCAAAATAACCGTCGTGTCTATCCCGAGGCCCGATGGCTTTGAAGTTCTTTCCAAACGCGGCCGTGAGCACGTCCAGAATCAATTCGATGGTGCTGATGCCGCCTTCTCGAAAGCTCCCGTAGAGCGCATAAGACATGGGCGTAATGTCGAAAATGCCTTCGCCGGCCAGATTCGTGGCCAGATCGGCCGCTTCGAGCCAATTGCGCTTCTCATAAGCGTCTCGAATGGCCCCGAGACGTGCGTCACCGGGATCGAGAGGCACGAATTCAAGGAATGCCAGGTCCTTCAAATAGAGGGAGAGGTCACGAGGCATGGTTTTCTCCGAAAGAATCGCGCGAATGATTTTGAGGTTTCATGCCATCACCACGAATTGTCCCGGGGCGAGAATGGAGATCACTCCGCCATAGGCGCACATACACTTGGAGTTCATATCGAGCGCAGGCATATTGCCGATGAGAACCGTCGGAACTCCGGGAACCCACGGCGCGGGAATCACCGGAATGCAGGGCATGGGCGTGAGAACGCCGAGAGCCGCTGCGGTTGCCGCCGCGACCATGGGATTGGCCATACTCGTGCACACGCCGAACGGCAAAATATTCACGAATGGCTTGTTATCCATGATGTTGGCCATGGGCGTCGATTGCAGGACCTTGTTGACAGGTAAAACCAGCAGCGCCGAGGGAGCGGCTCCGAACGAACATTGCATATTTGCTCCCAGACACGCCAGCGTCGCCATAGAATGCTCCCCGTCATCGCTCCGTCAGGGTGAAGTCGGTGCCTCGGCCAAACCGTTCTCCCCGCGCGACGTGGTGGATGATGAAGCCGGTCCGGCCAAAATGTAACCGAGTCGCGAGAGCAGAAGGTACAGCTCGGAGTCGGCTTTTTGATGCAAGAGCCCGCTCATGTATTGATCGCGGCAACGCGCCACGTCGACGACTCCATCGACGATCCGCGGTCGCAAAGGAAAAACTTCAATGCGGTCCGGAGCAAGCGTGGGGCCCAGTTCCCGTTCGACCAGCGCGCGGAGATCGTCCGGCAAAACCCGCGGCACGACACGCCCCTGTTTGTCGTAACTGTCTTCGGTAAACGCGATCAGCACAACCACGGCATCGTTGGCGTGGTTCGCGGACGACAACACGACGACGGCGTGGCGAACGGCTTTGTGCGTTTCGACGAGCCGCGCGACTTCGTCGGTCGGGTACGTTTGCGCATCGTGTCCGAGGTTCACGCAGCCGGCGAAGGTATAACCGCCCGTGTCTCGGGCCAGCATCATCGCGGGCAAACCCGGAGGGTCGGCTGGTTTGTCCTTCACCAACGGCGTGTAGATCCCGCCGCTACGAAGCGCCGGCAGCTCTCCGGCGGCCACTTCGGTAAAGGCAAACGTTCGTCCCGGTACGGGCCACACGCGCAGCGCGCCCGGCGAAGGTTGCGCAGGCGGCGAAAACAAGTGCACAAAAGGCGCCGCATTGCTCGCGGCGATGTTCGACGCCGGGACCTTGCGCTCCCACGCCAGGTTTTGAAAAGCAAACCAACGTTCGAGATCGAACGCCTCCGTCAAACTCCGGAAACAAAGACGAAGTCCCTTGGGAAACTTCGATACGCCCGGCAAACTCGAGTCGCCTTTCGCCAACAAACCGTCGCGTACTCGGCGACAAACACCCAACACCGTCACGCCGACCCGCTCGAGCACCGTCGCGTCGGTGATCACGTCTTGGGGCGAAATCTCGGCGAACGCCGCGCCCGCAGCCAACGCGGACAGCAACAACAGCGGCTGAAATTGGGCGTGGGAAAACCCCGGTGCCGCCAATACGTCGGACCGCTCCAGCGTCAGCGCGACAAACCCCGAGACGAGCAGCCCCTCGTGCACGCTCGCCGCGTCCACGTCCATCGGCTCCGCGTCCGCCTCTCCAAATGCAGAGAGTACGCGAAAAACAGGTTCGTCCGGTTGATACGAATGCGATGGCGGTGTCGTGTCCGAAATGACGGGCAGGGCGAAAGCGAGACGTTTGTCCGCGAACGCTTCGCACCACGTGGCGAATTTGTCGTTGGTGACAAGAAAGTCCGGCGCCAAGCGTTCGAGGCGATTGCGGACGAAGGAAGGTCCGTCGGGTGAAACCAACGCGATCACCGCGCCGACACGTAAACAGGCGGCGATGGCGACGAGCGCGTCGATGTGGAGCGGCAACACGATCGCGACGACTTTGCCCGGTTCGAGGCCCAGGTGAGCCCAGGCCAACGCGAGCTTCGCCGCTCGTTGGTGCAGATTGTCGAACGTGATTTCCGCGTCGCCGCGTTCGGAGGCCACCACGAAGGCGCGACGACTGCGCCCGGTGTGGATCGCGATCGTGTCGTGATAGATGTCGTACGCCTTGTCCGGGACGCTCTTCAAGGTGCCGAGGTTTCGCCCGACGAACGCGTAGAGCGCTCGGCGAAACCGCGTCGGTGCTGCGTAGGTGGCGGGAAGAAACGTTCCGAGCCATTCCGTCGTGGCTTTGCCCGAGCGTAACGTCCGCACGACGGCGTCCAAGTCGAGGCGTTCGGGGTCGGGGTTCGGAATGGATTCGGTCGCCAATCGCGTGTTCCCCTTCAGCGCCGACGCATTTGCACGCGATCGACCGCCTGTTCCCCAAGCGTGATGAACACCTCGGCCGGGAGCGGCTTTTGTAAAGGAACGCGAAAACGATCCTTGGGATCCGGATGCGTAAAAAAGAAATACAAAACGACGTCGTTTTTCTCGACGTCCGGCAGCGCCAGGGAGAAACGTTCGCCCGGAAAAACAGGTTGCGTGAGGACGACGGAATCGTCTTGCGGCTTGATGAACATCAACGAGGCCGCTTCCTCGTAGGTTTCCTGTTGAATCGCATCGGGGATCGCGCGCACCATCATGTGCATCGGAGCCCCGCCGTTCACGTTTTGTGGCACCTCGACGTACACGTTCGTCTTCGTCTGCGCACAGCCCGTGGTCCACAAGGCCATAACAAGGAGACACGAGCTCACGAGGGGGGTCGCTGCAAATGGCCTCATCGGTTCACCAGCTGGAGCACATAAGGACGCAACGTGAAGGTCTCCCATGGATCCTTTTTCAGGACGAACTGTACTCGGACCGATTGTTTTTGCTGCACCGTGATATCCCACGAATACAGCTGCGCCGTGGCCGGCTCTTTCACCGCGGCAGGCGGCTGCTCCGCCGCCATGAGCAATCGGAGCAGGCTGAAGTTCGAACCGCTGCGATTGATGGGCTGCGGGAACAGATTATCTTTCGTCTCCGTGTTCGTCAATTGCACGCCGACCTGGGAGCTCGCCGACTTGTCCCATTCGAGGCTCAACACTTTGCCCGATTGTTGCTGATTGAAGTTGAAGAGCGATCCACTGCCGACGTTCAAATACACGAGCGTGAGCGCGGTCTCGTCATTGGGGGCTTTGCCGAAGGGGACCGTGACAAACGAATACTCCAGCGGACGAGGTTCGCCTTTTTCATCCCAGAGGCGAGCGGACAAAAGCGCGGACGCATTGAGAAAATCGTAAATGCTCTTGGAAATGCGCACCCCGCCGACCGACGGTTTGCGCCGAAACCCATCCGGACCTCCGAAATCCGACAATGGTTCCAAATAACGCCGGAAATAATCGTACACGAGCCCCGTGTCGGGATGAAACAGCTTCGTCAATTCTTGCGGCGACGCATCTTCGCGCGCCTTCTTGTCGAACGGAAAACGATTGACCAGCTGCTGAAGCTCCAGCATCAATTCGCGATTGAGCGCGCGTTCGACCGTGTTCTCGATGTCCTGCCGCCCCGTGGTTTCGACATGGGAGATCGGTAAGACGAACGGCCATTGTTGCTCGCGAGGTAGGTTCGTCCCGGCAATCCAATTGCGAATCAGCCCGCTGTACGCACCTTTGGCGTCCAAAATCGAGCTCAGGTAGACGCGTCCCGACGGCGTCAATTCCGATTCCAACGTCGGCGATGTCCGCTTCGAATCGCCATCGCCGCTCTTCATCGCCGCTGGTTTCACGGCGCCGGCCGCATCGCCTCCGCCGTCCGCAGCGCCGCCCAAGTCCACGAGCAGCTGCTGGAGGATTTTCTTGTATTCGATGATCTTCGGCGCGCCTTGATCTTGGCTCGCCACCCCGTGCCAAGCATTGAAATCGGCCATGGCCGCCACGGTCGATTGCAACATCGGTTCCACGAGCCCTGTTTTCGGGCTCTTTTCATTGAGACGCGTATTGCGATCGACGAGCCCGAGGAATTCATCGAAGCTCGTGCCGCCCGTGTCCGCGCTCATTTGAGTCAATGCCACCCGCAGTTCTTCCGGATTCGACACCGACAAGTGGAACCCCTTGATGAACGCGATCATATTCGCCTGAAGGCCGCGCGCGTACCGATCGACGGATTGATCGACAAACCGTTTGAGCGATTCTCGATCGTCCGGGTTGACGTTGGCTCCATCGAACAACAACGCCAAATCCAATACCGGGCGGCGCACGTGCTGGTCATACGCTTCTCGCGTATTGCGCCCGGCAATCGCCACGCGCCCCTCGAATACCGCCGACGAACGCCCCGCCGCGTTCCACAAAACCGCCGGCGGTTCATTGCGATCGTCAAAAAAAATGTCCCGCTCCGGAGCGTTGGTGATGAATGATCGAATCAGGTTGTGCACGCGACTCTCCCGCATGCTCGCCAACCAATGATGTTTGTTGAAAATACGCACGTCGCGACCAATGGCCAAGACGAGCCATGGATTGTCCGTCGTGCGCCGCGATTGATCGAAACCTTTGAGTCGTCCCACGAGGTTGATGAGCAAGCCTCGGGAATCGTTGGCATTGGATGCCGTCGCGAGGATCGTCGTCAGCAGCGCGCGGAGCTCGTCCGTGTCGACGGAACGAAACGCCGAATAACTCTCGAGGAATTCCTTGTAGGGCCCATCATAAGCCCGGACCAACCCATCCGAGAGCTTCTTTTCCGTGGAGGTTTCCTCGTCGGAACTTCGTTCCGCATCGACCGCTCGTTGACCGCCACGCCCCGCGTGCTCCAATGCGGGCAAAATGTCCAGCGTCACGCCGGCGTGTTCGAGGCGCCGCACGTGAGGTTCGAGTTTTACCGCGCGCTCTTGAAATTCCGTCAGCTTCAAATCGTCAATGGCGCGAACGATGAAGTCCTCTTTGTTCGCGTACATCGCGTCATCGATGTCATTGATGAGATCCAGCCAAACCTTTTCCCGATCATATTCGTCGACCGGCGCTCCCTGAAGTCGCACGTCGACCGGCGTTCGATAAGCAATATCGGTATTCGCGAGGTAATCCGTAATGAGACCCGGTTCGATCCCGGTCATGGAGCTCCACAAATCCAGACGCGGATTTCGATCTTTTCCGGCTACGTTCAGGATCACCAGCGGGTCGGATTTGTCACTGTGAATCAAACCGAGAACATACAAACTTCGCGCGTGGGGCAAAGGCGTGTGGTCTTGGGTTGCTTTGCCCGTCTCGACCACTCGTTCGAGCAGCGGGAGCAACAAAGATTCGCGGATCTTGGCCGAAAACGCTTGCCGCATGTTCAAACGCGGCGTGGCGAAATAATCGGGAAACGTGTCGAACACCGATGTTCGTTCTTGGGTGAACGCCATGATGTGCTCGCGATCGTCCTGCTCGCGTTCGCGAATGGGATTGTCGGGACGATACCGATCGAGCGCCTTATTGGCATCGATCCATTCGCTTTGTTGATGCAGAAACGTCCCGCCCAGAAATGCGAGACTCGCCCCGACCGCACCGGCGGCGATCAGTTGATGCATCAGACGAGGATCCGGGCCGGGGGTGCGATCGCCTTGGGCAAACGGATTGGCAAGACCAACCCGCGTCGACGCCAAGAATAACTCACCGCGCAGCGGATTCGGGAACATCGTGTCCGGATTGAACAACGCCGCACAGAAGTGCCGGACCGGCGTCAACAATCGCTCGGATGCCCGCAAAAACCTGAGCACGCGCCCGTACGCATCGGTGCTCAGGGTCGCGAGCATGCGCGGCAGTTGCCCGCGAATCGTTTCGACCCACGTCGACCACGCGACGTCGGCGGTCGTTCCTCCAGCCAAACGCATCCGCAACGCCATGCCGTTCGCCAGGCAATACTCGGCGACGTCGTCGTAACCGTTGGACGAATATCCCTTGGCCGCATCGTCCTTGGCGAGGAACGTATCGAGCCGGCTGAGCAAGACGCGAACTTCGATGGATTGGCCGCGGATCGAGGAGAGCAAATTGATCTTCGCCCGGATGTTCTCCGCCATCTCCTGCACTTCATCGAGACGCCCGTCGACGAGCTTTTGCGCGTTGATGTGGACGACGACCATGGGCGTCTTGCGCTGGTAAAGCGGCTTCCACAGCTTGGTCAACGCGTCCTTGCAAGCCTCGTCCTTCATGTCCAACACCTTGACGGGCAGGAGCATCAAGACGGTGCGCGAACCGATGAACAGCGGCAAGTCCTGGTTGTCCGGTTTGCTACGGACAAACTGTTTTTCCAGACGATTCCAGTCCGTGTAGACGTCCGCGACGCGCGGTTTGTCATGAACGGCGTCGCCCAAGACGACGAAGTGTTCGAAGTTCAGGATCGAACGGCGATAGTTGGACGGTAGGTCCTTGACGAACGCATTCCAAGCCTCGCGCATCGCCGGCGCCGGACGTTTCGCTTCGGGATCCAGGGCCGCCGCGGTGGTCGGGGGTGGAGCTGCCGCCGCCTTCTTCGCATCGGCTTGACGCTTGCGCAGCCACACGATCAACACCGCGACGATCGGCACGACGACGACGAGCGCCGCGAGCCATCGCGGATCAATCGAGCCGCCGGCGAGTTTCAGCAGGGAAGTGGCGTCGGGTGGCTTCATGCGCGCCTATTTGCACAAGTCGGGAACGAGCCCCGACACAAGGCATATACCCGCATGATTTTCGATGGCCAAAATTTCAGCGAAAACATTTGGGAGCACCGATACCCGCGTTGACGAACGATCCGAGGGGCACGATCTTCCGAACCGCGACATCAACTGGGACGGTAATACAGGAACAACTGCGACCCCCCAAGGTCGGCCGAATCGAACATGACGACCTTGCGGTCCCGAATCGCATAGTCCCATTCCTCTCCGGCTTCGAGTTGATACCAGTCGACGTTCGACGACAAGTCATGATGAAACGGTGGATTTTTCATGCGTTTGCACGGGATGCCCAAGAGCGCTCGTTCGTGCAGCGTCTGAATCCGCGTGGGGCTCGCCAGCTTCGTGGCGCTGATGTCCACCACCGTCGATACGTGCGGTCGATACACCAGCAAGTACACATCGCGCGATCGGCGAGCATCGGGGGCCAAGGGACACTCCCAACGCGTGCCCGTCTTCGTAAACGCCACGTAGGGCGGGGGATTACGAGGCTCTTGGATGTACTCTTCGAGTTTGACCAGGAACTTATTCAGCGCCTCGCCGAACTCTTCATGCACGTACCACACGTCGACCAGCAGCGGATCCCGCCCCGCGTACATCGACACATCCATGAAGAGCGAACGAACTTGTTTGAAAATTTCGTACGGATGAAAAGCAATTCCATGATCGAGATCGCCAAGCATTTGTTCAAACGTGAACAGTCCTCGTAACGCTTGACGCGTCGCCGCTTGGCTTTCTCCGGCCAAGTAATACCGACCGATGTCGCCGAGCCAAATCTCGCGCAACGCTTGCGCAATGGCCCGCATACGCATGCGTTGCCCATGGAACAGAGGCGAGGATCGACCGACGCAGGCAAGCGGCGGGAGGTAGTTTCGATCCACACTCCAGACCTTGTCCGGAGCGGCCTGGAAACGAGCGATTTCGATCGAATCGATCATCGAAGGCGACGAAGGCTCCGTGGACAAACTCAATTGATGCACGATACGTTCGATGCCCTCTTCGTCCTCGTCGTCTTTGGCTTCTTCCGACGCCACCGGGGTCCTGGGTTTGTCAGAAAGACTGAGGACGTGCAGGTACACCCGCACCGTCTTTTCGCCCTTGTCGCTCAGCTTGATCGTTACGGGTTTGGCATTGCCCGGAATATCGATGACCATGCCGGAGCGCAGCACGAGCGTCAGTTTTTGGATGGTGACGACGCCGGTAGGCAACGCGTAGGGCTCGAATTGGAGGACGCCGACGCCCCACACGGGAACTTGGTTCAGACCAAGCCGCAGATGGACC
>WBZU01001892.1_pt1 | contig 15115 bp, 12 predicted proteins | sample 5204311 | NCBI WGS metagenome assembly WBZU01 (sample SAMN12344359, study PRJNA552823) | activated sludge metagenome | biome: Activated sludge suspended growth; feature: Nitrification reactor; material: Wastewater; isolation source: activated sludge from nitrification reactor of wastewater...
GATAAACAAAAAACGCACCGAGACGCGATGTGCACGCAGCCACGCTCTGAGATCGGGATGCGAGCGAACAAACGAACCGACAAAGGGCACCCGGTCCCAATTGGTGTAGTAGTAGGCGCTGTAGTCGTAATCGGGATTGTAGCCCGGCGGGGTCTGCTGCTTGAACCAGGCCCAGTCTTTTGACACCTCCACAACGCTGGCCAGATGGCCGTCCGGTTGACGAAATACCTGATTGTAAAGCGGGTCCATGAGGACCCAGCGGTCGCCGACCTGCGCCTCCAGGACATGGTGAATGGCGCGGACGCCGTTCTTTTCCAGTCCGAGCTTTCGCACGTCATAGCCGGCCTCCATCAAGACCTTGGCCAGCACCTGCGTGAAGCTGGTGCAGGCGCCCATGGGGTGTCTGAGCTGTTCCATGTTGGATACAAAGCTGCCTGATGGAGGAGCCTCCACTCCATGACTGGTCTGGCGGGCCAGGGTCAATCGCGAGTTCACGGCGCTCATCAAGGCCAGGGCCATCTCCTCCCTGTCAGGCGGAGACTTCAAACTGGACTTCACCTCACCGACAAATGCTCGAAACACCAGCGTCTCGCGCACATCCAGAATCATGCATACCAGCGTGGTGCAGCCGAGAAGCAGCGCAAGCAGGCTGCAAATCAGGCGGCACTTTCGGCACGCGGAAGCTGACCGGGGCAGAAACAACACGCAGCTAGATGGAGCCGTTCAGTCCCTTGGGCAAGATCAGGCGTCAATCAGGGCTTTTTCGCTCTTTGCCGTGCTTCGAGCTTCTCTTTGAACTTGAGAATCTTCGGAGCGACGACGGCGCTGCAGTAGGGCTGGTTGGGATTGTTTTTGAAGTAGTCCTGATGATAGCCCTCTGCCGACCAGAACTTCGCAGCGGGCGCGATCTCCGTGGCCACGGGATCTTTGTGATGAGTCTGCGCTTCGGCTTTGGCCGCCTCTGCGGCCTTCTTCTGCTCCTCGGTCTCGTAGAAGATGACGCTGCGATACTGCGTGCCGTAATCGTGCCCCTGGTAGGGTGTGCCTTTCGGCATGAATTTGCCATGCACCATCATGTCCTCTTTCGTGACGGTGGTCGGGTCGTGCATGTCGAAGAAGAAGTCCAGAATGTCCCGGTAGGTAACGATTGATGGATCAAACTCCACCTTCACGACCTCCGCATGCCCGGTTGTGCCGGTGCAGACGTCTTCATACGAGGGATTGTCCTTCGTGCCGCCTGCATAGCCGCTGGTGACCTTGATTACTCCCGGCACGATTTTGTAGGCGCCTTCGGTGCACCAAAAACATCCGCCACCGACGATGGCGGTCTCCGTCTTTGCGGACTTGTCGTCGGCGGCATTGGCGGAAGAGAACATGGCGAGCAGGGCAGCTAAGATCAGGGGGTTCGTTTTCATCACGATTATGAGGGAGAGCAAGCTCAAGAATTCCACAATTCGTCAGGAAAGGGAGGGGACTTTCGCAGAAATGCTCTGCGTCCACCAGAGACACCGGGACGTAACGAGGAATCCATGGCCAAGCCCGCACTGCATTCGCCCGCTCCGGACTTCACCGCTCCAGTCATGAGCGGCGGCTACGCCTCAGGCAGCATGATCGCGCTGTCCTCATTGCGCGGGAAGCCGGTCGTTCTCTACTTTTATCCAAAAGATGACACGCCGGGCTGCACCACCCAGGCGTGCGCACTGCGGGATGGCTGGTCGCGCATCGCCGCGCACGCCGCCGTATTCGGCATCAGCACGGATACCGTGAAAAGTCATGAGCGGTTCATTGAGAAGCACGAGCTGCCGTTCCCGCTGATCGCGGACGAAGATCATCGCATCGTAAATGCCTGCGGCGTGTGGGTCGAAAAGAGCCTCTATGGCCGCAAATACATGGGCACCGAGCGGAGCACGTTCATCATCGACAAAGAAGGCCGGATCGCGGCGATTCTGGAGAAGGTCAAACCAAGCACGCACCTGGATGCGGTGCTCTCTGCACTGGAAGCCCTGTAGTCCCTCGCCAGACGCGCTGATCGGCCGCGTATAAATACGGTCATGCGCGCCCTTATCCTCCTCGCACTCGCTTCTACCGCCGCCCGGGCGGTGGACTTCGTGCGCGACGTGCGCCCGATCTTTGAGAAGCACTGCTACGAGTGTCACGGCGCGCTGAAACAGAAGAACGACTATCGACTGGACATCAAGTCGGCGGCTTTCACGGCCGGTCTCGATCACGCACCGAATATTCTGCCGGGCAAGAGCGCCAAGAGTCCGCTCTTCCAGTTCGTCAGTGGTGCGGACAAGGACATCCACATGCCGCCGAAGTCGCGTCTAAGCGCCGCAGACATCTCGACATTGAAAACCTGGATCGATGCCGGCGCGACCTGGCCAGACGGAATTGATGCGGCGAAGGCGGAGGATCGCCTGGACTGGTGGTCATTCAAGCCTCTCGCCAGCGGTGGGAATGAAACGAGGAGCATCGACGTTTTCATCGACAGCAAGCTGCAAGAGAGCGGACTCTCGCCGGCACCAGAAGCCGGCAAACGCACGCTGATCCGCCGGCTCTACTTTGATTTGATCGGGCTGCCGCCATCTCCTGAGGACATGGATCGCTACGCGCAGCAGCCGTATGAAAAGCTGGTGGACGACCTGCTCGCGTCACCCCGCTACGGCGAACGCTGGGCGCGGCACTGGCTCGATCTCGTGCACTACGGTGAGACGCATGGTTATGACAAAGACAAGCCGCGCAACAATGCCTGGCCTTACCGGGACTATGTGATCCGGGCGCTGAATTCGGACAAACCCTATGCGCGCTTCGCCCAGGAACAGCTCGCGGGTGATGTCCTTTTCCCGGGCACCACGGATGGCATCACCGCCCTGGGCTTCATCTCCGCAGGACCGTGGGATTTGATTGGACACATGGAAGTGCCCGAGACGAAGCTCGATGGGAAGATCGCCCGCCATCTGGATCGGGATGACATGGTGCAGAACGCGATCGGCAGCTTCTGCAGTTTGACCGTGCAATGCGCGCAGTGCCACAACCACAAATTCGATCCCATTACCCAGGAGGACTACTACTCCCTGCAAGCCGTATTCGCCGCGCTGGATCGCACCGACGTTCCCTACTACGCAGATGATGCGGCGGAGGCGAAATTCCAGGCACTCGATTCTGAGAGAAAGACGCTGGGCCCTGACATCGACGCGCTGGAGGCACCATTGATCGCAAAGGCTGGACAAGCCTACGCCGAACTGACCCGACGCCTCGAAGGCGCCTCCGAAAAGACGTCCAGCCCCAATGCCAAGCCCGACTTCGGCTACCACAGCGCCATCGCATCCGATCAAAACGCCACGAAGTGGGTGCAGGTCGATCTCGGCGAAAGTGTGGCGATCGACAAAGTCGTGCTGCTCCCCTGCTATGATGACTTCAATCAGATCGGCGCTGGCTTTGGCTTTCCCGTCCGATTCAAGCTGGAATGCAGTGATGATCCAACCTTCGCCACCGGTGTCACTTTGATCTGGCGAAAGCACGATCTCACATTCATGAACGACTTCCCCAATCCGGGGCTGCGCGCATTCGAGACCGGCGGTGCCAAGGACGATGGCGTGAAGGGCCGGTTCGTGCGTGTGACCGCGGTCAAACTGGCACCACGCAAGAACGACTTCATCTTCGCACTCGCCGAGCTTCAAGTGCTCGACAAGGACGGCAAGAATCTGGCGCAGGGCAAGGCAGTGACCGCGCTGGATTCGATCGAAGCACCGCCGCGCTGGCGGAAGGCCAATCTTACTGACGGTATCGCTCCCGAGGAACGTTCGCAGACCGACAAGGACAAGCTGCGGAAAGAGCGCACCGCACTGATGCTCGCCCAGGCTGCCCCGGACACGCGGCGGAAACTTGACGCCGCGTATCGCCGCCGCACTGCCATCGACTCTGAGCTGGCGAGGCTGCCCGCACCCGGCAAGGTTTATGCAGGAGCGGTGCACACCGGCAGTGGCGCATTCAAGGGCACGGGAGCAGACGGCGGAAAACCGCGCGTGATCCATGTGCTCAGACGCGGAGACGTGAAGCAGTCAGGCAAAGAAGCCGGGCCTGGAGCGATCGCCGCTCTCGCAGAAGCCTTCCACGTCCCCTTTGCGATGCAGGGCAACGGTGAGTCGGCGCGCCGGGCCGCACTGGCGCGATGGATTACCAGCCCGGACAACCCGTTGACCTGGCGCAGCATCGTCAATCGTGTGTGGCAGCATCACTTTGGCCGGCCGCTCGTTGATACGCCCAACGACTTCGGCCGTATGGGCGCGAAGCCAAGCCATCCGGAATTGCTGGATTCACTGGCCGCATGGTTCCGCGATGAAGCGCACGGCTCATTGAAATCCCTGCACAAGCGCATCGTCACATCAGCGGCGTATAAACGCTCCTGCGAGATGGACACGACTGCCGCACAAACCCGCAATCAGAAGATCGACTCCAACAACGCCCTGCTCTGGCGCATGAACCGGCGCAAGCTGGACGCGGAGTCGGTGCGAGATTCGATTTTGTCTGTCAGCGGAGCTTTGGACCTGACCATGGGCGGGCCGGGCTTTCAGGACTTCATCATCGAGAAGCCGCAGCACAGCCCGCACTACGAGTATCAGCTTCATGACCCCGATGATCCGAAAAGTCATCGCCGCAGCATCTACCGCTTCATTGTGCGCAGCCAGCAGCAGCCTTTCATGACGGTGCTGGACTGCGCCGATCCCTCGATGCGCGTGGACAAACGCAATGAATCCCTGAGCCCGCTGCAGGCTCTCGCCATGATGAATGACGGGCTCACCGTGACGATGGCGCGCCACTTCGCCAGCCGCGTGGTCTCTGAATCCACGACCACAGGCGACCGAATCATCCGAGCATTTCGGCTCGCGATCGCGCGCGCCCCAACAGCGGACGAGGCGTCTTCTCTGGAGCACTATGCGCGCAGACAAGGCTTCGAAAACGCTTGCCGCGTGATTTTGAATCTGAACGAATTCTCGTTCGTGGATTAGGCTCCATCATGCTCCGCGCTGCCGTTTGCCCAGGCTTGTGAAATTTTTCACAAAATCGCCTTGCCGCTCAGGACCCCGAACCGATAATCGGCCCCCAGCCCACGCATCCATGGAACTACCGGCAGAACTCGCAACGCGCATCGACGAGGTAATCACTCACTACCCCGTATCGAAGCGCAGTGCCGTTTTGCCGGTCCTGCATCTGCTGCAGCAGCATTTCCGCTTCATTTCCGAGGAGGCGGTGACGTGGACGGCCGAAAAACTCGGCCTGGAGCCGATCAAAGTGCTGGAGGTCGTGACCTTCTACCCAGGCTTCCGGCAGGAGGCACCAGGGAAGGTGCATATCCGCGTCTGCCGCACTCTCGCCTGTGCCATGGCGGGGAGCTATGATTTGATGGACAAGATCTGCGAAAATTCCGGTATCGACCGCAGCCACACCTCGCATCATCACCCGATCGCGAAGAGCCCCGACGGCAAATTTAGCATCGAGTTCGTCGAGTGCCTGGCCAGTTGCGGCACCGCGCCGGTGTGCTTGATCGAAGACGATCTGCACGAAAACGTCACCGCAGAGAAGGCGGCGCAGGCGCTGGCCCGTTATTGAGTTTCTGCCGGAGGGCCAGGCCCATGGCTGAGATCGTCATTCGTCCCTATCATCCGGCCGATCTGCCCGAACTACGCCGCATCACCATCGAGTCATTCGGCGGCGTGTCGCTCGAACAAATGCTTGAGGAGCGGTTCGGACAATGGGCCGGGCAGGATTGGATGGTGCGCAAGGCTGCGTCCATTGATGACGACTGCGCGGCAAACCCTGGTGGCGTGTTCGTGGCCGGACGAGGCGCACAGGTCCTCGGCTACATCACCACGCGAGTGGATGCGCCGAACCTGCGCGGGCGCATTCCAAACATGGCTGTGATCGAAGCGGCGCGCGGACTGGGTCTGGGGCGTCGCTTGATCGAGCACGCGCTGGAATACTTCCGTTCCCGCGGTCTGAAGCTGGCCATGATCGAAACCATGGCCAGCAATGCAGTCGGGCAGCACCTGTATCCTGCCTGCGGATTTGAGGAGATCGCGCGTCAGGTGCACTATGGCATGAGGCTGTGATCTGGCGGTGGCTAGCCCGCGCCCAGACGCTGCAGTTGATACTTACCGCTTTGGATCTCCTCAATCCAACCAGCGTTATCCAAATACCAGCGCACCGTCCGTTTCATGCCGGAGGCAAAAGTCTCCTTCGGTGCCCATCCCAGTTCACGCTCGATTCTTGAGCAGTCGATCGCGTAGCGCCGGTCATGCCCTGGCCGGTCTTTGACGAAGGTGATGAGTTCCTCCGGCGTGCGCTTAAGCTCAGGGCGCTCAGCGTTCACCGCGGCGATCAGGGCGTGCACCACATCGATGTTCTTCATCTCGCACTTGCCGCCGATGTTGTAAGTCTCGCCAATCTCGCCCTCAAGCAATGCCAGGAACAGTCCACGGCAGTGGTCCTCCACGTAGAGCCAGTCACGCACATTGGAGCCATCACCATACACCGGCAGCTTTTCGCCGCGCACGATTTTGCTGATCATGAGCGGAATCAACTTCTCGGGGAACTGGTAGGGACCATAGTTGTTTGAGCAATTCGTCGTCACCAGCGGCAGCCCGTAGGTGTGCACGTAGGCACGCGCGAGATGATCGCTCCCCGCCTTGCTGGCTGAATACGGACTGTTCGGCTGATACGGTGTCGTCTCGCTAAAGGCGGGATCCATGGCGCCTAGCGAGCCGAATACTTCATCCGTGCTTACATGCAGGAAGCGAAAACCCGGGCAATCCTTCGTATACGCGCGTGCGGCTTCGAGCAGCCTGAAGGTGCCGACGAAGTTCGTCATGATGAAGTCCTCAGGGCCGTCGATGCTGCGATCGACATGGCTTTCAGCCGCCAGATGCATGACGGCGTTAATGTTGTGCTCGCGAAGCAAGGAGGCGAACTTTGCCCCATCAAGAATATCCGCCTGCACAAATACATGGCGCGCATCAGTGCTGAGATCTGTGAGGTTGGACAGATTGCCCGCGTAGGTGAGCTTGTCGTAGTTCACCACCTTTGAGATGGTCACGCCGCGTTCCGCCGCCGCAGCTCCGAGCAGGTAATGCACGAGGTTCGAGCCGATGAATCCGGCGCCGCCGGTGACAAGGATGCGAAGATCGGTGGCCATGAGTCGGGAAAAGGGCGCCGATCCTAACGCAGGCCGCGCCCGGGACAACTCTTTCCTCCATCCCCCCAGGCAGGGGCTGCGGCCTACTTTCTCACCACCCAAACATTCCGATAGCGCATCGGGTTGCCGTGGTTCTGCAGGTAGAGCGGCCCCTGCGCACCCTCCTTGGAGATCGGGGCCGCGCGCGTCGGGCCGGGCACCTTCACCTTTTCATGAACCAGCACACCATTGTGCTTCACAGTGATTTCGGCATCGGCTGTCTTTCTGCCACCTTCAAACCTGGGTGCGGTGAACTCGATGTCATAGGTCTGCCACACAAGCGGCGGCAGGCACATGTTGACCTTCGGTTTGGCGACGGTGTAGATGCCTCCACACTCGTTGTTTTCACCATTGAGACCAAAACTATCGAGCATCTGAACCTCATACCTGCCCGCAAGATACAGCCCGCTGTTGCCGCGGCCCTGCCCGCGTGAAGCCGGCATGTAGGGCAGGCGGAATTCAATGTGCACAGTGCAGTCGCCGAATTCCTCCTTCGTCATGCAGCCTTCCATCAACAAGCCATCGGGCGTCATGCGCGCGCCCTCCTTGAAGGCGGTCACTCCTTTACCGCCAAAGAGCACCACAGCACCCGCGCCCGGCGCTGCGCCCAGCGTCGGGCTCTGCCGCTCCACCCGGTTCAGCGTGCCGATAGGCGTGCCCTTAAAATCCTGCAAAGCAATTACGCCATCCTTTAGCAAGCCGCTCCACCCGTTCGCCCCAAACCTGACCGAATCATTCGCCCGTTTGCCCGCCACGCGCTGGCGCGGATTGGGCTGCATGGTCCAGCCAGCACCGGGCAGTCCGCCCGGACACAGAACGGCATCGAACTTGCCATCACCCTGAGCAATCACTTGCAGGGCAAAGTCCGCGTCGCGCATCTTTCCCGCATACTCGCCCTGCAGAGAGAAATCCGCATCGGCCTTGGCTGGATCATCATAGGTCGGAGGCGGAGCGGATGCCGGGGGCCTGGCGGCGGCTGGCTTTTGTTGCGCAAGCGCAGCAGCCGAGCAAATCAGGAGCAGAAGGAGGGGAAGGCGGCACATGGTGGGTAAGAGCGAAGGTTGACGCCATTGAAACGCCGCCGGAACGGCGAGCTTTTACCGGAATCACCTGCTTCTTCCGCCGTGGCCAGGACTGGTCAGCGCGGTGCGAACCTCAAGGTCAGCGAGTCGTAACCGAGCACGCGGTCGAACGCCGCCTCATGTTCCACCCGTTCCCGTGCGTCCACAATGCTCAGCGATCCCACCCGCTCGCAGCAAAGGCGCAGCAAGGTTCGCAGAATCAGCCGCGCATGCGGAGCACCCATGCATAGGTGCGTGCCGAACCCGAAAGACAGGTGCGGGTTCGGCTTCCGATCCAGGCGCACCTCCGCCGGACGATCGAAAGCCTGTTCGTCGAAATTGGCCGACGACCAGCATAGTGAGATGCGGTTGCCCGCATCGACAGTGACCCCATGGATCTCGGTGTCCGCCGGGCAGACCCGTCCGATGTGGGTAAGGGGCATGAATACGCGAAAGAATTCTTCGCTCGCATGGATGATGCGCCCGGTGTCTGCGCGGAGGTATTCCAGCGCCTCGGGATGGGCGGCCAGATAGCCTAGCGCGCAGGAGATGGTGTGAATGATCGTATCCCGCCCTCCCGCGAAGGCGAGATTGGCAAAGCCCATCATTTCATCGCGGGACAGCTTTCTTCCTCGAAAAACCGCCTGGGTCAGCGCGCTGAAGAAGTCGTCCCCGGGACAGGCCTCGGCGCGATCGAACTGCGCGTGCAGGTAGTCCTCCAGCACGGTGCCCTTCTTGAATTCGCCTCCCGTGACCTTGAACACATGAATGCCCCAGCCAATCCAGGTGTCGGCCTCGGATTCGGGGACGTTGAGCAGATACGTGAGCGCACGCGACTGCACCGGGAGCGCAAAATCGTGCACGATTTCCATCGAGTCCCTGGCCAGCGCGAGGTCGAGCATGTCACCGACAAGCTTCTCCACCCGGGCGATCATCGCCGGGTCCTTGGCGCGCTGGAAAAATGGCTCCGCGATGGCCCGGTATTCCGTGTGATCGGGCGGATTCGTCTCGATCGGGAGCTGGCGCATGGAGCGCACATCTTCTTCCGAGGGAATCGGCACCCGGAACGGCGCATCGGAGCTGAATGTTCGCCAGTCTTTGGCCGCGCGACGCACATCCTCATGCCGCAGCAGCATGACAATCTCCTCCCCATGGAACGGGCATTTCAGCACCCCGGAGTCATTCCGGGCATCGCGAAAGGGATCGGAGAAAGCGTTCATACGAAGAGACACGATGGATGCAGGAACTGCCCCCGCTGCAACCATGTTTTGGCAAAGGGCAGGCCGCGCTTGCGCAGAACCTGGCTGCGCGCAAAAGCCCGCAGGCATTCACGCCGAACTGGCACGCAATCTGCCACCTGGCCACGATCGTCCCGGTTCGCTCATGCAAAAGGCCCGCCGCGCTGCCATTTGTGCGGCGGGTCCTTCCTCCCAACGAACCTCCCGCAAATAGCCGGCAGCGCGTCACCCGCCTGCCGATCAGCCCGCCTTATCCCGCGTTCTTCATGCCAGCCAAAAATCCAGCGTCACCGAGCAAAAAAAAGCGGACTGCCAGCACGCCCTCCTCTACTGTCTACAGCTCGGTAGTCCCGATTTTTGCTCCCATGGCCAGCCGCCCTTCATCCAAACCGCGTATTCTCGTCGTCACCCCTGAGATCACCTACCTGCCCTCAGGCATGGGCAACATGGCGGAGCGGGTCAGCGCGAAGGCCGGGGGCCTGGCTGACGTATCCGCGTCCCTCGTTTCGGCGCTGTTCGATTCCGGCGCGGACGTGCATGTCGCCCTGCCGAACTACAGGCGCATGTTTCACAACGATATCAGCCAGTTCCATGAGAAAGAACTGCGCACGTTCCACCAGAAGCTGCCCGAGGATCACATCCATCTCGCGGAGGACCGAATCTTCTACTACCGGGACCAGGTTTACTCCGGTTACAACGACGACTCCATGCGCGTCGCCTTGACCTTTCAGCGCGAGGTGATCAATCACGTGGTGCCCAGGGTCAATCCCGACCTGATCCACTGCAATGACTGGATGACCGGGCTCATACCCGCCATGGCGCGCCGTCGGGGCATCAAGACGCTCTTCACCGTCCACAACATCCACACCCAGCGGGTCAATCTTTCCCGCGTCGAGGATCACGGCATCGATGCCGCTGAGTTCTGGATGAATCTCTACTTCGACCGGCCGCCAGCGAACTACGAAGACGCCCGCGCGAACATCAAAGTCGATCTGCTCACCAGCGGCATCTTCGCCTCTCACTTCATCAACACCGTCAGCCCCCGCTTCTTGTGGGAACTGAACAACGGCTGGCACAACATGGTGCCGGAGTCCGTGCGCCACGAACTATGGGAGAAGAGCCAGGCAGGCTGCGCCACTGGCATTTTGAATGCGCCAGACCCCTCCTACGATCCCGGCACTGACGACCTGATCGCACGGACCTTCACGTCCGCGGACCATCCTGCTGGCAAGGCCGAGAACAAACGGGTGCTACAGCGCGAACTCGGTTTGATCGAAGATCCAGGCGCTCCCGTGTTCTTCTGGCCCTCCCGCCTCGATCCCATCCAGAAAGGTCCGCAACTCCTCGCCGACATTCTCTACCGCATGGCTTCAGACTACTGGGATCGCCGGCTACAGGTGGTCATCATCGCCAGCGGTCCCTATCAGCAGCACTTCCACGACATCGTGCACAAGCATGGTCTGTTCGATCGCATCGCAGTGCGTGACTTTGATGAGCGGCTGTCCCGGCTCGGCTACGCGGGCTCGGATTTCATGTTGATGCCATCGCTGTTCGAACCTTGCGGCCTGCCGCAGATGATCAGCCCGATTTACGGCACCCTGCCCATCGTCCACGGCACCGGCGGTCTTTACGACACCGTGCAGCATCTGAACTGGGAGGGCGGCAGCGGCAACGGTTTCCGGTTCGACGTCTATGGCGCACAGGGGCTGCGCTGGGCCATCGACGAAGCCATGCGCTTCCACGGCAGAACGCCTGAATTCCGCCATCGCGAAATCTCGCGAGTCATGAATGACAGCCGCGAGCAATTCAATCATGCCGCCGTCGCTCGTCGCTATATTGACATCTACGAGGACATGCTCGACAGGCCGCTGGTGCACACGAAGGCAGACGAGTTCGTCAAAACAGCATCCGCGTAGCCCCGGTTCAAAACCGCACCGTGAACTGCAGTGCCGCCAGGTGGCTGTAGCTCAATTCACTCCGCGACTCGTGCTCCAGCGAATACTGGAGCTTCGCCTGCACGTGCGCGGTGAACCTGTAGGTAGCAGCTGCGTCGATGCGCCAGGTGTCGCGTCCCCAGGGCATCGTGCCGCCTGATACGTCAGGCACGTCACCATAAAGCTGAAGATTCCCTCGCAACGCTCCGAAGAACTGCGGGCTGAACTTGTATTTGGCCTCCAGGTAGCAGCCCATCACATCGGCGTGGCCGACGTTGGGCACGCCAAAACGCGCTTCATAAACCTCCGCCCACAACTGCCAGTGATGCCATGCAAAACTCACGTCCTGCCCCAGCACAGTCTCTTTGTAATCGTTCATCGTCCGTCCAGCGGGAAGCTCGCTCTCCACGCTGTCGAGATAATAGGCGCCCTGACTCGCGGAGAGGCCAAAGGTCCACGCCTGATTCGGACGATAACCGATGCGGCCACTAAACGTCCCGTGCTCCAGATCCAGCTGATCGAGCCGCCACGTTTCCGGGCGGGATGAGAGCGATGAGTTCTTCCATTCGAAAGCGTAGTCGAACTTGCCCAGTGCGCCAGATACCGCCAGTCCTGGCGCATAGCTGGGTCCCCAGATCACGGGATTGTATTCGTATTTATCCTCCGTGATGCCCTCCAGAAAGGCCTCCCGTGTCGCGGGTATCTCAGCATCATAAATCGGCGTCATGTTCTCATAGATCAGCGGTCCGGTCATGAATGGATTGTCCCAAGACAGGTGGCGGTGCATCCAGTTTCCCACCACCGTCGCGAACTGGCCCACCTGCACATTGAAGCGGCCATCTTCCCACGGCGTCCATCGCACCGCATACTCATCCAGTCTCAGATCCGCATTCGCATCAGCCGGATCGAACCCGCGATCCAGACGTGACTGAGCAAACAGATACCAGTGAGGCCCCAGCTGCGCATCGAAGAACAGCGTCAGCCGAGGATTCACCAGGGCGTGCCCCTCGGAAAAAATGAAGCCCGGCGAAGGCTGGCTGAACTGATACGCCTCGATATCCAGCAGGCCGCTGAGCCGTGCGCGCACCGCGCCATCATCGGAGGCAAATGTCAGCGACTCGTCCAGGCGGTCCAGCCAGTCCTCGCCCCGCGCCCCCGCAAGCGTGACGACAAGAACTGCGATGGCTGGGAAAATTTTCATGCGAGACGAAAGCGGACTTCAAACTCCGTCCACTGGGGAGTGGAAGAGACCAACCGTAAATCGCCACCGTGCAATCGCGCAAGCTCGCGCGCCAAATTCAGGCCAAGTCCGTGACCGGGCACGTTTTCCCCCACCGCCCCGCGATGGAATCGCTCGAAAATCAATGGCTGTGCCTCGGCAGGAATGCCCTTGCCGGTGTTGCCCACCGTGAGCAGCAGAAACTCACCCTCTTCATGGGCATTGATCGCGATCCGGCCTCCGGGCTCATTGTATTTCCATGCATTCTCCAGCAGGTTCTGCAGGATGATGGAGGTATATCGTTTCTCACCAAGAATGTGCAGACCGCGCGGCACATCGACTTCGACATCAAAGTCCGGCGAGCCCGGGATAGCGCTGAGATCATCTGCCAGCGAATCGATCAACGCCGTCAGGTCCACCTGCTGCATATTCAATTCCAGGCGTCCGCCATCGACACGCGCCAGCAGCAGCAAGTCATGAATCATGCTGGAAAGCCGTGCCGTCTGGAAAATGAGCCGGGAAATCTCCTCCCGCATCCCAGGCGTCAAATCCGGAAGCTGCTGCAGTTCTTCCAGCCCGGCACGCAGAACGGTCACGGGGGTCTTCAGCTGATGGGACGCGTCGGCGGAAAAGCGCATGGATCGCTGGAGTTCCACGTTCGTCACTTCCAGTTCGGCCTCGGCACGCTCACGCTGCGCACGGTTCACCGCAGAATCCACCGCCAGCTTCTCCACAGGCACGGACAGCCTTGATGACATGACATGACTGGCCGCCAGTCCGCCGAGCAGCAGAAGGCCGCCCGCGCCGAGAATCTGCCAGCGCAGATGCCTCTGCTGCGCCTGTGAGGCGCCGAGAGAGAAGCAAATCACTTCGAATGCCGGCGGGAACAGTGATCCCGGATTGAGCTGGTTAAAGAAGGCTCGATGCGGCTCTCCGGCCACGCTCAAATCGAGACTTTGCCGCGCCCCCACGGCGCTGCCGAGCTGCTCCGCAGCCTCCGCGCAGGAATCTTGGTCCAGGCTGCCGGCAAACAGTTGATTGTCGATCCAGATACCGCTGCGCGCGCCCTCCAGCGGTCCGTCAAAAGTCGTTTTGAATCCCAGCACGATGGCGGCGATGACCTCGTTTGTTTCTGTTGAAATGATCGGGGCCGCGATCACCTCATCCACCCGATCGACGCCATTGTCTGCGTGGCGTCGCAAGTAGCCGATCTGCTGCTGCTGCGGCACCCTCTTCAGCTCCAGGCGCGCCTCCTCATCAGCGCTCAGTCGTCCTACGTCTTCATCTTTGGGAGGTGAAATGAGCGCGCCACTCGCATCGAGAAAGCGGTAGAACGTGGCATGCAATGCGAACGAAGACGCACCGCCATCTTCCGGCGCGAGAACGTCTCGCAGTTCATCCGCAGCGCTGGGATAGAGCAGATCGAGCGCATTGTCCTCCAGCGCGGCATGAATGCGTGGCCTTCGCACCAGGGCGCGGCAGCGTTCCGTCAGCGCGGCGTGGCGCAGCTCGTGCATCCGCCGCGTGCCAGAGAGCTGCCCTTCGTAGGCCACACGAAAGGCCCGCTCCGCGTCAGCGGCGACCCGCCGCTGCGCGATGTAGAGCACCGCGGCGGTGATCAGGCACACGATGAGCATCATGCCCACCATCAGCTTTGCACGAAAGCTGCCTGCTCTCACCGGCTCGGAGTGCGCTCTCACGGAAAGGAAGTTTTCAGCGTCACGCCAGGCTTCAGCTCCACGGCCTTCTCCAGAGTCGTGCGGCTGCTGATCCACGCTTTCAACTTATAGCTGCCCGCGGGCAGTCCGCTCAGTTTGAAATCGCCCGATGTGCTGGACATCACGAAGTGCGGCGTGTCGAGCACCAGGATGATGCCACGCATGTGCTCGTGGATGTCGCACCGCAGCGTGATCATGCCGGGCTTGTCGAACACCTGGAAAGGCACGGGCTTCTCATCCGAACGGTAGCGTCCCAGGTCGAAACGCTTCGCCGGCGAAAACGAGAACACATTGTGATACGAGTCATCGAGATTCGGGAACTCCACCTTCGTGCCCGTCCGCACCGGCAGCAGCGAGGGCGTGAACATGAAGTCCTTCTGGATGATTTGCGTGGTCCCTGGCGCGGGCGCTTTGGCAAAGCTTCCTTCGAGATAGACGACGGCAACAGGCGGATTCGTGGATATCACACCGCCCTTGGTCACGATCTCGTAGCGTTTGGTCATCACAGGCGCGGACTTGACCTTCGGCAGTTCCACGTGCCCCTCTACGGCGCACTGCGCGAACGCGATGGCGGGCGCCAGAAAAATCAGGGTGATCAGTTTCATGGTATGAGCAGTCATGCGCCTGCTTTGATGGTGTAGCCGACGCTGCGAACGGTTTGAATCAAAGGCTCATCGAATCCCGCGTCGATCTTCTTGCGCAGCCGGACAATGA
>WBZU01000877.1_pt3 | contig 15106 bp, 12 predicted proteins | sample 5204311 | NCBI WGS metagenome assembly WBZU01 (sample SAMN12344359, study PRJNA552823) | activated sludge metagenome | biome: Activated sludge suspended growth; feature: Nitrification reactor; material: Wastewater; isolation source: activated sludge from nitrification reactor of wastewater...
GGAGCAGATGGTAACGAGGGGACGCGGCATCCATGACGGCGGGATGTGACACGCCTCCCGCGGCTCGTAAATGTTTTTCTCATTGACGTCCAAATCCGGATCCGACGCGTCATTGACGCGTCAAGTTTTTCTCGGGCGCAGCGATTTCGCGGATGACAAACCTGGCACAGCGGGTGCAATATGCGAATGCAAACGCGATTCTCTCGAGGAGACGAATTCATGACCATCACCGGTTTGCTCGCACTTGGTGCCGCTGAAATTGTCGATCACGCAACCCAGGAACTGCTGGGCTACGTCTTTACCCAAGCCCATGGCCAAGGTCAGCTCCAGCGATGGCTGCTGCTGCGAAATCCCCACAACGAATTCGAGATTCGCTCGCCGTCGAAAGAAATGGCCGGATGGTCTTTGGACGATTGGCAAGATCATGTCGCCAAATCGTGGCGTCCGAATGCGTTTTACGTGTGGGCGCAAGCGGACGTGTACACCCACGGTGACACGTACGGCGAAACCACCTGGAAGCAGATTCCCTCTGCCGATGACCTTCCCAAACCGTCGTTTCCGGATCGACCTGGAAGCAATTTTCAACTCGATTACCTCGACGGCAAGGTGATCCGCGTGGTGCAGGACGATTGGATGGGCCGCGCGTATGTCGTTCGCGGGCTTTCTCAGGAGTCGAGCATTGAATACTGGGTATTGCCCGCGCGATATGTGCCCGCGGGTGAAGCGCGAACGCGGGTCTCGACGGGAAGCGAACAGGCGAGAAGTTTGTCGGAATTCGTCGAGATGAACCAATCTTCGTGGACGCCGGGAGCGACCTTGATCATCACTGGATGCCTCAATTACACGGGGGAAGCCGCTCCGTTTGCGCCGTGAAACAGCGCCGTTGCGCTCGACACTCGAGGCGTGTAGTTTGTCGGGATGACGCCTCTGGGCACGGCCGGCCAAGTCATCGAAGATCGCTATACGCTCGTCGAGCTGCTCGGCAGTGGTGCCCACGGCGAAGTCTGGGTCGCCAAAGATCGCATCCTCGGTGAGCCCGTCGCGTTGAAGTGGATGCGGTTTGTCCACGGAAACATGCAGGCTCGGATTCGCCGCGAAATCGCGACGCTGCGCACCCTGCGTTTTCCCGGGATCGTGCGGCTCATCGATGAAGGCATTGCCGACGAGCGGCCCTTTCTCGTGATGGAGCTCGTCGATGGGCGTCCATTCCCAGGCAAACCTGGACAACACTCCTGGCCCGCGCTCGCCGGGCCAACTCTGGCGCTGTTGGAAACGCTGGTGCATCTGCATGCCGCCGGCGTCGTGCATCGCGATCTCAAGCCCGACAATGTCCTCGTTCGTCCGGACGGACATCCCGTGATGCTCGATTTCAGCGTCTCGGTCTTGCACGCTCCGGAATCGAAGCGTTTGACGTCGGAAGGACAAATCATGGGAACACCGTTGTACCTTGCTCCGGAACAAATCCTGGACAAACCAGTCGACGGACGAACCGATCTGTATGCCATCGGCGTGATGCTTTACGAAGCTTTGACCGGCCGAGTTCCTCACGATGCGAAGGATCTGTTCTCCATCGTGCGCAAGCGCCTCAGTAGCCCGGTAAAACCGATTGAAGAGCTGGAGCCGACGTTGCCTCCGGCGGTGGCGGCCGTGATCAATCGATTGCTGGCGCAACGACCCGAGGATCGGTTTTCCTCCGCGACCGACGTCATCGCGGCATTGCGTGGAGAATCGACGCATCCCAAAGCGTTACCCGGACTCGATACGACTTTTCCCAACGCCCAGGCATTGCTTTCGTTTTTCTCGGGACCGGATAGGCTTTTTCACGTCCGCGAAGATGCGGCGCGTCTGTTGTTCGAACGAACCGGCGGAAATGCATTGCAAATCGAGGCGGAACTTGCGTTATGGGTCAGGACCGGGCTGGCGCGTCGTGATGGACCGGCGTTCGTGGTGGATCGGAATTCGTTGCGGCGATTGGCTTCGGGCATTGCGGGCACGACAGCCGAACAGCAATTACGCGAAAAACTCGCCGCAGGGTTCGTTGAGGAAGCCCTTCGTGAATGGGTGAATCGAGCCGAAGAAATGGCCGTTCAGGGCGACCTTGGGGCGGCAACGACGATGCTTGGCGAGGCTTTGCGTATCGCTCGAAACGAAGAGGTGGCGACCGAAGAACGCGAGATCTTGTCGTTATGGTCGAAAGTCGCCTTGGCGGACGCGACACCTCGGGCGCTGGACGGTGCGCTGTACGAGCTGGCGCGCATGCGTTATCCCAATGCGGATTCGGAGCGCTTGCCGGTTCTTTTGCGAGCCGCGATTGCCGCACCGGGCGCCAATGGATTCAGCGTCCTCGAAATGGTCGACGATCTGGGCACGTTTGTCGATACGCACCTCGAACGAGCGCGGCAACGAATTCGCATCACAGCCCTCGCCACGCGCGCTTCCCCGTCGCTTCTCGGAGCTGCGCTGGAGGAAATCGACGAATGGGCGGACCAAAGTCAGGACGCAATGGCCAAGCTGAGCGCAGCGGAGGGGCATGCGCGGCGGCGTTATCACGAAGCACGTTTCGCAGACGCCGCGGCCTTGTATGCTCGAGCGGCTTCGCTCGAACCCTGGACGACGGGAAGAATTGACGCGATGTTGCGCAGCGCTTCGGCATTGCTGGAAGCGTTCGAGCACGAAAAGGCGGAAAAAGCCGCGGAGGAAGCACGATTGCTCGCGCTCGATGCGCGGCATCCCTATTGGGAAGGTCGAGCCGAATGGTTGATTCGCTCGGCAAAGTATCGAATGGGAACAATACGACAAACCGATGGCGAGTTCGTGGAGGCGGTGGTTCGGGTCGGAGCGCAGGATCTGGAAGCGTTGGTTTGTCTGAACGAAGCGGCCGTGGCGATGCGGGTCGAGCAGCGGGACCAAGGACAAACGCTTGCCGATCGTGCGGCGGCCTTATGGCGTGAAATGGGTCGCCCCTTCGCGACGATGTTGGCTCGGGCGCTGGCAATTGCGTGCGGTGCGGCCGCAGATGCATCCGAGGTGGACGCGCTCGTGCATCGCGCGCTGACGTGCAAAGGTGCCGGAATTGGCATTCAAACGCTGGGACTCTTGGGACGGGTTTTCCCGGAGAGGCGTTCGTCATGGCAACACGCGATTGCAGCACTCGTCGCCGGCGTGCCCGAGGTGCATTGGGATCAGAGAATGGATGTGCTGTCGGTGAACGAGTCGCTCGCGGGGGCGCGAGGATGAGGTCTTTGAAGACTTCGTCCGTGCCTAATCAAGGTGGTCCGCTCCAATCCGATCGCAACAAGCTGTAGACGTTAAAATCATACGGTTTGCCGCGGCAAATGCGATAACTGCGTAAACAACCCTCGCGGACGAACCCGCACCGCTCGAGCAATGCCTGCGACCGGCGGTTGTCGACTCGGACAAACGCATGAACGCGGTCGACGTCCGTCTGTTCGTAGGTCCATTGCAACACGGCTTCGACGGCTTGGCGCATGAGGCCCCTGCCCCATGATTCATACGCCAAATCATACGCCAGCTCCGCCCAACGATGAACCTTGGACCATTCGTTGAATCCGCACAACCCAACGATTCGATCGCTGTCTTCGAGCGCGATGCCCCATTTCGATAATTCTCCGGCCGCCCAACGGCTCTGAATTCGCGCGACCATCGTTTCCACGAAAGATTCGGAGACCTCGGGAAAACTCGTCGATTCCGTCACTCGAGGATCGCGCAAGTAGGCGTGAATCGCGGCCACATCGTCCCGACGCACAGGACGCAAACGAGCCCCCTGAAGGACAATCGTGGGCGGATGTTGCATTGGTTCGCTCATTGGTTTATCGGCTTGTTTGGCATAAAGAACTGCTCCGGTCGCCTCTTCCGGAGCCGTTACGGACTGTCCGGAAAAAAACGGGAGCGCGGGAGGCGGCATGGCGGCGCGACGTTAGATCAAGGTGCCGAAAAGTTCAACATCAGGGTTCATTTTGCCCGGCGTTCATTGAAGACGTGACGATTTTGAGCGCCCATGCGCCAATCAATGAGCAACATGACCGCCTGTGATGCGATCCACACGAAACGTGGACCCGCCTCGACTTTCCCCGCCATCTCCTCCAATCCTCCACACAAAAGCCATAACTTCGTGCGTTACTGCCATTCAGCCATGCCGAACTTCCCCCGCGTATTGTCGTTATCGCCTCCGACGGATCTCACCCGACGCGCCTTCGATATTGGTTTCGCGCTGCTTGGTTGCCAAGTATTCGCGCCGTTTTTCCTCATTGCCTCGAGCCTCATCAAGCTCGAAGACGGCGGTCCGGTGTTGTTCCGACAAGAGCGCATCGGGCTTGGGCGAAAGCCGTTCGATATCCTCAAGTTCCGCACGATGCGCGACGGCAAGGTCACCCGCGTCGGCACCTGGCTTCGCGCCACGGGACTCGATGAAACGGCGCAGTTTCTCAATGTGCTGCGCGGCGACATGAGTATGGTCGGACCACGGCCGCTCACGCGTGCGGACATCGAGCGCCTTGGCTGGACCGGGAAAAAACACGACGCGCGGTGGGACGTGAACCCGGGAATCACAGGACTTGCGCAGCTCTTCGCCCCGGCGACGGCCCGAGGATCGCTACGCCTTGACAAACTTTATGCCGCAAAGCGATCGGCTTGGCTCGATACGCAAATCATCGCCGCTTCGTTTGTCGTGAACCTCGCGGGCAAACGCCGCACCCGAGGGTGGTTGCGGAAGCTACGCGCCTCGAGGCGACGAGCGGTCATGAGGAACGCGGACAAACGTGGATGATGTTCGCTCATTCGATAACAGCAAGAGGAGAAGGATTGATGAATACCCGGCAACGCATTCACCCCGACGAACCATTTCGATCCCCCATCGAGCCGCGGTGGGTGCCGCGTTCCATGCGCGTAGCTCCTTCGCTCGATGCAGTGCGGAAAGCCGGTCCGATAACCCCTCGCCGTGCGCTCCTCATCAATCCGTTTTACCCGAAAGACCCCAATGCGAGCTTTGGAAAACACGTCCTCACGCCGACGCTCGCGTTGACGAGCATTGCGGGCGCCACGCCACCGAATTGGACCGTCACGTATTGGGACGAAAACCTCCTTCTCGGCCCGCCGCCGGCGGATCCTTTGCCCGAAGTCGTAGGCATTACGGTGCACCTGACGTTCGCCAAACGCGCATACGAACTTGCGGATGCCTATCGAGCGCGCGGGTGCAAAGTGATTCTCGGCGGCTTGCATGCGCTTTCCTGCCCCGAAGAAGTCGCGCCGCACGCGGACGCCATGGCCATTGGCGAAGGTGTTGCATTATGGCCGCAGATTCTTCACGATATCGAACAGCGCGCCTTGAAACCCGTTTATCGGGCCGACTTTGAAACACCTTACCGCGATGATCCGCCGCCGAAGCGGGATCTCTTGCCCCGCGAAAGTTTCCTCACGACAACCAGCGTAAACGCCACCCGCGGCTGCCACAATCGTTGCGAATTCTGCTACCTGGCGACCGATGGCCTGCGAATGCCTTATCGCATGCGGGATCCCGAGCAAATCGCGGCGGAGATTCGAGACGACGGTCAACCTTATGCGGTTTTTACGGACAACAACTTGGGGTCGAACAAGAAATACCTCCATAAACTTTGCACGGCTTTACGGCCGCTCGAGAAAATATGGAGCGCGGCCGTGACGCTCGATGTAACGGATGATCCTGCGCTCATTCGGGCCATGGCGCTCTCCGGTTGCACCGGAGTATTCATTGGCTTCGAATCGCTGTCCGACGACAATATCAAGGACTCACGAAAAAAGATGCCTCGTGCCGCGGATTATGCGCGGCGTGTCCGGATGCTCCACGACAATGGGATTCAGGTGAACGGAAGTTTTGTTCTTGGATTCGACCACGACCATAAAGATGCATTCGTCACGCTTGCTGAATGGATTGAAGACACGCGCCTCGAATGCGCGACGTTCCACATCCTGACGCCATACCCGGGCACGCCGCTTTTTCAACAAATGGAGGCGGCGGGCCGATTACTCCATAAGGACTACAGCCTTTACGATACGGCGCACGTGGTGTTTCGCCCGAAAAACATGAGCCCGGACGAACTCGCGCAAGGCTACGCGTGGCTTTACCGGCGACTTTTTTCGCATGCGTCGATATGGCAACGCCGTCCATCGGATCCCGAAGCGATTCTGCCGTACCTTGGAATGAGTTATCTCTACAAACGCTCCAATTTGTTCTGGCATTTGCTCATCCGGGCAAAGCTCACGCATACGGTATGGTCACCGCTGGTCGAATTGACGCGACGGCGTCATGTCACGTTTCGCGAGCGTCTTGCCAAACGACCCATCGAGGAGCCGGTGGGCGGTGAAGCGCAAGCCGGAAGGGGTATTTCGATCGTCTCGGCGGGGCTTTGAGCTATCGAGAGAAGCGTGGTGATTGCCGGCGTGATTGCCGGCGTGATTGCCTCAACGAGCACGTTTCGACGATTTTCGTGCCGCAAGCCACGAGCTGATTTGTTCGGGAGAGAGGTCAACCGCGGCATCCCCGAGCAATTCCGGACCGTCTTTCTCGAAACGTTCGACAAGTCGACGCCGTTCCCTGGCGGTTACGGAACGCCCCAAGCGCCGTTCGAACACGCGGACCAGCAGAGCAAGTCCTTCCGTGCGTCCTTTCGCCAGGCCTTTCTGCAACCCTTGTTGCAAGCCTTGTTGCAAGCCTTGCTCCAAGCCTTGCTCCAAGCCTTTTTCCATTCCTCGTTCGAGGCCGTCTCTCAAAAATGGGTGCATGGGTTTCTCCTTCTCCGCCTCCGACCTTATCACATCCTTCATCCACGGCGAGTCTTTTTTTAACTTCGCCAACGATAACATCGCCATCACGAGTTCGTCGAAGTCGTACGGGTCGACCTGCTTTTTTAGACCTTTCACGATTCGGCGGAGTTTTTCCTCATTCACATCCATTGCGAGGGGGACGAACGCCAACCAGAATGGACTGCCTCGGGCCTCAAGCTCCGATACGGTTCGTTGGTACACCGCGTCGATGTAAAACCACGCCCCGCCAAACTTCGCATCATTCGGCGTGGTCCGGAACGCCCCTTCGCGGGGCCACGGTTTTTTCCGGCCTCGTAATACCACCACCATCGACTCGATACGCTGATATTCACCAGCCCCCAACCAACATCTTTGCGCCACATTCGCGTCGACCTGTTCGGCCAACGCCACCGCAAGGTAATACCGGCCCATGCGCAGCTTCACCTCGCTCGTGAGCCGATCCGTCCATTCTCCATGCAATAGCCGCGACGAACCTCCCACCGTCGTCACTTCGAGCACTCGGTCCATCCGCACCTGCGGCACGGCAACCTGCGTTTCCCGCCATTTCGCCGACGCAAGCTGTTCGCCGGGGCGCAACGTGATCGTCGGAAGCGCATCGGGAAAACGACGCGACAACGAACGGAGCGCTCCGTCGGCATCTTCCACGAGGTCCCGGTAACGAGTGGTTTTCTTTCGCGTAGGCATGACGAATCCTTTCGGCCATGCCGCTGGGCGGTCGCATGGCTTCTAAAAGGTCCATCGTTTGGCGCGGACGTCAGTTGCGTGCGAAATGAAAAACGTTGGTCGATTTCTCTCGGAGCCCGCGTTTTCAGCGGTTTTTCAAGCGGAACGCGGAAACGTTTTACTCGGCCATGGGCTGCACGAAGTCCCGAGACACGCCCACGACCGCCGTTGCCGCGGGATGGATGACCTCCGCCCATCCTCGTCGGGCTGCTTCACGAAGAATCGCCGGAGCCGGACGCCCGTATTTTTCCAGAAGCTCGTCACCAATCGAAGGCAGCTCGATGTTATCCGCCTGCATCCTCGCCCGCTCGAAAGCCTCGGCCACGGCACACCGTACGGCTTCGCCCCCGACCGATACGGCCCAGGCGACCGTTTTCCACGCCAGCTCCGCATGCCGCGCCTCGTCTTCCGCAATGCCCGCGAGAACTTGACGAACCGCCGGATCCTCCGCACGCGACGCTTGTTCGGCGGCAAGCAGACTCGCCAGCGTTTCGCCGATACAGCCTTCCAGCACCGTCCGCGCCGCAATATCGGCCAATCGATCGCTCACGGGTACCGCCCCGCCAAACGGGAAAACTTGCGGACCAAGTGTCGTGCCCGCGTACGCCGACGCCAATCCAAACATCAATCGCGCGTGACGCACTTCATCCAGCGCCGCCGCATGGGCAAGCTCGATCAAGTCCGACGGCGCGCCCACGGCGAGCAGTTCCAAGGCAAACCGTCCAAACGACGCAATCGATGCATGTTCGAGCAATGCGTCTTGAAGGTAAGCCGACGCGAGCCGGGCGCGAGCATCCGCGGACAAACCTGCGATTTGCGGCGTGGTTTCTTCGATCCAACCGGTTTTCGCCGCTCGAGCCTTGGATGTCTGCGGTCGACCATGATCCATGTACGGTCGTCCGACAGCGCAGCTGTAATGCGTGACTTCATAACAACATTGGCCGTTGGCAAGAATCCCCTCCGTCTGCACGATTCCGCCACAAATGATCGGAGCGAGGTAACCCGCGGCTTCGGCTTTGGAGGGACAAACAATCATCCCCGCCCCTCCCGAACCTCCCATTCCTCCATTTCCCGCCGCCCCGGCGCTACCTCCCATTCCCCCGGCGCCGGCTGCTCCACCGGATCCACCAGCGCCCGCGGCTCCGCCCATTCCGGCTGCGCCGGCGGATCCTCCCGCACCTCCGGTCCCGGGCATCGGCCACGCAAAACACTCGGTACCGACAAAACTTCCATCGCCGGAGCTACTACTGGTGCCTCCGGTGCCGCCTTGACCTTGGTTTGTCGGGGTACTCGAACATCCGGCGATGACGTATCCGGAGGTCGAGGCTGCCACGAGGACAGCGAGAGCAAGGCGGGATCTGAATTCGTTCGAATCGGACATGAGTTCCTCCAAAGAAGTCCGAGCGTAACAGAATCGAAAGCGTTGCAAACAAGTTCGTCGTGCTGGAAAACGAGCCTCGAACGAGAGCATCGGGCGGGCACGTCCAGCGTTGACGCGCGTCGTCAAAACCTCTCCAGCCCTTCGTGACCGCGGAAGAACTTCGCCAAACTCGCCGAACGCAAATCGCCGGCATCTGCACATTTTTCTTAGCCAACCACTGCCAAATCGCGTACATGGAAAACGTGGCCGAACGAGACTCCACGAGCGACGCATCGAACGATCCGACCAAAACGGCGCTGGAAGCTCCGAATAGTCTGTCGTTGCCGACGAAAATGCGTTTTGCAAATGGAACCACCCTCGGGCACTACGAAGTGCTCGAACCGCTGGGACAAGGCGGCATGGGCGAAGTGTACCTCGCCCGCGATACTCGCCTCGGACGACGCGTCGCGCTCAAGTTCTTGACCCACGTAACCTCCACACAAAGCGCTCGGTTTTTCGTGGAAGCTCGAGCTACCGCGCAATTGGCCCACGAAAACATCGTGTCGCTGTACGACATCGCCGAACATGAAGGCTTGCCGTACATGGTGCTCGAATACGTACCGGGAAAAACGCTTTCGACGTGGTTGCGGGAACGACGTCACGGCGATTTTTTCGACCCTGTGCTGCCGATTCAAGCTGCCGAAATGATGCTGTCCGTGGTGCGTGCGCTGCAATGCGCGCATGAAGCGGGCATCGTGCATCGCGACTTGAAGCCGGCGAACATCATGCTCGCCAAGAGCGGCACGGTGAAAGTCTTGGATTTCGGCGTCGCCAAGCTCATCGCCACGGCGCAACCGGGAGTCGAAGGTGATGCGCCTTTGGAGAACCCCGAGAGCTGGGTCAAACAGGCGACGACAGCGGCGGATTTGACCGAAACGGGCGCGATGGTCGGCACTCGAAGTTACATGGCTCCCGAGCAATGGTGGGGCGATGAAGTCGACGGCCGGACGGATATTTGGGCTGTGGGGATCATGATGTACATCATGGTCGTGGGTGATCACCCGCTTGCGCCTCTGACGCCTTCGTCGATTGTGCATGTCGCCGAACGGCATTTACCGATGCCTCGAATCGCCGATGTCATGCCGACGTTGGGCGAACTGGGATCGATCATTGATCGGTGCTTGCGGAAAGACATGGACGAACGCTGGTCTTGCGCCCGAGAATTGGCCGAAGCGCTCGATAGGTTCATTCGTGTCTCCACATCGATTCGCCCGCCGCAGACCGAATCGAATTCGTTTGGCATTGACAAACACGATTCCACATCCATGCGCATCTCTGTGGGACGTTTGTCGCTCGACGACGGGGCGCTCGATATGGCCAAGACGGTGGACGAGTTACCTCGAAAAACGGCGCCGAATGAAGCTGCCACGACCGACGATCCTTCGCGGACGTCGAAAATGACTGAACAGGGTTCGCCCGGCAAAACGAAATGGGTGGCGCTCGCCGCGTTGATCGCTTTGCTTGGGGCCGGTTTGGGTGGGTTTGTTTTGAATGGCCGCAAGGCGGCGCCGGCGGGGAATGCAGCGGCGGCGACTTCGGCGACGGAGTGTGTGGGAGATCAATGCAGTCCGCGTGAATGCAGCACGAACGTCGAATGCGGACAAAAGTTCGATGGGCGAGCGGGGATATGTCGTCAAGATACGGGCAGATGCATTTCCTTGGAGACGGCGGGATGCCGCATTTTGGCGAGCAAAAAGGACGTGGAAAACGACGCGACGGTTTGGATCGGCGCGATGTACCCCGTGTCCATCAAAGGTTCGGACTACGGAAAACGAGCGGCGCGAGCCGTCGAATTGGGTTGGAATGATTTTCAGCAGCTCGGAGGCATTCCCGCCGCGACGCTCGGAGGCAAATCCCGACCTCTCGGTGTCGTGCTTTGCGATGACGCCGAAGATCACGAACGCATTGCGAAGCACCTGATCGATGTCGTTCGTGTCCCGGTCATTCTTGGATTTGCGCGCAGCAAAGAAGTGATGGACTTGGCGACGTCGTTTTTCTTGCCCCAAGGCGTCATGGCGCTCGCATCGAATACCGGATCGACGCTGGTCGATATTCCGCATTTACCGGGCGAACCGCGTCTCGTTTGGCGAGTGACCTCCAGCGCCGACATGATCAATCCTCCCAAAGCAAAGTTCATCGAACAGATCCTCGAACCGCTCTTGCGATCTCGCGGCGTGCTCAAACGCAACGAAACAATGCGCATCGCGCTCATCCGCGTGAACAACACGGCCAGCTTGAGTCACGCGGACAAACTAATTTCCCATTTGAGTTGGATCGGGAAAAGCGCGCTTGAAAATGGGGATTCGGTCCAACAATTCGTCGTGCCGGACGAACTCGATAACAAGGGTCGAACCGATGAGCTGCAGCGTGTTGCTCGAGCGGTTACGGCCTTCGCGCCTCATGTCGTTGCCGAAGTGGGAGCCGATGTGCAGCCCCTTTTGCTGATCGAGCGTGAATGGCTTGCGACGACGCCTTTTCGGCCGGTGTATGCCACTTCGATCGGACTCAACAAACAGACATTTGCTGCATTGCTGAGAGAACATCCCGACGGCGAGCGTCGACTGTTCAACGTGGATACGAAGACGACGTTGACGGCGAAGAAATTCGCAATGCATCACAATGAAGTGTTCACGGACGAAAAAATCGAACCCGCCACGACGACGACGGCACCTTATGATGCCTTTTACACGGCGGCTTACGCGATCATCGCCTTGGGCGACGAGCCGGTGACGGGCAAGAGTTTGTCGCGGACCATCATGCGCCTGGTTCCGCCCGGAGAACCGATTGAAGTGGGTCCGGCGAATATTTACAAAGCGACGAAATTGCTCCGCGACGGCAAAAACGTCGACCTGATTGGAGCGCAAACGTCGCTGGATTTCGATCCCGAGACGGGCGATCCCACGATTGACTCGGCAATCATTTGCTTGGATTCGAACACGCACACGGCCATTGATTCGGGCCTCGTGTACGACGTTCGTGCGGCCAAGTGGTCGGGCGTGATGAATTGTCCTTGAGGGCGGTTTCTGTGGTCACCGATTCGAATTCGCGAGCTTGATCAAAGCTTCCAGCTGCTTCTTGTATTTTGCCTGCATGGTTGGATGCTTCTCGAGGTACGCTTCAAACACCGGCGCCGCATCCGCTCCAAGCGATTCGATGATATCGTATCCGCGACCAATGAGCGCGTAATCGCTGATGTACATTTTCGCCACGAGCTTTTTTGCGAGTTCTTTGTCGGTCAGTCCCAAAAGCACGAGCTCCCAGGTTATCTGGGGCGGATTCTCCCTCAAAGCCGCCTCGGCGTCTTCATGTGCCCATTGCGGCACGCGCGAAAACGCGGCGTCCATGTATCCGCGCTCGAGACCCGCGTCGCTCCCTGTTCGCGCAGTCTTTTTTTGCACTTGCGCTTCACGGCGCGGCGTAAACGCTTCAACGGCCTGCCGATATCGGTCTTCGGGGAGCGAAAAGAGCAAAGCTCGCAAAGCAAACCAGAACGGGCATTCGAAATACACGGTCCCCGCATTCAAAAGACGCGTCGGATGTTTATGACCGTGCGGGTTTGGCGCGACAGGCTGAATGGATAATTCGGACTTCATCCCCGAATACGAGCCAAAAAATGCAAACGGCTCGACCACATCGAAGAGCGTGGGAATGAACGCCGGTCCGCCTTGGAAAAACCATAACGCCACCAAAGCGCGAAACGACATCGTCATAGCCGAATAACAATCGCCGCCGTCGTGCGACAAGACGAGCATCCGCATGAGCTCATGACTTGGATCACGCACCGTCGGAGGGGTTTCCTGGTCCAAATCGCGGAGAACGGCGTCGAGCAAGGGCTTGAACTCGGACGTCGCGGTAATGGTGCACGACGCCTGAGCATTTTGAAGGCGACGGCCGCGAATGTATTGCCAAGCCGCCGCGGCATCTTTGAACGAAAGATCGGTGGGATCCGATTTGTGGGGATGGCGAATCGCCGTGATTTTGCTGCGACTGCTTTTCGTCCAAGCGATGGGCATAACGCTCCGTGGTTGCGTATCGACCGCGTACGGATGGGGACGTTACGACGATGCGTAGAAAATGGCAAGACTTCTGACGACTTCGATCGACATGTTCGAAGCCTGGGCGGCGTCATCTCCCACGGTGATGCCAAGCTCGTGCCCATCAAAGGGGCAAACCACGACCAGAATCATCCGATTGTTTGGACTATGGTCACTCGTTCGGGCGTCATTGTCTCGTGCGCATGAAACTCTTCAGCGCATGCTTGAATTTACACCCATCCTTCGAGAGGCTTCTCATGCGAACTGTTTACTCCATCATCCTGGCCGCTTCGTTTGCCCTTGGCTTTGCGCAGCACGACGCTGTGGCGTGTTCCACGACCCAATCGCTTCAAGCCACCACGTATCGAGCGGCGTTGCGAACATCGGTCGAGCAATCCAAGTACGATGACGCGGAATTGCTTTATGCCAAAATCCTCGCCCTTCCCGCCACATGCATTCGACCCGAGGACCATCGCATGGGTGCTGCCGCCGCTCGTTGGCGCGGCGACATTGCCACAGCCCTCACCCGTTATCAACTCGGCGGCGATCAAGCGTCGATTACGCAGATCAATCAGCTTTACGGCAAGGTCCAGATTCGCGCGGCCGGGCTCCCCACGCCCCGCGTTTTCACGTGGCAAGGAATCATGAACTTCACCCCTGAAGGTAAGAAACTCGTTGATCGAGCCAAGGCTGATTTTCCAAGCAGCGGCAATTATGATGGGTATCTTTCGCCCGGAATCTACGTTCTTGCCGCAGGCTACAATCCGAATCACGTCGAAGTGGCTTTCGAGGTGAAAGCCAACGAAACGAAAGTCGTCAATTACCCCTGACGTAGCTGCTCAATCATCAGCAAAGCAACATCGAGTTCCGGGGCACGTATCAGCCCATCGAGCGGAGCAAGTGCCGGAATCAAGCCGGCGTAACGATGCGCGAACAAAGACGACGCGGCATTGATTTGAAACGCAAAACTGCGCCAGATCTCCGCTTCCGTCGCCTCCGACAAAACGGGAATTTTCTGGGCCGTCGGGTTTTCGTGAATCCACAACCCCCGAAAAAGCTCGTCGAATCGGTCCGCTTTGCCGATATCATAATAATGTTCGAGTATGCTCGGCAGCGTGGAAGTCCCAAACCAATGCGGTCGTAAGAAGATGAGATGTCCACCGACGTTTTCGAGCTGCGGGATGTGGGGCGTCTTGTCGACGTAAAAGATGCCTTCTCGACAACGAGCGGCAAAATTGCACATGCCGTAGGAAATTTTCATGACGCGAGGTTCTTGCGGACGTGTTACCCGTTCCGCGTGGGTACTTCGTGGCGTACTAGTTTCCGGTCCGTCAATGCCCTTGAGCAAGACGCTCGCGATGCGCGGTTCGGCGAATACGTGTTGCAAGACTTCCCGCGCTTCAAGGCATGCCACGGGGCAACGCGATGCCATATCGGGAGGTTCGTCCGATAGAATCTCGTACCAACCCGCACGATGTCGGCTATGGTTTTTCCAAACGTACCACGACGTCATGAACGCAAAGCGAAGCAGCGCGTTTTGAGGCGTCGTCACGCGATCCCCTTTGATCCGACCCTCTGCCATGGCTTGCCAGACGATGATCGAGACGTCTTGCCCGCAGTCTTCAAGCCAATTCACCGGGCAGCCATGGCGCCGCAAGTACGCGAAGATGCACGGTCGAAGCGCGTAGATTTCCCCGGGGGAAGCGTCGACGACAGGATCCCCGTTATGGTTTTTCCTGTACTTCATCATGTCCCCCGTTCGCGTTGCATGTCGGGGATCTTGTCGTATTGGGCGCAAGCATCGAGCGCCATTTCCCGCGCAAGCGAAAGCACGACGTCGGGAACGTTTCCCGCGTACATGGCTCGGATGGTTTGGCCCGTCGAGATGACAACGGCGGCCGTGCAACGGTCATACACGAGCGGACCGTTTTTCCGGGTGAACACGAACGTCACCGGCACGTCGAGCACGATGTCGACTTCGACGACGAATACGCCGTCCATGTTCGTCTTGGTGCGCGTGTTCATCGTGCACCGCCGATCGCCTTGACGCCCTTGTCCGTGATGACGAAACGACCATCGAGCGCCGTTTCGAGGTCGAGCTTCGTTGCCT
>WBZU01001895.1_pt1 | contig 15101 bp, 14 predicted proteins | sample 5204311 | NCBI WGS metagenome assembly WBZU01 (sample SAMN12344359, study PRJNA552823) | activated sludge metagenome | biome: Activated sludge suspended growth; feature: Nitrification reactor; material: Wastewater; isolation source: activated sludge from nitrification reactor of wastewater...
CGCCTCGTAGCCGGGGACCAGGCGCTTGTAGGAGTTGACCCACTGGGCGAAGATCGAGGAGAGCTCGCGCGCGTGGCGCAGCTGGCCGGCGATGAAGGCCTTGCCGACGTCCGACAGCCCGTAGGTGTCGTTCTCGTCGCCGAAGACGTTGCGGCCGTCCTTGGAGAGCGACATGTGCGTGTGCATGCCCGAGCCGTTCTCGCCGAACAGCGGCTTGGGCATGAAGGTCGCGTGCCACCCGTACTTCATGGCGTATTCCTTCACGGTGATGCGGTAGGTCATCACGTCGTCGGCCATCTTCATGGCGGCGGCGTGGCGCATGTCCACCTCGTGCTGGCTGGGCCCGACCTCGTGGTGGCTGTACTCCACGTGGATGCCGAGCTGCTCGAGGGCGAGGACCGTCTCGCGGCGCACGTCCGAGCCGGCGTCCAGGGTCGTGAGGTCGAAGTAGCCGCCCTCGTCCAGCACCTCGGTGCCGTTCTTGTCCTTGAAGAGGAAGTACTCCAGCTCGGGGCCGACGTTGAACTGGTCGAAGCCCATCCGCTCCATCCGCTGCAGGGCACGGCGCAGGACGTGGCGCGGGTCGCCCTCGTAGGGCGTCAGCTCGGGGGTCTGGATGTCGCAGATCATCCGCGCGACGCCCTGCTCCTCGGGCCGCCACGGCAGAACGGCGAAGGTGGAGGGGTCCGGCACCGCGACCATGTCCGACTCCTCGATGGCGTTGAAGCCGGTGATGGAGGAGCCGTCGAAGCCCATGCCGTTCTCGAACGCGTCGGAGAGCTCGTCCCGCCCGATGGAGAACGACTTCAGCTGACCGAGGATGTCGGTGAACCAGAACCGGATGAACCGGATGTCGTGCTCCTCGACGAGGGCATGGACGTCCTCGGCGGTCTTCGGCGTGTCAGCCACGGTCGGTTCTCCTTGTGCCACAGCGGTGCGACGCTACGAACGGATGGGGCCGGGACACTAGTTGATCGGCGCTCGACGGCCGGTCGGCACGTGGTGGACCGCCGGGCGGGTCAGGCGCCGGGACGCGGGGCGGGGCCGGCCTGCTCGGAGGCCTCCACCGCGGCGAGCCATTCCTGGGCCCAGGCCTTGATTTCGCTCACCGCCGGTTCCAGCGAGCGACCCATCGGCGTGAGGTCGTACGTCACGCGCACGGGCGGGCCCTCGTCGATGATGCGCAACACGACGCCGCGGGCCTCGAGCTCCTTCATCCGCTCCGACAGCAGCCGGTCGGACAGCTCGGGGACGGCGTCGGCGATCGCGCCGAAGCGCATCGGGCCGCCCTGGATGAGCACCTCGACGATCGCCCCCGTCCAGCGGCGGCCGATCAGCTCGACGGCCTCGTGGTAGAAGGGGCAGCAGGAGGGATGTTCCTCCGGCTGCCCCCCACCTGCAGAGCTCATGACACGCGCACGCGCCTAGGCGGCGTGCAGTTGCCGCGTGTCCTCGGTCGAACCGTCGACCGGCACCTCGCCGGCGACGTTCACGAGGGCGGTGAAGCTCTCCAGCGACGCGAACGCGATCGCCTCGAGGATCTGCTCGTCGGTCCAGCCCTCCTCGCGGGCCTCCTCGTGGAGGTGCATCGGGGGCCGGCCGCTGCCGGCGAACATCTCGCGGAGGTAGCGCAGCAGCGCGGCCTCTCGCGGGTCCTTGCTCTCGAACTTGCGCGCCAGGGCGACCTCGTCGAGGCCCAGGCCGGCGGCCCGGCCGGTGCGGCTGTGCAGGGCGATGCCCGGGGCCGAGTCGTGCTTCTCCGCCACGGCGAGCGCGATGCGCTCCAGCGTGGCCGCCTCCAGCGTGCCGTGACGCAACTCCGAGCGGAAGCGGGCGTAGGCCCGCAGCACCGCAGGGGACCCGGCCAGCACACCGAGGAAGTTCGGCAGCTGTCCGCCGGTGGACAGCGCGCCGCGCAGGATCGGAACGGAACCCTCCGGGGCGGTGAGGTCGTCGTGGATGTGGAATCTGCTCATCGGTGTCTTCATGGCTGTCCTTCGAACCGGGGTGCTCTGAGAACGGCGTCCGTGCCTGATCGTCGTTTCATGCAACGCACTTACAAGATGTAAGTGTACGTTGTCCGGGCTCCCGACGCAAGTCCTCCGCCGTACCAGCTGAGGAGATGCTGCCCGTCTTCAATCAGTTCTACGCGGCTTTCTAAAGCGCGGTTCAGGATCGTGTGAAGGGTTGTGACGATTCGCGACCATCGCCGCGTCGTCGCAGCCTCGCGCGCCGGCCCGGAACGGGGCCGTGGCACGCCGATCGCCGGGCCGGGCGGGCCCTCTCGGGGGCTAGCCCTGGGAGGCGATGACCGCGCTGATCAGCACGATCAGGGCGAGCGTGATCGCGACGATGGCGAGCACGTCGGGGCGCTGCAGCCGCGGGCGGTCCACCCCGCGCTCGGGCGGTGTGGCCTGGACCTCCACGAGCGGACGGCGTAGCAGGCCGGGCACATCCCCCGCCGGCGCGGCGGGCGTGAACGGGGCACGGGCGGCCGGGGCGCCGGCGCCGGGCGCACGGCGATCGGTGATCCGGGGCCCGTCGTGCTCCTGCGGGGCGGCCTCGGCACCGGGCCGCGAAGCGGGATCGGGGGCGTCGGCCTCACGCTCCAGGTCGTAGAACGGCGGCTCGGCGGTGACGGCGACGCCGGTGGAGACGGTGATCTCCACCGCGACCGCGGTCGCGGCCCCGCTCTCGCGGGAACGCGTGCGACGCGTGTCGGTCCAGAGGGCGTCGTCGAGCCAGACGTCTGGCTCCGGCTTGTGGCGGGTCTCGAACGGCGGCATGAGGCTCCACAGACCATAGGCCACGCCGAGGTCGGCTCCGTGACCTTGCTCCGAATGCAATCGGAGTTATGGAGCGCGGCCCGTGCGGGCCCCGCGAGCCGACCGGTCAGGAACCCGGGTGGGTGTCCTTGTAGATGTAGTCGACGAGCGCGGTGATCTGCGCGGCGGAGAGGGTCTTGCCGTAGTCCAGCGGCATGATGCCCTTCGCGTACCCCTTGGCGATCTCGCTGTTCGGGTTGACGATCATGTCCCTGATCGCGGCCTTGGTGTCGCCCGCCGCGATGAACTTGTTGAGGTTCGGGCCGACCTGCCCGTTGGTGCCGGCGGCCGCCAGCGCGTGGCAGGAGCCGCAGGCGGTCGCCGCGCCGGCGCCGTTGACGAACAGCGCCTTGGCGTCGATCGCCGCGGTCTGCGGCGCCGCGGTGGTGCTGGTGGTCTTGGCCTTGGTGGTCGTGGTGGCCATGGGCGCGGCGGCGGGCGCCGCAGCAGCAGGCGCGGCGGAAGAAGAGGAGCTGGTGGCCGCGGTCGCGGTGTTGGCCGCCGGATCGCGGCCGGCGGTGGCGGCGACGAAGGAGGCGACGTCCTTGGCGTCGGCGCCGGTCAGCAGCTGCGCCGGCATCGAGCCCATGCCGCGGGCCCGGCCGATGTTGATCGCGTTGAGCACGAGGGCGGCGGGCGGCCGCACCCGGTCCATGTTGATGCCGACCTTGCCGACGGCGTTGGCCGACTTCAGCGTGTGGCACTGGGCGCAGTTGGACGCGAACATCTCGCGGCCGTGCTGCTGGGCGACCGTGAGCTTGATGCCGCCGGGCGCCATCTTGCTCTGCGTGGAGGCGTTGTGGGCCATCACGTAGCCGGGAATCGCCACGACGCCCGCGACGATCACCGCGAAGATGCCGATCGTGACCGCGCGGCCGGTGCCCCGGCTCTGCGTCTGCAGGGAGTCGCGGGACCCCTTGGCGCCGCCGCTCATGGCGACGAAGAAGACGCTGACGGCGATCAGGACGAACGCGAGGATGAAGACGACGGTGGCGATCACGCCCGAAACATATCGCGCAAAGCGGCAGGGCAGCAGCGAGGAGACTACGTATCGTCATGCGCATCACCGTCGCCTCCCCTGGCCGAAACTCATGATCGAGGGAGCGACCGCCCGGAAGTCGTCCGTTCCGGTCGCCCCCCACGACTCCAGCCGGGCCCGTTCCAGCTCGCGATCGTCGAGCGGCGAGAAGTCCCGGACCTCGGCCCGCGGGCGGTCGGGCGCGTCCAGCACCCCCAGCTCCCGCACGAGGACGTTGATGGCCCCGCCCCCGCTGGCGAACCGCTCCAGACGCCCGCCCGCCACGATCAGTGGCTCGGTCCGCACGGTCAGGCGCTCCCGCTCGTAGAGGTCCGGGGGCACGACGAGATTGACCGTCCCGTGCTCGTCCTCCAGCAGCATGAAACAGATCCCGTTGGCCGTCCCCGGCCGCTGCCGGGCCACCACCAGCCCGCCGATCCGCACCGCGCTGCCGTGGGGCAGCCGCTCCAGGTCCTCGCAGTGCACCGCCCCGCCCCGCGCCAGGCCCTCGCGCAGCAGGGCCATCGGGTGGGGGCCGACCGTCAGGCCCGTCACCGCGTAGTCGGCGATCATCGCCTCCCACGGCCGCAGCGGATCCAGCTCCGGCGGGGTCGGCAGCTCCAGGCCCAGCGCCAGCTGCGTCCCCGCCCGCCGGGCCGTGCGGCCGCCGCCGTCCGACACCGGCCGCCCCGGCGCGGCCACGCCCAGCTGCCACAGCGCCGTGCGCCGGCGCGCCGCCCGCGGCACCGTCGCCTTCCCCTGCGGGTCGCGCAGCGCCGCCAGCTCGTCACAGGCGCCCGACCAGGCCAGCTGCTCGAGGGCCGGGCGCCCGGCCCGCGCCCGCGCCGCCAGGTCGGCCAGGCTCTGGAACGGCCCGCTCTCCCGCCGGGAGTCGACCAGCGACTGGACCTCCTCGGCCCGTGCGCCCTGGACGTAGCCCAGGCCCAGCCGCACGGCGCCGTCGGGGGTCACCGTGCACCCGACATCGCTGGCGTTGACGTCCGGCGCCAGGACGGGGATGCCCCGCCGCTGCGCCTCGTGGACGAGCGCGTCGGGCGGGTAGAAGCCCATCGGCTGCTCGTCCAGCAGCGCGCACAGGAACTCGGGGCCGTAGTGCACGCGCAGCCAGGTGGACTGGTAGGCCAGCAGCCCGAAGGCGGCGCCGTGGGCCTTGGGGAAGCCGAACCCGGAGAACCCGATGATCATCGTGAAGACCCGCTCGGCCAGCGCCTCGTCGACGTCGGGCCACCGGCCCATCGCCCCCTCCACGAACCGGCGGTGGTAGGCCTCGATCGCCGCCGCCGAGCGCTTGCGGCTCATCGCCCGGCGCAGCCCCTCGGCCTCCCCCGACCCGAAGCCGGCGAAGGCCATGGCCACCTCGATCACCTGGTCCTGGAAGATGATCGTGCCGAGCGTCTCGCGCAGCACCGGCTCCAGCGAGGGGTGGTCGTAGGGCACCCGGAAGGCGGGGTTCTCGCGCAGCGCCTGGCGGCGCTGGATGTAGGGGTTGACGGCGCCGCCCTGGATCGGGCCGGGCCGGACGATCGCCACCTGGATCGTCAGGTCCTCCAGGTTCTCCGGGCGGGTGCGGCGCAGCGACCCCATCTGGGCCCGGCTCTCGATCTGGAAGACGCCGGTGGTGTCGGCCTCCTGGATGCAGGTGAAGGTGGCCGGGTCGTCCAGGGGGATCCGCGAGAGGTCGATGCGCTCGTGGCGCCGGTCGGCGATGTGCTCGACGCACCGCTCGACCGCCGACAGCATCCCCAGCCCGAGCAGGTCGATCTTCAGGAAGCCGGCGTCGGAGCAGGAGTCCTTGTCCCACATGACCATCTGGCGCCCCTCCATCGCGGCGGGCACCACCGGGCAGCAGTCCACCAGCGAGCGGGTGGAGACGATCATGCCGCCGGAGTGCTGGGAGAGGTGGCGGGGCAGCCCGCTGGCCTCGGCGGCCAGCGCGGCGAGATGGCCCCAGCGCCCTTCGGCCGCCCGCGCGCCGCCCAGCGTCCTGGAGATGTCGTCGCCCACCTCCTGCGCCGCCCACGACTGCGACCCGCGGGCGACCCGCTCGATCTCCCCGGGCGGCAGGCCCAGGGCCTTGCCCAGCTCGCGGATCGCGCCGCGGGCCCGGAAGGTGGGGAAGGCCGCCACGAGGGCCGAGCGGTCGGTGCCGTAGCGCTCGTGCACGCGCGGGATGAGGACCTTGCGGATGTCCCGCGGGAAGTCCAGGTCGATGTCCGGCAGGGACGTGATCTCGTCGTTGAGGAAGCGGCCGAGGAAGAGGTCGTTGGCCACGGGGTCCACGTGGGAGAGGCCGGTCAGGTAGCAGACGATCGAGGAGACCGACGAGCCGCGGCCCCGCCCCGGCGGCAGCAGCGACCGCGCGTTGCCCGTCCCGCGCACCTCCACGGCGACCTCCCGCGCCAGCTCCAGCAGGTCGCGGTGCAGGACGAAGAACCCCGAGAGCCCGAGGGTGGCGATCAGCTGCAGCTCCTCCCCCAGCCGCGCCCGGGCCCGCTCGCGCAGCCCGTGTCCCACCGGGTAGCGCTCGTCGAACCGCGCGTCGCAGATCCCGGCCAGCGCGCCGTCGGCGCCGTCGTCCTCCGCCCCGGGGTAGCGATAGCCCAGGTCCTGCGTCAGGTCGAAGGTGCACAGCTCGGCGATCCGCGCCGTCTCGGCCACCGCGTCGGGATGGTCCGCGAAGCGCGCGGCCATCGCCGCCGGCGTGGAGAGCACGTGCGCATGGTTGCCCCGGCGCAGCGGCTCGGAGGCGTCGAGGGTGGTGTGCTCGCGCACGGCCACGAGCGCGTCCTGCAGCTGCGCGCGCGACGGCGCGTGGGCGTGCACGTTGCCGGTCGCCACGCAGCGCACGCCCAGCCGCCCGGCCAGCGCGGCCAGGCCGCGGTTGCGGGCCCGGTCGTAGCGGGCGAAGGGCCGTTGCAGCTCCACGCGGACGTGCTCGCGCCCGAAGGCCCGCACGAGCCGGCGCATCGTCGGCTCGTCCCGGACCCCGTGGGTGGCGCAGCCGCTCAGGCACAGCAGGCCGTCGGTGTGCGCCTCGACATCCTCCAGGGTGACCGACGGCGGCCGGGCGTTGCGGCGGCTCGCATCGGAGGAGCCGTCCCTCGTGTGCGCGTGCGCGCGGGTCAACAACCGGCACAGGCTCCGCCAGCCGGTCGCGTCGCGCACCAGCAGCGTGAGGTGGCGGATGCCGTGGTCGTCGGTGACGGTGACCTCCGCCCCGTGGATGGCCCGCAGCCCGAGCGAGCGGGCGCTCTGGGCGAACTCCATGGAGCCGGAGACCGAGTCGTGGTCGGTCAGGGCCAGGGTGGTGTGCCCGAGCTCCAGGGCCGCGGCGACGAGCTCGTCGGGCAGCGAGGCACCGTCCAGGAACGAGAAGGCGGAGTGGCAGTGGAGCTCGACGTAGGCCATGTGGATCGAACGTATGTTCGCATACCCCGATGTCGGATCGGCAAGGCCGCACGGCCACCGGGATCACGCGCCCGTGCAGTCCACGCGCTCCTCCCAGACCCCGCCCGGAGGGCGCGACCAGGCCTCCAGGAGCCGCAGCGTGTCGGAGCTCACCTCGACCTCCGCGCCGAACCGCCCGCCGGCCCCGCCGCTGCCGCCCGCCCCCGCCGACAGCGCCGATCCGGCGTAGGTGCGCACGTCCAGGCGCCCGTCCTCCTCCAGCCGGGCGAGCAGCGCCAGCAACGCGGGAGCGGTGAAGGCCAGCCCCGCGCCGGGCAGCGGATGGGTGGCCAGGGCGGCCAGGGCCCGCCGGGTCAGCGCGAGGTTCTCGCGGACGGTCAGGTCCAGCCGCGCGTCGGCCTCGCCGCGCAGGCCGGTCCGGCGGTTCGTCGTCACGCCCTTGGCCGACAGCGACCCGAGCTTGCCCCGGTCCAGCTGCCCCGCGGCGCTCACGATCAGCTCCAGCGGGGTTCCGTCGCGATCCAGGACGATCGCCGCCCCCACCCGGTCGATCTCCCGCAGCCGCCCCTTGAAGATCCCGCGCGAGAGCTGGAGCGTGGCGGAGGCGTTGCCGCGCAGCAGCACGGTCCGCTGCCCGGTGCGGCGGTTCCACACCCCGCCCGCGGACAGGCTGCTGACCAGCGACACGTCGGCGTCGACGATGCCGCCGTCCCCGTGCAGGTCGGCCAGGCCCTTGGCGCCGGCCGTGAAGGTCACCTCGTCGGCGGCGGGCGGGCGGTCCTCGTCGTCCTCGAGGCCGAGCAGGCCGGTGACGGCCTTGACGGGATCGTCGACGATCTTGACGCCCGTCGTGCCGCGCAGGCGGGCGACGAGACGGTCGGCGGCCGCCGCGTCGGGCAGCAGCCACGAACGCCGCGCGCCGAGCTCGCCCATCGCCGCCGCGCCGGCGATCTCCCCGGTGCCGAGGGCGATGCCGCCCACGTTGATGTGCGCCTCGGCTCCCACCCCGAGGTTGAGCCCCGCCTCCAGGTCGTCGATCTGGGTGATGCGCACCGAGCCGTCGGAGAGCACCTCGCGCAGCAGGCCGGCGTGGTCGCCGAGCCGCACGATGCCCGCGTAGACCGTCACCCGCTCGTCGCGGGAGTCGCTCTTGACGGTGCAGGGCCGGGGGCGCACGGTGACGCAGCCCCCGCCGGTGACGATGCACAGCGCGCGCCGCACCGAGGAGACGACGGCGTTGGCCACGCCGGGCGCCGCGACCGCCGCCCCGCCGACGGCCAGGACGAGCGCCACGAGCGCCACGACGACCACGTACTCGATCGACGCCTGGCCGCGGGTGGAGCGCATGGTGGGAGCCTGCGGGCCGCCGCGTCACCGAACCAGCCCCGCGCCGTGCCGATTGCGTGCCGGGCCCGTCACGATTGTGCGTCGCGCCTAGCGGTGACGGAACCAGCCGCCCTGCACGAGATCGCGGAAGACGACGAGGTCCAGCCCGTCCACGGTGACGACCTCCCAGTAGCGACGGCGCAGCGGGCGCTCGGTCCACCAGCGGTCCTCCACCAGCCAGGACTCGCGCACCGCCACGACCTCGTGGCGGTCCACGGCCAGGGGCCGGCCGGCCGGGCCCGGCGTGACCTGGGCGGGCCGCGGCTCGCCCACCCGGCGGGCCGACGGCGTCATGGGTCGAAGGGGGTGAGCATGGTGCGCCGCTCGGGGATGCGGGAGTCCGGGTCGACCGTCACCGCCCGCAGCGCCCCGTCGGGCCCGGCCGTCGCGCGGACCTGCCGGACGGCCTCGCGCAGTCGCCGGCGCCGGACGGCCGCGGCGTCGTCGAAGAGCGCCTGGCCGGGCAGCGCGACCGGCCCGAAGCGCTCGACGGTCAGGCGCAGGGACTCGGCGGGCGCCGGCAGCAGGGCCAGGCGCAGCCCGAGCGCCATCCGCATCCGCCCGGGGTCGGCCAGCGGCTCGCGGAAGACGACCCGCTCGCGCCAGGTGCCGCCCTCCACCAGCGTGGCGGCCAGCACGACGACGCGCAGGGTGCGCCCCCGGCGCTCGCGACGGGCCAGGAGCCGGTCGACGAGCAGGGCCAGCGCCCGCTCCAGCTGCACGCCCGAGCCGGCCTCGGGCAGGTCCAGCGTCTCGTCCAGCCGCTCCCCCGGCGTGCGCGGGCGCAGCGGGGTGTCCCGCCCGTGCACGAGGTCGTGGGCGAGCAGGCCCGCGGGGCCGAAGCGGTCGGCCAGCGACCCGCGCGAGAGTGCGGCGATCCCGCCGAGGGTGTCCACCCCCAGGCGCTCCAGGGCGTCGGGGAGGTGCTCGGTCTCCGCCCGGCGGCGCAGCAGCCCCACCGGCTCGGGCCACAGGGACCGATGGTCCTCCACCACGGCCGGCCGCCGCACGCGGGCCCGGGCGATCGCCGCGCACTGCGCCGTGAAGCGGGCCGGCCCCGCGCCCAGCCGCCCGGCCGACGTCACCGGGGCGTCCCGCAGCGCGCGGCGCGTCGCGCCCAGGACCCCGTCGAGCCCGCCGCCGTGCAGGCGCCGCAGCCCGTCGGAGGCGAAGCAGGCCAGCCCTCCCCCGTCGTCCTCGACCTGCGCGCCGATGGACTCCACGCGCTCCAGCGTGCGGTCCCAGGCGTCGGCCACGCCGAGCGGGTCGGGCGGGACGAGCGCCAGCCGCGGGCAGCGGGCCAGCGCCTCCCCCAGCCGCATGCCGGCGTGAACGCCGAACGCCTCCGCCGCGGGCGAGACCTCCCCCACCCGTTGCTCCCCGCCCGCCTCCGGCGCCAGCGCCGCCGGCTCCCGCAGCAGGTCGGCGCGCCCTCCGGCGGCCACGACCAGGGCGAAGCGGGGCAGGAGCAGGCAGACGATCATCGAACGTATGTTCGCATCGTCCACCCCGGGAACGCAAGGGCTCGTGCGCGTCGCGGCGCTCAGGCGGGGTCGATCATGGCGACGAAGTCGTCGAAGGCCCGGTGGGTGCGGGCCACGTCGCCGGTGGCGTCGAGGTCCATGAGCAGGCCGCGAATCACGGCGAGCACGACGGTGGCCAGCTCGGGGCGGCCGAGGCTGCCCATGCCCTCCTGCAGCGGGGCGAGCCAGTCGGTCGTCGCGGCCCGCCGGAACCCGGGCCACAGCGGCTCCCCCGCCGCGTCGTGCAGCCGGCTGAACATGCGCAGGTAGGGCTCGCCCTGCGGCCCGGAGATCGCCGCCCACGCACGGGTCAGGGTGGCCGGATAGGGCTCGCCGGGGCGCAGGCGCAGGAGCGCGGTGAAGGCCTCGACCTGGCGCTCACGGGCCTGCCCGAGGATCTCGCGAAGCAGTCCGTCGCGGGTCCCGAAGTGGTAGAGCAGCATCCGGCTGGAGGTGCCGGTGGCCTCGGCCAGCGGGCCGAGCCGGGCGGGGAGCCCGTGCTCGAGCGCGTGGTCGGTGCACGCATCGAGCAGCCGCTGCCTGATCTGCGGTTGGGGTCGGCGTCCCATCCGGTGATCTTTTCACGTAACAGTCGGTACGTCTACGATGAGGGCAGAGCAGATCCAGACACGACGGGAGATCGGCGATGCGGGTGGTTTTCGTGCACGGGGCGTGCGTCAGGGACGGAGCGTGGTGGTGGCACGCCGCAGGTGCGCTGCTGGCCGACCGGGGCGTGACCAGCGTGGCACCCGCCCTGCCCAGCTGCGGCGAGACGGGTGAGGCGACGAGCGCGCAGGGGCCCGGGCTGGCCGCGGACGTCGCCGCGGTGCGCGAGGTCCTGACCGCGAGCGAGGAGCCGACCGTGGTCGTCGCCCACAGTTACGGCGGCATCGTCACCGCTGAGGCGGCGGCGGGCGTGCACGCGGTGCGCCACCTGCTGCTCGTCTCCAGCTACCTCCCGGAGATCGGGGAGAGCCTGTCCTCGTTCGGTGGCGAGGAGCCCGCCCCGTTCCTCGACGTCGACCCGCAGGCCGGCACGTTCACCGTGCGGGCGGACACCCTGGCCGGGACGTTCCTGCAGGACTGCGGCCCGGAGATCCAGCGCGAGGCCGCGGACCGCACGGCGCGGCAGAGCCTGGCGGTGCTCGAGGCGCCGGTGCAGGCCGCGGCCTGGCACGACGCGCCCTCGACGTACCTCGTCTGCGCCGACGACCGCGGCACCCCGGCCGCGCGGCAGCGGGAGTTCGCCCGGCGGGCCGGCGCCGTGGTGGAGTGCGACGCCGGCCACCATCCGTTCCTCTCCCGGCCGGCGGCCGTCTGCGACCTCATCCTCGGGCTGTGACCGCGGCCCCGGGTGGCTAGAGCGGGCTCTTCATCCCGAAGGCGGGGGCCAGTCGCATCACGACGAGGAGGCTGCCGTCGAGGTCCAGCCGCCCGCTGAGCAGCGCCCGGCCGGGGCTGAGCTCACCGGCGGCCATGCGCACGAGGTCCGGGAGCGTGGCGCGGATCGTCACCAGCGGGTCGGGCGGGGCGCCTGCGGACACCCGCGCGCCGGTGGGGGCCAGGTGGACCGTCCACACGCGCTGGTCCGCCGGCTCGACCGCGCTGTCGCGCAGCACGAAGGCCAGGTCGCCCTCGGCCTCGGGGGCCTTGGTCGGATCGTAGGCCCGGGCCACGCGCCCGAACACCACGCGGAGCATCCCCCGCCGGCCGAAGGTGCGCTCCAGCCGCCGGTCATCGCTCTTGCGCACGAACGACTGGAAGGCGGAGCGGGTCCGGGACACCCGGCGATCGTACGGCCCGGCCGCGGCCGCCGGTCCGGCGGGGCCTCGAGCGCCCCATCCGGGCGCCCGCAGGAGCGCGCCCAGACTTTCCCGGCCGGCGCGGGCGCGGTACCGTCGGGGTGCAGGCCAGGCAGTCGCGGGGAGCCTTGTGCTCCTCGAGGAAAGTCCGGACATCACAGAGCAAGGTGGTCGGGAACCCGACCCGGGGAAACCCGCGGGCAAGTGCCACAGAAAAGACACCGCCGATGGCGCAGACGGGCTCGCCCGCCCGCGCACAGGCAAGGTTGAAAAGGTGCGGTAAGAGCGCACCGGCGTCGTGGTGACACGGCGGCCAGGTAAACCCCACCTGATGCAAGGCCAAGCAGGGCCGCTTGCAGGCTGCTCGCCGAGGCCCAGGTCGGCCGCACAGATGGATGACTGCCCAACGACAGAATCCGGCTTACCGGCCCGCTACGGAAAAGCCCCGCCCCGGCGGGGCTTTTCTATGCCCGCGGCGTGGGCGCCGCCCCACGGGGCGTGCGCGGGGACTGGGCGCTCGTCATCCGCGCCGGGCGCAGGAAGCTGAGCACGATGGGAGACGGGTACGGCAGCCGGTGGCGGGCGCCGGGGATCTCGCTGACGGCCGGGACGATCTCCCCGAAGAGGATCCCCCGCCCGCGATCCAGCCGGGTCTCGCGCACGTCGGCGACGCCCGGGATGCCGGAGCGCAGCAGAACGCGCTCGTCGCGCCCGAGCCCCCAGAGCATCTCGGGGACCTGGAAGCCGGAGTCGGTCACGATCTGCCCCCGGATGGTGCGGGAGCTGTACCAGAGCGGAACACCGTCGAAGACGAGCGACGAGCCGGGGAAGCGCTGGGCGAGGCGGCGGATGAGCCCGTAGACATCGCTGGGCCGCAGGTACATGAGGAGGCCCTGGGCGGTGAAGAGCAGCTTCTCGCGGGGATCGATCTCGTCCATCCAGGACTCGTCGAGCACGGAGGCGGCGATGTTGCGCTGCCGCGGGTCGGCGGGGAGCATCGCCTCGCGCAGCTCGACGACCTCCGGGAGGTCCAGCCCGATCCACTGCACGTGCTCATCGTCGATCCGCCAGAACTGGGTCTCGAGGCCCTCGCCGAGCGCGACGACCGTGCCGCCGGGATGCTCACGCAGGTGCGCCTGCACCTCCTCGTCGAAGCGCCGTGTGCGCAAGCCCTGCGCCTGCGCGAGCGTGCCGACGTCCGCCCCGCCGAACCGCTCCTCGAAGGGGAAGTCGATGCGCTCGACGAGGTCGACCGCGGCGGAATCGGGCAGCACCGACTGCGGATGGCCGCCCTCCACCGCCCGGTAGTACGTCGTCCAGAGTGACGTCTCGGCGACGCCCTTGAGGCGTGCCTGCGCCTTGTCCTCGGCGGACATGAGCGATGACTCTAGAGAGAAACACACCGGTTTAGGGCATTCTGGGCCGCCGGCCGCACCCAGCACCGCGCCGAGCGACCGCTCGGGCGCCGGAACTCAGGTGAGCGACGAGCCGCAGTCGCGGCACTCGCCGCCCGTGGCGTGGCCGGCGCGCGGGGCCACCGAGCCGCCGCAGACGAGGCACATCGCGGTGCGCCCACCGAGCAGGTCCTCCCAGACCCCACCCAGTACCGCGTCCAGCGACCGCGCCCGCCCGCGCGCCGCGGTGATGGCTGCGTTGTGCCCGGCGTTGGCGAAGAGGATCGCCGGACGGTCGGTCTCGAAATCCGCTCTGAGCAATACGGTCATGTCACGCTCCTGAACAGGCCGACGACGCGGCCCATGATGCGGACATCACGGCTGCGGATCGGCTCCATGGTCGCGTTCTCCGGCTGGAGGCGGATGTGGTCGGCCTCTCTGAAGAACCGCTTGACGGTCGCTTCCTCGCCCACGAGGGCGACGATGATCTCGCCGTCCCGGGCGTTGTCCTGGGGTCGCACGACGACGTAGTCGCCCTCGAGGATCCCCGCGTCGATCATCGACTCGCCGCGCACGCGCAGGATGTACTCCCCGTCCTCCCCGCCCGCGGCCTGCGGCACCTGCACGTACTCCTCGATGTTCTCCTCGGCGAGGATCGGCTGGCCGGCGGCGACGGCACCGAGGATCGGCAGGCCCTCCGGCCGCACGAGGTTGCGGATCGGGTCCAGCGCGCGGTCGAGCAGCTCGATCGCGCGGGGCTTGGACGGGTCGCGCTTGAGCAGGCCGAGCTTCTCGAGGTTGGCCAGGTGCGCATGGACGGTCGACGACGAGGCAAGCCCGACCGCCGCACCGATGTCCCGCACCGTCGGCGGGTAGCCGTGCTTGGACGAGTAGGACTTGATGAAGTCGAAGATCTCCTGCTGGCGCTTCGTGAGGTCCATCGTGGGCTCCCCGGGGCGACGTGTGGGCGACGAATCGAACATGTGTTCGCACAGTAGCGCGCCGTCTGGACGGAAGCAAGACCGAGCAGGGACCCGTCGTCCCAGGCGAGTGCCTATACTGCGCCGCCCCACGCGCCGGTGGCGGAATTGGTAGACGCGCAAGGTTGAGGGCCTTGTGGGACGTAGTCCCGTGGAGGTTCGAGTCCTCTTCGGCGCATGATCGAAAGCCCTGCTCACGCGGGGTTTTCGTGTTTTCGGGCCGGACTGTGGCCGCTTCGCCGCGCCCGCGAGACCCCTCAGCGCCGCGACGTCGGCGGCGAGTACGGGCAGGTGAGGTCGATCGGGGGAGGCTGCGCGGAGAGCAGGAAGGCCGCGATGTTCGTGTCGACGCAGTCCGACTGCCCCAGCCCGAACGTCCCGTGGACGCCGCCGACGAGGGTGAGCATGCGCATCCGCCGGTAGGTGCGGGCCATGTTCACCGCCCACTGGTACGGCGTCTCGCCGTCATGGGTCGTGTTGGCGATGAAGCCCGGCACGTCCGGGCCGTAGCGCCGTGGTCGCGGCACCGGCTCGGGCCGGGCCTTCCCGTAGCCGTTGCACGTCGTCAGGTAGTCGACGCCCAGGGAGCCGCCGTAGATGGGCCCCTCGGTGACGATCCGGTTCAGCCGGCTGCGCTGCACGCCGGCGCTGATGCGGTCGGCGAAGTCCTGGCAGACCACCGCGGACCAGAGGCTGCCGACGGTCCCGGTGGTCGGGCTCTGCAGGTTGGCGTTCGTGGCCAGC